>VFSW01003470.1_pt1 | contig 23636 bp, 51 predicted proteins | sample 5358111 | NCBI WGS metagenome assembly VFSW01 (sample SAMN11554181, study PRJNA540505) | mine drainage metagenome | isolation source: sediment from site ElyBrook_90M | place: USA: Ely Copper Mine, Vershire, VT | collected 2017
ATGACACCCGGCAATCCCGCGAATCGCCGCAGGCGCCGCATCGCGTGCGTTGACAGCGCGGGATATTCGCCGCGATGCTTGTCAGCGCAGACCTCACACCACAGGTAACTGCGAGTGGATACGCTCCCTTGGCCCGCGACGAATGACGCGAACTCGACACGCCGAATCGACACCGTAGCCGGTCTGGCTCCGCACCATCGGCACGGCCCTTGTGGCACGACCGGCGTATAGACGGCAAACCCTTGCACGCTCGGCTACTCCTCTCCGCTCATGACCGACTCGCTTGAGAGCGCCGACCCGTTCAGCGCGTCGCGCAATCCGCGCGCTTCCGCGAGGGTCAATCGCATGAAGCCGTACCGCACGGTGCCCATCCGCTCGTCATTGAGCGCGATATCGACGCACGGGTAAAAGGCGTTATCGTTGAAAAGATCGGCATGCTCGCCTTGCGACGCAACGATCACATACACGCGCAACGACTCGCTTACGGGTACCTCTTGCTCAATCTCTGCCATTGCTCGCCTACTCCTCTCCCGTCACTCGCTCGACAAACACACCTAGCACTTGCTCGTCTGGATGCATCGTCACGCGGTGCGCTTGCCACGCGCTGACCAGGAGCGCCATCGTCGCCTCACGCAGTTCGGGCGGCACGCCGGTGCGCTCGACGATGACGCGATAGCCGCAGAGTGGGCAGAGGACGGCGTAGGTGCGGGTGCGAAGGGCGGTGGGTACGCTCATTCCGCATCGCTCGCTTTCTGCTCCGCATTCTCTGCCACCAGCCGCCGCAACATCTCGACTAACTCCGGTTGGTCTTGCAGCCGTATCAACGCGATCACGTCGCGCAATGGCAACTCAGGATGCGCGCGCATCAGGTCGGCCACACGACGGCGTAGGGCGGCTCTTTGCTCGCTCACCATACCTGGCACTCTCCGATCACGAGCCTGTATCCCACCAAATGCCCGAGGGCTGTATCCCAAACGCCGTAGACGCTGGCCGTGTCGCCGATGCGGATCGTCACATTTCGGCGCAATGCATTCGGCACCGCATAGGCGATAGCGTCGTCCTCTAGCCAGATGAACTGAAACGCAACGTCATGCTCTACCCGCACTATTCGGCGATGCGCCCAGGTCATGCCCTCACATGCCCCTGGCGTCGCCTTCCCGTCGTTGCCGTCTCTCTGAACCATCTCGTCCTCCTGTGGCCACTGTTGGCCGTCTTTTGGTCTAGGCGCCCGTCAATGCGCTGTCTTTGCGTCGTAGAAGGCGCTGGCGTGGCTGTGATACCGACATCGCGTTTCCTGGTCGTCCATTTTCACGGCCATTTCTCGGCCTTCTCACGCGCGCACAGCAATGGTTGTGTACTTACGCATCCTCCCGTATCACTTGCTCGCCAATGAAGCGCGCCAACCGGTCCCGCGCATCGCGGCGCAACAACCACACCGCCTCATTCCACGCGCCGCGATTGTGCAGCGCGTCGCCATCGGCTTCCATGCGGTCGGCCAGTTCCGCAATCTCGCGCGCATACCGCATCGCCAACGCTATCGCTTCGCCTCGCTGGTTCGTCGTTGCCATGATTGCTTGCTCTCTTTCTGTCTTGTCTACGCCGCCGCGCCGTCGTCATCGTGGCGTTGCGCGCGGTCGCTCAGGATGCGCACCCACTGCCGCGCCAGCAGGTGCGCGAAGGCATCGGGATTGCCGTCCCAATTGGACTCAATCCCCGCGCCGCTATGGTCGATCCCGACGCCGCGCGGAAACAGCGCGTCCACCAGGTCGAGATACCAATCGGCCGCAGGGTTGTGCAGGCGCTTGCTGGTCATCATCTCGGCATGGCATTCGGGCCGCGCGTCGCCCCAATCGCCTGACGCCAGCGCCCGGCGCTGAACCTCGAGGAGGTCGGCGCTGCAATCCGGGCAGAAGTGCAGCGGACCATCGGGCGTCGGCTGCGCCAGGCACGGCGCACGGTCGCCACAGTAGCAGCATGTCATCAGACCAGGCGGCTCGTCGGTTGGCCCGCCACGGTCAATCATCTCGTGGAGCACGCCGCGCCAGTGGCATTCGTCGCACTGGGTGTGCAACGGACTGGCGAGCGGGGCGCCGCAAGCGCAGAGGCGGAGCGACGGGGTTGTGCGCTCGGATTGCACCTGCCGCTCGGCACGATCTCGCCGATCGTCGCACACCAGGCACACGCGGCGCCCACCGCTCGGCAGGAACCGGCCCATGCCCCAGGTGAGATGGCGGCCGCAGTCAATGCAGGTCATGGAGCACGTCGCGCACAACGGCCGGCCGTCGGTCATGTGCGCGGGCGTCGCGCCGGTTAGCGCAGCGCCGCAAGAGGAGCAGCGGGGATCGTCAATCGGGTGTGGCATCGTTCTCTCCCTTCTACCGTCTCGGATTAGTGACGCAAGTGACGCAAGTGACAGACTTTCCCGGTTTCGCGTGATGTGCGCGCGTGTGCGCGTTAATAGGGAATTTGTGTCACTTGTGTCACTTGTGTCACTGAGCTAGCGGTTATGCTGGCGGTTTCAGGCTGGGCAATTTCTTTCCCTCGGCCTTGGCAATGCCCTTGACCATCGGCGGCCGTGAGTACGGTCGCCAGTGCATGAACTCTTTGAACGGTTCCGAAAAGTCCATGCGGAACCAGCGCTGAAGTTCCTTGAATTGCTCCCATTCTCGTTCTTCGACACCTTCCCACCAGGCTTCCATTGCCTCTTGGCTCGGTACGGGCATGCCGAGCGCCTGACGCACATCGCGGCGGAAAGCGGACATCAGCCGCACAAGCATGGTGATCGTCGTGCCATCCGCGATAGGCGCGCTATCGTCGGTATCTTCTTCTTCCTGCACACTGGCAGCAGGCGTAGCCATCGTGAGTACCTTTCGTTCGGGTTTCGCCGCCGCCTTCATAGTCAACGTGGCGCGGTTGAGTGTGATCTCTCCCGCTTCTACCTGTCGCTTGAGGTCAGCCGCGCGCGCGTCGATTGCAGCTTGTTCGGCTAGCCGCTTGGCGTCGTAGATCGCTGTCGCGCCGACGCCAGCAAGGCTTGCCGCGTGCTGGGCAGCTTTGCCGGCGTTGCCTGGGTTGGGCGGCCGTTGGGCGGGGTCTCCCCGTTGGTCCGAATTCGTACTAACGGGAAGATCAGAGCCGCGCTTGAGCGTGCTCAATTGCCGTTCCTTCGCCTCAGCTTCCAGGAACGGCATGAGCGCTTGTGCAGCCATCGCCTTCTGGCCAGTCGTCAACTGCCGGCGTTCAGCATTTTTTGACCAGACAAACTCGGCTGCTGATTCGCCTTTACTCTGCCATGCCTGGTAGACGGGTGCGACGCTTGCATCCCTGCAAGCGCGTGCCCGATTGCGGCCGTCCAAAATCATGCCCTCGTGGGTGATAATCGGTTCAAGCAATCCGTGCTTGCGAATATCATCCACGAGTCGGGTATAGTCTTCCCCTTGCATCAAGGGGAAGACGTTCGCTATCGGGTGAAAGTCCACGGTGGTTAGGCTCCTGGATTCAATGCCGGGTGTGCCACCAATTGCAGATGACTAAGGCCCGGCAATTGCGCAAGTTGGCGGCTGGTGCGATCAGTCAGCCGCCGGGCTGTGCGCTTTTTGTTGTAGGTGTTGAGGATTTCGTACTCGACATGCACAGCACGCTTGACTGACGCTTGCTCTTTCGTGGCAATATCCGCAGCTGCAAGGATGCGCTCGATGCCGCCCTTTTGTGCCTTCAGCGTCGCTTTCAAGTCGCGCAATTGGCCCGCTTGCAGTTCGGTGCCGTAGTGACCCAGGAACAGCGCCGTTCCCTCAAGCACTTCAGCCCGCAACGCCTTGGGCGAGTGGCCCCAGCTTTCGGTGATAACTTCTAGCACGCGGTCAAGCAACGCGCCGCTGTCTACGTCGTAGATGTTCTGAAGGATGACGCTGGCATACACACCGCCATCCTTCCGTGAGCGACCACGATCAATAAAGCATTCATGCGCGGCAAGGATACGGCCAAGATTGACCACCGGGTTGTATCCGTTGATCTCTTTGCCGGCGAGGATGTCGATATGCCGCGCCAGACGGGTAGCCGAGCCATTCTTGAGAATGAACAGGGCTTCCGCTTGCTGTAGTGGCATGTGAAAGACCAGCGCCCACACCCAGGTATGCCCAGCGATGCACGCCGCCTTGATGCGGTGTTGGCCGTCTACCACAAACTGCCGGCCATCGGGCACCTGAGCGACGATGACAGCGGCCGCGACGGCGGGGAGGAAGGCTTCGCCCATGCCGGCGCTCAGTTCGCTATCAAGGTCGCGCTGTACTTCCATGCGCTCGCCATTGTCGAATCCAGTGATGTCGAGGCGCGCCAGTTCGGGCGCGATGTTCCAATCAAACCGAGCCGCTACGCTCTTGGCGTAGTCCAATTCACGATACTTGCTCAATGTCTCTTGTCTTCTTTCGTCTGACCGGGTATACTACCCGTCGTGAACGTCTCTATCCGTGTGTGAACGTGTCGAACCGCGTGTAATCGGGGAGCGTCGGTCGCTGTGACGAGCTACTGACGCTCTTTTGTTGTCTGCCGCATGGGCGGCGGCCGGATGTGATTCACTCGATTGCGCTCTTTCCTACGCGCCGTTGGCGCATGTGGTGCAGGGGTACCAACCCCCGCCGGGCCGCATGGATAGCGGGTTTCCGCACTTCAGACAGGACCGCGAAGGGGTCTTTTCGCCTTCAGACCCCTGTAACCCTGTAACTTCTGTAACTTTGTAACCACCATCCCGCATAGCGCCTAGGCTGAGCGTGGTTACAGGTCGAGTTACATCCCCTAGTCCCCCTGTAACTACATCATCATGTGACGTAGTTACACTAGTTACAGGGTTACTAGTAATTACACTCATTACATTAGTTACAGGGGCGATAAGGGTATATAGCCCCTTGCTTGGTGATATGATCTCGCCAGCTTTGTGCATGCGGTGCAGACGCACCTTCGCGGCGTTGAGGGTGATGTCGAGCAGGTCGGCTACGTCTTGCGCGCCAAGCGGCTTGCCCTGCTCCTTGAACAGTTCCACCATGCCGCGCCGTTCGTCGCTCTTGCGCGCCGTCAGCAACTCGCGGGCATCGTATTCGCATGGCTCGCGGTCCCAGCCGACGTAGGGCATGGCGTCTGGCGGGTCCGAGACCAGGGAGAAGGCCAGCGACGGCGCCAGCCGCCCAATGTTGCTTTTCGCGGATGCCATGACCCGTTTCTCGCCGCCGTCAGGATGCGCCGCGACAAGGAACGTCGTGCGGCAGAGGCCCGTGAAAGCGATAGAGCCACCGCCGCGATAGAGCGCGTTATCGCCGCCGCCTTTGTTGAAGTGGCGTACCAAGAGCACAACGCAGCCGGTGCGCTCCGCCATCGCCTTGAGTGGCATCAGCGCCGCGCGCACCTCGGAGTCGCTATTGGTCTTGACTCCCGCGTCAAGGCAGGCCATGATCGGGTCGATGATGACCAGCGCCGCGCGGTCGGCTTGTACCGCCGTCTCAATGAGCAGGATGTCGCGCGGAATCGTCAGAAACCGTTCGCGCGGCTGGCCGGTGGCCGGGTCGGTTTCCGTGGTCGTTGTCAGCATGCGGATACGGCGCAAGTCCGCCTCAGCGGCCTCTAGGCGCGGGCGAATGGTGTCTGAGGCGTCATCTTCCGGCGTCATCAGGATCACCGACGCCGGTTTGGTGCGCTCGTTGCTATCCGGCATCGGGCGCCCCTTCGTGATGCGCGCCGCGATGTCGAGCGTCATGAATCCCTTGCCCTGGCCTGGGTCGCCATCGATAATCGCCAGCTTCCCGCGTGCTAGGCGTCCGCGCCACAGCCAGCGCACGTCTTGGCGCTCGATATCGGCGAGCACCATGCCAGGTAGTCCGTCCCCGCGCGTCGTGAGCAGGAGTCGCCGCTCCTCCACCACCTGAAGCCGCGCCATCGCCTCTTGCGGGGACATCTCTAGCGTCGTAATCTCGGCGCCGATAGCCTGCGTCTCGCGCTCTAGCGCCTTTTCGAGCACGGTGCGCCCGTACTGCTTGGCGTTGAGGCTGGTCGGCACGTTGTTGGGCAACGTGTGGACGTAGTGATACAACTCGTGGTCAAGCACGCGCTCATCAGAGAGATGCGTGTCGAGCATCACGATATCGAGCACCTTGCCAGCGGTGCTCACACCGAGCATGGCGCGGTAAATCGTCTCATGCTTGGGTTCGTAGAAATCCTCTGGGCGCAGGTCAATATCAACGACCTCGCCCAGCGCATCCGGCGCAATCAGGATACTGCCGAGTACCGCGCGCTCGGCTTGCGGGTCGGCGATGATCTGCTTGCGGACGCGCTTTGTCAGCGCACGATCAGACATGCGCAGTATCTTGGAGTCGCGCGCTCCCGTCCCATCAATCGCCATGACTGCCTCTATCTGGCGGCGTGCGCCGGTGGTACTCGTGTTACCCGTGTTACCATTATATCATCTAGACGGCACCCGTGTCACCCGTGTATACTGTGAGTATGGAACGGAGGCACCGGCATGACGGAAGAAGGGGAGACGATGACAACGCGAGAGGTTTGCGCGGCGCTGAAGATCAGCCGCAAGACGCTGTACGCCTGGGTGCGCAAGGGCTGGTTGCAACCGTTGCCCGGCGAGCATCCCATCAAGCGTCGCCAGCCCCGGAAGTGGCTCCGCGCCGATGTCGAGCGCCTGATGCGCCCGCCCGCGTCCTGAGTCATCGCCCCGCCTCCATCCGCGCCTCGCCCCGCTCCAGCAGCGTGTGAATCGCGTCCACCTGTGCGAGCGAGAGATGCGCCGCCGCGCCGGGCCAGGGATGCGTGGTCGTCCACTCGCAACGCGGGTCGGGGCAACGCACGACGACGATACGCACCGGCGGCGCTTGCTTCAGCCCCATCCCCGGCGTCACCCACACCGGCGCCGGCGCCTGATGCTCCTCCTCCACCGCGTAGAGGTTTTCCAGGCAGCGCGGGCACATCAGATGCTCGCTACGATACATGGAATCAGCCATTGCCGCCCGCCTTCCGCTTGGCACGAAAGCGTCGGTTGCGCGCGCGCTTCGCCTCTAGCCGCCGCGTCTCACCGGGATACGCGCGCATCCAGCCATTCGGCCCCCAGGCCGCCGCGCCACCACGGCGCATCCGATGCGGCGTGAGGTAGCGCGTGCGCTTGCTGGCGTCGGTCGGCAACAGTTCCCCGCATCCGCACCCACAGAAGCGCGGCCCATCGATGTCGTTGCTCGGTGTCACTGCCACACCTCCGCGCTTTCTTCGCCCGTGTCGGCGATATAGCGCGTCCACACGCCAGCGCCGACGCGGGCGCGAATGGCCGGCGTCGCGCCACGAATAGCGAACGTGTGGCAGCCTTGCGGTTCGCCTTCTGCCTCATCCTCTGCCGACTCATCCTCTGGCGCTGCTATGCCAATCTGCGCCCGCTCCTGGCCGTGCTTGATGCCGAGCGCGTAGAAGTCGCGCATCGCCCCACGCAAGACAGGCAAACCTAGCAGCCACATCACCAGACCGCCCACAAAGGCGCCTGCCAGCGCGTAGCCCGCGACATTATCCATTAGCTTGCCTCCCTCCCCCACACCACTTCTTTGCCATCCCTATCCAGCCCCCGCGTTACCGGCGTCTCGCCATGCGACCGCATCCACTCGCGGCCCGGTTGGCAGACACCCCAGCAGCCACACCAGCAACACTGCGAGCGCTGGCGACCGGGAGCACCGAACATCTGCGCGGCCGGTGTCGCTGAGAAGGCGTCGTATTCGACAGCGGTTTCAATCTCTCGCGCCGTCTGCCGCACGCCCGCGACATAGGCGTCAATCGCTCCCGGCGTGCGCTCCGTCGGCCTGAGCGACACCGCATCGCCTGTGAACACCACGAACACCACGCGCTTGACGGGCGGTTGCCAGCCCGCCTCACGCGCCGCCCATAAATAGGCGCTTGCCTGGTCTTTGTGATGCTCTTCGCCGGTGCGCCATGCACTCTTGCTTGTCTTGAGGTCAACAATCACCCCGGCGCCGTCGCGGCTGTTGACGGTGCGCGCATCGATGCGGCCGGTAAATTGCCAGTCGCTGTCGGGGATGGCGTGCTCGAAAGGCGCCTCGGTGGCGAGTGGGTGATAGTGCGGCTGAATCTCGCGCACGTAGGCCGCGAGCATCACATCGCCACGGATGCGCATCGACGTGCGTTGCGCTGGCGACACCTGCCGCAGGAGGTCGCCGCGGAATGGGTCGGCTTTGGCGATCTCGGCATTCAACGCCTGCCGGAACGTCATCGTCAGCGCGTTCAGTGGCAACCGTGGCAGCCCCGCCGCGATCTTCACGCCATCAGCCTCTATCGCCGCATGCACGGCAGAGCCGAGTACCAGCGCATCGCTGAACGCTTGCGGCACCTTGTCAAGCTTCTGGTGATACCACTTACGCGGGCAAGCGGCGAAACTCTCGATTTGTGAATGCGAAAGTGACCGGCGAAGGGGTTGAGTAGTCATGCGGTGGCCTCTGCTTGCGCATCCAAGGCGCGCGCCTCGTCAAGCAGCGCGTGCGCCTCATGCGACGCCACCCACGCCGTAGCCGCTTCGCGCGTGTCCCATCGGCTACATGTGCCGTTCGCATCCTCGATGGAGTACCAGTCGGGCGGCCATGCAACGACATCCGCCAGACGGGCGAATATCTGGACACGCCAGTATGTGCCGTAATCCAGCAAACGGTATCGCTTCTCCCACGGCAGTGCGATAATCGGCGGCTCGTTCCGTTTGCTCATGCGCTCGCCTCCCCATCTCCCGGTCGTCTCAACTCGCCTTGAATCTCGCGCCAGGCCGCCTCAACATCCGCGCGTCGCACCATGCGGACGCGCGCTCGCTTGGCGTAGCGTTCGGCTGTCGAGCGGAGCATGCTCGCCAGCAGCGGACGCAGGCGGTAGGCGGTGACGTGCCATTGATAGGCGCCGAGAGCGCCGCTGTCCTGGGTGCCGCTCCATCTCATGCTAGCTTGCCTCCGTCAGCAGTTTGGGTGTGTTGGCCTGGTAGGCGCGGTAGGGCCGCATAACCGGGCCGAGGTCGCAGAACGCATCGGCGAATGGCTTGTGCCGCTTGCCGCGATAGACGAGCACAGAGGCGTGCGGTACCTGTTGACCGTGTCCTTTCACTTGTCCCGGCCGGTCGAACCGCAACCGCTGGTAGACAAAGCAAATGGTGTAGCGAAAGAGCGGCGCGAACCACTGCGTTTCGGTGTACGCTGGCAAAAGCAAGATGAGGTCGCTTACTGGCTCGGTGACTGCCTTGGCAATCCACGGCTTGATGGCGCGACCGTAGGGCGGATTGCAAAACACCGCCCCACGCCACGGGATGGCTAGGCCGTTGATTTCGAGCCGCTTGCCGTTCCGAGCCGGGCAGGGGTCGAGATAGCCAACGCCGAGGAATTCGGCGATGCGATCAAGCAGCCACGGCTCGGTATAGCATTCGACGTCGGTGTGCCACTGGCTTTTGTTGCGCACAATCATGGAGCGACTAGTGCGCGTCATCCCGCCGCCTCCCACAGCCCCACCGGCGCCGCCTTGACCGCGACGACGGCCACCGGCTTAGGCGCGACAACCAGCGCCGTCGTCTCTGCCGCCAGTTCGCACCGATCTTCGGCAATCGTCGGATAGCCGATAAAACCGTCCTGAGCCAGCACCAGATAGCGCGTCGCGCCACACAGCATCTCGCGTCGCACCTCCCACACGCCGTCATCGGGCCGGTAGGCGATGCGCACCCGCGCGCCGACGGGGATTGGGCCGCGCGTCGTGGTGTGCTGAGGCGCCGCCTTCGCTGGCGCGGCTTTGCGCCCCTTCGCGCGCTTGGTTGCGGTGGTCATATCCATTCGCTCCTTGCCCGCACGCGCGGGCAGCGCGCACACTCGTCAAGGCGAAAGTAATAGCGGCCGCCAGCCGGGTAGCGACGGTAGAACGTCCACCGATGCCAGCCGAGCCAGCAGAGGATGCGAGTCATGATTGCTCCCTCCCTGCCTCACGCTCCTGCATCGCCAGCCACACGAGCAACACCACCGCAACGGCCAACGCTGTCACTGCCAGCCACGATATCTGCGCGGCCACCGCTAGGCAACCGAGCAATCCAAGCAGCACACTCGCGCCGAAGGCGAGCACGATCAGCAGTCCGCTTTTCATCGCCCGCCATCCCTTCTGGTAACCGGCCAGACGCCAGTGATGTAGAGGCCATCTGAGCGGACGCGGCGCCACCAGTCGATGCCGAAGGCCAGCAGATAGCCGAGCATCAATCCCGCAAGAGCGCCAGCCAGTGCGATCGCAACGATACGCGCGGGGCTATGCGTGGCCGCGGCGGGCGGCGTGGCGGGCGCGATCAGCACGATGGGGTAGTTCTCAATCAGCGAACCATGCAGGTTGTCGCGCGCCCAGGCCAGGAAGGCGTAGGCGACCGCGTTCGCCTCACTTGATGCGGCGCTGGGTGTGCCAGCCGTGGCCGTGATGCCGATCTCCAGTGACGTAGCCGAGTCAGTCACGCGCACCGCCGTAGTCGGCACGTTGGCCGCGCTCAGGACGGCGGCCGATGTGACCAGGCTGGCGTAGGTAGGCGCGGCCTGGAGCGCGCCCGTCGTGGTGCCGATGACGCCGCCGCTGGCGACTGACTCAACCAGCAGAGTAGCCGTCGCGTCATAGCGCGGCGTCGTCAAGACCGTCTCACCCGCGAGCGTACCGACCATACAGCAGATCGCCAGCAGCGCCAGCACGAACCGATAACGGACGGTGTAAGCCAGGAAGTGCCGCACGGCGCGGCCGTTATTCGTTGTCGAAGTCGTATTCACTGAATGCCCTCCTTGAAAGGGATTTGGTAGGCGTGGGCCGCGCCGCGAGAGCGCACACGACCAACGCCAGGATGAAGCCAGCGGCGCACCAGCTCGCGGCCAATGCCAGGCCGATGAGGATGGCGATCATTTGGGGCCTGCCAGCACGGCAAGCGCGACGAATGATCCGCCGATGAGGAGCAACACGACGATGACGATCAGGTCAGAGACGATGCGTTTCATGCTGCCATGCCTGCCTTCCTGCTCATGTCACGCCAACGAGTGTCAAACGCGCGCCGATACGCCTTCGCGTGCTGCATCTCAGGCAACCGCGCGCCCCAGCCGTAGCGGTACGAGCAACCGAATCCCCGGCTCTTGACGTTGAGTTTCACCGTTACGCGCTTGCCGTCGTTCAGGCGACGCCGTTCCATGCGGTTGCGGCAGTTATGGCAGACAGGCGTTTCCTGGCCGCACAGGTCGCGGTCCTGGTAGGTGAGCGCGCGCTGACAGTGGCCGCACGCGGGAATGATCGAGGTCATGCGGGTATGCTTTCTAGCGGCCGGTGGCCGCGTTGTTGGTTGCACCCGAAGTGCGACAAGCTGACGTTGGTGATGTGATCGCGGCCGCCGTGCGCGCGGGGCGTCAGATGCTCGACGGTCGCCTCTGCGCGGTCAAGCGTCTGGCCGCACAGGCAGCAGACGTGCGGGCGAATGGGCCACAACTCGCTGACAGTGAAGCGGCGGGCGCGCTCGTAGAGGGTGAGATAGCTCATACGGCACCCAACTTTCGGCGCCACTGCGGCTTGATAGTGCGCCAGAACGCGCGCGCCTTCTCTTCACTGCGGAAGCCGTTCCGCGCGCGCCAGATCTGGAATCGCTCATCGCGTTGCGCCTTCTGTCGCTGGCGTCGTACGCGCTCGGTGACGGTCTTGTGTCGGCTACGCATGGTCGCCTCCCGCGCCGCAATGCGGATAGATGGAGACAACCGCCGCAATGCGGTCGGCAACGTCGCAAGCGGCATCACGATACTGCTCTATCCCTCGGCCGACTGAGCGGACGCGAATTTCTAAAAGCACCGTCTGCCGCCGCGTGCGTCGCAAGGGGCTGGCTAACCAGTCGTCTAGCATTTTGAGCGCATAGGCGTAGCCGCCGGTTAGGTCGGCATCGCCCTCGACAATCACCCCAATGGCATCAGCGATCTGTTGGATTTGCTGGCGGTAACTCTGCTTGCTCATGCGGCACCGCCTTCTGCCGCCATCCACGCGCGCGTGCGGGTACCGATGGCGGGCATGTCGCTTACCTCGGCGCGCAACCGCGCGACGATCTTGCGCGCGATGTCGCGTTCAGAGCGGAATCCGATGACGTAGAGCGTGCGGTTGAAGTCCGTGTACACCTGCGGGTTGCCGTATTCGTGTGGCCGCGTCAGGTCCGCGATGCGAACATATTGCGCTGGCGTGCAGGTGAGAATCAGGCTGTCAGGCATGCCGCGATAGTTGTACCACCAGCCATGCAGCGTAGGCGTGAACCGGTCGCCATCGCCGCCGTCGTAGGCTGGCGTCGCATCGGGCGGCGCCGGGGAGAGCGTGGGAGAGGAGGTCATGCGGTCGCCTCGCTCTCTGCCATCAACCGCCGCGCATCCTCCGGCGTGACCGCCTCAGCGAGTGTTTGGGCGGTGCCTCCACGGATGCGGATCAGGTGCAGCGGCTTGCGATGGCAACAGCGCAACACCAGACCATCGCGGGTGAAATAGGTGTCATTCGGCCCGGTATCGATGCGATATCCGCAGATGCGGCAGACGAGTTGATACGCGGTCATGCTGCCCTGCCTGCTTTCCGTTCCCGCGCACGCTGGCACCACGTGTGCGCCAGCCGCGTATTCAGTCGGCTCTCACTGGCGCCCGGCCGCACGTAATCGACGGTGGCCGCGTGCGGGGTTTCGATGCGCTCACCGCAGTGCGGACAGACGTTCGTGCGGTCGCGGCGCCACAGATCACGAATGGTCATGCTGACACCGCCAGTCGGCTCGCCGGGCTGGCGAGAATGGCCGCGATGTCGTCCATGTCCTCTGGACGCCACACGAGCGCCGGATTGCCGGTGATCGTCAGCGCATGGAGCCAGCGATCTTGCGCTTCGCTGACTTTTCCGCGCGAGCCTTTCAACTCCGCGAAAATGATCTGCCCTCCCCGCACGAGCACGAGGTCAGGAAACCCGGTGTCAATGGCGCGCGAGCCAAGCACACTGCCCTGGCCGTATTTATGCTCTACCAACCATCCGCACGTGCGGGCGAGGTCAATCACTTGCTTTTGAAAGTCACGCTCGCTGATGCGCGGGCGCTTGACGGTGGCCGGTTTGCGCTTGCTGGCCGGTTGCTTTTCGAGGTTGTGGGTAGCGTGGGGCGTCGGCTTAGGAGCGCGCGCCACGCGGGTGCGTGGCGTCGTCATTAGCTCGCCCTTGCCGTTCCCAGGTCGTGGAGGTCGTAGGCTTCGTCGGCGCCGAGGTCCAGTTCCTCGACGGCAGACTCTTCCTCGAAATACGCCGCGCTCGGCAATTCGCCGGTCGCCTTGCGTTTGGCGTCCATCGCGCGCAATTCCGCCAGGATGGCGTCACGCTTTTTGCTGTGCTTGGCGAACAGGGCGGCGCGCTGGTCGTCGGAGAGGTTGAGCGAGGTCGCCAGCGTGCGGACATCGGCCCAGGGGTCAGCCGGTGCGACGGCAACTGGCGCGGCCTTCGCGGCGGGCTTCGGTGCCTGTGCGGCGGGCGATGCGGCGGCCGGGGCGTGGTGGCCGTTGCTGGCGGCGGGAGCAGGGAGCGCACGTTGCGCGTGCTGAGGTTGCGCGGCTGGCACGCTATCAACATAGTCGGTCAGCTCCTCGGCTGAGACTTCGCCGCCGCCCACGAGATTGCTAATCGCGCGGTTGGTTGCGCGAGTGTAAGCGTGTGCTCGCACGTTGTGCCGGGTACACATTTTGCCGACCTTCTCGGTACTCCAGCAGAGGCCGTCACCGGTCATGGCAGCGCCGTTGGGTGCGACCGCGCGCACTACCACGGCGTAGCCCCATGAGCCATCGGGGTCAATCTGGTATTCCTCGTTGACCGGCTCAACAGTGACGCCAAAGGCGCGCGCGATGCGGACCCAACCGCTACGTTTGATGTGCGTGCGGCCGCTGATGGCTACCACGTCAGTAGGGAGGAGGAGGCTGGTCTTGAGGTTTTCATACGCGGCGATTGCGGCGCGCGCGGCCTCTGCGGTCGCGACTGGCATCACAATGCCGCCGTTGCCGGGGATGACCGCCAGCGCGGTCTCGGTGTTCTCTGAGGTACCCATGTTAGGTGTTTTCCCTCTTGACGAGGGCCTGGCGTAGGCCGTAGCCTATCCATGCCCGAATGACAGAAATCGGCTTTAGCCCGCCGCAAGCCGCCGGGTTTCAACCCGTGCGGTGAGGCGTTCTCCGTGGTACAATAAAGGTGCAAGGTTCTGTAATTGCCCGCTCCTCGGACCAGGCACCCCTTGCAGTGGGCCGGGATACGGCCTTCAGGCGCGAACGTAGTGGGTTGCCACATGCGTAGCCTGAGAACCCGCCGGGCTTGAGCCCGTGCGGAGTGTCAGGTTCTTTGGTAAGCTTCGTGATTGCTGGGTTGCCAACGCTCGGATGCTCAAACATCCGGGCGTTTCTTTCAGGCGGACTGTTTGCACGCTTCGCGGTAGGCCATCGCGCTATCACGCGAGATGCGGCGCGCGTAACCGAGTTTGAAACTGAGAATGTCGCCACTGCGCATCAGGTCATAGAGTTTCGTGGTGCGCAGTCCGAGCAGGTTCTCCGTCTCACGAACGGTCAGCAGTTCGTCGGCCTGACTCGCAACCTCAGCCGGCCGGCGCGGATTGCGCGCCTTGCGGGCGGTTGCCATGTGGTTGTCACCTCCTTTCCGTTGGGTGTTGAGTCTCAGACGAGCACGGTACGATGCGCGCCACTGCGAAAGAGTGTGCAAGCCAGTGCCGCCCGGTATCATTCCCGCCCCTCTCACCGTTCGCTGTGCCTGGCCGCGAAAGACTACGCAAGACTACGCGGTAGATAAATCTCCCCCGGCCAACCGGGCGCCCGCGCGAAACTCGTCAGGTGTCCGGCTGGCCATTCGGGCTAGTCGAGCAGTCCGACATCGGCGGGGCAGACATCCTGCACGCTGTGCGCTCCGCCGCATCCGTCGCAGGTCGGTACATCGGCGGCTGGCGCGTCCACGTGGCCGGAACCGTCGCACACGCGGCAGATGCGGAGGAAGCGTTTCCGGCCGAAGCACAACGGCTGATAGCCATCGCCATCGCAGGCGGGGCAGGTGTTGGTGTTGTCCATCTCGATTGCTCTCCGTTCTCTCTCGTTCGCCTCAGCCGCCGGTCCGATTGACTAGCGGCGCTTCTTTTGCACTTCCACTCTCGCCGGCACGACATCAGGCACGCGAACAGGGCGAAATGGCACCCACACTGGCACAAACTCCGGTTCGTCATCCGGCAACAGCGCCGCTTGCGCTTCAGCGCTTTCGGCAACCGCGAGATAATGCGCCGTATCTCGCGCGGTACCTGGTCGCATGCCCCACGCTGGCGAGCAGGCCATTTCGCGCGCCTTCGCGGCGAGACGGAGATTGTTTTGTTTGCCCTGCATTGCGTTGCCTCTCTCTCGTTCTCTGCCGCCAGCCCGATTGACTGGCGGCGGTTGTGTCAAACCTGCGCGCCGCGCTTGCCTTTGCACGCCGGGCACACCCAGCCGTCGCGCCTCGACTTCCCCCAGCCACGCTCGCGAAACTCTCGCTCCAGGTAACTCATCGGCGGGATCGGATTGCCGTCGCGCGAGTCCTGCGCCATAAAAGCATCCGCCGTCCCGCATCGGCCGCATGTGATCTTGTAACCGAGCGTCAAAATCACGCCACTCATCGTCATATCCTCTCTCGCCCGTCGTTGCCGGTAGCGCAGCATCTCAACTCGCCTCACGCAATCGCGTCGTAGGGCATCGGCTCGCGGTCCATCCGCATCTCCCAATCCCACTCACAACCAGCGCAGATGCGGGTCGCCTCGCCATCCGGCCCCTGGTCGATCTCGATCAGATCGGAGGCCGGAAGCTCGACGCCGCAATCGATGCATGCGGCGCGTGGCTCAGTCAGGACCGGCACGATGCGCGGCAGGTCTACCAGCGGCAGGCCGTAGGCGGCTAGCTCCTCTCGCGCGCCGCCTTGCATCTGCTCGACATGTTCCCAGGTCGCCTGGTAGCGCACCGTCGCGGCCCGCTCCTCAGCGCTGTCGGCATGCGCGCGTTGCTCGATAGCGTACAACACTGCGCCAGCATGCTTGCACGCGCGGCCATGCTGACCAGCGGGGCATCCGCAGCGAAGACGACCGGTTCGCACGTCGTGCGTGATGAGATACTCGCTCGTGCGGTCCTCGCTCGGCACGAGGTAGCACTCCGTGCCATCCTGCTCGCCCGTGAGGCGTCCGGTGTACTTCAGGTTCGCCGCATCGCAGAGTTCCCGCGCGCGCTGCGCCCACGCGGCCGGGCTGGTGATCGTCTGTGCCGTTGCCATTGTCGTTCGCTCTCCCTCTATCTCGTTCACTCGCGGTTCTCGTCCGCATGTATTTAGGACGTGCGAGGCACTAGGATAGTAACGCGAAAGACTAAGACATGTCAAGGCGAGGGATAAGTTACTTGCGAGGGTACGGCTACGTCTGATATGATGTAGTGCAATAGGAGGTGCGGCCAATGGTTCAGAAAACAAGGCGACCGTCACACCTGCCGATAACGCTCCACGATCTGCGCGTGGAGGTCTATCACGAGCCACAGGTGATGTTCGCCGCCCGCATCGGAGTCAGCCCGATCACGCTGTCCAATTGGGAGCGCGACATCAAGGCGCCGCGCCTGCGTAAGCGCCACGAGGTTGCGGCTACGCTCGGTCTGGAGTATGAGGACATCATCTGGCCGGAGCGCCGCATTATCGCGGTCGGTGACGACCAGGTAAAAGACGACGCCGCCTAACTGATAAACCGCCAGGCGGCGCCTAACCAAGTCACGCGGATGCTGCTGGCATCCGCCGCTGGCGAGAGTATGATAGCAGTGCGCGCAAGTGCGCGCGTTTTCGGGAGGTATCGAGATGAGCGAACAGGTTGTGACGGTTGGTCGCATCGTGCATTATGTGCTGCCTGGTAAAGGCGCAATTCGGCCGGCGATTGTCGTGCAGGTCTGGCCTGACGGGTCGGTCAATCTCCAGGTGTTCACGGATGGCGTCAACGACGGGGCGCACCATGCGAGCGGGCTGCACTGGGCAACCAGCGCGCATCAGAGTGACACGCACGAGTATGGCACATGGCATTGGCCTCCGCGTTCCTAAACGAGATTTCCGGCGCCGCGTAGTCTATACTCTCTATGAGCGTGGGTTCACGCGCTTCCTCTCCTGCCCTGGCCGTCACCCATCCGGCCAGGGTCTTTTTATGCCCTCCGTGCGGCTGAGGTTGACAACCGCGCGTTGCCTGTGTATTCTCATGCGCAACCGTCGAGAGACGGCCAGAAGTTTACCAAGAGCGAAATTCGACCAAAAGGAAAGGCAGACAACCATGCACTTCGGCGGCAGGAAACGCACACCGCTGAACACTCGGCTGGCGGCATCAGGTCAGTCAGGACGACCGGTCAACCCCACCAGCCACGGCCCAGGACGAGCCGATGTCGCGTTAGGGGATGATTGGCCGCGCCTCACGGACACCGAGCCAATGCCGCCCCTCGCACCGCCGCACATCCCCGGCCCGCCGCTCGCGGATGTGATGCCGGTCGCCATCAACGAGGTCGCCTGTCGCCTCAACTGCGACAGCATCTATCGGATTCCGCGCGAGCTCCTGTGCGCGGGCAAGCGCGGCGTCCTCTGGTCCCTCGCCTATGCGGGCGAACACGTGCGCGCCGTGCCGCCCAACGCCGTCAACCCGCACGATTGGTACCTGTGCCTCTGGGGGCAGTGGGCACGGTTGCCGCTGTGCGGCGTGGGTGAGCCGCTGTTGCCCGGCGACTATTCCGGCAACGTGGAGGACTACCGGCCGCGTCCGCTCGCCCTGAGCACCTACCCGCGTTCGCGCGTGCCCACCGGCCGCATGATCCGCTAACATCTCTCGCCAGACATTGCGGACCCCCGGCACTTGTGCTATACTCGGCACGTGAACCGTAGGACGCTGCGGTGTAGCATGGAACCAAAGAACGTGATTCGGGCAGAGACCTCTACCGAGCGAGCGCGGCCGGTAGAGGTTCTTTTTATGCGCGCGCGCCACCAGGCGACCGGCCGCGCCATCCTGCCACTAACGCTGCCACTAGCCGGGACGGCCGAGTACGCAAGAGTGCGAAAGACACATCTCCGCGCAGAGTCGCATAAATCCCAGGTTGCGGGCCATCGCGCAAGACTACGAAAACCCTGGAAAAGCCGAGGTTCCAGAAGGGGTTCATCTCGAACCGGTGACTTCCCCCATGTGCCGCCACGCCTGTCGCCATGCGGCTTTGCGCCATACAGCCGTAGTGCGTAAAATCGCGTTCTGCCACTAACGCTGCCACTAACGGCGCATATTCCACTCACAGTCGCGTGTTTTCGCGGCCATTTCTGACAGTTTTGTCATCTGCTCGGAGGCATAGAAACGCCGCACGGCTGGCGAGTGTGCGTCAGTCATGCGGCGTAGCCATTCGGGCTAGTGGGAGGTCGGTCACTTTACGACGGTCAGCCGAGGTTTCGCTATCTCCAGATCACGCTCACAAAACCAGTCACACCGAGCCGCATTCCCGTCAGCTAGGTAGACTGGTTGATCGAAGGTAATCAAGTAGACCCACTGTGCGCCGCCGTCTTGCCCGCGATTGATGACGCCATAGCGACCGACTAGGCCAAACCAGAGCCGATTTACTCGCACGCGCGTCTGCGCTGGCAGATGTTTGCCCGCCATCTCCCCATCCCTCCTATTCGCCCAGCAGCGCGCGGAACTGCTCTGCCCAGCATCCGCCCTTGTGCGGTTCGTTGTGTTCTGCTAGGCAACCAGGGCACACCGTCGTCAGACCGCCATCGTAGTGCCACGACTGCGGTGTCATGGCCCGCCGCCCGATCTCCTCCAATTCCGCCACGTAGGCGAGCAGGGTGTTAGTGTCGTCCCAATATTGCTGGACGTACACCCAAGCACTTGCTGTGATTGCGCTATCATCAGTAGCGAGCGTACGATACGCCTCACGCCGCGCCCGTATCGCCTCGATATCCGGTCTCTCGCTCATTGTCGCGCCCCTTTGCCCCATCTGTTGAGATTGGCTGCGAGTTCAGGTGTTGGGGGATTCACGAGGCGCATAACGTCATACCGCGTCCCGCGTCGCTGGATGCGAACCTCCCATCCATCGTCGCCAGTCAATGGCATATGATAGACGTGTGTTACCTCCCAATATCTGCTGCTTGCCATCTCAGATGCCAGCATATAGGCGGTTGCCTCTGTCACTGTCTCCCCTCCCTCTCTCGTTCGCTCTCCGTTGGTCCATGCATGATCTCGTCCATAATCGACGCCGCGCGGCGTTTGCGACCCGGCATCACATGGCCGTACAGGTCAAACACCAGATGCGTGCCCGCATGTCCGAGAATGTCGGCCACCTCGTGCGCGTCCATCTGCCCGCTCGCCAGCAACAACGTCGCCGCCGTGTGGCGCAGATCGTGCAACCGCACCGGCGGCAATCCCGCATCAGCGAGGATGCGGTTATGCGCCTTGCGCACAACGCCCGCAAGCGCCGGCTTGCCGTCGCGGCGGCAGAACACCAGATCGTGATCGTCCCAGCGCGCGCCTGCCGCGAGTCGTTCGGCCACCTGCCGCTGTCGATGCTCGCGGAGTGCGTCCATCGTGCGCGCACCGACCGGGATATGCCGCCGCGAGCGCACCGTTTTGAGTGGACTCGACGCACTCGCGCCGCCGGGCGTGGTCGCCACGCTCGACGCCGTTGCGAGCGCCGCCGTCGGTATCCATTGCATGTTGCGCTCGACACTCACCCGGCCGTCTGTCCACTCGACATCCTGCCAGCGCAAGCCGAGCAGTTCGCCGCAGCGCATCGCGGTGGACAGCGCCAGCGCGTAGAACGCTTCCAGCCGATGCCCACGCGTCGCGTCCCGCAGCGCGGCCACCTGCTCCGCCGTCAGCACCAACGTCTCGCGCCGCGCGTGCGACGGTGCGTGCGTGCGGTCTACCGGATTGCTGGCGATCAGTCCAAGGTGAAACGCCTCTTGCAGCGCGACGTGCAAGCAGACCCGCACACGCGCCGCCTTGTGCGCGCCGGTCTGCTGATGCGCGTTGGCGACCACGCGTTGCGCGAGTTGCGGTGTCACTTTGACGAGCGCGGTCTTGCCAATGATCGGGATGATATACAGGCGACAGTCGGCCTCATAGACGGCCCACGTGCCCGGCGCGCGCTGTTGCCGCACCGTTTCCAGCCATTCCGCGAGCCACGCGGCCACCGTCTGCCGCCCTTCCGGCGGCGCGATGCCGAGGTCGGTATCGCGCTGGAGCTTGCGCAGAGAGGCTTTCGCTTCCGCATCGGTCGCATAGCTCCAGGTGCGCAGCTTGCCGTTGACTTGGTAGCGCACTTCCCACGGTTTCCGCCGCCCGTCAGTGCGCTTGATGATACTGCCTTCTCCGTTCGCCCGTCGTTTCGCCATAGCGTCATACCTCCTGTAGCGCGTTGGTTGTGCTACAGGATGGTAACGGATAGGCGACAGCATGGCGGGCACGGCTAGGACTCCTGAGACGGGCGAGGGTCAGGAAAGAGGCCGTCGGCGCTCTGGAAGCTCCACCAGACCTTGCCGCACTGTGCGCAGATGCGGCACGTCGCGCCGCCGATGATTTCATCGGCGGCCTTTGGGCGTTTCCACTGGTGACCGTCGCGCGCACATGCGGCGTCGCGCATCTGCTGCTTGGCGGATGCGCGGTCAAGTACCTCGGCGAGCCATTCAACAGTAAAGCGCTTTTCGTCGCTCATTGCCCCTTCCCTTCCTCTGTCCTCACGACAGCGCCAACGCGCCGCGCTCTAGCTGTGCGACCGTCTCGGCATGGCCCGCGCGCGCGTCCTCGAGAGAGGCATAGTGGCGAGAATAGCGCGGCTTCCGGTTGGCGATCCGGCCCTGATCGTTGGCGTCGAATACCCCGGTTTCGGGCACTGCGTCGCTGAAGTAGGCCCAATCCACGATGCAAGTCCATACCACATAGGTGCGGCCGTCGCGGTAGACGCACTGGCGCGCGATCAGGTCGGTGCTGGTCATGGCGTGGACTCCTAGGACTGGCGGGGCGATGGCAGCGCGAGGTCGCTATCCGTGCGCATCTCAGTGGCCAGCCGATCTCCGCATGACGGGTGCAGGTAGATGACCGTCTGGCGCATCTGCCACGGTCCGATGCCGCCGACGATGCCAGCGTAACCCGCGTAGCCGAGCACTGGCACTGGCGCCGACTCGACGGCGGTGCCGCAATAAAAGCATCGTTGCTGTCCATCAGGCGTCAGCGAATGCTGATCGTTTTCAATGAGGCTCATTGCCCCTTCCCTTCCTCTGCTTGCTCGCGGCGCAGGCGCTCTTGCACGACCGGCTTGAGCATCCGCAGAATGGTGTTAGATCGGGTGCGGTCCTCATCTTTCGCCCAGCGGTCAAGAGCCTGAACCATCCACTCCGGCAATACAACATAGACCGGTACCGATTTCTCGTCTGTCTTTTCCACGGCAGCCCCCCCCCTTTCACAAGATAAGGATATCATGGGATGCGGTAGAAGTCAACCCGCCCCGTGCCACGCTCACGCGCACATGCTAGGCTGTTTCTATCCAAGACCACGGCCGGCCCATGTGTCCCCATCGGCCGACCGCTACCCGAACGCGCTGGAGTTAGCAGCGCGCCGGCTGCCCGCGATTGTCGCACAGGCACCGGCCCCTGTCTACCCAGCGATTCCGCAAAGGAGTCGCTACCATGTTTGCTCGCAAGCCCGCCCCGTCTGTCCCTTGCCCCGCCGTCGAGCGCCCGCGTTTCCGCGCCGACATCGAGGCGTCTATCCCTGAGTTGGCGCATCTGCAAGCCCTCGGTGCCGCCGTGCCCGTCGAGGTTCTCTCCGATGACGCCTACGTCGCATTGTTGCTGATCGCCTCTGCCTGGGAGCATGGCAAGCCGCGCGTGTGCGTCGATGCGTACGAGGTCACGCGCGACGAGTGGCGTATCGAGATTCACGCCCCGCACGGCGTGCCCTACGATGCCGAGTTCGATCCCCGCTTTTCGCCCGCCGGCTGGGATGTGTTCGTTCAGCGCTTCCTGCTCGCATGGGTGCGCCAGGGTTTCATGCCGCTCTGCGATATCTGGTGTGAGGTCTGCCGCGAGCTCGCCATCGCGCGTACCGGGTCGCTGCTGATCCCTGAGCAGTGGGCCGAATCGGCGCCCGCGCAAGGGGGTGCCGAGTGATCGCTTTTGAGTGCTGGACGGGCGAGGCAGTCGCGGCGCTGATCGACGCGGCGCGGCGCTATGGCCTGACGCCTGAGTCGGTCGAGGGTATCGCGGTTGAGGCCACCTATCAGGCGCGGCAGAGTCGCGGCGATCACACCGTCACGCCAACCCACGTCGCCACGGCGGCGCGTATCTATCTCGGCATACCGGCGGCGACCGGAGAGGCGGTGCGGCCATGAGCACGAATACCCCGCGCAATGGTTCGCACATCCTACCCGCTTGGTTCGAGTGGCTGAATCGGCACGTGGTCCTTTCCTTCCTGATTCTCGGTGAGTTGATCGTCAACTTCGTGCTCGGTGCTCAGGTGGCCGTGCAGAACCTTGCGGACCCCGGCACCTGGACATGGTATCAGTGGCTTATGGTGTCGGTCGCCTTCTTCGTCGCGTTGGCGGTCTCAGGCGTCGCGCTCAAACTCAGTCAAACGATGGCGGATCGGTTCGCTGAAGGGCGCCGGTTGGCGGGCATATTCTGCACGTTGGGCATGCTGGGTTATGGGGCTATCGACACGTGGGCCAGCATTGCCGAGCGCAGTCTGATCGTGCATCCTACCCCAGCCGATACCGTGCTGTTTGATGCGCTCGGCATTCACGCGACGGCCTTCACGGCGTCCACCTTATTCGTCTCATTGATGCTCCCATTCTCGGTGATATTCGTCGGATTCACGAACCGGCCACCGGCGATTGAAGATGACGCGACGTGGGAGCAAAGGCAGCAGCGCGCCGTGCGGGCTGCTGAGTATAAGGCGGCGCGGCGGAAGGCGGCGGCGGAAGGATTAGGCTCCGCATTGGCGGGCGGGTTACGCGCGGCAAAGACCGGCCTCTCAGGTGAGCAAACCGAAGGCGCTGGACTCCCTCCGCTGCCTGCTGATGCGTTTTACGCTGACGGGGTTTCGCCGGTCAATGGTGGGCCGGTTAGTGGTGCCAACCCCGGCGCGTCAGGGCAGAGAGGGACACGCGCGCGGCCATCGCAATCCCTCCCGGCGGGCCACTGGACATCGCGTCAGTTGATCGCCTGGGTTGCCGAGACATACCACTACGAATTGAGCGAGCAAACCGCCAAGGAAACGGTACGCACGCTCGGTAGTGGAGCGACCGCATCGGGGCTACCTGGCCAACCGTACATCGCGCGGGTTAGGGCACTGAAAGCGTGGGCCGCGCGGCAGGGGTTTGCACAGTCAATCCGGTTGGTGCCGCCGCATGATGCGGCCACAGGGACCGACGATTAGTCGCGTATAATGGAGTCATGGGAGCGGCGGCAGACGCGCCGCATGTCGGTGGCGCAGTAGAGCGGAGAGGAGCGAGAGGGCATGGCGGGTCGGAGGCGTGATTATTCCTCGTCAGTGATTGACGCTATTGCCGAGG
>VFSW01003471.1_pt1 | contig 23635 bp, 22 predicted proteins | sample 5358111 | NCBI WGS metagenome assembly VFSW01 (sample SAMN11554181, study PRJNA540505) | mine drainage metagenome | isolation source: sediment from site ElyBrook_90M | place: USA: Ely Copper Mine, Vershire, VT | collected 2017
GAGCAGCGCCGGCAGCAGTTCCGCCCGCTTCCAGGACAGCACCGGACCGATCGACATCGCCGCGAACAGCGGCAGCGCCAGGGGAAACACGGTGGCGTTGAAGAACGGTGCGCCGACGCTGATCTTGGCGCCGAACAGCAGCTCCGCGAACAGCGGATAGGTGGTGCCGGTCAACACCACCGCGGCGATCGAGCACAGCAGGACGTTGTTCAGCACCAGCGCCCCTTCGCGCGAGACCGGCGCGAACAGGCCGGACCCGGCCAGCGCGGGGGCGCGGAAGCCGAACAGCAGCAGGCTGCCCCCGATCACCAGCGCCAGCAGACCCAGGATGAACACACCTCGCGTCGGATCGTTGGCGAAGGAATGCACGGAATTGAGAATGCCCGAGCGCACCAGGAAGGTGCCCGACAGCGACAGCGAGAAGGTGGCGATGGCAAGCAGGATCGTCCAGCTGCGCAGCGCCTCGCGCTTTTCCACCACGATGGCGGAATGCAGCAGCGCGGTGCCGGTCAGCCAGGGCAGCAGCGAGGAGTTCTCCACCGGATCCCAGAACCAGAATCCGCCCCAGCCCAGCTCGTAATAGGCCCACCAGGACCCGAGCGCGATGCCGCCGGTCAGCAGGCACCAGGACGCCAGTGTCCAGGGCCGCACCCAGCGACCCCAGGCGGCATCGACGCGGCCTTCCAGGAGTGCGGCGACCGCGAAGGCGAAGGGAATGGCGAAGCCGACATAGCCGCCATAGAGGATCGGCGGATGGAAGGCGAGGCCCGGGTCCTGCAGCAGCGGGTTCATGTCGTGCCCATCCGCCGGCACCGGCCATACCCGCAGGAACGGGTTGGAGGTGAGCACCGCGAACAGCAGGAACCCCGCCGAGGTGAAGCCCAGCACGCCGATCACCCGCGCCCGCAGTGATGACGGGAGATTGCCGCCGAAGGACGCTACCGCGCCGCCGCACAGCGCCAGGATCAGGCACCACAGCAGGATGGATCCCTCGTGGTTCCCCCAGGTGCCGGTGATCTTGTAGAGCATCGGCTTGAGGCTGTGGCTGTTCTCGACGATGTTCGCGACCGAGAAATCCGACACCACCGCGGCCCAGACCAGCGCCCCCGCGGCGGTGGCGAGCGCGATCAGCTGGCCGAGCGCCAGCGCCGGCGCGGCCGCCATCAGGCGGGCATCGCGGCGCCAGGCGCCATAGAGCGGGATGGCCGCCTGGGCGAAGGCCAGGGCGGTGGCGAGGGCGAGGGCGAAGTGGCCGAGTTCGGGGATCATGGCGCTGCCGCGGTTGCTGAGTTCAGGCATCTAGCAGGCTGGGAGAAAAGGCAAGGCCGGGGGCTGCGTCCCGGACCCGGCATTCCCCGGGGGTCACCGTTCAGAGGAACGGGTCTGGGACCCGGGGCCCCAGTGGGTTTCCAATGGACAGAGCCCCTTGGCCTTACCTTTTCTTCGTCGCCCACTGCGGCAGGCCCCTGGCGTTGGGGTCCTCATTCGCGATTTCGCGACGCGGGTTCCGACCAGATTTCTGGCATGCTCGGCATTCCTCCTTGCGGCGGTCGATCTCACCCCTGTCCGCGCCAGGGCAAGGGAGACGCCGACCTCTCCGACGCCCGGCCTCTCCGACGACGCGGCAGCTTACGTCATGGGGCGAGACTGCGTCGATGGCGTCAGGCTGGCATCCGCCCTGGTGCGGGCTGCCATCGCCCGTTCACCCCGGCGCGACCAGTCAGCCTGATGGGATCCGTCACCGGGGGTTTCTTCCACCCTGCCCCGCAAGCAGGGTTTCCCGCCGGCGCCGGCGCGGCCAGACTGGATTTCCAAGTTCAGGTGCCCCCCGATGTCCGACACCGACCCCGCCCTGATGACCGCCGAGGATTTGCGTGCGCTGTATGCCGCCGGGCGGCTCAGCCCGGTCGAGGCTCTGGAGGCGGTGCAGGCGCGGATCGCCCGGCTCAACCCGGCGTTGAACGCATTTGCGGTTTTGAACCCGGCAGCTCGCGTCGCGGCGGCCGAGAGTACCCAGCGCTGGGCCGCAGGGCGGCCGCTGGGGGCGCTGGATGGCGTGCCCTGCACGGTCAAGGACCTGGTCAACCTGGCCGGCTTTCCGACCCGCCGCGGCAGCCGCCTGACCGATCCGGCGCCGGTCCTCGAGGACGCACCGGCGGTGCTGGGCCTGAAGGCCGCGGGCGCGGTGATCCTGGGCAAGACCACCACCACCGAATTCGGCTGGAAATCGCCTGGCGACTGCCCGCTGCACGGCATCACCCGCAATCCCTGGAACCAGGCCTTCACCACTGGCGGGTCTTCTTCCGGCGCCGGGGCGGCGGGGTCGGCGGGATTCGGGCCGCTGCATCTGGGCACCGATGCCGGCGGGTCGATCCGCATTCCCGCCGCCTGGTGCGGGCTGGTGGGGCTGAAGCCCAGCTATGGTCGCGTGCCGCAATGGCCGGCCGGCGCCTTTGCCGCGGTTGCCTGCGCCGGGCCGCTGGCGCGCAGCGTCCGCGATGCCGCCCTGATGCTGACCGCTCTGGCAGGCTTCGACCTGCGCGATCCGTTCTGTCTGCCCGACCCCCCGCGCGACTGGACCGAGGGGATCGAGGACGGCGTCGCCGGCCTGACCGTGGCGCTGCTGCGCCGCCCCGGCTTCGACGCGCCGGTCGATGCCGGCGGCGTCGCCGCGGTGGAGCAGGCGGCCGGCCTGCTGGCCGAGGCCGGCGCGGTGGTGGAGCAGGCGGACCCCGTCCTGCCGGACACGCGGGAGGTGTTCGCCCGGGTCTGGGGGGCAGCGCTCGCCGCGCTGGTCGACGGGTTCCCCGCGGAAAGCCGGGCGCTGCTTGACCCCGGCCTGCTGGAGGTCGCGGCCGCCTCGGCGGGGATGCCTGCCACGGAATTCATCCGCGCCGACGGGCTGCGTGCCCAGGCCGGCCACGTGATGGCCCGGTTCCATCAGCGCTACGATCTGGTGCTGTGCCCCACCGTGCCCGGACCGCCGCCGCTCGCGGATGCGCCGACACTGGATCCGGTTCGGGCGCTGTGGACCGCCTGGGCGCCGTGGACCTTTGCCTTCAATCTCAGCCGCCAGCCTGCGATCAGCGTGCCGATGGGGCTGGGTCCAGATGGCCTGCCGCGATCGGTGCAAATCGTGGCGGCACAGTATCGCGATGATCTGGTGCTGCGGGCGGGGCGGCTGATCGAGGCGGCCGGAGCGCTGCCCTGGCCGATGGCTTGACCCGGTTGATGGACTGGCCCGGTTGATGGACTGGCCCGGTTGATGGACTGGCCGCGTCCGGGGACGCAGCCGCGCGCACCCTCTCCCTCGCGATCCTGGGTGGTGCGCAGGACCCCGTGTGCGACCGGTCCTGCCCTCAGCGCGCCCGTGCTTCCTCGATCGGTTCGGGGCCCTTCACGCCATCGCAGGAGGCCAGCGCCAGGAATGGCCGGGGATCGATGGCCCGGCCATCGATGCGCACTTCGAAATGCAGATGCGCGCCATGTGCCCGCCCGCTGGTGCCGACCGAGCCGATCACTGCGCCCTCGGCCACCGTCGCACCCGGGGTGATCCCCTGTGCGAAAGACGAAAGATGCGCGTACCGCGTGACGATGCCGTCCTGGTGGCGCAGGTCGATGATGTTGCCATATTCAAAATACCAGCCAGCATAGACCACCACCCCCGCCGCTGGTGCCCGGACCGGCGAGCCATAGGGCGCCGTAAGGTCGACGCCGGTGTGGAAGCCGTGCCGGCCGGTCGGTCCAAAACCGCGGCTGAGTTCCTTCAGCGCCACCGCCGGCATCAGCATGTGGCCGCACAGCGCCGGTGGGGCTCCATCGGCCCGGGCCGGAGCGGGCAGCCCCAGGCTGGACAGAAAAGCCGCGGGAAACGCGGCCCACAGCACAACCAGAGATTTTCTCATTCCCCTTCTGTAGCAGGCTGAGCCGGGTTTGCCACCCTGCATCGTGGCAGGGCGATGAATCGTTCGGGGTCCACCGGGGTGCCGGCCAGCCGCACCTCGAAATGCAGATGCGTGCCATAGGTCACGCCAGTGCGCCCAACCCGGCCGATCCATTCCCCGGCGGCCACGTTCTGTTGGCCCATGGCGAGCTTCGGCGCGACGCTGCCCAGATGGGCATAGCGGGTGACATAGAAGCCGGTGGCCGGGGTGCCGTGCTGCAAATCGATCTCCAGCCCGTCGGCGCCGCGCCGGCGCAGCGCCACCACCCGCCCGGAGGCGGCGGCGCGCACCCCCGCCCCGGCGGGGGCGGGCAGGTCGATGCCCAGATGCATCCGCGCCGCCCGGGGCCCCACCGCCGCGCGCGGGCCAAAGGGCGAGGAGATGCAGGCGGGCGAGACCGGCGACCGTAATTCTCCGGGTGCCGGCTGGCCCGGGGCTGGTTCAGGTGCCGGGGTGGGAGCCATCAGCGCCGGCGCCGGCGGAGGTTGTGCTGGCAGGATCAGGGGCTGGCCCGGCGTCGTCTGTGCCAGGGCGCACCAGGGCGCCGCGATCAGCCAGGCACAGACCAGCCCGCGGATCGCCTTGCGGCCCGTGGACGGGTCGGTCCGGCGTCGCCCCCCCGTCGGCCATCGCCGGTCTGCTCGGTAGGGTGCCAAGGCTGGACCTGGGTCGGCCGCTTTCGTTCAGCCCTTGTGGCGCAAGCGGCGCACCGCTTCCTGATCGAAGCTGAACCCCCAGCCCGGCGCGTCGCAGACCAGCGCCATACCGTGTTCGTCCAGCCGTACCGCCTGGCCGTAGATCGGCTCCAGCCAGGGCATGTGCTCCAGATAATGCGCATTCGCGGCCGAGGCGAGCAGCGGCAGGCTCATCTCGGTGAACAGATGGGTGGACAGCGGCACGTTGGCGGCCTCGCACAGATGCCCGGCCTTGAGGAACTCGGTGGCTCCGCCCATGCGCTGCAGATCGGGCATGATTACATCGGCGGCATGGGCGTCCAGCATCCGCTTCACGCCGCGATGGGTCCACACCGTCTCGCCGCTCGCCAGCGGCGTATCGAGCGCCGCGGCCACCGCCGCCTCGCCGGCATGGTCGTGGCAGATCACCGGTTCCTCGAACCAGGTCAGGTCGAACGCTTCCAGCATCCGCCCCAGCCGGATCGCCTGCGGCACGGAAAGCTGCTGGTTGGCGTCCGCCATCAGGGCCACCTCCGGGCCGATCGCCTGGCGCACCGCGCGCACCCGGGCGATGTCCTCCGCCGGGTCCGGCTTGCCCAGGCGGATCTTCATCGCGCGGAAGCCCTGCGCCAGGAATCCTGCCGCTTCCTGCTGCAATTCCTCGATCGTGCTGCCGAGCCACAGGCCGCCGCTGGCATAGGTGCGTACGCGGTCATGCGCGGCCCCCAGCAGATGCGCGACGTTCAGCCCGGCCGCTTTGCCGCGCAGATCCCACAGCGCCGTGTCGAGCGCTGCCAGTCCGAGGATCGAGACACCTTCGTAGCCGATGAAGTTCAGGTCCTTCCAGGCGCGCGCGGTCAGGCTGCCGCCCCGGCGGGGATCGAGGCCGAGCACCAGCGGTTCCAGGCTGCGCACCATCTCGTGCAGCACCGACAGACGCCGGCCGTTGACGGTCAGGATCAGGCCCTCGCCGGTCACGCCCTGATCGGTCTCCAGCGTGGCGAGCACGCAGTCGATCGAGTGCAGCGCGAAGATCGCAGCGACGATCGGCGGGGTGAAGGGCAGATGCACCACATCGGTGCGCAGGCGGACGATTTTCATCGAACTGATCCTTTCAGGTCAGGGCCAGGGCTGGTTCCCTGCGGTCCTGCGGGACCCGCCAGGGGCAAGGCGCTGGAACCCGATACCCGGCCCAGTCGCGCGGGGATGGGTGCGGGGCTCGCAAAGGGCTTTCAGCCGCGCAGCACGCTCGGCTCCGACACCCGGAACCGGTGCAGCACCTCGGGATCGGGATCGCGTCCCAGCCCCGGCTGATCGGGTACGCGGACGGACCCGCCCGGGGCCAGAACCAGTTCGTGATAGGGGCTGGCTTCCAGGTCCATGAACAGCCGCTCGAAAGGTGCGCCTGGCGCCAGCGTCGCGTGCAGATGCAGCGAGGCCAGCCAGCCAGGTCCGAAATAGGCGCAATGGGGCACCAGCTTCACCGAGAACGCATCGGCGAGCGGGGCGATGCGCAGCATCTCGCTCAGCCCGCCGATCTTGGTGATGCTGGGCTGGGCGATGTCCAGAGCCCCGGCTTCGAACTGGCTGCGGAAATCATGCAGCCCGGCGGCGTTCTCGCCGGCCGAGATCGGCACGCCGCCCTCCCGGCGCACCCGCGCCAGCCCGTGATGATCTTCGGGCGGCCAGACCGGTTCTTCGAGCCAGGCGAGGTCATAGGGCGCGAGGCGTCGGGCCATCGCAATCGCCTGCGCCACCGTCCACGGGCAGTTGGTGTCGAGGCTGAGGCCGAGCCCGGGCCCGATCGCCGCCCGTGCCGCGGCCACCTGGGGCACGTCGATCTCATGCAGCTTGACGTGGCGGTAGCCTTGTTGTGCCGCGCGGATGCAGGCCTCGCCCACCACGGCAGGATCGCCGTAGCGCAGCAGACTGGCATAGGCGGGCAGGGATCCGACCGGGCTGCCGCCCAGCAATCGCCACAGCGGCAGCCCGGCCGCCTTGGCGGCGATGTCCCACAGCGCGATGTCGATCGCAGAGAGCGCGTAGACCAGCGGCCCGTTGCGGCCGAACAGGTGGAAGGTCTGCGCCAGCCGCTCCATCAGGCCGCGGATGTCACGTGCGTCCTGACCGAGGCAGGCTGGCGAGACCTGGGTGTCGAGGGCGGCGCGGGTTGCGCTACAGCAGCTATGGCCGAAGCCCTCACCCCAGCCTTCCAACCCCTGGTCCGTGATCACCCGGACCAGCAGCGTGTCGAGCCTGGTCCAGTTCAGCCCGCTGAATGCCTCGGCGGTGGCCCCGATATCGCAGTTCACCCGGATATGATGGGTTTCGATCGCGGTGATCTTCATTGGTCTTTCCCCCGCTCTGCCGGCCAGGCGCGCCGCAAGCCGGAAGAATTGATCAGATCACCTGGGTGCGCGGCGGTCAAAAGACGGGCGCGGGGGCAGGCTCTCCTCCCGCCGGGAGGTGCTCTACGGGGGATGCCGGGTCCCAGCGGGTCATGGCGACCGCTGATCCGTGGCGGGTTCCCCAAGGGGCCATGGGGACAGAGCCCCTGGCCTTGCCTCGCCCCCCGAAACTCAGAACATCGAAGCGGCCCGGAAGTGCGGGCTGCACAGCACGATCTGCTGCTTGGCCGCCTTCACGCTGGTTTCGGTCACCTGGAGCCCCCGCCTGCGCAGGGCGGCCGCCAGATGCCGCGCCGCCAGCGCCTCGCCCGCGCGTTCGGCATCATCGAGGATGACGATGAATTCCCGCCCCAGCAGCCCGGCCAGCGCCGCGGCGGCACCCAGCCTGGCATGGCGGGTCGCCCTGGTGCCAGCCGGCGGCCCATCGACGATCACCAGATCGGGCACCGGCAGGTCCATCCCGTCCAGCTCATAGAAACCCCCGGGGCCGGTAAGCGGCGCCTGACGGATCGGGAACCCGACCTGTCCGCCGATCCGCCCTGCCCAGCCGGCATCGTGCTCGATGCTGGTGATCTGCAGATCGGCTCCCGGAAGGCGCGCCAGCCCATCGAGCAGCAGGCTGGTCTGGCCGGCGCCGAATTCCATCACCTGGCGCACCGGCAGTTCGCGCACCGTGCGCAATACCAGATACAGCAGGCTGTGGTTCGCCGCCGCGCCGATCGGGTGGTAGATGTCCTCGAGCCCGGCACGGGCCAGATCGCGCAGGAACAGATGCTGGTAGACCGCCTCACGCGCTGGATCGAGCCGGATTTCCCGTGCCACCGCCAGGCGTAGCGCCTCCGGCAGACGGCGGATCGTACGGGCCCAGTCGGGGGCGGCGAACGGCATGACGCCTCCTTCGCCGCAGGTTAGGCGAGTTGACCACGAATACGCAATCCTGGGTGGCGGAATTTGGGTTGCTTGCTATCCATCCCTCTCACGAATCGGGTAATGGATTGAGATCGTGATCTTGTCCGGGGCAGTCCGTTGCAATTTGCTGCGAATTTCGGCTGCCAGATCTGGCGATCCGTGCCATTCTGACCCTGCATCGACCTGGAGGGGACCTTATGGCCAGAATTAGGCATGTCGTGGTTTTGATGCTGGAAAACCGGTCGTTTGACTGCCTGCTCGGCCGGCTCTATCCGCGCGGCCCCGGCTTTCACGGGTTGAGCGGGCAGGAGGGCAATGTCTGGCACAAGCCCGACGGTTCCGCCCAGCTGGTCGAGGTCTGGACCAATACCGCAATGTCTCCGGCGACCGCGACCATTCCGGACCCTGATCCCGGTGAACTGTTCACCGATATCGCTATGCAGCTCTATGGTCTCGATGGCGCCATCCCCGGTGCCGCTGCCACGATGAGCGGCTTCGTGGACAACTACATGCGCCAGCCGGCAGCATCGGCGGCGGGGGCGAAGATGCCCGACCCTTATGCGGTGATGCACGGCTTCACCGAACAGCAGATGCCAGTGATCAGCGGGCTTGCCCGCGCTTTCGGCGTGTCCGACAGCTGGCACGCTTCGGCGCCCTGCCAGACCTGGCCCAACCGCTTCTTCGTGCACTGCGCGACCGCGGCGGGCTATGTTAACAACTCGCCGCCGCATTTCCCCTATACGATGCCGACCATCTTTAGCCGTCTGGCCGCAGCCGGGGCGGATTGGAAGCTGTATTTCCATGACATGCCGCAGGCCGCGACGTTGACCGAACTCTGGCTGCAGGCGCCGACGCATTTCCGCGATTTCGGCCTGACCTTCGCCGCCGATGCTGCCGCCGGCACGCTGCCTGAATACAGTTTCATCGAGCCGCGCTATTTCCCCGATGTCTTGCTGGGCGAGATGCCCAATGATCTGCATCCGCCACATAATGTCAGTTATGGCGAACAACTGATCGCGCAAGTTTACAATGCACTACGATCGGGGCCGGGCTGGAAGCAGACATTGCTGGTGATCACCTGCGACGAGCATGGCGGCATCTACGACCATGTGCCCCCACCGGCAGCGGTGTCGCCCGGTGGCGCCATGCCGGATGGCTTCGCCTTCGACCGGTTCGGTGTGCGGGTGCCGGCGGTGCTGGTCTCGCCCTGGATCGCGCCGGGCAGCGTCATCCGCCCGCCCGGCGCGGTGCCGTTCGACCATACCTCGATCATCGCGACGCTGCGGCGGCTGTTCGCGGTGCCGCACCCGCTCACCCCGCGCGATGCCGCCGCGCCGGATCTGCTGGGGGCACTGTCGCTGCCGCAACCCGACAATGACGGCCCGACCACGATCACGCCCGCTCCGGTGCGCCCGGCGCCGGGCGAGGTGTCGGCGCTGGCCGCGGCGGCGCCGAATTTCGCGCAGCGCAATCTCTCGCGCCTGGCAACACATCTGCCGGCGGCGGGGGCGGATATCCCGGCTCATATCGCCGCGCTGGCGGATGGCAGCTTTGCGCCGGTCTCGCCTGTGCATATCGATACGGCGCAGGCGTTGGCCCATGTGACCGGCTATCTGAGCCGATTCCTCGGCCGGATCTGATGCCGGCGGCCTCTTTGGCCGATCACGACAGCGCGTCGGGTGGGAGTGCCGGTGGTGCGCGCCCTCGCCGGCGGGCCTGGGCCCCGAGCGGGACCGCGGTTCGGCAGCCCCCGACTGCCAACCCCCGACCAGCAACCCCCGACTGCCAACCTTCGACCGGCAACCGACAAGGCGATGTCGCCGGCTGCTGGCGTGAGGCGAAATTGCGTGACCCATGAGGAGGATGCCGCCCGGACCCACGAACACCAGGCCTCTGGACCTCGCATTCTTCGCCCCTGCGAGGATGCGGTTGCCGGGCATCGGGCTTCGGCCTGTTCCAGGGCAAGTGGGGCCGTGGCCTTGCCGGAGCGGTTCAGATGCCTGCCGGAACCTCCGGCATTGCCGGCTCCGGCCGACCGCCAGCGCCGAGGTGCCGGCCGCACGCTGCGGACCAGGCCTGGTCAGCGCCGGCGCTGCTCCAGTTCCAGTGTCACCAGTCGGGCGAGCAGTGTCGCCGGATAGAGTTGCCCGATAACCGCTTCCAGATTGGTCAGGCTGCGGGCGAAGGGATGAACCGGCACGATGTCGCCGAAGCCGGTCGTGGTGAGCACGGTGAAGCTGTAATAGATCATTTGGCTGGTGATATGCGGTTCATCGCCGTTTCGGGCGATGCCGATGAAGGATCCGGGCATCAGATCGACCATCAGGTGATAGAGTACACTGAAGATCAGCGCGAAATTCAAATAGAGCACGACCGCGCCCTGGACCCGGTGATGGGTGATCCGCCCGCCGCCGAACACCGCCCCGGCCACCACCCAGGACAGCGCGCACAGTGCCAGCGCCACGCCGGCCGCGGCGATCCAGTCGGTGTAAATCGACGGATGCAGAGCCCGCATTGCGGTGCCGCTCGAGGCCAGCGGCAGGGCGATGATCATGATGGCAATGGCGCCGCGGCTGCGTGAGACCAGCACGACCAGGGCGACCAGGATCAGGCCGATCAGCGTTTCGAGCCCATAGGGCAGAATGATGCCGGAGGCCGAGAGCGGTGCGGCGGCGAAGATTGCCAGCAGCATCAGTACCAGCAGTGCGGTCAGGCTGGGTTCGCGCCAGCGGTCCTGCCACAGGCGCACATGCCGACCCAGAATGCGCCGGCGGGAGTGCCGGCGGGGTAAGCGCGGCAGCGTCGTCATCGCTCCGGCTCCTGGGGCCCCGGGGTCTGCCGCCGCCCGGCTGCCGCCCATCTGCGCGTCGTGGTGCTGCTGGAGGGGATTGAACTCTCGACCTCTCCCTTACCAAGGGAGTGCTCTACCACTGAGCTACAGCAGCGCCGGGGGGCAAACCGGCGGACTACCTAGCCGCTGGACCGGCAGCGCGCAACCCCGGCAGGTGGGAGAGCCGCGGCCGGCGGGAAGGTCTGCGCAATGGGCATGATCCGATGGGTTTTAGCGACAGGTCCCGCCGGCGCGACGTCGGGTCGGGGGGCCGTCTTCCAGAGGCGTGGCCAGGAGGGTCGGGTTTCGACCCCCAGGGGGGCATCTGGCCGGCCGCGGCCGCGTGGGCCGCTTCTCGGCCTGCGCCGGCGGCGCGGTTCCCGATCGCTGGCAGGTCGGCCGGTCTGACCGCCATCGGGGCGATCGTCTCGGATCCCGGCCCTCAGTGCAGGCGCGGCGCCCGCAGAAACTGCGTCCGGTCGGCGGTGGCGATCGCCACGGTCGCGGTGGATTCGCCCCGCGCCAGATGCAGGTGCACGGTCGCGCCGGCCGGTCCGCAGCGCCAGACCTGCCGCCAGAGCCCTGCCAGATCGGCCACCTCGTCGTGCTCCACCGCCAGGATCCGGTCGCCGACCCGGATTCCTGCCTGTTCGGCCGGCCCGCCATCTGCCAGGCCGGCAACCACCACTGCGCTGTCGTTCTCGGTCGCATAGAGGCCGAGCCAGGGGCGCGGTGGGCGGTCCACCCGGCCGAGCCGCAGCAGGTCGTCCAGGATCGGGTGCAGCCGGCTCACCGGCACCACCATGTTCATGTCGAGGCGCCGTCCTTTACTGTCGCCCTGCTGGAGGATCAGCGAGCCGATCCCGAGCAGCCTGCCATCGGTGCCGATCAGCGCCGCCCCGCCCCAGAATGGATGGGCAGGTGCGGTAAGGATCGCATCGTCCAGCAGGTATTCCCAGTACCCGGCGAATTCCTGCCGCCCGACTACTCGCGTCTCGATGGCCCGTCGTGGCCCGCCGCCGGCGGCCAGGATCGCGGCATCACCGATTGCGGGCCCGGCACCCTCGCCCAGAGGCAGCGGCGCCACGCCGAGCCGGCCGAGCGGCAGTACCAGTCCGAGCCCGCTCTCCTGGTCATAGGCCAGGGCGTGGCCCTGGATTGCCCGGCCATCGGCAAGGCTCAGCCAGATCGTCTCGGCTTCTGTGATCAGATAGCCGATCGTCAGGATCAGCCCGTCCTCGCGGATCACGACGCCGCTGCCGGTCCGTTCGGTGCCCAGCACGCCGGCGGTGAAGGCATCCGCCGGCACCAGGCTGCGAATGGCCACGACCGCGGACAGGGCCGCCGCCAGGTCGAACGTATATTCGTCCGGATCGGGGCGCAGTTCACGCGGGATCTCCCAGTCGGATTTGGCCATGCCGTCCTCTTGTTCCCCGCCCGCAGTGCCGGGTGGTCCCGATCCCGACGTCTCGTTTCCCTGTGCCCGCTTCTCGCGCACCGGATGGCTTGCCGGTGACACGGCCGTGACGGACCGTTCCGTCCGGGCCGGGTCACCCGATCCGCCACTATAGCAGCACTAGCGGGCCAGTCCGCATAGGATGGAGGCGTTTGGCGCCGGACACGGGGGGGCGGCTGAAGTCGCCAGCGCGATCGCGTTGTGCCGGGGATGCCGCGACAGCGCGGGTGGAAGGGCCCTGCGGGCCCTCAGGGATTGCCGAGCCCGGTGCCGCCGGCGCCCAACTGGCCAACCGCGCCGCCGCCACCGCCGGCATTGAAGCGGCCGACATTGCCGAGGAGTTGCTGCAGGAACGACGCCTCGCTGCCCGGCGAAGGCGTCGCGCCGGAGGCCATGGCGATCCGCCGCGAATCATCCTGGTTCAGGTGTTTCACATCCAGCAGTGTGCCCTTGTCGTCGAAGGTCAGCACGACCACGTCCTGGCTCAATACGCCTGGAGTGCGGCCGATCCGGATGCGGGTCTCCTGGCCGATATAGATCCAGCGATTCTCGTCAAAGGTTGCCTTGGCGGTGGGCGAGCCGATCAGCGACACGACATCGACGCGGCTGGACGTGCCAGGCACCAGTTCCTTGAGCGCATCGGGATCGATCCGGTTGCCGCGGGCGACGACCGGGGCCTGGAACACGTGGCAGCCACCGAGCAGCAGGCTGGAGGCGAGCAGGCTGATCAGCAGCGGTGCCATGGTCCGCAGCCGGCCCGCCCGGGCGGCACGGCGGCTGATGGACGCCGTGAAGGCGACCTGGCCTGTCGCCGATTCCTTGCGCGCAGCCGCGCCTGTCCTGCCGATCCAACCGGTGCTGCGGACCGGCACGGCAATGTCCTGAAGGGATGGCCCCGGCATGGCAGTGTCGGCAGCGGCATGGCTGAGCGGTGCAGTGCCGAGCATCGGTCTGTTCTGGCGGATCGCTGGCGACATGATCCTGCGGCATCCCCGGGTTGTTGGCTCGCGCCGGCCGGTGCCGGGGAGCGGCCTGGCGGGCGCTTCGATTGACCGTGCGCGCGCACTTGCTATGTGAGGGGCGTCTCATGCGCGCGTCACCGTGTCAATTGTCCCGAGGCCCGGCTGCCCGGGGGATCAAAGCCGGTGAACGTTGTGGCATGGCGGAATGGAATGGCGGGAGGCGGGAGTGGGCGTGCTGGACAGGCTGCGGGGTGCGCGGCACGAGCGTGCCGGGTTCATGCTCTACGGCGCGGCGGTGGCGGCGGCGCGGGCTCCATACCACTACCAGGTGCTGGGCGTGCCGGACACGCTGGATGGCAGGTTCGACCTGGTCAGCTTGCATGTCGCGCTGCTGGTCGCGCGGCTGCGGGTCGCTGCGGCACCCGGCCCGGCGCTGGCGCAGGCAGTGTTCGACGCGATGTTCAGCGACATGGACATCACCCTGCGTGAGATGGGCGTGGGCGATCTGTCGGTGGGCAAGCGGGTGCGGGTGATGTGGGAGGCCTTCCACGGCCGAGCCAGCGCCTATGAGGCGGCCCTGGAGGAGGAGGCGGATACATCCCTGGTTCAGGCGTTGCTGCGCAATGTCTGGCGGGGCGCCGTCACTGACACGCGGGGGGCGGAGATACTGGCGCGGCTGGTGCGGGCACAGGCCCATGCTCTGGCGGAGCAGCCTCTCGTTGACCTCGCCGCCGGCCGGGTGACGTTCCTACCCGCGGAGCCGCCGTCATGACCTTGGCCGGCACAGGCCCCGATGGCGCCGGACAGCATGCGCATGCTCCGGAATTCAGCCGTATCATCCGGTTGGTGCGGCTTGGTCCGGAGGAACGTGAGGAAGAGGTGTGCGCCAGCCAGGCCGAATGCACCGCACTCGGCGCCCGGCTTGGTCTGCCGGCGGTGCTGGCGTTGTCCTGTCGCTATCGGCTGAAGCTGGAAGCTGGAGGAGGCTTCGCGGTGGTCCGTGCCCAGGGAATGCTGCAGGCGCGGGTGGTGCAGATCTGCGTCGTGAGCCTGGAACCCTTCGAAGCCGAACTCGTGGTCCCGTTCGTGGTGCGCTTTGTGCCGGCCGGACGGGAGACCGACGAGATCGATCCGGAGTCAGAAGACGAAATCCCCTATCAGGCTGGCAGCATCGATCTCGGTGAGGCCGCGGTCGAGGAGCTTGCGCTGGCGCTTGACCCCTATCCTCGCGGGCCTGATGCCAGCCTGGAATCGCCTGCGAGCCCGTTCTCCGCGTGAATCGTGGGGGCGTTTTGCGCAGGCCGGGGCAGGCACATTGCTGCCGGCCGATCTGGGGGCGAGCGCTGCCGGGAACGGCGTTCACCGGTAAGGCTCGGCCGGGTCAGAGGGTGGGGGCCGGTGCCTCGTTGGGATGATGGGGCAACGCCTCTGGCCACACCGGCCTTGTCCGGTTAGAACCGGCTCCACCGAGAGACTTGCCGGGCAGAGAGGCGTCTGCTAGACGGCGCGGCTCGCAGCATTGCCATAATGTGACCGTCGCGGGCGCGGCGGTGCTCACGCAGACCGAAGAGGCGTTTTCCCATGGCTGTTCCCAAGAAGAAGACCTCGCCCTCCCGGCGGGGAATGCGGCGCAGCCACGAAGCGCTGCCCGCCATGGCGCATGCCGAATGCTCGAATTGCGGAGAGCTCAAGCGCCCGCACCATATCTGCAGCCATTGCGGCCATTATGACGGCCGCGAAGTGGTCGGTGCGGGCAAGGCGCTCAAGGGCGCGGTTCGCGCCTGAGCCCCGGCCGCCCCGCGCCGGCCAGTACGAGTTGATCGCAGCCTTCACCCTGGCGGTGGATGCCATGGGCGGCGACCACGCCCCGGGCATCGTCGTCGAGGGTCTGGCGATTGCCGCAGAGCGCCACCCCGGGGCAAAATTCCTGTTGGTGGGCGATGAAGCGCGGCTGCACCCGCTGCTGGCACGGCATCGGCGGGCGCGGGCGTCCTGCACAGTGCGCCACGCGCCCGACGTGATCTCCAACGAGATGAAGCCCACCGCGGCGCTGCGTGCCCGCCGTGCCTCCATGCGTGTCGCGATCGATTCCGTCGCGTCTGGAGAATCTTCGGGCGTGGTGTCGGCCGGCAATACCGGCGCGCTGCTGGCGCTCGCCAAGATCGTGGTGAAGACCCTGCCCGGGATCGACCGGCCGGCGATGGCCGCGATCGGGCCCTCGGCGCGGGGGGATGTGGTGATGCTCGATCTCGGCGCCAATGTCGCCTGCGACACCCGCAACCTGGTTGAGTTTGCGGTGATGGGTGATGTGTTTGCCCGCACCGTGCTTGGCCTGACCGCGCCCACGATCGGCCTGCTGAACGTGGGATCGGAGGAACTCAAGGGCGACGAACGGGTGCGCCAGGCCGCCGAGATCCTGCGCGAGAGCCATATCGGCCCGCAATTTCATGGCTTCGTCGAAGGTCACGACATCGCCGCCGGCACGGTGGATGTGGTGGTGACCGATGGTTTCACCGGCAATATCGCACTCAAGACGGGCGAGGGCGCGCTGAAGTTGGTCGGCCAGATGCTGCGCCAGGTATTCACCTCCAGCCTGACCGGACGGCTCGCCTATGTGCTGGCCCGGCCAGGGCTCGACCGGCTGCGCGAATGGCTGGATCCGCGGCGCTATAACGGGGCGGTGATGCTCGGGCTGAATGGTGTCGTGGTGAAATCCCACGGCGGCACGGATGCGCAGGGCTTCGCCCATGCCATGGATGTGGCGCTCGACATGGTGGTGCACCGGTTCAACGAGCGAATCCGCGAGGGGTTGGCGCGAATCGTCGGTCTCGGTGGCAGTCTCGGCGCTGGCACCCTTGTTGGGGCCGGATCGGGTGGCGGCCTGCCGGGTTCCGAGGAGGTCGCGAAACAGGCCGGCGAGGGGCCGCGGCTGGCGGCGGCGAGCTAGGGACCGAAGATGGCAGTCCAAGTGATGGCCCGGCGGTCGATCCTGGCCGGCACCGGAGGGTATTTGCCCGCCCGGGTGCTAACAAACCAGGAACTAGCGGCCAGTCTTGACACGTCTGATGCCTGGATCCGTGAGCGTACCGGCATCTGCCAGCGGCACATCGCGGCCCCGCACGAGACGGCGGCCTTCATGGGTACCGCGGCGGCGCGCCAGGCGCTTGCCGCCGCCGGCGCCGAACCGGCCGAAGTGGAGGCGATCATCGTCGCCACCTCCACTCCCGACCAGGCCTTCCCGTCGACCGCACTGCGTATCCAGGCCGCGCTCGATCTGCCGGGTGGCTTCGGCTTCGACCTCTCGGCCGCCTGCAGCGGTTTCGTCTACGCCCTCTCGGTGGGTGACAGCCTGATCCGGGCAGGCCAGGCGAAGGGCGTGCTGGTGATCGGGACGGAGGTCTATTCGCGGATCCTCGACTGGTCCGATCGCGGCACGTGCGTGCTCTTCGGCGATGGGGCCGGGGCGGTGTTCCTTCGTGCCGGTGCCGAGGGGACCGACCGCGGCATCCTCTCGACCCATCTTCATGGCCAGGGCAGCCTGGGGGATATTCTCTATGTGAATGGCGCGGTCGGCCGGCCCGACCTGCCCGGAACATTGGTGATGCAGGGGCGGGAAGTGTTCCGCCATGCCGTCAACCGGCTGGCGGAGTCGGTGGACGAGGCCCTGGCCGCCAATTTCCTGACCCGCGAGGATGTGGACTGGCTGGTGCCACACCAGGCCAATCTGCGCATTATCGATGCCATGGGGCGCAAGCTCGGCCTGGCACCGGAACGGGTGGTGGTGACGGTGGATCGCCACGCCAATACCTCGGCCGCCTCGGTGCCGCTGGCATTGGCCGAGGCGGTGGGCGATGGCCGCATCGGCCAGGGCGATCTGGTGCTGATGGAGGCGCTGGGCGGCGGCCTCACCTGGGGCTCGGCGCTGGTGCGCATGTAGCACGGTGCCCGCAGCGCGCGCTGAGCCCGAAGTTCGGTCACAACCGCCTGATCCTTCTTGATTGTTTGCGACCGGCTGCGTAGCGTTCAGTGATGAACACGGTCACCCGCGCCCAGCTTTCCGAAACGATTTATGCCCAGGTCGGGCTCTCACGCAACGAATCTGCCGATCTGCTGGAAGCGGTGCTGGATCGGATGTCGGCTGCTCTGGAAGCGGGCGAATCTGTCAAGATCAGCGGCTTCGGGACCTTTTCTGTGCGCCAGAAAGGCCGCCGCGTGGGCCGCAACCCGAAGACCGGAGAAGAGGTTCCGATCCTGCCGCGCCGCGTTCTGGTGTTCCGCCCCAGCCATGTGCTGAAGGCCCATGTCAATGGCATGGTGCCTGATGACGCCGGTGATGGCGGTGACGAGGAATGAGTCCGCCCGCGGATACCGTCCCAGGCGGCAAGGGCCAGTCCGAGCCGGAGGAAGACGCGGGCGGGGAAGCCGGCCGTCCGCGGACCCGCAAGGCCCCAAACGCCTTTCGCACCATCAGCGAAGTGGCGGATGACCTGCATATCCCGCAGCATGTTCTGCGTTTCTGGGAAACAAAGTTTACCCAGGTGAAGCCGCTGAAGCGGGGCGGCGGGCGGCGCTACTATCGTCCGGAGGACATTGCTCTGCTGCGGCGTATCTCCGATCTGCTCTACACTCAGGGCTACACGATCAAGGGGGTGCAGAGATTGCTGCGCGAGGGTGGAGGGCGGCTGTCGGATAACATCCCGCCGCCGCCGGCCGAAGAACAGGCTGCCGCCGCGGCCGAGCGCGGCAGCCTCGCGGCGGTCGAGCCGGAACTGCCGATGCCCGGGCTGGTGCCGCCGCCGGCCTCGGCGCGGGTGACGTTGCGCCCGAAGCTCGACCCGGAGGCAGAGCGCCTGCGCGGAGTGCTGGCCCGCACACTGCAACAGCTTGAGGCGCTGCGGCTGCTGTTGCCAGGAGATTAGCTAGCCTCCGCCGGAACGAGGTTGACGCCTCCTGCACAGGACCTGGAAATGGGGCCATTCGGTTCGGAGGACATCCCAAGCCTGGACGGCCTACACGTACCGAAGACGCCTGGGGATAGCATGGCATGTGCCCTGGTATGCACGTTCGTATCACCTCGGGCGTGATCCGCCGGGTGGATCTGTTCCCAAGCTTTTTTGGACCGGCACAGCCTCAAGCGATCGCGAGGATCGGGGCTCGGGTCTCAAGCTTGGCGTAAGCTTGCTGCAGGCTTGACGCGGCTTCATGCCGGTCCATGCTGTGGGGTATGAAGGACATGCCGAGCCAGCGCTCCCTCCCGGCTGAGACTCAGCAGGCGCGTGCCGAGCGGTTGGCGCGCGAGGAACGGCAGGCTGCGGCGCTGCGGGCTAATCTCTACAAGCGCAAACAGCAGGCGCGAGATCGCCTTCGCGCCGATCTGGCGCCGGATGGCCAGTGATACGCGCTTGGCGGACAGTGGAGTTCACCGGTCGTGTCCCGCTCGGTGGTGCAGCGGCTAGAGCAACATCCGATCAGATGGAATCACCTGATCGGATAAAGTTGCTCGGCAAAACAAAGAGCAAGAGCGATCGCTGATCGTCTATCAAATCGGCTGGCGCGCTAGAGTCAAGCTGCCTGCCGAGCCGGCCGCCGCGCGTCGGGTGGAGGTGGGCGACTTAGACGCTCGGTGTCATTGATTGACCGGCGGCCAGTCACGATAGCCGATTGAGGCGATCCGCTCGGGCTGGGGGATGAGCCGGTTTCAGGACTGACAGCAGGCGCCGACGATCGCCTCGTAGGTATCGAAGACCCGGATACTGAACGTGTTGCCCCGCAAGATGGCCCAGACGTTCTCGACCGGGTTTGGTTCCGGGATGCAGGGAGGCAAATGCGGCAGGGTGATGGTGTCTGGCGCGTACAGGCGTCTACCGAGCTGATACCGGCCGGTGCCATCGACGGTCAGTACGGCCTGTGCGACCGGCCGGACGCAAGCGCTGAGGTCAGCCAGATGCAAAGTCATCATCCTGGCGTTGGCGGTGGGCAGCTCCAGCGCAGCGCTCATGCCGCTGGCCGGGCATATCGCGCCCAACCTGTAGGCCCGGGGGTAGCGCTGGTCGCGCGGGACGAAGGGAGGTGATCCGCGCTCAGCCGGGACCCGGGTCAGTGTGCCCTGCTGGCCGATCCTGGTCTCGTTCTGCCACCAGAGTTCGAGCGGCTTGCCGCGCGCGTGCTCCGGGTGCGCTGTGCCTCCCGCCGCAGGACTGCCGCTGCCATGCTCGTCTGCGCGAACCGAGTGCATCGGCAGCGAATCACGTCGGAGCAGGTCAGCAAGCCCTACCGTGAGTGAGGCTTCTCCATCCAGTTCGGCTAAGACGAGCGCGGCAATCTCGTTTCCGTCATCAACCCGCGCGGCGGCGAGACCGACTATCTGTAGGGCGCACGCGGTCGCGACTGCAGCCCAACGACAAGCTCGGCAACAGTGCCATCTACTGCTATTGCTCGGACGGCAACCTGCTCAATACGGTGGACCGGCCAGGCAACTTCCCGGTTCATGGTGGCGACGCGCTGAGTCTTTTGGCTTTCCTTCCTCAACCCCGCGCCGCGTCCATCAGCCGCCGCATCCGCGCCACCACCGGCCCGAGCCCGTCCAGGATCGCCTCGCCGATCAGGAAATGGCCGATATTCAGCTCCATCACTTCGGGCAGGGAAGCCACCGGCGTGACATTGGCGAAGGTCAGCCCGTGTCCGGCATGGCATTCCAGCCCCAGCGCGGTGGTCATCGCCGCTGCTGCCCGCAGTCTTTCGAGTTCGCCGGGGCGTCCCTCGGCATAGGCCCCGGTATGCAGTTCCACCACCGCTGCGCCTACCGCCGCGGCGGCGCGCAGCTGCGCCGGGTCGGGGTCGATGAACAGCGACACGCGGATGCCCGCCTTGGCCAGCGCCGCCACCACCGGGCGCAGCGTGGCGAGCCCCCCAGCGACGTCCAGCCCTCCTTCGGTGGTGACCTCCTCGCGCCGTTCCGGCACCAGGCAGCAGGCATGCGGGCGCACCGCTTGCGCGATCGCGGTCATCTCCGCGGTTGCCGCCATCTCCAGGTTCATCGGCACGGTCAGGGCGGCGCGCAGGCGGGTCACGTCGTCGTCCCTGATATGCCTCCGGTCTTCCCGCAGATGCAGCGTGATGCCGTCCGCGCCGGCGCGCACCGCGGCCTGCGCGGCGGCCAGCGGATCGGGGTGCCAGCCGCCGCGGGCGTTGCGCAGCGTCGCCACGTGGTCGATGTTCACGCCCAGCCTCTGCGGCGTCATCGCGTCCTCCTCCGTTTGGCCAGTTCCCCCGCCAGGCACAGCGCCGCGATCAGGCTCGCCGGATCGGCGATGCCGCGGCCGGCGATATCGTAGGCCGTGCCATGGTCGGGCGAGGTGCGCAGGATCGGCAGCCCCAGTGTCACGTTCACGCCGTGGCGCATGTCGAGCGTCTTGAGCGGGATCAGCGCCTGGTCGTGGTACATGCAGATCGCGACATCGTAGCGCGCCCGCGCGGCGTCCGTGAACATGGTGTCCGGCGGCCAGGGGCCGGAAACATCGAGGCCCTCGGCGCGCAGCGCGGCGATCGCCGGGGCGATGATCGTTGCTTCCTCCTCGCCCATCGCCCCGCCCTCGCCGGCATGCGGGTTGAGGCCGGCGATCGCCAGGCGCGGCCGGGCGATGCCGAACCGGTCCGCCAGCGCCGCGGCGGCGATCCGCGCGGCGGTGAGGATCGCTTCGATCGACAGCGCCTCGATCGCCCGGCGCAGCGAGACATGCACCGTCACCGGCACCACCCGCAGGGCCGGGCAGGCGAGCATCATCACCGGGGTGGCGGTGCCGGTCAGATGCGCCAGGAACTCGGTATGGCCGGGATGGGCGAAGCCGCCGGCGTAGAGCGCGGCCTTGTTGATCGGGTTGGTGACCACCCCGTCCACGGCACCGGACAGCGCCAGGGCGACGGCCTGCCGGATCGAGGCGATCACCGCGGGCGCGTTGGCGGAGTCCGGCCTTCCCGGCGTGGCGGGCGCGGCGAGCCGTACCGGCCGGACCGGCAGGGCGTCGGCGAAGGCCGTTTCTTCGCTGCCGATCGGCACCGACAGGTTCAGCTCCGCGGCCAGCACCGCCAGCCGCTCGGGGTCGTCCAGCGCGACGAAGGCGGGGCCAGTGGCTCGCGTGGCCAGCCAGGCGCGCAGGGTCAGCTCGCCGCCGATGCCGGAGGGGTCGCCCATGGTCAGGGCTAGCATCGTCAAGGAGGCAAAGCCAAGGGCTCCGCCCTCCAGGGACCTGAGGTCCCTGGACCCGCATTTGCTGGAGGGTACCCCGCACGGGATGCGGGGCTCTGGCCTTGTTGTTCTTCAGATATGGATCGCACGTCCCTCGGCCGCTAGCGCGGCTTCCTTGACCGCCTCGCTCAGGCTGGGATGGGCGTGGCAGATGCGCGCCACGTCCTCGGCGCTGGCGCCGAACTCCATCGCGGTGACCAACTCGGCGATCAGCGTGCCGGCATCGGGGCCGATGATGTGCGCGCCCAGCACCCGGTCGGTGGTGCTGTCGGCCAGAATCTTCACGAACCCGTCGGTATCGCCCATCGCACGCGCGCGCCCGTTGGCGGTGAACGGGAATTTCCCGACCGTGAAGGCGATGCCGGCGGCTTTCAGCTCCTCCTCGGTGCGGCCGACCGAGGCGACCTCGGGCCACGTGTACACCACGCCGGGGATGGCGCCGTAATTCACGTGGCCGGCCTGCCCCGCGAGGATCTCGGCCAGTGCTACTCCTTCGTCCTCGGCCTTGTGGGCCAGCATCGGGCCTTCGATCGCATCGCCGATCGCGTAGATCCCGGCGATGCTGGTCGCATAGCGGCCATCGGTCTGCACCCGGCCGCGCGCATCGAGCGCCACCCCCGCCTCGGCCAGGCCGAGCCCGGCGGTAAAGGCGCGCCGGCCGATCGCCAGCAGCACCACATCGGCCTTCAGTTCCTCGGCCGCCCCCCCCTTGGCGGGCTCGATGGTCAGGCTCACGCCGTCATTGCCGCTGCGCGCGGCCGTCACTTTCGTGGACAAGCGGAATTTCAGCCCCTGCTTGCCCAGGATGCGCTGGAAGGCTTTCGCCACCTCGGCGTCCATGGTGGGCACGAGACGGTCGAGAAACTCGATCACCGTGACCTCGGCGCCCAGGCGGCGCCAGACACTGCCCAGTTCGAGCCCGATATAGCCGCCGCCGATCACCACCAGATGTCCGGGCACGCGGTCGAGCGCCAGACCGCCGGTCGAGGTGACGATGGTCTTCTCGTCCACGGTGACGCCCGGCAGCGGCACGCTCTCGCTGCCGGTCGCGATGACGATGGATTTCGCGCCATAGCGGGTGCCCGCCACCTCCACCTGTCCCGGCCCGGCGATGCGGCCGGTGCCTTTCAGCCAGGTGATGGCGTTCTTCTTGAACAGGAACTCCACGCCCTTGACATTGGCCGACACCACTTCGGCCTTGCGCGCCTGCATGCGCGCCAGATCGAGCTTCACGCCCTCGATCAGCACCCCATGGTCCTTGAACGTCGCTGACGCCGCGTGGAAATTCTCCGAGGAGTGCAGCAGCGCCTTGGACGGAATGCAGCCGATGTTGAGGCAGGTGCCGCCGAGGGTCTCGCGGCTTTCCACGCAGGCGACCTTCAGGCCGAGCTGGGCGGCGCGGATGGCGCAGACATAGCCGCCCGGCCCGGCGCCGATCACGATCAGGTCGAAAGCTTCGCTCATGTCCGGGATCTCCGCCTACAGGCCCAGCAGCAGGCGGCGCGGATCCTCGACGCCTTCCTTGATGCGCACCAGGAAGGACACCGCCTCGCGCCCGTCCACCACCCGGTGGTCGTAGGACAGCGCCAGATACATCATCGGCCGGATCTCCACCTTGCCGGCGATCGCCATCGGCCGGTCCTGGATCTTGTGCATCCCCAGGATGCCCGATTGCGGCGGGTTCAAGATCGGCGTCGACATCAGCGAGCCGTACACCCCGCCATTGGTGATGCTGAACGTGCCGCCGGTGAGCTCTTCCAGTTTCAGATGCCCGTCGCGGGCGCGCCGGCCCAGATCGGCGATGCCACGCTCGATCTCGGCGAAGCTCAGCCGGTCGGCGTCGCGGATCACCGGCACCACCAGACCGGCGGCGCCGCCGACGGCGATGCCCATGTTGACGTAGTTCTTGTAGACCAGGTCCTCGCCGTCGATCTCGGCGTTCACCGCTGGGAATTCCTTCAGCGCGACGACGGCGGCGCGCACGAACACGCTCATGAAGCCCAGCCTGGCGCCGGCGTGCTTCTTCTCGAACGCGTCCTTGTACTCGGCGCGCAGCGCCATCACCGCGGTCATGTCCACCTCGTTGAAGGTGGTCAGCATCGCCGCGGTGTTCTGCGCCTCCTTCAGCCGCGCCGCGATGGTGCGGCGCAGCCGGGTCATCCGCACCCGCTCCTCGCGAGGGTCTTCTGCGCGCGGGGCCTTCGCTG
>VFSW01003472.1_pt1 | contig 23635 bp, 17 predicted proteins | sample 5358111 | NCBI WGS metagenome assembly VFSW01 (sample SAMN11554181, study PRJNA540505) | mine drainage metagenome | isolation source: sediment from site ElyBrook_90M | place: USA: Ely Copper Mine, Vershire, VT | collected 2017
CGCCGCAACAGGTGACATTCCCGATGCGGGTGCTGGGTGCGCTGGGGCTGCGGGCGGTGGTGCTGACCAACGCGGCAGGGGGGATTGCCGGGGGCTACCAGATCGGGCAACTGGTGGCGCTGGCCGACCACATCAACCTGATGGGATTCAACCCGCTGGCCGGGCCAAACGAGCCGCGATTTGCGGTAAAGGCCGGATCGGGGCTGCGGTTCTTCGATATGACGGAAGCCTACTCGAAGACGCTGCGTGGGCTGGCGACAACGGCCGCTGCAGACGAGGGATTCAAGCTCGCCGAAGGCGTTTATCTCGCTGTAAGCGGGCCGAGCTTTGAGACGCCGGCCGAGATTCGGGCCTTCCGGACGCTGGGGGCTACGCTGGTGGGCATGTCCACCGTGCCGGAGACGATTGTGGCACGGCACATGGGGATCGAGGTGCTGGGCATCTCCTGCGTCACCAACCTGGCCGCAGGGCTGAGCGCAAACCAGCTGAGCCATGAAGAGGTGTTCGAGGCGGGCAGGCAGGTGGAACATCGGCTGGCGCGGATGCTGGAGCGGCTTTTGCCGCGGATTGCGGCCCATGTGGAGACGGACCGGTGAGCGAGCACTCTCCTTCCCTCGACCCCGGAGTGGACGGCACGAAGTACCTGCCGTTTCCGCCGGTGGTGCTGGCGATTGCAGGCTGCTCGGGCTCCGGGAAGACGACGCTGGCGGCGGAGCTGGCGCGGACGCTGGGCGGGGTGCACTTCCACTTCGACAACTACTACCGCGACCTGTCTCACATGGCCATGGCCAAGCGGGCGCGGCAGAACTTCGACGACCCGGCGGTGATCGAAAGCCCGCTGCTGATTGAGCATGTGGCCGCACTGGCGAGGGGTGAGGCCATCGAGCGGCCGCACTACGACTTCGCCAGCTACATTCGCATTCCTGATCGGACGGAGACCTTTCGCCCCGGGCCCTACCTGCTCGTGGAAGGACTGTTCGCGCTCTACTACCCGGAGCTGCTGCCGTTCTACCAGTTGCGCGTCTATATCGATACGCCGGACGAGCTTTGCTTTGAGCGGCGGCTGAAGCGGGACATGGAGCAGCGGGGGCGGACGCCTGAGTCGGTGCGGCGGCAGTACGACCTGACGGTGCGGCCGGCCAGCCTGGCCTTCGTGCGGCCCTCGGCGGTTCACGCCGACATTACCGTGGACGGAACCGGAGCGCTGGACTGGAAGGTGGAAAGGGTGCTGGCGGAGATGCGCAGGCGGGGGATGCTTCTGGGCGCGGGCTAACCCATCGGTGATGGCGGCGCAGTTACCTGTGCGTTGAAGAATGAGAAGATTCTGCTGACTTTCGTGGCTCGTTACAGATAATTTCACATCCAATCCATACAATCTGCTCATCCGTACCGATAAGGTGAGGGTGAGATGAGGCAAGCCATGACCGGGAGCCAGTCGAGAATGCCGGGCAAGCTCCACCAGTCTCTTGACGCGATCAGGGACAGCGCGGGGCTGTGGCTGCGGCAGGGGATATCGCCGCGGCGACTGGCGTTGACGCTGGCGCTGGGATGCGCCATCGGCTGCATTCCGGTGGTGGGGATTCCGACGGTGGTGTGTGCTGGGCTGGCGCTGGCGCTGCGGCTCAACCTGCCCGCGATCCAGGCAGCGAATTATGCCGTCATGCCGCTGCAACTGGTCCTGATTGTTCCGTTTGTGCGATTGGGCGGGTGGTTGATCGCGTCGAGCAGCAACCAGGTGCTGACGGCCGGCGTGCTGCGGCACACTTCGCCGCTGCGGCTGGTGACCGAGATGGGCTCGCTGGCGGGACAGGCGCTGCTGGCGTGGGTGGTGATCGCGGTCCCCGCGGTGCTGGTGCTTACCTTCACGCTGACGGTCGTCCTGCGGCGCATCCCCGCTTTGGCCGCGGCGGAAGCCTGCGACTAGACCGGCCCAGCCTATTTTCCAGCGAAGGGATCAGCGACCGGCTTTGCGCTTTCAAGCCATGCCGTGTAGATCATGTCGCGCAGCATCGTGGCCCCGGCGGCCAGCCGTTCAGCGGTAAACGCACGAGACTCCGGCGTTCCCGCGCCAGTAAAGCCACCTGCCTTTTCCAGTTGATAGACTTGCTCGACGTGGTTTTTTGTCTCGCGCAGATAGGCCACGTAGGCATCGAAAAGGTCGCCATCGATGGCTTTCGCTTCAGTCATCTTTGCGCGGACTTCGGGCTCGTGGAGATTGGCATCGACAAACGGGCCCTCGAACTGCCAGTGGATCTGGTGGGCAGTGGTGTAGCCGTTTGGGTTGGGGCCGACCCAGCCGTTGTACTGGATGGTTGTGTGAAGCGGTTGCGAGGCGTCGCCGACATAGTGGCCGAGCCAGCCGGCGTAGAAGATGGCCGCGGCTTCGACGCCCCGCGTGTCCTGGCGTGCGGCCGACAGGGCGCGGAACTCGCGCAGCGCGGCTTTCAGCCGCTCCCAGACTTCGGTGGCTTCCCAGGGCTGAAGGCCGACCTTCTCCGGGCGCTCGCCGGCGGCAAAGACCTTGGCCTCGAAGTCGCGCCGGCGGCGGGGCAAGGAGCCCAGAGCGTCGGCCGGTTCCAGATCGATGAAGTGCTCGGGGGCCTGGGCGGCGTTCAACTCCGGCTCGCCGGGCGAGCGCCAGCGGTCAGGCTCTGGGCCCAGGTACTCAATCTCGTTGACGGCCGCATCGGAACGCAGGAACTGCGGGACAGTTACGGGCAAAGTGCTGGCCGCCAGCTTGTTGATGATGCGATGGCCGCTGTTGCCCCAGGCGAGAGCAGCGGGGGGCTGGGCAATCATCGCAACCAGCAGAGCCAGGGCCGGGAGCGAAAAGCGCAGGGTACGCGGGGGCAGCGATGCGGGTAACATCAGCCCAGTATACGGTCGCCGGAGCGATGCGGGGATGAAGGCGGTGCTGGAGAATGGGCCGGCTCAAGAGGCGCGCAGAAGCAACCCCAGGCTGGAACAGCGCCAGCGACTGACCGTTACTTCGGCGTTTCTTTCCCTCAGAACTGGATCGAAATTCGATAGAGAGTCCGAAATCAAACGCCTATACTACGTGGACATCGCCATGGACGCAGCGTGTAACGCTCCATGGACAAGGCATTTGGACTTGATGAACAGTTGAGACCCGCTGGCGGCGTCAAAGTTGCCTGGCAAAGGTCGATTTGCAGCATACTAGAGCTGCCCCAGAACCAGCGTGTTCTCCCAAAGGAAACTGCGGGCGGCGTCTTCTTTCATCTCGGCGAAAGGGACCCGTGGCAGGGAAGCCTCGGGGAAGAAGCCGACCGGGCGGCACATGCTTCCGGGATAGATTCACTCTGGCGCCGCGGTCGCCTTGGGGGTTTCATGCAGGACGGGGCCAACGCCCACAAGACGAAGACTGCTGAGCCAGCAGCACCTGCGGCAAGGGACAGCGTTTCCCTGCTGTGGCCCGGAATGGCGGGCTTATCGCTGGCATTGGCCGCCGGGGCGGTGGCCGTGCGGCTGGGAGCCGGGCCGCGGTTCGATGGACTGCTGATTTTTGCGGCCGGAGTCACGGCGGCGGTGCTGGCCCTGCGGCTGCTGATCCGCGAGAAGGCTCGGCCGCAATCAGTTCCCTCGCCTGCATCTGAGCCATTGCGCGAGCTGTTCGAATCGGCAGGCCCGGGGATCGTCACCGTCGATCTGGAGGGCCGCCTGACCTGGATGAATCCCTCCGCCGAGCGCATGCTCGGCTACCATGCCGAAGATCTGAAGAAGGAATGGTCAACGTTTGATATCCTCGGCCCCGGCGAGGGCGCGCGGCTGGTTGTGGAGATGGAAAAGCTCTGCGGCGTGCAACGGCCGGCTGCAAACACGCCAGCCGAGCGCATCGCCGCCTACATGGAGTGCGTGCGCAGCCTGCCGCCCAGCAAGGTGCCTTCATTCGATGTGCAATTGTGCCGCAAGGATGGCGAACTGGCGCCGGCTACGGTGCATATCTCAGCCCTGCGCAACTATGCGGGCGCCTTCAACGGGTTGGTGGCCGTGGCCGTGGATCAGGGGGCGAGCCTGCGCCAGGACCTGGCGCTGCGCGAGTCGCAGGAACGCTATCGCGACCTGTTTGAGAACTCAAGCGAAATGATCGCCACTCTCAGTCCGGCGGGCAGGTTTCTCTACGCCAATCCGGCGTGGAAGCGGTGCTTCGGCAAGGAGATCGCCGAGCTTCTGGATCTGAATTCCTTTACTGAGCTGTTCAGCAACAGCGGCCGCGGCGAGGTGACGGCTCTGTTCCGGCGGGCGCTCGATGGTGAGTTGGTGGACCGCGCCGCGTTGCGCCACCATACGCAGGATGGACGGGTGTTGGAGATGGAGCTGAGCCTGAGCCAGCGGCAGAAGGCCGGCAGTCCTTTGGCCATTCGCTGCCTGATGCGCGACGTGACCCAGCAGAAGCAGCGCGAACACCGGCTTGCCCTGCAACTGGTGGTGAGCCAGATTGTGGGCGAGAATGCCTCGACCGACGTTGCCGCCATGCGAATTCTGGAAGCATTGTGCGTCTCCCAGGGTTGGGATATGGCAATGCAGTGGGGTGTAAACGCCGAGGAGCGGCTGCTTGAGTTCAGGTCGGCGTGGGCCGCACCGGGAGAGCGCGCCGAAACTTTCATCCAGGAGAGCATGGGGCTGTTGCTGGCCAAGGGGGTAGACCTTCCGGGCCGCGCCTGGGCCGACGGCCGCCCGGTTTGGTTCAGCGACCTGACTTCGGTGCCGGGCTCCACGCGGGTGGAGAGCGCATTGCGTAATGAGATGGTGAGCGCCTGGGCGGTTCCGGTGCGCGAGGGCAACAAGGTTTTGGCGGTGTTGGAGTTCTACTGTCACTTCAGTCTGCGCGAGGACCGGGAAGCCCTGGCTGCGGTGGAGACGGTGGCTGCCTCGCTGGGCCAGATGCTGGCGCGCACCAAGGAGCGCGGGCGTGCGGAAGAGCTTTACCGTCAGCAGGAGATCCTGCTCGACTCGGTGGCCGACGGTATCTGCGGGGTAGACCGGCGCGGTCTGATCAGCTTTGCCAACCCGACTGCGGCCCGGCTGCTGGGGGCAAGCCCCGCGACGCTCACGGGAAGGCCAGTGCACGAACTGCTGCACGGGGCGGCTCCGAGCAACCGGCAGTGCAGCGAGGAATGCCCGCTGCGGCGCGCCGAGGGCCGTCAGAAAGCCGCTGCGGGCGAGGACACGATCTTCCGCGCCGATGGCAGCTCATTCCCCGCCGAGTACGTGCTGACGCCGATCGCCGACCAGGGACGATTCTCCGGCTCGGTGCTAAGCTTCCGCGACATCAGCCAGCGCTACGCGCTGGACCGGCTGAAAGATGAGTTCATCTCCACTGTGAGCCACGAACTGCGCACGCCGCTGACCTCCATTCGCGGGGCTCTGGGGTTGCTACAAAGCGGCATCCTGGGCGAGGTGAACGACAAGGCCACCAACCTGCTGCGTATCGCCGTCACCAACTCCGACCGGCTGGTGCGGCTGATCAACGACATTCTCGACCTGGAGCGTATTCAGAGCGGCAAAGAACCTCTGATGTTCCGGCCAGTGCAACTGGCGCAGATCATCCGCCAGGCCATCGACGGAATGGCACCGGTGGCCGACGCGGCCGGCGTGCAGTTGATTCACGACACAACACAGGTGGAGATTGCGGCCGATCCGGACCGGTTGCTGCAGGTGCTTACCAACCTGCTGTCGAATGCAGTGAAGTTTTCGCCGCCCAGCTCGACTATTTCGGTGATGCTGCGCCCCGGCGCCAACGGCATTACGCTCTCGGTGATCGATCAGGGCCGCGGCATTCCCGCCGACAATCTCGAGGCGATCTTCGGGCGGTTCCAGCAGGTGGACGCCTCGGACTCGCGGCAGAAGGGCGGAAGCGGCCTGGGACTGGCGATCTGCCGGACCATCGTGCAGCAGCACTCAGGGCTCATCTGGGCGGAGCGCAACCCGGTGCGCGGCTCAACTTTCCGTGTCTTTCTGCCGTTCCGCCCGGCGTCAATTGAAGCGCCCAGGGCGCCCTTGGACCACGAGACCGGCCAAGGCACCGTTCTGCTGGCCGACGCCAACCCCTCGTCACGGCCGCACATCGCCTCGCTGCTGAACAGCCACGGCTACCGCGTGGTGGCGACCACCACGGTGGAAGAGACGCTAGCCGCGGCCCACGACGGGGTGGAGGCGATCCTGCTGGACACCTCGCTGGACGGGATGAACGGCTGGGAGATTCTGCCACTGCTGCGGCGGCTGCATCCGGAAGGGCGAACCCCAATTGTGCTGCTCAGCGTGGACAATCGGCAGGACCCGGCGGCGCTGCCGGCCGATGCCGAGGGCTGGGTGGCCAACCGGCTCAGCGACGACGCACTGCTGGGCGAGCTGGCCCGGGTGCTGTGTGGACCAGGCGAAAACGCACGTATCCTGATTGTGGAAGACGATGTGGCGCTGGCGCACGCGATCGGCGACGTGTTTGTCCGCGACTCCATCGAGGTGAACCTGGCGCACACGCTGCAGCAGGCCCTGGACGCCTGTTTCAGCTTCCAGCCGCACCTGTTGGTGCTGGACATCGGGCTGCCCGACGGAGATGGGTTCAACGTGGTGGACTGGCTGCGCAAGCACGAGGATCTGGCGGGGCTGCCGCTGGTGGTCTACTCGGGCCACGACCTTTCGTACGACGATTGCCGTAAGCTAACGCTGGGGCCGACACAATTCCTGACCAAAGCGCGAGTGCAGCCGCAGCAACTTGAAGCGCTGGTGCTGACGATGCTGCGCAGTTCACGCAACATGGACGAGGCGGCGGAGACGGAGTCGCCGGTCAAGCATCCTTAAACGGATTGGAGATTCGCGGAAACGAATGGAGAGATTCCTCCACTACCTTTCTATTGCCTGAAGAGTTGCCTGTCCGGGTAGTGGCGGGCAGGAGCCATCGACAGACCTGGCCGCAGGCCCGACAATGTCTATAGCTGAGAATTGCTGTCCTGCAGTCCTGTGTACTTGTTGTTCTCTAATCGCTCTGTCTTTTTTCGAGGTTTGCCCTTATGCTGCGCCGGATCCTGATCATTGACGACGAAGACGATATTCGCGAGGTAGCTGCGCTCAGCCTGGAGACGGTGGCCGACTGGCAGGTATATACGGCCAACTGCGGCTCGCAGGGGCTGGCGCGCGCCATCGAGCATCAGCCGGATGCCATCCTGCTGGACGTTATGATGCCGGGCATGGATGGACCGACAACTTTCCGCGAGCTGCGCAAGAACCCGGTCACGGCTCACATTCCGGTACTGCTGCTGACGGCCAAGGTGCAGAGTTCGGATCAGCGGCGCTTTGCCGATCTGGGCGTAGAGGCGATTCTTTTCAAGCCCTTCGACCCGCTGACGCTCTCCGACCAGATTGCCAGCGTTCTGGGCTGGGCCTGAGCGGAAGATGGGTACGAACCCACAGGCTGCGCTCTCTGCCGCGCTGGACCGGCTGTGGACCCAGTTTCTGCCGCAAATACATGAGCGGGTCGACATTCTCGAGTCGGCCGCCGATGCGTTTGCCGCCGGAACGCTGGAGCCGGAGCGGCAACAGGAGGCGCAGGCCGCGGCGCACAAGCTGGCCGGCACACTGGGCACCTTCGGGCTGACGCGCGGCACCGCCCTGGCCCGCGAGCTTGAGATCGTGTACTCCCCGCAGAACACGCTCGAATCGGACCTCGCAGAGTGGCTGGCTTCCTCAGCCGCCGAGCTGCGCAGAGTCATCGCCACCCGCAAATAAAAGAGCCGAAGCACGCTCGCGCGCACCCCGACCCCGGCTTGAATCCTCTTGTAAGCAAGGCAGCGTCTGCAAGTAAGCAGGCTTCCCAGGTCTCGTCTTTGCGCCCGGGAAACCACAGCCCCCCGCATCCGTTCTCCGTAGGATCCGCACTGCCTCTTGTTTGTCCGGAATAACCCGATGACCCGTCGAGGCTGCGATTTATCGAACGTTCAGGACCTTTCCTCCGAGATCAGGCAAGGTCGAAGCGGTCAAGATTCATCACCTTGCTCCAGGCCGCCACAAAGTCACGCACGAATGCCGGCTGCGAGTCACCGCACGCATAGAACTCCGCGAGGGCCCGGAGCTGAGAGTTCGAACCGAAGACAAGATCGACCACCGTGCCCGTCCACCTGAGCTCGCCGGTCGCCCGATCGCGCCCCTCCAACACGGCGCCGGATGCGGCGGATTTCTGCCACTTGGTGTTCATGTCGAGAAGATTCACGAAGTAATCGTTGGTCAATGTTCCGGGCCGCTTGGTGAAAACGCCATGCTGGGACTGGCCGAAGTTTGCATTCAGGGCGCGCAGCCCACCGATCAGAACCGTCATCTCGGGAGCGGTCAACGTCAGCAGGTTCGCCCGATCCACCAGCAGTTCCGCTGCCGATCCCTCGTTTTCTTTCCGGAGGTAATTGCGGAACCCGTCTGCGGTCGGCTCCAATACGGCGAATGAATGCACTTCTGTCTGCTCTTGCGAGGCATCCGTGCGCCCAGGCGCGAAGGGAACCTTCACGTCGTGGCCAGCCTTCTTCGCAGCTTCCTCGACGGCTGCGCAGCCGCCCAGAACAATCAGGTCGGCCAGAGAAACCTTCTTCCCACCGGTTTGCGCGCCATTGAAACCCTTCTGGATCGCCTCCAGGATTGCAAGAACCTTCGCCAGTTCGACCGGCTGGTTGACTTCCCAATCCTTTTGCGGTGCGAGGCGAATGCGCGCCCCATTAGCCCCACCGCGCTTGTCGCTGCCGCGGAAGGTGGAAGCTGACGCCCACGCCGTCGTCACCAGTTGGGAGATGGAAAGTCCGGATGCGAGGATCTTTGCCGTCAGGGCAGCAATATCCTTCTCATTGATCAATATGTGATCCACCGCGGGAATGGGGTCCTGCCAAATCAACGGCTCCTCGGGAACGAGCGGGCCAAGATACCGCGAGAGAGGCCCCATGTCGCGGTGAGTCAGCTTGAACCATGCCTTGGCAAAGGCATCTGCGAACTCCTTTGGATTTTCGAGGTAGTGCTTCGATATCTTCTCGTAGATCGGGTCCAGTCTCAGCGAGAGGTCCGTCGTGAACATGATGGGGGCGTGCTTCTTCCTGGGGTCGTGAGCATCCGGCACGGCATCCGCTGCAGCTCCGTTCCTGGGCGTCCATTGGTGAGCACCGGCGGGGCTCTTGGTGAGTTCCCATTCATAGCCGAACAGGTTTTCCAGGTAATTGTTGTCCCACTTCACCGGGTCGGTCGTCCATGCGCCTTCGAGCCCACTGCTGATCGCATCTACTCCTGCGCCGCTGCCAAAACTGCTCTTCCAGCCCAGGCCCTGCTCTTCGATATCCGCGCCCTCCGGCTCGCGACCGACATACTTGTTCGGGTCAGCGGCGCCATGAGCTTTACCAAACGTGTGTCCGCCCGCGATGAGGGCAACGGTCTCCTCATCATTCATCGCCATGCGCGCGAAGGTCTCCCGAATATCGATGGCCGCGGCAATTGGGTCCGGCTTGCCGTTCGGTCCTTCCGGATTCACATAAATGAGGCCCATCTGGACGGCGCCGAGAGGATTGTCGAGCTGACGGTCGCCCTTGTAACGTTCGTCTCCCAGCCACTTGCCTTCAGATCCCCAATACGTGTCGTCTGGCTCCCAGATGTCCTCGCGCCCGCCGCCGAAACCGAAGGTCTTCAATCCCATCGAATCCAGCGCCACGTTGCCGGCGAGAACGATCAGGTCGGCCCACGAGATCTTCCGGCCGTACTTCTGCTTGATCGGCCAGATCAGCCGGCGCGCCTTGTCGAGGCTTACGTTGTCCGGCCAACTGTTGAGGGGAGCAAAACGCTGCGCTCCGGCGCCTGCGCCGCCGCGGCCATCGGCGATGCGATAGGTGCCCGCGCTATGCCACGCCATGCGAATGAAGAACGGCCCATAGTGGCCGTAGTCGGCAGGCCACCACTCCTGCGAGGCCGTCATCAACGAACGGAGGTCCTCGATCACCGCATTCAAGTCGAGGCTCTTGAACTCCTCGGCGTAATTGAATGCCTCGCCCAGGGGATTGGACAGTTGCGCGTGCTGGCGCAGGATCTTCAGGTTCAGTTGATTGGGCCACCAGTTTGCGTTCGATTGGGCCCCGGCCACTGTGTGTTTGCGAGCGCCGTTGGAAAACGGACATTTTGCATCGCCTGACATGGCGTTCTGATCGTCGACTATGGCTGGTCCGGGGGTCTTTGTCCGGTTTTCAGACATGAATGCATCTCCTTGGTTTCCGTGTGAAGAATTCTTGTGATCGTCGGCAAGGCCGTGGTAGGACTTCGATATCGAATTCGCCCCGCGGCGCGCGAACTTCCGCTGCAATAATACGCCTGCCCTTTAAACGTAGTCTGTACACGTCGATAAGTAAAATCAATTGTTTCTACGATGATGATTTTCCTGCTCTATCATTTGAACTGGAAACCGATCGGACGGGATATGAATCTGCAGGAACTCCGTTACCTCGTCGCCGTCGCAGCGCACCGCCACTTCGGGCGCGCCGCTGAGGCCTGCAACGTCAGCCAGCCCACCCTCTCCACCCAGATCCGCAAGCTCGAAGCGGAACTGGGCGTGACGCTGCTGGAGCGGACCAACAAGCGGGTGGACATGACGCCGGTGGGGAGTCAGATTCTGGAACACGCAAGGCGCGCCCTGGCCGCGGCCGGCCAGATGGAGGCCGTGGCCCGGGCCGCGCACGACCCGCTGGTGGGCCCGCTGAGGCTGGGAGTGATTCCCACGCTGGCGCCTTACCTGATGCCCATCATTCTGAAACCCCTGCGGCAGGCTTATCCGGGGCTGACGATCGAACTGTGGGAAGACCAGACGCGGTCGCTGATCGACGGGCTGAGGAACCACCGGCTGGACGCGGCGCTCCTGGCCACCCCACCGGACGCGCCGGGGATCACGGAGATTGCGCTGTTCGAAGAGCCGCTGCTGGCCGCGCTGCCGCTGGACCACCAGTTTGCCGGGCAGGCCGCGGTGAGCGAGGAGTCACTGGCCGGGGAGATGCTGGTGCTGGCCGATGGCCACTGCCTGGCCAACCACGCGCTGGCGGCGTGCGGAAAGCCCTCAACGCAACGCGGAGGAGCGCCTTCGCAGCGGAGCGCTCTGCAAAGCTCGATGCAGGCGGCAACGTTGGAGACGCTGGTGAACCTGGTGGCGGCGGGGTACGGGGCGACGCTGATTCCGGCGCTGGCGGCCGGGTCGCTGGGGCAGCGCGGGATTGCGCTGCGTCCTCTGACTGGGGGATCGTCGCGGACCATCCGGCTGGCGAGCCGGCCGGCATTTCCGCGGCCACAGGCGCTGCGCGCACTGGAAAAGGTAATCCGCCGCGCCATTGGGCCGAACGAGCGCCGCGCCTGGGCCCTCTCGCCTGATTCGGCGGCCTGATTTCCGAATCTTCGTCCTTTTTGCCGTAAAGCGACGGAGCGAGCCATTCTGCACAGCGCAGCGAATGCAGACGAGCGAAGCTGGGTGCTGGCTGTCAATGGGCAGGAATTGCTCGTACTCCCGGAGCCGGGCCTGGCGCCAATCAGAGGACCAACATGAAAACGACACGATTTCTCCTTACCTTGCTGGCTCTGCTCACAATTGGAACGATGGTGGGCTGCTGGAGAACCTCCCCCAAATCCCCGGATGTTGCCGACACCATCCGCAAGTCGCTCGATCAAGCAGGTCTGAAAGACGTGACCGTCAGCCAGGATCGTGACAAGGGCATCGTAACCCTAGGCGGACAGGTCACCAACCCGAACGACAAGGCCCAGGCCGAGTCCCTTGCCAAGTCATTCGCGGGGGCACAGGTTGTGGCGGACCAGATTGCAGTGATTCCCGCCGGCCAGGGAAAAGAAGTGAGCGCCATGAACTCCGATCTGGACCAGGGTATCGAGAAGAATCTTGACGCGGCGCTGATCCAGAACAAGATGCATCGTGACGTGAAGTACACAGTCAAGAACGGCGTAGTCACCCTGACTGGAGAAGTGGGTTCGGACGATGTGCGCAAGGGAGCTGAGCAAGTGGCGAGCACCGTGCCGAATGTGCAGCAAGTTGTGAACGATATGCAGGTGGTCAAAAACCAGAAAGCCAGCTCATCCCAGTAGCGACCGCGGAGTTGAAGGCCAAAGGATTGGAGCAGGGGCAAATGGCTCAACCGCCGAGAGGACTCTTGCAGGAGCAGCAGAACGACTGCCAGGCCGCGCTCAACCGGTTCATCGACAAGCATAAGCTCTCCGACCGGCAGATGACGGTTGAGGTCCAGGAAACCACTCCTGCGAAGCACAGCGTAAAGATCGAGATTACGCCGCCCCTTGAATCCGGATTGCCTCCATGGCCGATCCATGAGATTGCGGTCGTGGATGCATCGGCCAATGTGGCGGCTGAGGTTGACCGGCTGCTGGAAGCCGGGCTTCGAGTGAGCGTTGTGGAAGGCAAAAACCAGTAGAGTCAACCACCCCCGGAACCCTGAGTGCGCCAGTCCTATACTCGGCGAAGGAGGATCCTGTGATGCAAGCCATCTACAAGGGCATTGAGATTGAAATGGAGATGCATCAGCAGGCGCGCGGGTATTGGAGGTGCGATTACACACTGATCAAGCACCCGGAGGGAACCGTGAGGATCGATCACGCGGCCACGGAGTTCCCGACCTTCGATCTTGCCAGGGCAGATGCATTTGTGAAAGCCCGCACCGAAATCGACAGGGCCAGTTGAACCCCCGCAATCATCGTGACACTCCCCGTCACTCCGCTTCGCCGCCTGAGTGATTGGGTTCTTTCCCTGTCCGGAATCGCACAGCGATTTGCGGAATCGAACGGCCAACTGCGATCCGCTCGCCCCACACTGCCCAGCAACCCCCCTTTTTTCAGCCATGTTCCCCGCCTCGGATTGGCAAGCGAACTGCTTCACCCAGTCCTCAGAGAGCCTTTCCTTGGAACCATGGGCTTCTTCAAGGCGTATCAGACTGCACGCGAAGCCGCATGGCAGCGGGCGCCTTCGAGCACATCCACCCCCATTCACCCGGAGGTCAGACACGTGGCAATGTTCGTGAATCAGTTAAGGCAGGTTGTGCGCAGGCTTAGCCGCGCTCCCATGTTCACCGCCATCACGCTCATTACTCTGGCCATCGGCGTGGGCGCCAACACGGTGATCTTCAGCGTGGTGGAGGGAGTTCTGCTGAAGCCCCTGCCCTATCCGCAGGCGGAGCGACTGATCGGCGTATGGCACACGGCTCCCGGCATCAACATCAAAGACCTGAACATGTGCCCGTCGATCTATTTCATCGACCGCGAGCAGAACACTACTCTCGAAGACATCGGCGCCTACGACGGAGATGCGTTCAACGTGACAGGAACGGGCGAGCCGCAGCATGGGCGCGGGCTGGACGTAACGGACGGAACGCTGCCGCTACTGGGCGTAAAGCCGGCGCTGGGAAGGCTGTTCACGCGGCAGGACGACACGCCCGGCGCGGCGGCGACGGTGGTGGTCTCCTATGCTTACTGGCAGCAGAAGTTTGGCGGGGCAAGCTCGGTGATTGGCAGCTCGATCACCATGGACGGCAAGGCGCGGCAGATTATCGGCGTGCTGCCCAGAGACTTCCATTTTCTCGATTACCAGGATGCGGCACTGGTCATTCCCTTCCAGTGGGATCGGAGCAAGACGAAGCTCGGTAATTTCAGCCAGCGGGCACTGGCGCGGCTGAAACCCGGAGTGACGATGGAGCAGGCGAGCACGGACCTGGCACGGCTGCTGCCCATCACCTTCCGCAGCTTTCCGGCGCCGGACGGCTTCAGCCCGGCGATATTTGAGAAGGCCAAAATCAGCCCAAACCTGCGGCCTTTGAAGCAGGACGTGGTGGGCGATGTGGGCAAGGTTCTGTGGGTGCTGATGGGCTCCATCGCCATGGTTCTGCTGGTGGCCTGCGCGAATGTGGCCAATCTTCTTTTGGTACGCGTGGAAGGCCGCAGGCAGGAACTGGCCATTCGCTCCGCACTGGGCGCGCCGTGGGAGCGCACGGCGGCAGAGCTGCTGCTGGAGAGCCTGCTGTTGGGCGTGGCCGGAAGCGCAATCGGCCTGGGGCTGGCGTACGGCGCGTTGCGGGCGCTGGTGGCCGAGGCACCGACAGGCCTGCCGCGCCTGCACGAGATCGGCATCGACATTCCGGTGCTGCTCTTCACTCTGGGGTTGGCGCTTTTGACAAGCGTGCTGATCGGGGTCATTCCCATCATCAAGTACGCCGGCGTGAGAGCCACAACCGGCCTGCGCGAGGGCGGACGCGCGTTGAGCCAGAGCCGCGAACGGCATATGGCACGCAAGACGCTGGTAGTAGTGCAAGTGGCGCTGGCGCTGGTGCTGCTGATCTGCTCCGGTCTGATGATCCGCACCTTCCAGGCGCTGATGCACGTGAATCCCGGGTTCACCGCACCGGAGTCGCTGGAGACTTTCCGGTTCTACATTCCCGAGACGCAGATTCCGGACACGCAGCCGGAGCGCGTGGTGCACATGCAGCAGGAGATACTCGACAAGCTGGCCGCGATTCCGGGCGTGCAATCGGTGAGCTTCTCGAACGAAATACCAATGGACGGTTACGACTCGAACGACCTGCTGTATGCGCAGGACCACGTGTACGGAGAGGGCGAGATTCCTCCCATTCGCCGGTTCAAGTTCATCTCGCCGGGATTCTTCTCGACACTGGGCACACACCTGGTGTCCGGCCGCGATATGACCTGGGACGACATCTATGGGAAGCGCCCGGTGGCCATCATCTCCGAGGCGTTTGCCAGGGAGTACTGGCACAGCGCCGAGGGAGCGCTGGGGAAGAAGATTCGCGTAGCCTCCATCGACGACTGGCGAGAGATTGTGGGCGTGGCGCAGGACATTCACGACGACGGCGTGGACCAGCCGGCTCCCTCTGCGGTCTACTGGCCGGTAATGCGGGACAACTTAGAAGGGCAAAAGCACGATGTGCAGCGCAGCGTCGCGTTCGTCCTGCGCAGCCCGCGCGCCGGTTCGCAGGCCTTCATGAAAGAGGTGCAGGAGCAGGTCTGGTCAGTCAATCCCAACGTGCCGCTGGCCGATGCGCGCACGGTGGGCGAACTGTACACCAAATCCATGGCGCGGACTTCGTTCACGCTGGTCCTGCTTTGCGTGGCGGGAGCGATGGCGCTGCTGCTGGGCATCGTCGGCATCTACGGGGTGATTGCCTACACGGTTTCGCAGCGGACCCGCGAGATCGGCATCCGTATGGCGCTGGGCGCGCAGCGCGCCGAGCTGACGGGGCTGTTCGTGCGGCAGGGGCTGGTGCTGACGGCCATCGGCGCGGCCTGCGGGCTGGTGGTGGCCTTCGTCACCATGCGGCTGATGTCGTCCATACTGTTCAACGTGAGCCCGGTCGATCCGCTCACCTACATCGCCATCACCTCCGGGGTTGCGGCCACCGCTTGGGTGGCTTGCTATCTGCCCTCGCGGCGGGCGGCGACCGTGAACCCGGTGAATGCGCTGCGCTCGGAGTAGGCCCGCAGCAATTACACTGCAAAGCAGGATGATCACGCCCGATCCATTCGCGCCCCAGCTCGACTTGAGCTTCGACGAGCCCCGGTACGCGCGCCGCATCTGGCCGGTGCGCGAGCTGGTGGGCCAGGTCCGCGAACTGATCGAACAGGAGTATGGCGACGTGTGGGTCGAGGGCGAGATTTCAAACTACCGCCCCGCCCCGTCCGGGCATGTCTATTTCACGCTGAAAGACGCCGACGCGCAGCTTCCCATCGTTCTCTTCCGCCGGCAGGCCATGCTGCTCCGCTTCCGTCCCGAGGACGGCCTGGACGTGCTGGTCAGGGGCCGGGTCAGCGTCTCCGCGCAGCGCGGCCAGATGCAACTGGTGGCCGAGACCATGGAGCCGGTGGGTGCCGGCTCGCTGCAATTGGCCTTCGAGCAACTGAAAGAGCGGCTGAAGGCCGAGGGACTGTTTGACGCCGCGCGCAAGCGGCCGCTGCCGGCTTTCCCGCGCGCTGTGGGGATCGTGACCTCTCCCAACGGGGCCGTGATCCGCGACTTTCTCAACATCGTGGCCCGCCGCCACTCCGGGCTGAGCGTTCTGCTGGTTCCCGTCTCCGTGCAGGGCGAACTGGCTCCGGGGGAGATTGAAGGGGCCATCGCTCACCTGAACGGAATCGCAGAGGGCGACCCGGCGCACGTGGACCTGATCGTGCTTGCCCGCGGCGGTGGGTCGCTGGAGGACCTGGCGGCCTTCAACTCCGAGCGCGTGGCTCGGGCGATTGCATCGAGCCGCCTCCCAGTCGTTTCTGCGATAGGTCATGAGACCGATTTCACCATCGCCGACTTCGCCGCCGACCTGCGCGCACCCACCCCTTCGGCGGCCGCGGAGCTGATCACCGAGGCGCAGCACAAGATTGCCGAGCACTTGGCAATGCTGGAGCACCGGCTGGACCGCGCGGCCCGGTTCCAACTGCTGCAGGCCCGCCAGCGGCTGAGCCGCCTGCCGGTAAGCCGCACCGAGGCGCGCATGGCCGCCCTGCTGCGGCGCCAGGAACAGCGGCTCGACGACCTGGTCTTCCGGCTGGAGGCAGCTCTGACGGCCCAGATCCGGAGCCGGCAGAATCGTGCGGCCGCGCTGGCCGCGGCCGTGCTTCGCCACGACCCGCGCCAAGCTATCGGCCAGGCCCGGGTAAGGCTGCAGAACTGCCGGAACCGGCTGCATCGCTCCTTGGAGCAGCTTCTCCACACCCATGCCAACTCGCTCAGCTCGCTCGCCGCGCGGCTGCATTCGCTTTCTCCGCTGGCGGTTCTGGACCGCGGATATGCGCTGGTGCTGAACGCGGAGGGCGGCCTGCTCCGCTCAGTGTCCCAGGTGGTCCCCGGCGAACCGGTGACCACACGGCTGGCGGACGGCGTCTTTACCAGCCTGGTTCAATCCATTGCGGAGGGTAGCCTTGCGCCAAAATAGGGCCAACCAATCGATCTGATGCGCGAGAATCGGGATTCTCGCGAAGACGAAGGAACCCGGTGCAGCGTTTCGCCGTCTCTGCGGTATGCTGTGACAAGGGTCCCTGGTCGCGACCGCTCCCCCCGGTGGATCGCAGATCGATTTGATTTTTCAAGAATTGAGATTATGACCACATCCGCAGCCCGCCAACTGTTCGGCACAGACGGCATACGCGCCGTCGCCGGGGAACCCCCTCTCGACCCAACTACCATCTTCGCGGTGGGCCTGGCGCTGGCCCACACGCTGCGACGCGATACGCTGCATCCGGCTGTGATCCTGGGCCGGGACACACGCGAATCGAGCCCATGGATTGCCTCGACCCTGGCAGCAGGGCTGCGCGCCGCGGGGGCCCGCGTGGAAAGCGCCGGCATTGTTCCGACACCGGCCGTGGCCTTTCTTGCTCGCACCCATGGATTCCACGCGGGGGTCGTCATCTCCGCTTCGCACAATCCCTGGCAGGACAACGGAATCAAGCTGTTCGGTGCGGACGGATTCAAGCTGCCCGACGCGGTTGAGTTGGCCATGGAGGACGAAATTCTGCATCACGCCTCACAAGCCAGCACGCGCTCGGTGGCTCTCGATCCGGCCTATCTACTGCCGCTAGAAGACAACTCAGACTTCCAGGACGATTACATTCAGTTCCTCATTGGCTCGGTCCCAGGGCTGAAGCTGCACGGTCTGCGCATCGTGGTGGACTGCGCCAACGGCGCCGCTGCCTCGGTTACCCCGGAGGTCTTCCGTCGCCTCAACGCCAGCCACTCGGCACACATCACGCTGCTAAACACCACACCCAACGGACGCAACATCAACGACGGCTGCGGCGCGCTGCACCCGGCCTACGTGGCCGCGGAGACCGCGCAGCGCGGGGCCACGCTGGGGCTCACCTTCGACGGTGACGCCGACCGCTGCATGCTGGCCGGCGCGCACAACAACGTTCTCAACGGCGACGCGATTCTGCTGGCCGCCGCGCGCGACCTGAAGGCCCGCGGTTTGTTGATCGGCGATCTGGTTGTGGCCACCACGATGTCCAATATGGGACTGGAAGCGGCCCTGAAGCGCTCCGGCATCCGCATGGTCCGCGCGCCCGTTGGCGACCGCTACGTGCTCCAGCAGATGCATCGCCACAAGGCCTCGTTGGGCGGCGAGCAGTCCGGGCACATCCTGCTGCCGCACCTGGCCACCACCGGCGACGGGCTGCTGACCGCACTCGTTGTGCTCGACCTGATTGCCCGCAGCGGCCAGACCATCGAAGAACTCACCGCCGACCTGAAGGTCTTTCCCCAGGTGATCGTCAACGTCAAGGTCAGGGAAAAGCGGCCGCTCGAGTCGATTCCCGCGGTTGTGGCCAGCATTCGCGCTGCCGAAGATTATCTGAAGGACAAGGGGCGGGTGGTGATCCGCTACAGCGGCACCGAAGCGCTCGCCCGAGTGATGATCGAAGCCGAATCGGAAACCTTGATGCAGAGGCATGCCAGCGCCATTGCCGACGCTATCCGCAATGAACTGGGGGCGTAAGAGGCTGGTTCGAAAGACCTGCGGCTCACTTTCTCACACTGCCAAGGCCGGTCCCAAACATCAGTGACATAAGTCATTGTTGGCTGCGCGGCTGGTTCTTTAATCTTGTCCAAAGCAGGAATAGATCACATGGCCAGTCAACCCATACTGTCAACCCCGCAACCCGCAAGGAAGAAGCTTGTCCGCCGCACTACGCCCCACCACTCGCAGGGCGTGCGCCAGATCATCCAGGGCCTGTTTGTCGCGGTCAACCTCGGCCTCGGGCTGCAGTTTTTCCTCTGGGTCCGCTCCTTCGAGCACCCTGGGAGCCTGCAGGTGGCGCGGCCGGCTGGTGTGGAGGGCTGGCTGCCGATTGCCGGGCTGATGAACCTCAAGTACCTGCTCTCCACCGGCCGCATCCCGGCCATTCATCCGGCGGCCATGTTCCTGTTCATGGCGTTTCTCCTGATGAGCCTGGTGCTCAAGAAGGCCTTCTGTTCGTGGCTCTGTCCGGTGGGCACATTGTCTGAAGTTCTGTGGAAGCTGGGCAAAAAGATCTTCCGCCGCAACTTCCGCCTGCCGGGGTGGCTGGACCTACCCTTGCGCGGACTCAAATACCTGCTGCTTGGCTTCTTTGCGTTCATCATCGGCTCCATGTCGGCCGAAGCTCTGGCCGACTTCATGCAGGCTCCCTATGCACTGGTGGCCGACGTGAAGATGCTCAACTTCTTCCGCTTCATGGGCCCGACGGCGGCCATCGTCATCGGCGCACTGGTGGTGCTTTCCTTCCTGATTCAGAACTTCTGGTGCCGCTACCTGTGCCCCTACGGCGCGCTTATGGGGCTGGTCTCGGTGCTCAGCCCGCTCAAGATTCGCCGCGACGCAGGGGCGTGCATCGACTGCGCGAAATGCGCCCATGCCTGCCCGTCGCACCTGCCCGTAGACCAGTTGGTGCAAGTCCGCTCGGCCGAGTGCACCGGCTGCATGGCCTGCGTGGCCGCCTGTCCGGCGGAGAACGCGCTGCAACTAGCCCTGCCGCCGTGGCGGAACACCGCGCCAACGCATCGCTGGATTCGCCGCACAGCTTCGCCATTGGTGGTGGCAGCGCTGCTGGCCTGCATCTTCTTCGGGTTCACCGCCTCCGCAAGGCTGAGCGGGCACTGGCAGACGAACCTGCCTCGGGCCATTTACCAGGACCTGGTCCCCGCGGCCAACGACCTGTCGCACCCCGGTTACTGAGCGGGAGATCCGGACGCATCACTGCAAGCGAAACATGCCGGCAGGTATGATGGAAGGTTGGCAACTGCTCCCGGACCTCCTTCCGCAAATGCGCTTGGCCAGCCAGGAAACGATCAAAATGAATGGAACCAGCCCACCGCACGTCGAGCTGTTTGAGACCAGTCTGCGCGACGGAATGCAGCAGCCCAACATCGATATCTCTGTGCCCAACGCCGTCAGCCTGCTGGAGCGCATGTCCGCATTCGGAGTGCATTACGCGGAGATCGGCTTTGCCGGCGCAAACCAGTTTGTGACCGGGCTGACCGCAGCCCTGGATTCGGCCGATACCGGCGCCATGAAGCTGGCGCTGTTTGGCCGCACCCGCGGCAGAGGCATGCGGGTCGAAGACTGGCCCGACGTGCAGTTCATCGTGGCCCGCAGGCAGCGCGTGCCGGTGGCCGTGCTGGTGGTCAAATCCCGGCTGCTCGACGTGCTCATGTCTCTCGAAACCACCCCGGAAGAAAACCTGCTGATGGCGCGGGAGACGATCGCCTGCCTGCAGGACCAAGGCCTGGAAGTGATTGTGGACTTCGAGCACGCCATGGATGCCAACTGCGGCCGCCGCGAGAACGGCAACCCGTGCGATCCGGATTTCAGCCACCGCAGCCTGGATTACTTCCACCAGCTTGCGGCGCAATGCGCAAGCCAGAAAGTCAGCCGCATTGTTATCTGCGATACCACTGGCGGTGCAAGTCCTGAAGAAGTTACAAACGTCTTCGAAGGACTTACACGTATTTATCCCGGAGTGAGCTTCGGGTTCCACGGCCACACCGACCGGGGCCTGGGCATCGCCAACACGCGCGCGGCCATTCTGGCCGGAGCGATACAGGTGCAGGGCACGTTGCTGGGCACGGGCGAGCGCTGCGGCAACGTCAATCTGACCACCGTCATCGGCAGCATGCAACTTCGCGGCGAGGGCGAATTCGTGCCGCCTGGGGCACTCGCCGGACTGACCGGCCTGGCGCACTCCGCATGCGCGGCGTTTTCGCTGGAAGTGCCGCACGGCGCGCCGATCATCGGCACGGGGGCGTTCGGCACTTGGGCCGGCATGCACGGGAGCAGCGAGCGCAAAAATCCGGGCGCGTACCTGTGGTGCGATCCTTCGCTGGTGGGCGCGAATCCGGTGATCGGCGTGAATGCACAATCGGGAAGAGCCAACATTGTGCTGCTCTCCGAAGCATTGGGAGTTTCGCTCGATTCCGCGCAGGCGCAGGCGCTGATGGACGCCAACATGGCCATGATCGAGGGCGGCGGGTTCACGGCCAGTGAGGTTTCCTTCCGCCTGGCATGCATGAAGGTGCTAAGGACTTTGCCGGATCGCTTCAACATCAAGAGCTGGCGCGTGATCGACGAATCGGACGAAACCAGAAACCGCTATGTTCAGGCCTCAATGTTATTAACTATCGGTAACTCGACAGTAACAACGCGAGCCGAGGGCGCGGGCCCTGTGGACGCGCTGACCAAGGCCATGCGCCAGGAACTGGAGAAATGGTATCCGGCCGTCGCGAAGATGCACCTGGGCCGCTTCAGCGTAACCGCCATCGACGTATCGGCACACGATACGGCCGCGCATGTGCGCGTGACGCTCAGCTTCCAGGCCGAGGGGCACGAACCGTGGACCACCGCCGGCGTCAGCAGCGACCTGAACCAGGCCGCGCTGATGGCCATCGTAGATGGGTTCCACTATTGGCTGCACATGAATGCCTGCGAGCGGGATGCCGCAGCCATCAGCTTTAGCATCTGAACCTTCAACTGTCGTCTGTAACCTGACTTCTGTTATAAGTCGCGCCAATTCGCCCCGAAGCCCAGGTCTGCCACGAGCGGGACGCTGAGCTTGACCACTCCTTCCATCGCGGAGCGCACTAGCCGCTCCACTTCGGCGGTCTCGTCGAGAGGCACCTCGAACAGCAGTTCGTCGTGGACCTGCAGGACCATGCGGGCTTTTAACTTGCGCTCGCTCAGCTCCCGGTCGATGACGATCATGGCCAGCTTGATGAGATCGGCGGCCGTGCCCTGCAGGGGCGTGTTGATGGCGGTGCGCTCGGCAAAGCCGCGCTGGTTGGGGTTGCGGCTCTCGATGTCCGGAATGGGACGCACGCGGCCGAAGATCGTTCTGACCGAGCCTTCGCGGCGGGTCTGCTCCAGCGTCCTTTCAATGAATGCCTGCACGCCTGAGTAGCGGGCGAAGTAGCGGTCGATAGAGGCGCGGGCTTCCTGCTGCGAAATGCCGAGCTGCGCGGCCAGGCCGAAGGGAGAGATGCCGTAGACGATGCCGAAGTTGACGGCCTTGGCGCGTCCGCGCGTTTCTTTGTCTATGTTTTCAGCGGGCACCCCGAACACCTCGCTTGCCGTCATGGTGTGAATGTCGATGTTCTCCGCGTAGGCTTTGTGCAAAAGCGGATCGCCGCTGAAGTGGGCCAGCAGGCGCAGTTCAATCTGCGAGTAGTCGGCGGAGAGCAGTTGCGTTCCGGGCGAAGAGGTAAATGCGGCGCGAATCTCGCGGCCAAGCTCGGTGCGTATGGGAATGTTCTGCAGGTTCGGGTTGACCGAGGAGAGGCGGCCGGTGGCCGTGGCCGCTGCCTGGAAGGTGGTGTGCACGCGCGAGTCCGCGTCGGCCAGCAGCGGCAGAGCGTCGATATAGTTCGACTTCAGCTTGGACAGGTGACGGAATTCGAGCACCAGGCGCGGAACCTCGTGTTGCTCTGCGAGTTGCTCCAGCACATCCTGCGCGGTAGAGAGCGCTTTGCCCTTGCCGCGGCTCGCCGGGGCGGGCAGGGCGAGGTGGACGAAGAGGACTTCTCCTAATTGTTTCGGCGAGTTGACGTTGAAGCGGCGTCCGGCGAGTTCGAAGATGCGTTCGCCGACGCGCTCCAGTTCCACGCTGAATCGCTTGGAGAGCGCGTCCAATGCATCTTTGTCGATGCGGACGCCGGCCTGCTCCATGCGGAAGAGAACCGGCGCGAGCGGCAGATCGATCTCGCGGTAAACCCGCTCCACGCTTGCCTTTTCGATCTCTGCCAACAGCGCGGGCACGAGCGCATGAATAGACGCCGCGGCCGCGGGCAGCGAGGAGGGCGCCGGCTGGCCATGACGCGCGCACACATCGGCCAGCGACTGTGTGGCGTGGGTCGGATTTAATGCGTAGGAGAGAAGCATCGTGTCGTCGACGGCTCCGCGCAACGCGACGCCCTGGCTGGTGAACACATGGAGGGCCAGTTTCCAGTCGTGGACACGCTTGGGCACGGCTGCGTCTTCAAGGAGGGCGCGCAACTCGGGAGTGAGGGACAGGCGGAGAGCCGTAGCGGGCTCCGCGCACACGCCCACGCTGAAGCTGGCCTGCTTGTCCGCAGCCTCAGCCACATCCAGCAGTGAGAGATTTCTCTGCGGCTCTTCTTCGGCTTCCTCCTGCGGTGCAGGAGCTGCCGCATCGAGAGCAAAGGCGAATCCATGCTCACGCGCCGCGGTGTAGAAGGCTGCGGATTGCCCGGCGGTGGGCTCGTCAATCAACTCAACCGAAGAGCCGTCCTCGGTGGGCGCGAGTTCGCGCAGCATGGAGGTGAACTCAAGCTCGGTAAAGAGCTCGCGGCAGGCTTCGACATCAGGCGGCTGTGTCTCCATGGCGGCGAGATCGAGCGCGAGGGGGACGTGGCTGTCGATGGTGACAAGTTCCTTGGAGAGCAGGACGGCGTCGCGGTTCTGCTCGAGCGACTCGCGATAGGTCTTGCGCTTGACCTCGGCGGCGCGGTCGAGCACCGCCTCAACGCTGCCGAACTCGAGGATCAGATCCACGCTGCCCTTGTCGCCCATGCCCGGCGCGCCGGGAATGTTATACACCGCATCGCCGCGCAGGGCCAACACGTCCA
>VFSW01003473.1_pt1 | contig 23632 bp, 15 predicted proteins | sample 5358111 | NCBI WGS metagenome assembly VFSW01 (sample SAMN11554181, study PRJNA540505) | mine drainage metagenome | isolation source: sediment from site ElyBrook_90M | place: USA: Ely Copper Mine, Vershire, VT | collected 2017
GAACCGCCGACGCCGGCCTTTTCAGGGCCGCGCTCTACCACTGAGCTACCTGGCCGCCGGAGGGATCCAGCACGGATAGGAGCCGCTCAGGGAGCACCACTACTACACGCTGCGCTCACCCAACGGCCTCTGCAAGTATAGCAAACGTCACCGCCATTTCCCCCCTTCTCACTCGGCCCTGGACTCGGAGCGAAAAGAAAGGGCGCCGGACCGGCGCCCTTTTCTTCACTCCGTTTTCGGCTTCGGCCTATCGCGCCAGCGAGAGCACCGCACGCGCCGCGGCCACCAGTCCAACCCACATCGCCCCGCTCAGCAGCAGTCCGCACATCACGCCACGCGCCGGCGCCAGGATTCCCGCTTCCTGTTGCGTCTCCGCGGCGGTGATGCAATCGGCGAACCCGGTCCGCCAACCCACCGCAGTATCCTGTGCCGCACCGTAACGAATGACATTGATCGGGATCACCATGGCCAGCTCCTTCACCACGCAATATCAGAACAACGACATGATCGCAGAGCCTCCCGAAACGGGATGTGACAAGAATCACCCTCCCCCTGCAAAGATCCCGGCGGTTACCCAAAAAGGAAAGGGGACCCGAATTGGATCCCCTCCGCAAAAGCCGAAAGGGTCCCACAACTGGGACCCTTTCGATTCCAAACCTGGCTCGTCTAAGCCCGCAGCCGCGTTCGCAGTTCCTCCGGGATACGGTCCTGCAGCACGCGTGCCTGCTCGATCGCCACGCCCGTCAGATACACCGGAGCCGGCGTCGCAATCGCTACCAGAATCCAGGCCGCCAGCGAGGCCAGCAGCCCCACAATCGCGGCTGCCTGCAGCGTCAGCACCACCATCCCATGCTCCAGATGCATCACTACCGCCGCAGTGCGCAGCGGCTCCACATGGTGGATCACCGCCAGCGCCAGCAGAAAGGCCACGATGCACAGCGTGCTGAGGGAAATCAGCGCCACATCGATGGTGCGGTGCAGCCTCTGTCGCGACCGGCAAAACGCACACGTCGCCAGATGTTCCTCATAATCGACGCGCATCTCAGGCGAAATCCCCGAAATGTCGTAGCGCCAGCTCGATAATATGTCCCCAACGACCGAATCGGTGCAGTGACTCATCGTTTCAGGTCCTCATTTTCCCCTCACCTCGTCTACGCCCGGCCGACAGCCCTGAGGTGAGAATCCAACGAAGGGGCGGCTCAATCACATTATAGCCCCGTCCGGTTACAGGACAATAGCTTGCAGCGGCCGATCCTGCTCCGCCAGCAGCAACTGGTTCGCCAGCAGGCTCATCCGGTCCCGCAGTGCTCGTTCCGCGCTGATCCGTGCAAGTTCCGGCAGATTATTGTTCTCCGATAAGTGCGCGAGCACCACATACGCCGCGCCCCCGTCGTAGCTCTTCGCCAGAAACTCCGCCGCGGCGTCGTTCGAAAGATGACCGACGCGCGACATCACGCGCTGCTTCACCGACCACGGATACGGACCGTCCCGCAGCATGTCGACATCATGGTTCGATTCCAGCATCAGCACGTCGCAGCCTCGCAGCTGCACTACGACATTAGATGGCATGTAGCCCAGGTCGGTCGCAATTGCGATGCGCACCCCATCGGCCTCGAAGACAAACCCAACCGGATCAGCCGCATCGTGGGGGATCGTAAACGGCGTGATCGCAATATCCCCGATCCGGAACCCGCTCCCCGCCCGGAAATACTCGACCGCCGACAATGCTGTCGGATCCTTCTGCGGTTCCTTCTGCGCCTCTGCGATCGCCTCCTCGGCCGCAGCCTTCTCCTCCGGGTCGGGCTCAGCACCCGCATCCGCCGAACAACGAACGCTGGGCTGGTCGTCCTCGTCGACTTTCGGCTTCCCGCGTCCTGCTTCCTGCATTTCCTGAGCGCTGAACGCTGAACGCTGAACGCTGGCTTTTCTCTGCTCCAGCCACTGAGCGTATGTGATCCGCTTCTGCGGCGTCATCCACCGCACCCACGCGCGGTGCGTCGGCTCGGTCAGAAACACCGGGATTCCCAGCTTCCGCGCCGTTACCGCCATTCCCTGCACATGGTCCTGGTGCTCATGTGTGATCAGGATCGCGTCCAGTGCCTCGGGCTGCTCGCCGGCAGCCCGCATTCGCTTCATCAGTTCCCGGCAGCTCAGGCCGGCGTCCACCAGAATCCGCGTCGTCGCACTCGCGACCACCGTGCTGTTGCCCCTGGACCCACTGGCCAGCACCGTCATCCGCACCATAGCTGGAGAATACGCCCGATCCATGTGGAAGGCGTGCACGATTCCTCGCGCCGGGTTTCCGCCTGGGTACTAGGGATTGTGGGAGATGCCTGCCTCCGCAGGTCCGACACCAGCTGAAGTGGGAGCAGACGAAGCAGCATCCGGCCCGAGGCCGGGAGCCGCCGCGAGTTCGAAAGTCAGTGTCACGCTACCGGTCGCCGCCATGGCCAGCAGACGAGAGGCCAGGCCGTTGCCGGAGAGAGGCTTCAAGGTCACCAGGCCGTCGATGCCCGAAGTCGCCTCGACCACCTGCTGCGCGAAGACTGGCGCTGGAGGACAGCTCCCCTGGAGCGGGCAAGGCTCGGTCCACCCGACCAGCATCTCAGCAAAGGTCACGTTCGCCCCGGCGAGTGGATGCCCGAACTGGTCGGTCACACGCAGCACGACGGGCGCGAACGACTGGCCCGCTGCGATGTACTGGGAGGTCCCACTCCACGCCGCCAGCGCAGCCGTTTCCGGATGGACGGGCGTTACCGTGAAGGCAGCGCAGTTATTCGTTCCAGTCAGGCACGCCTGAACCGCAGCATTGCTGCTCACGCTGAACGGCCCGACAGAGAGCTGATTGTTTGCCAGTCCGACTGCATCGCTGGTGCTCTGGCTGGCCAGCGCGCTGATGCCGGCATCGGCGCTCCACGTGACTGACTGCCCGGCCACCGCGCTGCCTGCCCCGTTCAGTACCATGGCCTGCACCGGCCACTGCACCGTCGCTCCCAGAGCGACATACAGATTGGGTGTCAGCGCCGCTACGGAAGGCGGCGTTGTTCCAGTGAACTCGGCTGCCACGCTGCTCGCGTTTGCCAGCGAAGCTGTGACCTGCGCCAGGGCCGTCGAGTTCGCCGTAACCTGAAGCGTCGCAGCACCATCTCCACTCGTGACGACGCTGCACGAACTGCGGCCGCATCCGAGTGCGCCTGCGCCCTGCGTGATCGTGAAGGTAACCTTCACGCCAGCGGCAGGTGTCTGGCGGTTGACGTCGATGGCTCGGACCGTAAATGGCTCCGGGACCCCGATCGGCACCGACCCCATCGGAGCCGAGAGAAGCGAAATGGCGTCTTCCGGCTCGGCGTCGTAGCTGACGCCGCTGTTGATTGCGGCAATGCCGAGAGTTACCGGATCCTGGAGCTGAACCACCGCAGTTCCGGTTGCACCCCCTGCCGCTGGCGCCGTCGCGACGATGGTCGTGGGCGTCACGCTGCTGACCTGTGCTGCAACGCCGTTCACCGTGACCGCTATCCCGGGACGAAACCCCATGCCCCGAATCACCATCTGTCCGCCGTTGACCGGCAGGCGGGCGGGAGTCACGCTGTCGGCGTAGAGAATCCGTCCGAGACAGGCGTAGTCGGGCCGGCCATCGCCCCGCAGATCGGCCAACCCTATGCGCACCTCGCTGTCGGCGATCGTCAGCACGGAGAGCGTAGTCAGGCCGGGCACATTGCCGTTGAAGGGCTGGACCGTTCCCGTGACCGGCGTCGTCCCCGCCGCGTCGGTTCCGTTCCAGGCACCAATCACGACCTGGGCCTTGTTCTCGGTGGGAGTTCCATCCTCATCGAGTGCTACGGCTTCGACGGTGAACTCCCGGCCTCCGCGAGCCCACCATTCAAACCAGGCCGAGTGCGCGTAGCCGGTGATGCGCCCCGTCCATTCACCGGTCACGGGGACGCTCGCCGGTGAGCTTTCAGCACCATCAGCCCCGCTCTCGGCCCATTCCGCGTCGCTGATAACCACGTTCTGCGTAGTGGTCGATCCGGCGGTGAGCGTGCCGAGCTGAATGACCGGCATTGTGCCGGATGGGCTGACCTCGCCGGTGGTGTACGGCCCCACCGATGAGTTTCCGGAGTACAGCGGATTCAGCGCCTCAAAGGTCAGTTGATACTGCGCGGACGTTGAACCCGATGGCAAAGAGATCCCGCTGAGATCGAAGTAGCCTTCGAGCCCCGGTTCGTCGCTGCCGAACCGATTCAGTGGATTGCCGGACGCATCGGTCGGACCTTCCACCGGATTACCAGCGTTGCCCTGAAAGTACGCGCCGCTGACTGCGGTGGCTGTATAGCGAAGATCAGGCAGTCCGTTGGTAAGCGGCTGGAGCACGACATTCACGCCCTGCATCCCCTGGCCGCCGGGGAACTGAATCGTGCCGTGCACAGAAAGGGTTGCCGACGTGGTAATCGTCTTTCCTGGAAAATTGCCAACATTGGCTGCGGTCACCGGATAGAGCCGGTTCAGCGCGGCGATATCGTCGGTGCGGAGCTGGGTCGCATTGGTGAAGCACTGGCCACTGCCACCGTTGCAGAGCCGCTCGATGGGGTGCATCAGGGGCCATCCGGCCAGGCCTCCGATGCTGAACTGGCCTGTGTCGAACATCTCCTCGTTGGTCTGCGACCAGTCGAGGCCGAGCACGCGGCCGAAGCCGCGGACCAGTTGATATTGCAGATTGGCGATCTGATTCGTCGTGGTCGCGCAAAGGCCGTTCACCAGCATCAGAGCGTGGACAATGTTGCCGGTCACGGCGAGGTTGTCGACCGAGACGATGACGCCATCATTCTGGCAGACCAGCGGCGAACTGGCTCCGCTGCCGTAAATCGCGTCGATCACCGAGCCGTCGGCGGCGTAAACGATCGCGACCGGAATGCTGGTCGCGGTCGGCTGGATGTCGGCGGGCAATGTCACACCGCTTGCACCGGCGCTGACGTTCGTTCCGTTGACATCTTCGCCCAGGCTGCCGCCGCTCTGGATCGAAACCGCGGCAGTGCTGACGCTGCTCCAGACCGCGGCGGCGGTTGCCACCATCGCGTTGGCGTGCGCCTGATTCACCTTCGTGCTCAGATTGCCGAGATCGGTGAAATAGGTGACCTGGCCGTTGGCCCAGACGATGGGCTGCCCTTTGACGGACGAATCAAAGTAGCTCGATCCTGCGACCCAGCGCGGCCCTCCAGCATATGCGACCTGCAGGGCGAAGAGGACGAGCAAAGCCAGAAGAACGAGCCGGCCGGAATTGCGATCTGCCCGCTCTTCGGAGCTTTCTGAACGAACCGCGCGGTGCATAAGCCGAGCCTCCGGAAGCGCCGGCGGGAACGATCGGGCGGCTTCCGATTCCATTCCGACATGGCGTGCGGTGGATCGGCGGAAGAATCGAAGTCGAGGTAACGAGCATCAGTTCAGTTCGGGACGGGCCCGCAGCCGTGGTTTCAATCCGGGACCCCAAAATCCAGGATTTGCGATTCAGGTCTTGCGGGGCCGGGGCGCAGGTACAATTTGAAAGTTCAGAGACATGGCAGACAATATTCGCGACACCGTCATCATTGGCTCGGGTTGCGCCGGGCTGACCGCAGCCATCTACACGGCGCGCGCTAACCTTCATCCGCTGGTGCTCGAAGGGCACGAGCCAGGCGGCCAGTTGTCGATCACGACGCTGGTGGAGAATTTTCCGGGCTGGCCGGAAGGCATCCAGGGACCGGAACTAATCGAGAACATGCGCAAACAGGCTTCGCGCTTTGGCGCCGAGTTCCGCCTGGGGCATCTGGCCACGGCCGACCTGACGAAGCACCCCATTGCGCTCAATCTCGGCAACGAGACCATTCACGCGAGGACTCTGATCCTTGCCAGCGGGGCGTCGGCGCGGTGGCTCGGGCTGCCGTCGGAGCAGGCGCTGATCGGGCACGGCGTGAGTTCGTGCGCGACCTGTGACGGCTTCTTCTTCTCGGGCAAGGAGATCGGCGTCGTGGGCGGCGGGGACTCGGCGATGGAAGAGGCGCTGTTTCTGACCCGGTTCGCGAGCAAGGTGACGCTGATCCATCGGCGCGAGCAGTTCCGCGCCTCCCGGATCATGCTGGATCGGGCAATTGCTCATCCGAAGATCCGATTCCTCACCAACGCGAAGATCCAGGAGGTCCTGGGCGTTGAGCAGAAGGAGGTAACGGGCGTCCGGATTCTCGACACGACGACCGGGATCGAGTCGGATCTGAGCCTGAGCGGGCTGTTTCTGGGCATCGGGCATATCCCGAATGCAGCGATGTTTGCCGGCCAGCTCGATCTGGACGAGGACGGATATATTAAGACGCACAGCTACGTGTTCACGCGGGTTCCGGGCGTGTATGCATGCGGGGACGTGCAGGATCGCCGCTATCGGCAGGCGATCACCGCCGCGGGCACCGGGTGCATGGCGGCTCTGGAGGTTGAGAAGTATCTCGAGGAGCACGGGCACTGAGGGTAGCCAGTAGCCAATAGCCAACACCGTGGCAGTCGCTGGTAGCTTCCTGGTTTCGCTCTGCGAGAAGTGCGGAAAGGCAGGCCTGTGACAATTCTCGGCTGCTCGGGATTCACCCGTTCGGCCCCTCTGTTCTTTAGTCTGGAATCGTCCCAGGGACCAGCGACCTGCGTTGCGAGCTTCATCATGAATTCCCCGCTCACAGCATCATGACAGGATGAGTTCGGGTCGTCCGGTCGGTGGTTTGGCCAAACCTCATGGAATAACAACCAGACACTGTAAGTGAGATCGACGGCACCTGCGCCCGCTCCGGGAGAATCGGCGCCGATCCGACGCGCGACGGACTCGCGGTGGCTTGTCGTGCGAGCGGACCGGAAGTCCATCACACCGACGGCGTCACAGTTTTGCGCAGCATGTCTTCCACGTCTTCGAGTTTGTCGGTGATGAGGCTGAGGCGGCGGGAGAGGGACTGGATTTCTGTCTCGGCGCGGCGGTTGACGTCGAAATCGAGTTCGCTGCGGAGGCGGTCCTTGGTGTCCTGGCGGTTCTGACTCATCATAATGACCGGCGCCTGGATGGCGGCCAGCATCGACAGAAACAGATTGAGCAGGATGAAGGGGTAGGGATCCCAGGCGCGGCCTTTGAGCACGATGTTGGTCGCGGAGTAGGTGATGAGGACGATGGCAAAGAGAATGATGAAGGACCAGGAGCCGCCGAAGCGGGCGACGGAGTCGGCGACGCGCTCGCCGAAGGTCTCCTGCTCTTCGATGACCTCGTTGGGATTGCGAGTGGCACGGGTGCGGACCAGTTGCTGGGAGGCGTGAAACTGGCGCGCCTGCATGGTGAGCATGTCCAGACACGCCATGGGGCGGCGCGGGAGGAGCGCGGCGATGTCGTCGCGGCCGACTTCGAGACAGGTGCATTCATCGAGAGCGACAGCAGAGGTTTGATGCGCGACCTCGCGCATCATCGAGGCGAACCCGAAGACTTCGCCATGGGTGGGCTCGTCGACCGTGACCTCCTGGTGGTCGTCGTCCGTGGTGAAGACGCGAACGCTGCCGGTCATCACGATGTAGGCGTGCTCGGAGGGGTCGCCGGCCTTGAAGATGCGCTGGCGCGGGGCAAAGGTACGGACTTCGACCTGCGCGGCGAGGACTGCGGCCTCGTCGTCGTCGAGGAGTTCGAAGAGGGGAACGTGGCGGAGTTCTTCTTTGTTGCAGGGCATGGTCGTCTCGCTGTCGTGGGGTGGCCGCTGGGGCTGCGGGAGCGAGGGTAGCAGAGGACCGGGCCGATTGGTACAGCAAAGGAAGGAGATGTGATCGCCGAGATTTCCTCGGTGCGAGTCACACAATTCCAATCGAACAATCACGCCGCCGCAATACTCGCGGGCTAAGCTTCGCTGGTCTGCGAATCGTGTTTCTTCGAGGAGATAGTCCCCATGCCCACCAATCGCCGTTCGTTTCTGAAGCTCGCCGCTTCAGGCGTTCTTTCCGCGTCCTTTCCCGCCAGCATCGCCCGCGCGCTTGAGATCCCCGCTTACGATCGCACCCGAAGCCTTGCCGATGTCGAGCACATCGTCATTCTCATGCAGGAAAATCGTTCTTTCGATCACTACTTTGGAACGCTGCAGGGCGTTCGCGGTTTTGGCGACCCGCGCGCGGTCGTGTTGCCGAATGGCGATCCGGTGTGGAAGCAGCCCGACGGCGCGGGTGGTTATGTTCTGCCCTTCCATCCGGATGTTGCCAATGCGGGCCTGGCGTATCTCGAAGACACGGCTCATGACTGGAATTCAACGCACAATGCGTTCAACAAGGGCGCGTGTGACCAGTGGGTTCCGCAAAAAGGCACCACCAGCATGACCTATCTGAACCGCCAGGACATTCCTTTCCACTACGCTTTGGCGGATGCGTTCACCATTTGCGACGACTACCACTGTTCGATGCTGAGCCAGACCGATCCCAACCGGTATCACATGTGGACGGGTTGGGTGGGGAATGACGGGAGCGGCGGCGGCCCGGTGCTCGACAACGCGGAGGCGGGCTACGGCTGGAGTACGTATCCGGAGCGGCTCAGCGCAGCGGGAATCTCGTGGAAGATTTATCAGGACATCGGAGACGGATTGGACGCGATGGACTACTGGGGCTGGACCGGCGATCCTTACATCGGCAACTACGGCGACAATTCGCTGCTCTACTTTCACCAGTACCAGAACGCGGCTCCGGGCAGCGCGCTCTACGAGGGTGCGCTGACGGGGACGAATGTCAAGGTGTCGGGCAATCTGGTCGACCGGTTCCGCGCGGACGTGGCCGCCAACAAGCTTCCGCGAGTTTCGTGGATCGTCGCGCCGGAAGCCTACTGCGAGCACCCCAACTGGCCGGCGAACTGGGGGGCCTGGTACATCGCGCAGTTTCTGGACGCGCTGACGGCGAATCCGCAGGTCTGGAGCAAGACGGCCTTGTTCCTGACCTGGGACGAGAACGATGGGTTGTTCGACCACAGGGTGCCGCCCACGCCGCCGCAATCGCGCGCGCAGGGAATTTCGACGGTTCCGACGACGAACGAGATCTTCCCCGGGAACGCCACCTACCAGCCAGGACCCTATGGATTGGGCGTGCGGGTGCCGATGCTGGTGATCTCCCCGTGGAGCAAAGGCGGCTATGTGTGCTCGGAGGTCTCCGACCACACTTCGATTATTCGCTTCATCGAGGCGCGCTTCGCGGATCGCAATCCGGAACTGATCGAGACCAACATCACCCCGTGGCGGCGTGCCGTCGCAGGCGACCTGACCTCGGCATTCAATTTCCGCAACCCCTACGCGCGGATTGTGACGCTGCCCGGCACGGATGCGTACGCTCCGCCGAGTGCGAGCATCCTGGCGGGCACGCGGTATCCGGACTATGTGCCGCCGGTTCCCGCGAACCAGTCGATGCCAACCCAGGAGCCCGGAACGCGGCCGGCGCGGCCGGCGCCCTACGATCTGCACGTTCATGGCGAAGCGGATTTCGCCGACGGAACGTTCAGGATTCGATTCGCCAACCACAGCAAAACGGCCGTTCTGCAGGTGCGATCCGGCAACAGCAGCCTTGGCCCGTGGACCTATACAGTCGGCTCCGGCAAGGAGATTGCCGACACGTGGCCGCTAACCAGCAACAATCTCACCGGATACGATCTCTCTGTGTACGGCCCCAACGGATTTCTGCGCTCGTTCCGCGGAAGCATCGCCGGCTCGGACAAAGCGAACCTGGACATCCGCACGGCATTCGACAACGATGGCGACTCGATGACGCTGCGGGGCTCGAACCGGGGCTCCGGCACGGTCACCGTGCAGCTCACTGACGTCTACTCCGGAACGGTTTCGAGTTTCGACATCGAAGCTGGAGATGAGGTGCACAAGCATTTCGCGTTCGGGGATACCTTCGGCTGGTACAACCTGATCGTCGAGGTCGAACAGGATCCGACGTTCCGGTATCAGATCGCCGGCCACGCGGAGAGCGAACGGGAGAGCAGAACGGATCCGGCGATCGCAGCGACTGCGAGAATCACGGTGGCGGAGCCGATGAGGCTGAGCATGCCGGGCGCATGGATCTGACCGACCCAGACAGAGGCGCCGCGGGCTCCAGCCACGCTGACGATGAGGCCGGTGACGACTCCGATCGCGGCGATGACGAGGCCTTCGCGGAGCACGTCGGTGAGGATGTGGCGAGGCTCGGCGCCGAGGGCCATGCGGATGCCGAACTCGCGCGTGCGTCCGCTGACGTTGAAGGCGAGCACCCCTGCGACGCCAACCACCGAGATCAGCAGGGCTACTGCGGCGAATCCGCCGAAGACAACGGCGTTGAGTTTGTCGGGGGAGAGAACTTCGGCGCGGATGTCCTCCAGCGTAGCGGCGCGCTCGACGGGCTGATCGGCAGCGATGCCCTGGACAGCCTTCACGATGGCCGGGACGAGCGGGTAGGGACTGGCTTCGGTGCGGACGAAGAGGCGGCCGCCCCAGCCTTCCTGAGCGACGGGCTGATAGATGGTCATCGACGGGTTGGGGATGATGTTCTCGTCGTCGAAGTCGGGGACGACGCCGACGATGCGGCGGCTGTCATAGCTGATGCCAATGAATTTCATGACGCCGTCGGTCCAGCGCATGGTGCGGCCGATGGCTTCCTGTCCGGGGAAAAGTTTATCGGCGACGCTCTTGCTGATGATGACGACGCGGTCCGATCCATTCTTGTCGGTGTCGCGGAAGTCGCGGCCTTCAAGGAGGGGAACGCCGAGAGTAGAGAAAAATCCGGGGGAGACGGAGCGGAATTTCGCGCGCAGATCCTCGTCGCCATTTTTGCGCGTGGCTCCCTGGACGGCAAAGGCAAAGCTGAGGTTGAGGCCCTGCGAGTCGCGCCAGGGAACGCTGAAGCCGGTAGCCACGCTCTTCACGCCAGGCAGCGCAGAGACCCGGCGCACAACCTCGTGATTGAAATCCTGCTGCTGTTGCGGCGTGCGGCCGTAGGTGACGGGCGGCAGATTGACGGCGAGGACGTGCGAAGTGTCGAAGGGCGGGCGCGTCGATTCCAGATCGTAGAGCGTGCGCAGCAGGAGGCCGGCGCCGGCGAGGAGCAGGAACGACGCGGTGATCTGTGTGACGGCGAAGATGCGGAGGCGGCGGCTGGAGCCGGTGGCGCTGCGGGTTCCGCCGACGGTGAGGCCGGAGGCGGGCGAGGCTTTCGTCGAGGGCAGGCGCGGGATGTAGGCGAGGAAGATGGAGGCGACCAGGGCGAGGCCGATGCCGAACCAGACGAGCGTGGAGTCGAGGTGGAGGTCGTCGGCGCGGACGGAGAAGCGCGCAGCGTATTTGCCGAGGATGTACACCATGGGCGCGGCGATGGCGAGCGCGGCGGCGACGCCCGATCCGCAGAGGACGAGGCTTTCGGCGAGGAGCGAGCGGCGTAAGGCCGCGGTGCTGGCGCCGAGTGCGGAGCGCACAGCAAGCTCGGATTCACGACGCAGAGTGCGCGCGAGCACGAGGTTGGCGACGTTCGACGAGGCGATGACGAACAGCAGCGCGGAGGCCGCGAAGAGGACCCAGAGGATGGTGTTGGCGCGGGCGTTGATCTGGTCGTGCATGCGGCGGACGGAGACGGTGTAGGCGTCGTCCCGCTTGTAAGTCTCGGGATGCGCCTGCAGCATCGCGGAGTAGTCGGTGCGGAGTTCGGCGCGAGCCTGGTCGAGAGTGGCTCCGGGAGCCAGGCGCCCGAACAACTCAGTCATGCGATGTTCGCGGCCGGTAACCATGGTGGCGGAAAGGTGGTGCGGGCTGGTGACGACGTTGGCGATGATCTCGGTGGCGACAGGGTAGGGAACCGCGGGCTCGAGGACGCCGACGATGGTGGCGGTGCGCGATCCGGCAAAGGAGTCGAGGCGGATCGTTTTGCCGAGAACGGTCGGGTCGGAGTGCAGGGACTGCGTCCAGAACTTATAGGTGAGGACAACCGCGCCGGCCGCGTTGGGCCCGTCATCGGAGGGACCGAGGAGACGGCCGAGGATGGGGCGCAGGCCCATGACTTCGAAGTAGTGGCCGTCCACGACGCCGGCGGGGATGGCGCGGGGCTGGCCCAGGCCCTGCAGGGTGAAGTCAATTTCGGAGAACGTGCCGAGTTCGGAGATCGACTTCAGATGCTTCCCGAGGTCTTCGATTTCGGGAACGGAAAAGGTGGCGTTCTCCTCGTGCAGGCCAGGGGCGCTCTGGCGGATGTAGAGCAGGCGGGCCTCGTCGCGATTGGCCAGCGGGCGCAGCAGGACGGCGCGGACGACGGAGAAGATGGCGGCGTTGGCGCCGATACCGAGGGCGAGGGTGAGGGCCACCGTGATCCAGAGGGAGGGCACGCGGGAGAGGGAGCGGACAGCGATTCTCAAATCGCGAAAGAAGGACATGATGTTTCTCCGTCTGGGGACTGACTGGAACTGCCGGGGCCTGGGGGCCGCTTTCCGAATGGAAACCATTCAGTTACGGACTAACGTAACCATGCGATTTCTGTCTGTCAAGAAGGCTGTGACGAATGGCCGGGGGAACCCTTTCCGGGGTTGACGGCCACGAGTTATGTTGATATCAACATAACAGGATGTATGTCAAGGCCTGAACCGGTTTCTTTTGCGACGACGCTGCGGGTGCGCGACTGCTGTTTGTGTCTGCACGTGCAAAGAGCGGCACGCGCGCTGGCGCGGCGGTTCGACGATGCTTTGCGTCCGGTGGGCCTGACGAACGGGCAGTTCTCGCTGCTCATGTCCCTGAACCGGCCGGACGCGCCTGGCATGGTGCCTGTGGCGGAATTGCTGGCGATGGACCGGACCACTCTGACGGCGGCGCTGAAGCCGCTGGAGCGGTGCGGACTGGTCCGCGTAGAGGTCGATCCCGAGGATCGGCGCGGGCGGCGGCTCCGTTTAACAGCGCAGGGAAAAAAGCTGCTGGCGGAGGCCGCTCCAGTGTGGGAACGGATGCACGCCGAAGTGGAGGCGATGCTGGGAGCGGGCGAGCCGGATCGGCTGCGGAGAAATTTGCGGACGCTGGGGTGAAAAAGGCAGCTGGTAGGAAGTAGCTACTCCAGGCGGTACTTGGTTTCGGCGAGGTGGTACAGCGGTCGCCATACGAGGCGATTGATGGTAACCACCATCAGCGCCATGATCAGGGTCGCCGCCAGCAGCACGGGGTAATTCGCATCGTTGCTGGCCTGGCTGATCTGTGCGCCGAGGCCGAGGGTGGCGAGGGTGCGGCCCTTCAGCTCGAAGTATTCGGCGACGATGGAGGCGTTCCACGCTCCGCCCGAGGCGGTGATCAGTCCGGTGATGAGGAACGGGAAGATTCCAGGAAGGATCACGGCGGTCCAGCGCTGCCAGTCCTGGAAGCGAAAGAGGCGCGCGACTTCGCGCAGCTCGGAGGGAATGGCCTGCGCGCCGGCGATGACGTTGAAGAGGATGTACCACTGCGCGGCGAGGAGCATGAGCGCGACAGAGCCGATGCCGAGGCCGATGTCGATGCGGGAGAGAGCAACGAGGATGAGCGGGAAGAGCGCGGTGGCCGGGAACGAAGCCGCGATCTGCGCGATGGGCTGCGCGACGTGGGAGAAGCGCGGGTTGAAGCCGATGGCGACGCCGACGGGGATGGTCCACAGGGAACCGATGAGCAGGGCGGCGCTGACGCGGGCGAGCGTGAGGCCGGCGCCGCCGAGCAGTCGGAGGAATTCGTGGCTGTGGATGTCCCGGAGCAGCAGGACCGCGTGGAAGGCTGCGTAGCCGATGACGAACAGCAGCGCGCAGGCGGCGACGAAGTAAATCGCGATGGAAGTCTTCTTCGTCTCGCTCGGCGCCGGCCGGGGCGGCCGGTTTCTACGACGGGCCGCGAGATCCGTGTAGAAGCGCTCCGCCATGGGGCGGAAGGTGTGGCGATTGATGATGCCCAGGATGCTGGAGTTGCGCAGGGCATCGAGCACCGGGGAGGTGACGCGGCTGCTGCTCTCGACGGTTTCGAACTTGAACTTGTCCGACCATGCGATGAGGGGACGCCAGAGGAGCTGGTCGATGATGACGATGATGAGCACCATGGTGATGAGGCCCCAGGTCATGGCGGCGAAGTCGCCGTGGGCGGCGGCGGTCTGGAGGTAGGAGCCAAGGCCGGGGAGGCGGAAGTCACGGCTGCCGATGGGAAACATCTCGCAGACCATGAGGAAGAACCAGCCGTTCGCCACCGAGACGATGGAGTTCCATACAAGACCGATGGCGCCGAAGGGCAGCTCCAGCTGGAAGAGGCGCTGCCACCGCGAGAAGCGGTTGATCTGTGTAGCCTCCATCAACTCGCGAGGGATACTTTTGAGCGAGGTATAGAAGCTGAAGGCCATGTTCCACACCTCGCCGGTGAAGATCAGCAGGATGGCGCCGAGTTCGATCCCCATCTGGCGGGAAGGGAAGAGCGACATCATGGCCAGCATCACGCCGGGGAGGAAGCTGAGTACCGGGATGGACTGCAGGATGTCCAGCGTGGCGATCATGAGCGCTTCGAGACGCCTGTTGTAAGCCGCGATGTAGCCGTAGGCGACGGCGAAGACGAGGCTCAGCCCATAGGCGACGAAGATGCGCACCAGCGAATAGAACGCGTAGAGCGGCAGGTGGATAGGCGAGCGATGGATCTCGACTTCAGGAATCGCCGAGCTGAACCAGAATTTCGCGATCCACAGGATGGAATAGAAGCCGGCCAGCAGAGCCGCGGCAACGCTGACGTCGATGAAAAAAGGCCAGGTTCGCTCGATCACGAAGGCGCGTGAGAGCGTGAGGCGCGGCCTCATCCGGCCTTCTCCTGCTCCTCCGGTTCGACTCCGCCTTCGGAATTTGCGGCCGGCTCCTCGCCTTCATGCACGTGCAGGGTGAAGCGGCGGCGGCCGTCGTCCCAGTCGAAGAGCTCGGCATAGCGGCCCCAGTTGATGGCGGTCTCCAGCTGGCGCATGCATTCCTCTTCGCTGAACTGCTCGTCGAGCATGTCGAGGAAGAATTCTTCGGAGACCGAGTGATCGCTCTTATTGGCGAGAGCACGGCTGATCTGGCGCAGCAGGAGGACGTGATCGAGGGCCGCTTTGCGGAAGAGCTCCTTCTGTTTGAGAATCTCCGACTCGGCGTATTCGCGGCCTTCGGGGGTGATCGCGGCGTCTCCCTCTTCGACCTTCAGGAAGCCCAGCAGCTGCGCGGCTTCCACGATGGGGAAGAGGTCGTCGATTTCGAAGGCGAGCTCGTCGGCAAGGCGATAGATGTCGGTGCGGCCTCCGAAGTCGATGACCATCTCGAGCAGGCCGGCGATGCCGCCGGGCCGCGCGTGGGGCAGCATCTCGTAGCGCATCTGGCGCTGATCGCGGATGCGGCGGCCGTCGGCGAGGACGGGCACTTCGGTGGGTGCGACATCCGGCCGGGTAAGAACCTTATAGATGTAGTCCACCAGCGCAGTGAAGGCCTGGGCTTTGCGATCGCGGGGCTGGGCCAGCTGGACCTTGAAGTCGGTGCGCACGTGGCCGGGATTGCGCCCGAGCACGATGATGCGATCCGCAAGCAGAACCGCTTCTTCAATATTGTGGGTGACCAGGAAGATGGATTTTGTGGGGATCGTCTTCTTCTGCCACAACTCGAGCAGTTCGCTGCGGAGGTTCTCGGCAGTGAGCACATCGAGGGCGGAGAACGGCTCGTCCATGAAGAGGACTTCGGGTTCAACGACCAGCGCGCGCGCAAAGCCGACCCGCTGCCGCATGCCGCCGGACAACTCCCTCGGGTACGCCGCTTCGAAGCCATCGAGCCCGACCGTGTCGAGGATTCTGAGGCTGCGGCGATGGCGTTCCTGCGCCTCCATGCCGCGTGCTTTCAGCGGCGCGTCGACGTTTTCGAGCACGGTGAGCCAGGGAAAGAGCGCAAAACTCTGGAAGACGATCGAGACACTGATTTCACCGGCGTCGAGATCCTTGCCGTGCCAGAGCACCTTGCCCGCCGACGGCTGGGACAAGCCGGAGAGCATCCGCAGAAGGGTGGATTTACCGGAGCCGGAGGGGCCGAGCAGGGCGACAATCTCGCCCGGGTAGATGGCCAGATCGGTGGCGGAAATGACCTGGATGCGGGCATCGCGCGACTGCGCATAGTACTTCTCGACCTGCTGTGCCTGGATGATGGGATCGGTCATAGCAATCCGGCCAGTGACTCCCGAGAAATCGGGGCGGTCCGTTCAGCATAAATTTGCCCACAACAAGGTTCCGTTAAGATTCCGGAACAAAGGAGGAGGATGCACGCGCGAAGGCATCTCCCGAGAAAAGCGTATCATCATAGCTGCAGGTTATCCCGGCTCGACTCCGCTCAGGTGTCTGCCCGGCGATTCTGTAGTTCCCAATTTCCTATTCTTTGGACGACAAGGAAGCGGTAAGAGACGAATGTCCGAACAACAGGCGAAACCCAAAGTGCTTGTCGCGGATGACGAGCGCGTGATCGCCGATACCCTTGCGATCATTCTCAACCAGGCCGGATTCGACGCGACCGCAGTCTACAGCGGGGAGAAAGCTGTCGAGATGGCTCAGATTCTGAAACCCGACATGCTGATCAGTGACGTCATCATGACCGACCTGAACGGCATCGATGCCGCGATTCAAATCCGTGCCATGCTGCCCGGCTGCAAGATCCTTTTGTTCTCGGGCCAGGCGGCGACTGCCGATCTGCTGGACCGGGTGCGCGTGCAGGGGCACGAATTTGAAATCCTGGCGAAGCCGGTCCATCCTCAGGACCTGCTCGCACGTCTGCGCAGCTAGCGCGCTTACATACGAGACTTCAGTCTTTCTGCTTCGGATACCAGGTGATCTGCGCGGCGGCCGTCGTGTCGCTCTGCGATCCGGTCTTATAGATCGGCGCCTTCCACGACTCGTACTGCACAAAACCCTTCACCTCGACATCGTGGCCGATGCGCTTCACAACCGACCCGGCAAAGTCATTCTGCGTGGTGCCGCCCGGGATGAACTGAGCAGAAGCCTTCGCGTTGCGGTACATGAACTGGATGTTCTCATTCGGCGAAAGGTGATACGTGAGCCACGCCTGGCCGCCCTTACCCTGGCGCCCCACCCAATCTGGCAGGAACCCTTTGTTGGTCGGACCCTGGATCTGCACTACCTCCGTGTACAGGAAGTGGCCCTGATTGATCACCGAGCCGTCCGGATTAGCATGGCTCGCCGGTTCCGTGCTCGCGCCTTCCAGCCGCAGATCGAGTTGGTGCAGATACGGAAACTGCGCCAGATAGATTCCAGGATGCAGTCCGGAGCGGCGCGGTGCGCTGATCGGGCTGACGTCGTCATGCACGAAAGAATCCGAGTACAGCGTGACCCACTTCTGCAGATGCGGCAGGCGCCAGTCGAAGTCAAAGTTGCCAAAGCGGGCTCCGGGATCGGTGCGCGAATACTTCTCAGCAGCCGTCACGTTCTGGAAACTGAAAAAGCTCTTGAGGAACGTATGCAGAGTGATTGGCTCATGGCCCTTGCCGCCCCATACCACCAGCCGGCTGAATCCGAACTCGAGGTCGCGGTAGGGCTTGAAGCTCACCTTCTCCATGTGAACCCACGGCTCGTTGGGGTCGGTGTGTCCTTTCAGACTGCCGACGAAAAAGTCATAGCGAAAAGGCCCGGTGACTTTCGAGAGTCCGGGGATGCGCAGGGGTTCGACCCGGTCGATCTGGAAGTCGTAGATATCTTCAGCATTGGTGCTCCACAGCATGGCGGCACCCTGGTCCGGACCCAGCCAGTGGTCGCTCTTGCCAAAGGAAATCTCGTGTCCGAGCAAGTGGTACGACAGATTTGCCTCGAGAATACGGCCATTGCTGGCGGATGCGATCGGTCCCTGCGGGATCGTGTCCTGCAGGGGATTGGTCGCGATGGGAATGCCGTCGATGTTCTCCGACAGATAGGTCGCAAGCGCCGGGGAATAGCCCGTGGCGCTGGGCGCACGCTGGAATTCGCCGCGAAGGTAGAGCGTGAATCGCCCGGCCTCGCCGCGCGCGCTGAAGCCGGAGTAATTGTTGAACCCGCCCTCGTAGGGCCGGCCGTAGTCGTTGATAATCGTCTGGCCCAGATGAAAGCTGTCCCGCAGCGGCGTCCCGCTGATGCCGCGCAGAGTGGTGTAGACGCTTTCCAGTTGTCCGCTCGGATGATTCACTTCGGTGGCGTTATCGATATCCGGCTGTACCTCCTGGAGCACCGCCAGATAGATGCTCTTCGCTTCATCGTTCCCTTTATCTGTGTCGATGCGGTCCGCACTCATCTCCAGCATGTGAGCGATGCTGAGCCGCGTCCACGGCCGGATTCCCATGAACGCCGAATCGATATATCCGAGCGAGTGCAGCCGGTCGAGGGCCGGATAGATCCAGCTGTCCATCGGTACATAGGTCGAGCCTTCCGCGCTGGTGGTGATGGTCTCGGTGGGCGGCTGATATCCGGGAGGAAAGGGCTGCTGGGTTGTGACCTGGGCTTCAGCGGAAACGAGAGATGCGCTGCACAAAAGAACTGCGGAGAGGAAAAAGGAGGATCTCAAGCGGACCTCGGTTGGATTCTGCGGTTCCGGGCGCGATCGCCGATCGCACTACGCGCCTCTTTATTCAGACTCCGGGATCGAATCTGTGCTGTCAAGCGACGTCGCGGCATGAGTGACGCCGTTTCCATGATTGGCTGAAGCGGGCCTCGCACGGTGCGCGCGAGACCCATGCTACATGTGTGCCGGATCGCCGCGCTCGGTATCGACGCCGAGTTCGGCCATCGCCTTCTGTGCCTTCTTTGCGTCGAATTTGCCGTCGCGCGCGAGCTTCGACAAAGTTGCTGCGACGACGGATTCCGCGTTCACCTCGAAGTGCCGCCGCAGTTGCTCGCGGTTGTCGCTGCGTCCGAATCCATCCGTCCCCAGCGAAACCAGACGAGAAGTCAGCCATGGCGAGAGCTGATCCGGTATCGCCTTCATATAGTCGGTTGCGGCGATGACCGGGCCCCTGGCCTTGCTCAGCGCCGAGACGATATACGGTGTTTTCTCCGGCTCCGTCGGATGGAGCCGATTCCACCGCTCCACGCCCAGCGCTTCACGCCGCAGCTCGTTGTAACTGGTCACGCTCCAGACGTCGGTTTCGACACCGTACTTCTCCACCAGGATCTGTTGGGCGCGGAGGACCTCGTTGAGAATCGGTCCGCTGCCGAACAGCTGTGCGACCGCCTTGCCGTTTGCCCCCGCCTTCAGCTGATAGATGCCGCGCAGGATGCCTTCCTCGGCGCCCTTCGGCATCTCGGGCATGGCATAGTCCTCGTTGTACATCGTGATGTAGTAGAAGACGTCCTCGCCCTTCTCGTACATCCGCTTCATGCCGTCCTGCAGGATCACCGCCATCTCGTAAACGTAGGCCGGGTCGTAGCTGAGGCACGTTGGGATCACGCTCATGAGCAGGTGGCTGTGGCCGTCCTGATGCTGCAGGCCTTCGCCGGTCATCGTGGTGCGGCCCGCTGTGCCCGCCATCAGGAAGCCCTTGCCGCGCGCATCGGCAAACGCCCACATCATGTCGCCGACGCGCTGGAATCCGAACATCGAGTAGTACATGTAGAAGGGAATGGTGGGAACGAAGTAATTCGAATAGCCGGTGCCGGCCGCCGTGAATGAGGCCATCGCTCCCGCTTCGGTGATTCCCTCCTCGAGGATCTGGCCGTCTTTCTCCTCGCGATACGAGAGCAGCATATCTACGTCGTGCGGCTTGTATTTCTGTCCTTCGCTGGCGTAGATGCCAACCTGCTTGATGGCCGATTCGAGGCCGAAGGTGCGGCCTTCGTCGGGCACGATCGGCACGATCAGCTTGCCGATCTTCGGATCCTTCATGAACGTGCGCAGCATGCTCACGAAGCCCATCGTGGTGGAAACCGCGCGTCCTTTCGAGCCGCCCGTCCACTCCGCAAAGGTCTCGAGCTTGGGTGCAATGAGGTCGATCTTCGGGACGTCGCGCCGCGGCATGTAGCCGCCCAGGCCTTCGCGGCGCGCCTGCATGTAGACCATCTCCGGTGCATCCTGGGCGGGTTGGTAGAGTTTGCCCGCGCGCGCGTCGGCTTCGGGAATGGGAAGCTCGTAGCGGCGGATGAAATCCACCAGCGCGTCGTCGGCGACCTTCTTTTCCTGGTGCGAGGCGTTCCGCGCCTGGGTGCTGCCGAGGCCGTAGCCCTTGACGGTCTTGGCCAGGATCACCGTGGGTCCGCCTTTGTGCTCCACGGCGCGCTTGTAGGCGTTGTAGATCTTCCTGGCGTCGTGCCCGCCGCGATGCAGATGAAAGATCTCATCGTCGGTCATGTGCTCGACCAGCTTGAGCAGTTCCGGATATTTTCCGAAGAACTCCTTGCGGATATAAGCGCCGCCCTTGGCTTTGAAGGCCTGGTACTCGCCGTCGACGCACTCTTCCATGCGCTTGAGCAGCAGGCCGGTGTGATCGCGCTCAAACAACTCGTCCCAGTCCGAGCCCCAGATCACCTTGATCACGTTCCACCCGGCCCCAAGGAAGACGGCTTCCAACTCGTCGATGATGCGGCCATTGCCGCGCACCGGTCCATCGAGCCGCTGCAGGTTGCAGTTGACCACGAAGATGAGGTTGTCGAGCTTCTCGCGGCGTCCCAGCGACAGCGCGCCCAGCGTGTCGACTTCGTCCGTTTCGCCGTCGCCGACGAAGGCCCAGATTTTGCGCGGCGTCTTCTCGATGAGGCCGCGATGCTCGAGATAGCGCATGAAACGCGCCTGGTAAACGGCGTTCAGCGGGCCAATACCCATCGAGACCGTAGGGAAGCGCCAGAAATCGGGCATCAGCCAGGGGTGCGGATACGAGGAGAGTCCTGGTGTGTCGCGGAGTTCGTGGCGGAAATTGAGGATGCGCTGTTCATCGAGACGCCCCAGGAGGAACGCGCGCGCATAGATGCCGGGGCTGGCGTGTCCCTGGAAGTAGACGAAGTCGCCGGGCTGATCGCCGTACTTCGCATGGAAGAAGTGGTTGAATCCGACTTCAAGCAGAGTCGCCAGCGACGAATAGGTTGCGATGTGGCCGCCGATGCCGTGGTCCTTCTTGTTCTGGCCGTGGACCATCGCCATGGCGTTCCAGCGGATCAGCGCTTCGATGCGCCGCTCCAGCTTGCGATCGCCGGGGTAGGGGACCTCTTCATGCTTCGGAATGGTGTTGACGTAGGGCGTGGTCAGCTGACTGGGCTGCGAGATGCCCGCCTCGCGCGCACGCTGCTTCAGCGCGGTCAGGAGCTCCGCGCCCTGCTCCGGCCCCTCGGCCACCACCACGTCGTCGAATGCTTCGATCCACTCGCGAAGCTGCTGTGCAAAATCGCTCTCTACCGGATTGCTCACTTTAGTCGCCATAAATTTCTGATTACTCCCTGCGCTCACGCGATCGCGCGCCTCTGTCTCTTCGTCGTCCATCGCGCCGCCTGCGGCGTTCTGTGTGCTGAATCGTTGTGCTCGTCCCTGGCCGCGAGTTCCGCGACGATCTCCCGCCGCCAATCCAGCGCCGGTAATCCCCGGGCTGCGAGCCACTCTTCCAGATGCGTGACCGCGTCCTGGGTTGCGGGTTTCCTGGTTCGCCTGGGCGCGGCCGTTGCGGCAACCTGCCAGCGAACGCCGACGATGTGAGTCGGGCCATTGCCTTCGCGGGCTCGCACAATCGACTCATGCGCTACGCGGTACATCGCGATCACATCCTGCGTGTCCACCGGAATCGACGGATATTCGAGCGGCGCCGGTTTGCTCTTCGTCTTCGAAGAGCGGCGTTTCGGCTTCGCTGTTCCATATTCCACGAGCAGCACCGGCAGCCTGGCGGCAATAGCCAGACTGCGCGCCTCCTGCAAAACTTTGCTTCTGGGCGCAGCATCGAAAAAGATTGCGGTAATCCTGCCGGTCTTCCGCATGCGATCGCCCACCGCATCGCTCAGCGCTTCAATCACACGCTCTTCAAAGCTCTGCCGGTTCATGGCCACGGTTGCATGCCCGCGTGCGATTTCGTCCACCGATGCGGCAAACTCAGCAACCACCACGTCGCCAGCGAGCATATCGGCGGTCACGCCGGCGAGCGCGGCCTCGCGTCCACGCAGCCGCTGCTCGCGTTCTCCCGCGAGCTGCACCCTCAGCGCCACCTCGTACAACTGGCGAAACTTCGCATCGCTGATGAGCGAATGCCCATGCTTGGCCTGCGCTGCGGCAGACGTGACCCTGGTTCCCGTCTCTATCGCCATCTGTTCTGAGATATCCTCGTCGGCCGCTGTTCGGGGGCGCGGCCTCTGCTGCTGCGAGCGTCTCGATGCGATGCTCGCGCTTAGAAAAATTGTAGCGCAGAGGCGCGCGTCGTTCCCGCAGTCATCGCGGCCCAGGCACGCGTTCGGCGCGCGCTCGGATTTCAACAGTTTTGTGAATAACCCTGTGGATTCCGGGTTCTTCGCGCGCGCTCGTGCAGAAACCACGCGGCCTTCACCATTCTGCACTCCACCCGATGCACTCTCGCCGCACACGACGATGATGTGAGATTTGTCACACGGCGATGTTGGATTTGCCGAAGCCCGTTCTTACGTGGAATATTCGGCGTTGATCCGCACGTACTCCGCAGTCAGATCGCTGGTCCAGAAGCGGCATTGTCCGCGGCCCACGCCCAGTGCAATGCGGATCGAATACTCCCGCTGCTCCAGATACGCATGCGCGGCCTGCTCGTTATACTCGGGCGCGCGACCGCCATTGACGCAGATGGGCAACTCGCCGAACCAGATCGCGATTCTCTCCGGATCGACAGCGACGCCTGAGTAGCCGACTGCCGCCATCAGGCGGCCCCAGTTGGGGTCGGATCCAGCCCACGCTGTTTTCACCAGCATCGAATGCGCGATGGACTTCGCAACGGTGAGCGCATCCGCATCGCTGGGTGCGCCTTCGATCTGCAGCTCGACGACATGCCCCACGCCCTCGCCGTCGGCGACGATCTGCTTTGCCAGCGAGGTGCAGACGCTGGTGAGGGCCGCGGCAAATTTCGCATCGGCGGGCTCGACCTTCGCGCCCGATGCGCCCGACGCCAGCAGCAACACCGTGTCGTTGGTCGAAGTGTCGCCGTCGATCGAGATGCGGTTGAAGCTGACCTCCGCCGCTTCCTGCAGAAAGCCGTTGAGAGATGCAGCCGCAATCTCCGCGTCCGTGAAGAGATAGACCAGCATTGTGGCGTGAGGCATCGCCGGCACCAGACGCGGATGAATCATGCCCGCCCCCTTGCAGACGCCTGCGACGCGTACCTGCTTCCCGCCGGTCTCGAACGATGCAACCGCGATTTTGGGGCGCGTGTCGGTGGTTAGGATGGCCTCGGCGAATCGCGAAAACGCCGCCGCACTCGCGGCCAGCGCGCTCTTTACGTCCGGCATCGCCGCCACCAGTTTTTCCGCGGGCAACGGTACGCCGATGATGCCGGTGGAGGATGGGAAGACCTCGTGGCCCTCGCACGCGAACGCCTGCGCCGCTGCCCGGCACACCTGCTCAGCCGCTGCGATGCCAATCTCGCCGGTGGCGCAGTTGGCGTTTCCCGCATTCACGGCGACGACCCGCACCCGGCCACCGCTGCGCGCGAGG
>VFSW01003474.1_pt1 | contig 23625 bp, 20 predicted proteins | sample 5358111 | NCBI WGS metagenome assembly VFSW01 (sample SAMN11554181, study PRJNA540505) | mine drainage metagenome | isolation source: sediment from site ElyBrook_90M | place: USA: Ely Copper Mine, Vershire, VT | collected 2017
CCTGACGCGACGCCACCGGACCGCTACAAGTGGACCGCGATGTTCATCGTGACCCTGGGTATGTTGATGGCGACCATTGACTCCTCGATTGTCCTCATCGCGATGCCGGCGATCTTTCGAGGAATCGGCCTAGACCCGTTGCAGTCGGGCAACTCCTTCTACCTGTTGTGGATGATCCTGGGCTTCCTCGTCGTCACCAGTGTGCTCGTGGTGAGCCTCGGGCGCCTCGGCGACATGTATGGACGGGTGCGCATCTACAACGCCGGCTTCGCGGTCTTCACCCTCTTCTCGGCCGCCTTGTCAATTACCTGGATGCACGGGCACGCCGCCGGACTGTGGCTGATCATCATGCGACTCTTCCAGGCCCTGGGCGCCGCCATGCTGATGGCCAACTCCTCCGCCATCCTCACCGACGCCTTCCCTCGGCACCAACGCGGTCTCGCCATGGGCGTCAATCAGGCCGCCGCCTTTAGCGGGACGTTCATCGGACTCATCGTCGGCGGCCTCCTCGCCCCCTTCGATTGGCACCTCATCTTCCTCGTCAGCGTGCCGGTGGGCCTCGTGGGCACCGTGTGGGGGTACCTCGCGCTGCGCGAGCTCGGCGAACGCCATCGCGCCCACGTGGACTGGCTCGGCAACACCACCTTCGCGCTGGGCATGGTGTTGATCATGGTCGGCCTCACCTACGGCATCGAACCCTACCGAGGACACACGATGGGATGGACCAGTCCCCTGGTGCTCGGCTGCGTGGGTGCCGGCGTGACCACGATGTTCGCGTTCGCCGTCATCGAGCGCAGGGTCGAGGTCCCGATGTTTCGACTTCAATTGTTCAAGATCCGCCCCTTCACTGCGGGAATCTCGGCCAGCTTCCTCGCGGCGCTCAGCCGTGGTGGCCTAATGTTCATGCTGATTATCTGGCTGCAGGGTGTCTGGTTGCCCCTGCACGGCATGAGTTTTGAGCGCACGCCGCTGTGGGCGGGGGTGGCCATGATCCCTCTCACCGCGGGCATGCTCATCTCAGGGCCCCTCAGCGGCTACTTGTCGGACCGATTCGGCGCCCGTCCCTTCGCCTCGGGCGGCATGATCGGCACCGCCATGTGTTTCGGTCTCCTCGAGACCCTGCCCGTCGACTTCCACTACTGGGTGTTCGGTCTCCTGCTCTTCCTCACCGGTCTCAGCATGGCGGCCTTCGGATCGCCCAACCGAGCCGGCGTCATGAACGCACTACCCGCCGAGCACCGTGGCGCGGGCTCGGGGATGTACACCACGTTTCAGAACTCGGCCCAGGTGTTCTCCATCGGATTGTTCTTCACCCTGCTGATCGCCGGGCTCTCGAGTTCGCTCTCGTCCCACCTCTACTCCGGTCTCCTCGCCCACGGCGTCAGTGCCGCCGCGGCCACCCACGCATCGCACCTACCTCCTATCGCCACCCTCTTCGCCGCGTTCCTCGGGGTGAACCCCATTGAGCACCTGCTCGGACCCTCGGGTCTGGCTCACCTCAGTCTGGTCCAGCGAAGGGAGTTGATCGGCCCGAGCTTCTTCCCGACCCTCATCGGCTCCTCTTTTCGCACGGGACTGCACGCGGCCCTCGACTTCGCCATCGTGGCCAGCCTGCTCGCCGCCGGCGCGTCGTGGGTGCGCGGTGCCCGTGAGGACGCACGCGACGACCTCGAGCCGGTCACGGTGAGCGCTTCGATCGACTAGAGGTCGCGGGTCAGTTCCTCGACGCGCCGGCTCCAGTCGCGCTCCGTGCTCTGGCCGCGCGCGTGCAGCTCGGCGCGTTCGGCGCGCAAGGTACTGGCCACCGCCCCGAGTCCCGGCGGCAACATCTCTTGAACGCGACGCCGTACCCACTGCGCGAGAGAGGGCGAAGCACCCGACGAGGAGACCGAGACGGTCACGTCACCGTCGCGATACACCGAGGTGAAGTAGAAGTTGCACCGCGCCGGATCGTCCACCACGTTGAGTAGAACGTGACGCTGGTGGGCCTCGGCGACGATCTGGTCATTGACGCCACCGCGGCCGGTGGCCGAGACGACGAGGAGGTATCCCTCGAGGTCACCGGGGCGATACGCCCGCACCTGCACCGACGCCACCCCCGCGGGCACCTCGGCGATCAGTCCCTCGCTGATGACGTGGACGCGAGCACCCGCCGCCAGTAACTGACACGCCTTGTGGCGTCCGACGCGTCCGAGTCCGATCACCAGCACGTCACGGCCCGAAAGGTCCAACGCGAGGGGCAACATCACGCTACGGCCACCAGTTCATCCACTAGCGCGTCGAGTCCGAGGTCGAGGGCCGCCACGGGGCCCACCACGATCACCGCGGGGGCGATGACGTCCAAATCAGCCAATTGATCCAGTCGGGCGCGCACCACGAGTTGATCCTCGAGCGAAGCTCGCTGGACGACCGCCACCGGCGTCGCCGGATCGAGCCCGCCGCGGCACAACTGAGCCGAGATCGTGGCGCGTTGGGCCACGCCCATCAACACGACCAGGGTGACGTCGACGTTCGCCAGGCGCTCGAAATCAACCACGCGCCCTTCCTCGGCCGTGGCGGTGACCACACAGACGCCGTGCGAGGCGCCGCGGTGCGTCACGGGGATCCCCGCCAGCGCCGGCGCGGCGAACGCCGAGGAGACGCCCGGCACCACGTGCACGACGACCCCGCGAGCGAGTAGTGCCAGAGCCTCCTCACCGCCACGACCAAAGACGAAGGGGTCGCCGCCCTTGAGGCGAACCACCGTGTCGTAGCGTCCCGCGAGCTCCACCAGTAACTCGTTGATGTCACCTTGGGTGTGCGACGTCCCGGGGACCTTGCCCACGTCGACGCACACCGTGCGCGCGCTGACCAGTTCGAGCACGTCGGGACCGATCAGCCGGTCGTGGACCACCACGTCGGCGCGCGCGAGGAGCTGGGCGGCGCGCAGCGTCAACAGATCCGCGTCACCGGGACCCGCCCCGACGAGGTAGACGCTCACGACACGACGACCCGGGAGTAGAAGTCACCGAAGGTCTCATCCGCCAGCCCCTCGTCACGCCAACGCTCGAGCAGGGGTTCGAGAACCGCGGGTATCTCCTCGAGTTTGAGTTTCTCGTGGTGAAGTGTCGCCAATCGGTCACCGCGCAGTCCCCCACCGAGGTAGAGGTCGTAGGTGTTCTTGGTGCGACCCACGACGCCGACCTCGGCCACCGCCGGACGAGCGCAGCCGTTCGGACACCCGGTCATGCGCAGTTGTAGTCGCCGCGAGCCGAGACCGGTCTCGTCGAGCGTGGACTGCAGGTCGCCCACCAGCGACGGGAGACGCCGCTCCGCCTCGGCGAGGGCTTGGCTGCACGTAGGCAGGGCGGGACACGCCAGTGCGGAACGCTCGACCTGGCCGAGCTGCTCAACGCCTCGCACCTTGTGACGAGCGAGGACCTCGATCACGAGGTCACGGTCCTCGACATCGATCGCGGAGACCACGATGTCTTGCTGGGGGGTGATGAGGAACCTCAGGTCGCGCGCCATCGCGAGTTCGCGCAACGCGCTGCGCAGTCCGCCACCCTCGACGTCGTCGCGCACTCGGCCCGCCCCGACGCGGATACCCACCTCGAGGGTCTCGTCGCCCAGGGTCCGCCACCCGAGGTGGTCGTCAGCGGCACCGAGGCGCAGGGGCAACGCAGCGCGTAGCGCGCGGCCGTAGCGCTGTTCGATAGCGGCGTAGAACCCTTCCACGCCCCAGTCCGCCGCCAGGTACTTCATCCGCGCACGTCGCCGATTGGTGCGGTCGCCGAGGTCGCGATACGTGACCAGTACCGCGCGGATCAGGTCGTCGAGCTCCGCGGGAGTCACGAAGGTCAGGGGGGTCGCGAGGCGCGCGAACGTGTCGGGCTGAGCGTAGGACCGTCCGAGACCGCCGGCGATGACGACGTTATATCCCGTCCCGAGTTCGGGGTGAACGTCCGGGATGAGCCCCAGGTCTTGGGCGAGCACGTCCACGCAGTTCTCCTCGGGGTGCGCGATGGCAATCTTGAACTTTCTCGGCAAGTAGGTGTCGCCGTAGAAACCGTGCTCGGGTTCGGGTTCGATGCTCGCCGCGCGCTCGCCATTGACGAAGATCTCCCAGTGCGCCTTCGTCGCGGGTTTGAAGGTGCGCGCGAGGTGATTCGCCAACTCGGTCACGTGGGTGTGGGCGTCGTCCGAGACCAGGCTGGTGCACATGACGGTATTGCGCACGACGTCGCCGCACGCGGCGAAGGACGTCATGGCGTGATCGTGCAGTCGCGTCGAAAGTTCCTGCAAACTGAATTTGAGAACGCCGTGGAACTGCACTGCTTGGCGAGTGGTCAGACGAATCGAACCGTCGGCCAACTCCTCGGCGATGTCATCGAGCGCGAGCCACTGCGACGAGCTCAGTTGGCCCCCGGGGATCGCCACGCGGATCATGAAGATGTGTTCGAGGGGCTCGCCCGCCTGGGTGCGCTCGCGTCGCACGTCACGATTGTCCTGGGCGTAGATGCCGTGGAACTTGAGCAAGTGTTCCGAAGGACTCGACAGGTTCGGCGTCGACGTCGCGAGGTCCTCGAGAATCGAGCCGCGCAAGTTCTTGCTGTCACGCTTGATGCCTTCTTCCACGACCAGCGAGGGTGATTCCTGTGACACTCTTCGTACTCCTTCCGCGACCGACCTGAGCGCATAATCATCAAATCTTAGTGGATTAGTCAGGATTCAAAAGGACTTAATTCTGGGGCTTTTCAGAACGTCGCCTGCCCCACCGACGTCGCGCCCGAGGACGCGGAGTCCGGAGAGGTGCACGACCGAGGGGGCGACCACGCGCCCGGTCCAGGACTTACGCGCCGCGCGGCGCGATCATCGAGTGTGCTGATCCCTCACAACGGCTCCGCCGCGCCGAGCGGGTGACGTGCGCTGCGAGCGCGAGCGCGCAGCGTCACGGTCGCACCCGCGAGCAGGGCGAGGGTGGCCACGGTGAAACTGTTGGCGGCCAGCAGGGTCCAACCGTGCTCGTGGGCGTCGAAGGGCGGTCCGTGCGCCACGAGCCACATCGGAGCGACGTAGAAGAGCGCCGCCGTGCCGAGGGCCCACCATCGCGCGTGCCGCGGTCGATCACTGCCCCACCACATCCACAGCAACACCGGCACGATCCAGACCATATGGTGCGCCCACGAGATGGGTGACGCCATCAAACCCGCACCCGCGACGATAAGGACCCCGAAGAGGGTCGAGGACGTTCGCCACGCCCACCACCCCAGGGCCACGCCCACCACGACGGTCGCCGCCTGCACCGATTCCATCGCCGGTGACGACCACACGTGGTGCGTCGCGCGCTCGAGAGACCCTTCGAGGCTCTGATTGGAGACGTAGGTGACGGTCCCGATGCGGACCTGGTCATTGACGTAGCGCGTCCAGAAGGCGACCGATGCCGAAGGGTTGAGCACGTAGGCCGTCAGTGAGCACAGCAGCACGGTCGACAACGCACTCGCCGCGGCGCGGAATTGACGGGTCACGAGCAAGAAGGGGACGAAGATCAGCGGTACGAGTTTGATCGCGGCGGCCAGTCCAATCCCCACTCCCCGGGGGAGCGTACGACGCCCCACGCTGAGCCGCGTGGTCGCGTCGAGCAGGATGAGGGCCACCAGGACCAGATTGATTTGTCCGAAGCTCATGTCGAGCATCACTGGTTCAAGGAGGACCGCCGGTCCGACGAGCAGGGCGATTAGGTCCCAGGGCACACCGACGCCCGTCGATCGCCGCTCGGGATGCACCGCGAGGAGCGTGACCGCCATGATGACCACGAGGGCCGCCAGATTGACGAGCGCCCATAGCACCGTGGCGACCCCCGTGGTCACCAGGGTCAAGGGCCAGAAGAACAGGGTGGAGAACGGCGGATAGGTGAAGGGCAAGTGCACGCCGGGCAATGAGAGCGAATACAGGTGCGCACTCGAGAGGTGACGCGCGCCCATGAGATACACCTGGAGGTCGACCTGGCGGCGATGAAACGTCCACCCGAGCGATCCCAGGAGCGCGGTGAGGATCGAGAGGGTGGCGAGGATCAGCGTGGGTACGCGCCACGTGCGCCGCGGCGTCACGAGCGAGACCCGTTCGTCATCGAGGCGCAGGCGAATCGCCAGGGGCACTACGGGGTCCAGGCGATGGTCGTCGACGCGGCGGCGAGCACGCACATGGCCAGTGCCGACAACGTCACAATGACGACGAAGCGTTGACGCGACACCCCCACCGCCACGATGGCGAAGAGGGGGAAACCGCGTAGCAGTAAGCGCGGAGAAATCCCGACGATGGGCGAGAGCACACCGAACACCAGCACCGCCCCGGCGTAGACGCCCCACGTCAGGGGTGGACGCACGCGACGCCAGATCACCACCGTCGCGACGGTGGCGAGCAGGGCGGCGGTCTTAGCCAAGGAGTTGAGGTCGAAGATGCCGTGGGCGAACAAACGGTAGATCGCGTAGAAGATTCCGGTGCCCATCGGTCCCGCCTGCCACCCAGCGCGCTGAGCCAGGTACCAACTCAGCGGAGAACCGGTGTGGTTCCACAAGTACACGAAGAACACGCCGATCCCGACGGGCGCCAGGGCCGGGGCCCACCAGGCGCGTAGGTCACGCTCACCGCGCCACGCCGTGTAGGCCGCCACGGCGCACGGCACGACGATGGCGCTCGCCACGGGATCGCACGCGGTCGCCAGGGCCGCGGCGATCCCTGCCAGAATCCAGCGCCGTCGATGTAGCGCGAGCAACGTCATCGACGCGAGGGCGATGATCAGCCCTTCGGAGTAGACGAAGCTGAACACCACCGCCGCCGGCGAGAAGAAGACCAGGGCGGTCGCGCGCGACGCAATCTTTTCACCGTAGTGATCACGCACCATCCACCACATGGTGACCGCGGCAGTCGCCCCGGCGACCAGGGTCAGCGCTTCTCCCGACGCAGGAAAACTCAGGCGAGTGACCCAGTGGACCACGCGAATCAACAGCGGCAGCAGCGGAAAGAATCCCAGATTCACTTGAGCGGCGTTGCCGTGGCCATGGGGAATGGCGTGGGCGTATCCCTGACGGGCAATCTGGATATACCAGTGCGAATCCCAGCGTGTGAAGTAGTGGCCCACGGCGTGGTGGTGCACTCTGGCCACAATCCCCATCACGGCCAGCACCACGAGCCGCGAGGCCACGAAGATCGCGAGGGCGGGCGCCGAGGCGACAACCAGAGTGCGCAACACTTCGCGCCTTGGCACCCCGACCAGGGTGGTCGTCATCGACGGGGCCGGGGTCTGCACGACCCCCTACTCTACTAAAACCTATATTTCCAGCGAGTTACTTGATGTTGCAACTGCGTTACGCGTGTCGACGAAGGAACGAGATCAGGCCGTCGAAGTAGGTCTCTTGGTCGTCGTACATCGCCATATGTGAACCATTAGGGCAATGCCAGTACTCCCCCGCGCCGAGTTGCGAGGCCATCAACCTCAAATAGGCGGGATCCATGGTGTCGTATTCAGCGCCAATCACCAGTGTGGGCACGGTGATGTCGTGCAGATCACCGGTGCGGTCCCACTCGAGCAATAATCCGCTCGCCCCCAACTCACTGGGTCCCTGAAGGGGTACGTAGATGTCCTTATTGATTCGCGAGAAGGAGCGTACGACCGGCTCGGGCCACTGGTCCGCCGGTAGACGCAACACGTGATGGACGTAGTGCTGCTCCATCAGTAGCTCGTCGTACCGCGGGTCCTGCGTCTGGTTATTCGCCTCAAACGCTTTGATCTCAGCCAGCGCCGCGGGGTCCATGGGTGGCATCAAGACGTTCTGGGCGTAGTCGTTGTACGCCGCGATGTTCGACATCATGTTGGAGATGATGACGCCCTTGAGGTGCTGCTGGTACTTCAGGGCGTACTCAATCGCGAGTACGCCGCCCCAGGAGTGTCCGAGCAGGAAGAAGTTCTCGCGACCCAGTCCCAGTCCCTGACGAACCTGTTCGACCTCGTCGACGAATCGTTCGATGGTCCACAACGACGGCTCGTCGGGTGCACTCGAATATCCCGACCCCAATTGGTCGTAGTAGTGGTACTCCACGCCCGCGGCGGGCAAGTACGAATCCGCGCAGGTGAAGTATTCGTGCGTCGCGCCCGGACCACCGTGCAGCAACAGCAGGGCGACGTCGGGATTGTTACCGGTGCGTTTGGTCCACACGGAGAATTCGCCCAGCGGAGTCGCGACGGGTAACACGTTGATCCCCCCGCTCATCACTCCCTTCGCCCCCGTCCTCTCGAAATACTTCTGGTAGTCCACGCTCATCTCATCGCCTCCGCCCCCACACTAAATGTTGCGGTTGGTCCTCGTCCATCCCTGACTATCGTGGCCAGGACATTCTCTTGCCCCCTCTTGCCCTCAAGGAGTTCCCATGCACACTCGTGGCTACGTCGCGCGCACCGCGCGCACTGACCTCACGCCCTTTGATTTCGAACGGCGAGAGCTTCGCCCCCACGACGTGGCCCTGGACGTCCTCTTCGCCGGAATCTGTCACTCGGACATCCACCAGGCGCGCGAGGAGTGGGGTCCGTCGACGTTTCCGATGGTGCCGGGCCACGAGATCATCGGTGTCGTTTCGGCGGTCGGAACCGACGTCACGCGTTTTCGCGTCGGAGAACGCATCGGCGTCGGCGTGTTCGTGGACTCGTGCCGGCGTTGCGAGCACTGCCTCGCGGGTTTGCAACAGTACTGCAGCGAAGGAATGACCCCGACCTACAACAGCCTCGAACGTGACGGCACCACCCTCGCCTTCGGCGGATACTCGAATCACTTCGTCATCGACGAGGACTACGCGGTGCACGTCGCGGAGACCCTCGACCCCGCCGGTGCCGCCCCCCTCCTGTGTGCTGGCATCACCCTGTACTCACCGCTGCGCCGCTGGGACGCGGGGCCGGGGCGAAAGGTCGCCATCATCGGGCTCGGGGGCCTGGGACACATGGGCGTGCAGTTCGCCCACGCCATGGGCGCCGAGGTCACCGTCTTCTCGCACTCCGCCACCAAGTCGGCCGATGCCCTCGCCCTGGGCGCGGACCACTTCGTCGTCACCTCGGACCCCGAGGTGCTGGCGGCGCACGACACCCGCTACGACCTCATCATCAACGCCACCTCGGCCGACATCGACCTCAATCCCTATCTGCGCCTCCTCGGCCTGGACGGAACCCTGGTCATCGTCGGACTCTCTGGAGTGCCAGTGAACATCCACCAAGAACTCCTGCTCGCCGAACGCCGTTCCTTGAGCGGTTCGCAGATCGGCGGGATGAGGGAGCTCCAGGAGATGATGGACTTCTGCGCCGAGCACGACATCACCTCCCAGGTCGAGGTGATTGGTGCCGACTACATCAACCAGGCCTGGGAGCGAACCGTGGCGAGCGACGTGAAGTACCGTTTCGTCATCGACGCGACCACGTTCTAGTTCGGTAATTCCACGCCCCGGGTGACAAAGACTTGGTAGCTCTTCGACGAAAGGTTGCCATGACGTCACTACGGTTCTTCACTAGCGCGGGTCTGCTCGCCAGCACTCTGGCGTTCGGTGCCTGCGCACCGGGTTCCCCAGCGGCCAGCGCCGTGGTGAAGAACTGCACCGACGTGAACATTCACCTGCACGTCGGTGTCGCGCAGGGGGCCGCCGGCACGATCTTCTATCCCCTCGTCCTCACCACCACCGGACCCGCCTGCGCCCTGTGGGGCACCCCGATGGTCCAACCCGTCGTGGGTGGCGCAATCCACAGTCGTCTCAGTGTGGGTCCGGCCGCGCGCAACCTCTCGAGGGGTGAGATGCCCGCGCACCACATCTTGACTCGCGCGCACGCCCTGAGTGCGGCCTTCGGCGTCAGTGAGTCGGGCAATTACCCCGCGAGTACCTGTCGACCCCGCAACGCCGGTGGCATCATAGTGACGCTCGCCCCCTTCGTTCGCCCGAGGTACCTGACGCTCCCCATCTCGGTGTGCACGCAGATCGCGAGCACCACGACCCAGCTGCTGAGCCCGGGCACGACGGGCGCCTGAGCAAACGCACCGCGCCGACTCCCTTTACGCGTCGCGGGCCTACCTTCGCCGTTGCCTAGCGGCGAGGTTCCCACGTGAAGAAGCGATACGAAACCAAGAACGCACCCACTCCCCACGCCGCGACGACGACCACGTCCATCCAATTGAACGTCGTGCCGACGAATCCAGCCTGCATACCGAGGGCGAAATGGCGAATGGGGAAGATCCGAGCCACCCACACCATCCACGTGGGAGCGTTGGAACTCAGGGCGATGAAGATACCCGACAAGAACAACAGGGGCAAGATGGTGGCGTTCACGATGGCGGGCGCCGCATCGGCGTTGGGGATGACGCACGTGACCGCGAATCCCAATGCGCAAAACGTCAGGGCACCGACGATCAACATCACCGCAAACTTCACGAGCGACCAACCAGTCGGCAACGACGCGTGGTAGAAGAGCGCGCCGTACCCCGCCGTGATGACCACCAGGATCACCGAGACGAACATCGCGTGCACGAGACGTCCCAGAATGTAGATGCCCCCCGGTATCGGCGTGCCGCGCGTGCGCTTGAGGACTCCCGAGTCACGCTGGATCGCGAGCCCCACCGCGATGTTGTTGTAACACGCCGAAATCACCGCGTACGCCGCCATCGAAGCCACGTAGTAGGTCGACAGGTCGATCGAACGAGTGCGCGACACGCTGATCGAGTGGTGACCGAGCAGGGACGTGAAGATCACCAGGAACATCAGCGGGAACGCGAAGGTGAAAAACGCTGACGCCGGGTTTCGCCAGAAGGTCTTGTTGACGTACTTCACCTGATTCTGCAACATCATGGCCGAGTTCATAGCGCCGCCTCGCCGGATCGTGATTCCGCGACATCGGCGGTCAATTCGAGGTAGACGTCTTCGAGGGTCGGTCGCTCGACGCGTAGATCCTCCAAACTGACACCGGCCCCGAGGGCCCACGAGGTCAGGTCGAAGAGATCCTGGGTGACGTTCTGAGCACGAATTTCGAACACGTTGTTCGCCTTCGCGTGCAAGTCGAACGGCGCGGGCGGAACGACGCCGGGGGGCAGCGAGAAGTGCACCGTGGCCAACATTCGATCGCGCCCCGCCAGCGTCTCGGGATTGCCTTCGGCGACGATTTGCCCATTGGCGATGACCGCGAGTCGGTCAGCCAGGTACTGCGCCTCGTCCATGAAATGCGTGGTCAAAACCACCGTCTTGCCGAGCGTGCGCAGATTCTTGATGACCTCCCATACCTCGCGACGTGCGCTGGGGTCGAAGCCCGTGGTCGGTTCGTCGAGAAAAAGAAGGTCCGGATTTCCCGCTAGGGCGATCGCGACGTCGAGGCGTCGCTGCTGGCCGCCCGAGAGGCGCAGAACGCGCTCATCGCGCTTGGCCTCGAGGCCGACCAGACGCAAAATCTCGTCGACGGCCCGCGGATGCGGGTAGTAGCTCGAGTACATGGCAATGGTCTCGGCGACATTTAAGTACCGGTCCACGCCGCTGGACTGCAGGACGATGCCGACGCGGGTCTTCAACGACATCGGCTGATGGTCCGGGTCGATGCCCAGAACCAGAACCTCGCCACCGTCGCGGCGACGAAAACCTTCGAGAATCTCAACGAAAGTGGTCTTGCCCGCTCCGTTAGGTCCGAGGAGCGCGAAGATCTCACCTCGGCGAATCTCCAGGTTCACCCCCCGCAACGCCGCGTTATGTGCGTAACTCTTCGTGAGACCCCGGACCGAAATCGCCACCGGGGACTCTCGGGCATCCATGACCCCGAAAGTACACTGTCCACTGTGGATAGTCAAGGACCACTGAACACGACCGCCGCGGCAATGCTCGGACTACTCTCGCAAATCGGTCCGATCAACGGTAATGGTCTCTCGAGTTCAGCCGATGTCCTCATTGGCGACTACTGGACCCTCACGCGCAGCCAGGTCTACCGTGAACTGCAGAACCTCGAACGACGCGGCTTCGTTCACGCGGGCCCACTCGGCCCGCGATCGAGTCGCGAGTTTTCCCTCACCGAATCAGGACGCGCCGCGTTCCACGAGTGGCTCGACGCTGGACCCGCCGGCGAGGTCATCCGATTCCCCATGCTCTTGACCATTCGATTCGCGAGTGGTCTGCCCCCCGAGAGACTGCGTGATCTCCTCGACGATTTCGAATCTCGCCATCGGGCTAAGCGTGAGTTCTACGAGCAGCTCGAAGCTGACTTGGTCGACGCTCAAAGCGACCCCTTCGAGATCGCCACCGTGCGATTCGGACGACTCTTCGAAGCGGCCGTGGCCACGTGGCTCGACGAGCTGGCGAACATCGTTCCTTGAGCGTTCGCCGACGATGGCGATCAGAGGTAGTCGTCGTCACTGAGAGTCGCACGACATGAATCGTTCTGACGTTGGTGGGCGTAACGCACCCTCGCGCGATGCACTTGCACGCGAGTTCAGAGCCTCGCGTGCAGCGTGCCAGTGTGGCATCCAGCGATGTGGGCGCGACATCCACCCACGAACGGTCCACAACTGACTTTTCTCGCGTGTCGCCTGCATAATCATGCAGAATCAGGGCCCCATCTGGGGGTTTATCCCCGTGATCGAGGTCCTTATCACTGCCAGAGACACCAGAGATGCATAAAAAAATTTGTGCCGTCAAAAGAGCAGATCACAAGACACTTATGGTGCACAATCCACGCCATGAGTGTACCGATATTTCACGCTCAGGTCGTAGAATGGTCACGCAGAAACTACTGCTTCGTTGTTCGTGCGCTTTTACGCACTGCGAACGACCCGACGACCCTTGATGGGTGACCAAAAACGAACCGCGCTTCGTTACGCACGTGCTTCCTCCGGGACGACTCGCGTAGCCCAGCGCGGTGTCGGATAGGAGAACAACATGCGACGTATTCTGCTGACCCTAGCGGTAGCGCTCTTCAGCGTCACCGCTCCGGCCACGCCGGTGAGTGCGGTAACGGTGCGACACAAGACACCGCGTCCACCCGTGCCGAGTCCACGAGTCCTGGCCCAAGAGGCGCTCGTGCACCACCGACAACTGCTCGAGTTCGACGCCGAATCCAAACTCGCCGTCGTCGCCTCGCGCTTTCATCTCACTCTTCAAGAACTCGTGGCCAAGTGGCAACGCGTGGCGATCTGCGAAGTCAACGGTCGTTGGAGCATGGAAGGCCCCATCTATTCGGGCATCGGATTCTCCAACGTCAATTGGCAGCGTTTCGGGGGCACCCGTTTCGGTCCCTTGGCGGGCGACGCCACCCCCGTGCAACAGGTGCTCATCGGCATGCGGATCACCCAGACGTGGATCCCCGACCAGTACGGCTGTTCTCCGCTGGGCTGGTAAGGCCCCGCACCTTAACGGCGCGCCACAACCTCGAAACTCGGTACCACGAACAGGGCGTCGGGCTCTGCGGCCCAACGCACAAATGCCCGCGACATCTCCTCGAGCTCCACACTCGTCGCGAGGGAATACTCGAGGGCTTGCTGAGCGAAATCACTGTGCACCACGCGATCCGCCCAGAGTCCTCCCCACCACGCGCGCTCGTCCTCGGATTCGTACGTCCAATTCGACGTCGTCACTCGCAACTGCTCGAAACCCGCGGCCCGCACCCACGACTTGAGGTGACGACCGCCGTCCGCGTCAGCGCCATTGGCCCGAGTGACGCGGTGATAGAGGTCCCTCCAGCGTTCGAGTACGGGGTCGTCCGGGGCCCAGATGAAGCCGCCGTAGTCGGCGTCACGAGCCGCCAGGACGGCGCCGGTTTTCAACACGCGGCGCATCTCGGTGAGCGCGCCGACCGGATCACTCAGGTGCTGGAGGACCTGGTGCACGTAGACCACGTCGAAGCTCGCGTCCTCGAAGGGCAGCGCGAAGACGTCACCCACACGAAAGTCGAGGTTGCGATGCTCGTCGCCCGGGTAGTCACGCGCCGCGCGCGCCACGACGTCCGCCGATCGGTCGATTCCCGTCACCGTGCCGCGCGGCACCCGAGCGGCGAGGTCGGCGGTGATGTTGCCGGGTCCACAACCGACGTCGAGCACGGTGGCGTCCTCGCGCAGCTCCGCCAGGAGGAAACCCGCGGAGTTCTCGGCGCTGCGCCACAGGTGGCTGCGTAGCACCGACTCGTGGTGGCCGTGGGTGTATCGCTCGTTCGTCATGGGGACAGGATAAACAACCCCCGTCCCTGGCGCCACCGCAATTCGGTGCGTCGCCGAGTGATTCCCAGATGATTCCACGAAGTTGGGGACGACACGTAGGTCGCGTCACGTTACGCTGAAGAGACCAGGTCACGACGGTGCGTTGATTCGTCGCTGATTCTTCACGGCGACATTCGAGTTCGACCGCACCACTACCACGAGGGAGGCAGATGAAGTGGCTCCACCCGCAACGACGTATCAGTCGCGTGCTGCACTGGATCGGTGAAGTCACCGCGCGCACGAGTGCGGCCCTGGTCGCGCTCGCCGCGATGTCCCTCTTCGCTCTCGCCTTCGCCCTCGACGGTTTCCCACCGAACTGGCAGATCGGATTCGCGTCGGTCTCCGCGTCGGTCACGCTCATCATGCTCTTCGTCATCCAGCACACGCAGAGTCGTCACCAGATGGCCCTGCAGCTCAAACTCGACGAGTTGATACGTGCCTCACCGGCCGCCAACGATCAACTGGTTCGCATCGAGTCCGCGGACGTTGAGGAACTCGACGGCCGTGCCCGTGACCAACAAGCCCTGCACGAGTCTCTACGTGACGGCGACGTCCTCGAGATCATCGAATATCCGCACAGCACCAACTCCTGACACGAGGCGTGGTCTTCTCGAGCGAGAGACCGCGTCAGCGAAGAATGTGCTGGAGCATCGACTGAGCGAATTCGCTGTCGAACGTGGCCGAGGGGTCCTTGAGGTCGCGTCGGTTCATCGCACGCTCGAGGTGGACCAGTGCTCCCTTGGCCTCCAGGATTGTGCGCATCTCGCCGAGAGCGCCCCGCGGGTTCACGCCGTAGGTGCAGAAGACTCCCACTGGGCGGCCACCCAACCACGGCAACCCCTCCAACCAGAGACGCGCCGCCTTCGCCGGATGTACTTTGGCGAGGACTAGTCCCTCCACCCACGTGCCCACCACTAGGGCATCCGCGTGCGCGAGGTCCATGGCCCCCACCTTCTCGATCGACAAGACGTCGACTTCGGCTCCACTCTCACGCAACTTCGTGCCGATTCGCTGCGCCACGGCGGCGGTGGTTCCTCCTTCGCTCTCGAAGCACACGAGGACTCGCCCGGGTCGGGGGCCGTTGGCGCCACCAGTTCGCGAGGGGGTTGACGGCTGGGCATCGAGTATCGCGCGTGCGGCTCGACGACCTTGGGCCATCGCCTCCACCACCGTCGACGGGCCGGTCAACGCGTCGCCGACCACCCACAGACGTGGTGCGACCGGCATCGCCGCAGCGTTCAGGCCGACTTCTCGCCCGAGCGCCAGGGAACCCACCGGGGAATGATGCGCGTAGGACGAGGCGTGATTGGCCATGACGCCACTGGCGACCCACTGACGCGGCGCCATGGCGCGGTCGACCTTGCGCACCGGCAGTCCGGGAAGTACCGAGGAGAACGAAGCGTCGCTGCGGTACCCCATCGCCATCACCACCAAGTCGATACTCAATGTGTCGCTGACCCCGGGGATCACTTTGGGGGTCTGACCCGCACCGGACTGGGTGGTGTGCGCCAACGTCGCCTCCTTAACCCGACCGGGACCCTCGACCTTGAGCACAGTGCGCTGAAAGAGCACGTCGACTCCCTCGTGACGCGCCTCGGCCAACTCATCGGGCCGCGCCAGCGCGAACCGCTCGTCGAGCCAGTCCACGCAGGTCGCTTCGAGCCCGAGACGTCGGGCCATGCGCGCCACGTCCATCGCGGTGTTACCCGCTCCCAGGATCAGGACGCGCTGGTGACGCGTCGCAGTCAGGCCCAGTGATGTTAGGAAGTGTGTGGCGTTGTCCGCGACCTCGAGTGCGTGCTTGGCCCCCTTCAAGAAGAGCGTCGCATCCACCACACCCTCGAGGTCCATGCCGGGCACCGGGAGGCGCACTGGCACCCCCGCGCCGTGGGCGGCGATGACCGCATCGTGATCTCGCAAGAGCACCTCTATCTCCTCGGCGTCCACGGGATGACTCGAGTGAATCTCCACCCCGGCCGCCTCGAGCTGCTCCCAGGCGCGCAGTGCGACGGCGGTGGGCAACGTGAATTCCGGCATGCCCCACGAACACAGGCCGCCCACGGTCTCGTCCTTCTCGAACACCCGGACCGAAGCTCCGGCTTCGACGAGGTCCCAGGCCGCACCCACCGCGGCGGGCCCCGCCCCCACGATCGCCACGCGCAGTTCGCGTGCGGCTCCCGAGGGGTTCACCACCGGCGCCGGGGTCAGCATCTGATCGGCCACGAATCGCTCGAGTCGACCAATGGCCACCGGCGCCGACCCCGCCAACGACCACGTGCAGGCGCCCTCGCACTGCGCCGACTGATTGCACACCCGCGAGCAGACGTCGGGAAGAACACTGGTGCGAGAAAGAATCTCGTGGGCGTCACCCAGGTCGTGACGCGCGAGTGCCGCGATGAAGCCAGGTATGTCGTTATGGGCGGGGCATCCCCTCACGCAGGTCGGGTCGGGACACTCGAGGCAACGACCGGCCTCGTGGAGAACCTCGCTCCACGATGAGTAGCCCGCGCGGGTCTCACTGAGGTCACCGCGCAGGGTGACGGGATGCGCTAGGGGCGGATCGAGGCGATCGGTGAGGACCATCGCGCCCTCGACGTTGATGGCGGCGAAGGGACACGTGCGCTCGCACTGGCGACATCCGACGCACGCGTCATCATCGGCGAGAACGGTCCAAGTCGCGTGGTCCATGCTCAGCGCGCTGACCGGGCATCGGATGACGCACTCCTGGCATCCGGCGCAACGATCACTCAACACCGTGACGTGCAAGTGGTCCGACTTCCTGGTTTCGAGAGTAGTCACCATGTCCTCCTAGTTCGCGGCGTTCATCAAGACGTACAACACGGCGGTCACGATGCCCAAGACCAGTGCGAGACCCGTGGCACTCCACTGCACGCCACGTCGTGAGCCATTGAGGGGCACCAATTCGCGCCCGGCGATCTTCCAACTCGTCCACATCGCCGCCATCGTGCCCATGGCGATGACCGCCACCTGCACGGCAATGATCCCCCGGTTCGACGCGATGAGCGAAGAATTGTAGAGCGACGAGGAGGTGCTGCCGGCCCCGAACAGGTGTCCAATCGAGACCAGTACCCGCGGCAAGTGCAACAGGAACTTCGGCAGTTGCCGCGCGAAGTAGTCAGCGCCGACGACGGGGATGATCCCGTACATCAGTGGCAGGAAGTACGAGCGGAAGGAACTGGTCCGAGTGAGGAACGACGGTCGCGACACCGGAGCGGGCGACACGCTGGCGAACACCTTCTCGAAAACCCACACCACTCCCGCGAGCGCCAGGGCCACGCCCACGATGCCGGCCACGTAGTCGATCGGGTTGGGGTACTGGGGAAAGTGCGTGTGCGTGTTGAGCCACGCGTCCACGTGTGAGAAGAAGGTCAACGCGTTGACCTGCTGGTAGACCACCAGACCGAAGAGCAGGGCCACCGACCAGGCGACGTCGGCTCGTCGGCGCGTCGGCGACACGACCGACGTGAGCGGCTTTTGGACGAAGAGGCCGATGTTGTCCGAGGGACAGGCCTTGTAGCACTCGGTGCAAAGACCGCAGGTGGCATTGGAGTCGGCGCTGCCGGGCCAGGTGTACCAGGGACAACCGTAGCCGTCGGGGTCCCCGCGCATGCAGTCCTTCGTCTGACAGCTCAAACACACGTCGCGGTCACGGGTGCGAAAACCGGCCACCGAGCCCATCGAACCCACCGATCCGATCAGCGCCGTCAGCGGGCACACGTAGCGACAGAACGTACGACGTTCGAAGACTAGGAAGAACAACAACGCGCTGCCGACGATGCCGAGGACCATGAAGCTGGTCGCCGCCGGGTTGCCGGGTCCGGCGATGTTGAAGTACTCCTCGATCCACGTCAGTAACAAGAATGCACCCACCGAACTCAAGAACCCGTACTGGGCGACGGACGCGGGCATCTTTAGGCCAAGTCCGATGTTCGAACTTGTCCGATTCCAGAAGGCGTGTCGCTGCACCCATTCCCCGAATCCGCCAAAGGGGCACATCGCGCACCACGCGCGACCGACCACCACCATGAGTACGAAGACCAGACAGAACCAGAGGTACCACGTGATAGCGGTGGCGAAGTTCAGTCCAGGAATGACCGTGCCCAGGAGACCGATGCCGATGACCAGCCAGAAGATGATCTGGTTCGGCAAGATGAGCATGAACTGCAGTTTGCGGTTATGCAGCAGTCGCGCGACACGGGGGTGGCGGGCCACGTCCGAGGCTGACGACGGATCAGTGGGTGCGAAACGCTCGGCCACGCCTGCTTCGTCGGGGCGACGCGTGCGAATCGCCACCGCAATCGGATCGACGAGATGAAATTTCGTCTCCTCTGACGGATTGGACCTATTCATTTCAATTGTCATATTCCCCCCCAGCGACTTCATCGACTCATTCTCTACGGTACGTAAGTAATACCGTAGAATTACTTACTTACGTAAGTGCTATCACTGTTACGTATGCATGTCAACTACCGCAGTATCTTTTATGAAGAACCAGAAGGGAAGTGGTGTCAATGTTCGTTTCAGCCCCAGTGGGCGGTATCGACCCTCGCTCGGACGTCCGGGTGGATTCGCTCGACAAGGTCCACTCAACCCGCGGCGAAGCGGGTCCGCGGTGAGCGTCGTCAGCGAGCGAGTCATTTCGGTCGTCATTGTCGACGACCACGCCCTCGTGCGCGAGGGAACCCGCCAACTCCTACAACAGGACCCGGGCATCGACATCATCGGGGTGGCGAGTTCGGGCGAAGAGGCGCTCGAGGTCCTCGCCCGCCTCAGTCCCGAAGTGGCGCTGGTCGACGTCAACCTGCCCCACATGAGTGGCCTAGAGCTAGCACGACGCATCGACGCCACCTGGCCCGACGTCCATGTGCTGATCGTGAGCGCGTACGACGACTACGCCTACATCGTTGAGGCGCTCGATATCGGGGTGGACGGCTACCTGCTCAAAACCGCCAGCACCAAAGAACTCATCGACGCGGTGCACGCCGTGGCCGAGGGCGTGCTGGTGCTCGATCGCCAGGTCTCCAAGCGACTGGTCCAACGTCAGCGCCGCGAGCCGGAGACGGCGGGGCCCCTCACCCCTCGAGAGACCGACGTCCTCAGCCTGCTCGCCCAGGGTCAGTCGAACAAGCAGATCGCCGCCCAACTCGCCCTGGGCACGCGCACCGTCGAAGGCTACGTGTCGAACATCTTGAGCAAACTAGGTGTCACCTCTCGCACCGAAGCCGTCACACACGCCATTGGCCTGCGCCTCGTGAAATCTCAGAGCAATGAACACGACACCACCGAAGCCTAAATTTACCGACTTCGCCCGACGCGCGCTCAATCCACCGCTACGCGACAAGCCCTTCTGGATCGTCCAAGGCTTGATTCTGGTCATCGTCGTACTGCACTACTTCGTCGACACCCAGCCCTCGTTGGTCGGCGGAGCGTTTCCCGCGGGCGTCCCGGTGACTCTGCTGGTGATACCCATTGGCTACGCGGCGCTGCGCTACGGACTCACGGGCTCGCTCGCCACGACTCTGTGGACGATTCTGCTCTGGCTCCCCGATCTCATGTTGCCCCACGACGAAGGCCACGTGGGCGACGACGTGTTGAATCTGGCCATCGTCCTCGTCGTCGCCTACATATTCGGCCGCCGCGTGGAGGCCGAACGCGCCATCCAGGCCCAGGCCGACGAGGTGTCGGCAATCGCCTTCGCGGTGGAGGTCGGCTATCGGCGACTCTTCGAATCGAACCGCGCACCCATTATCGTGCTCGAGGACAACGACGTGGTGAGTGAGGCGAACCCCGCGGCGAAGGACCTCTTCGGCACCGACGTCGTCGCACGCACGGGTGCCGCGTTGATCGGTGTCGACGTGGACGTGGAGTCGCTCTCGGGTAGCGTCATCACTCTCGCCAACGGCCACGACTACCGCCTCGACGTCGTCGCCCTCCCGCTCGTGGCTTCGAGCCAGCGACGCCAAGTCACCTTCGAGGACGTGACCGCCGAGCGCAGTGAGGAACGCAGAGCGCGTCTGTTCGCCCAGCACGTCGTACAGGTCGAAGAAGACCAGCGTCGCCGACTCTCGCGAGAACTCCACGACGAGCCACTCCAACTCTTCTTACATCTCGCACGGCGACTCGAACTCTTGTCGCACTCCGATGGGGTTTCGGCCGTGGTCTCGGCGAGTCTGGAGGAGACCCGAAACCAGGCGCTCGAGGCCGCCGCGCGCCTGCGCACGCTGGCGCGCGACCTACGACCGCCCGCACTCGACCAACTGGGTCTCATACCCGCCCTCTCGAGCCTGGTGGCCGACGTCGACGACGATGGTCCCTCGTCGCACTTGTCCGTTCTTGGCACCACGGCGCGTCTCGCCCCCGAGATCGAGCTCGGTGCGTTCCGCATCGTCCAAGAATCCTTGCGCAACGCCGTTCGTCACGCCCACGCCCAGCGCCTCGACGTCACGGTCTCCTTCAGCGCCGAAGATCTCGCGCTACGCATCAGTGACGACGGCATCGGATTCGATCCGTCCATACCGTCGACCTTCGAGGGTCATTCGGAGTCACTGGGTCTCGTGGGCATGCGCGAACGAGCACGACTGCTGGGGGGAAGAATAGACGTACGCTCCTCGCTGCACCACGGCACTGAGGTCATCGCCAGCTTGCCGCTGGTACAGAGCCCAACGTTCTAGGGATCCGGCGCCCCAGAGGCATCCCGCGGAGCCGGGGCCACGGAGCCATTCGATCCAGCGGACCAGGCTGCGCCGACGATTATCGACGGGCGCCCGATCAGTAGTATCGAGTCGTTGCCGACCGGGGCCGCAGAAGGTGGAGGAAGTGACGCAACTGGCGATTCCCGCGGTGTTCATGCGAGGCGGCACGAGCAAGGGGCTGATGGTGCACGCGCGCGACCTCCCCGACGACCCGGACAAGTGGAGTGCCCTGCTCTGTGGCGCCATGGGCTCGCCCGACCAGTACGGCCGCCAACTCAACGGAATGGGGGGTGGCATCTCCTCTTTGTCCAAAGTCTGCGTGATTGGCCCGTCATCGCGCGAGGACGCTGACATTGACTACACCTTCGTCCAAGTCATGATCAAAGAGGCGCGGATCGACTTTCGCTCCAACTGCGGCAACATGAGTTCCGCCGTGGGCCCCTTCGCCTTTGACGAAGGTCTGGTCGGCGCGGTGAACGACACGTGCGTCGTACGCATCCACAACACCAATACCTCCAAGATCATCCGCTCCACCTTCGCCGTCGAGGACGGACGCGCGGTCGTCGACGGCGACTTCATCATTCCCGGAGTGGCCGCGAGTGGTTCGCCCGTGCGACTCGACTTCCTCGAACCCGGCGGTGCGAGCACTGGCCGTCTGCTCCCCACGGGCGTCACGAGTGAACTGATCGACACACCCACTCACGGACTCCTCGAGGTCTCGATGGTGGATGCGGCCAACGCTGCGGTGTTCGTGCGCGCGGCCGACGTGGGGCTCACGGGCGTTGAATTGCCCTCCGATTTGGAGGCCAATGACGAGGTCTTAGGCCTACTCGAAGTACTGCGCCGCGAGGCGTCGGTGCGCATGGGCATCGCGCCCACCGCGCCCACGGCGGCGGCGGTCACGAGCATTCCCTTCGTGTGTCTGGTCAGCGCTGCGGCGCCCTCCACGACGCTCTCTGGTGACCACATAGCATCGAGCGACGTGGACTTAGTGGCGAGGGTCATCTCCAACGGTCAGCCGCATCGAGCGATGCCCCTGACTATCGCGCTGTGCACGGCGGTGGCCGCACGCCTCGCGGGCTCAGTGGTCGCCAGTTCACTCGCCTCGTCCAGTCCCACAATCCTGCGTATCGCGATGCCCTCAGGGATACTCGAGGTCGACGCCGACGTCGCTCGGGTCCAGGACCACTGGGTAGCGAATTCCGGCACTTTCTACCGGACGGCGCGGCGGCTCTTCGAGGGCCGGGTCTGGAGCCACTTGAAATAACGCAACCTCGATGCGCACTCCGCACTCGACTCCTCAGATCGCATGACCAACGCGATCACTGGTCAAAGTCGTCGTGTTCTCGAGGGGTCGAGCCACCAGCGCACTCAGCGCGAAAGTGGCGACCACGCTCGACCATAGAACCGAGGCAACCCCCAAGTGCACGTCGGCAATCTCGGTGTGGGCGCTCCATACTGCGCTCATGGCGCCCACGGCAACCTGAAGGGTGAACAGGCTGAGACTGACGACGGCGAACGTGCGAAGCGCGCGTTGCGCTCGCGGGTCTCGCACCACACTCACCATGAAGCTGACAACCAGAATCGATCCCACTAGAACCAGTGAACGGTGCACCATCTGGATGACGACCACTCCCAGCGACGACGCTGATTGCCCACAGACCGGCCACGAAGGACACGCCGACTGGGCACCGGCATTGACCACGACCGAACCAGAAATCAGGATCACGTAGAGTGCCGACACCGCGGCCCACCCGAGACGACTGGGTCCGCGACGCAGCGACCACGAAGCTCCGGGATCGACGAAGGCGGCCACCGCTACGACCGTAGCGACCGCGAGGAACAGGGTGGCCGTCAACATGTGGAGGGCGACCGTAAAGGGCGCATTGTTGGCGAAGACCGTGATGGCCCCCAGGACGATCTGAACGACGATGACGGCCACCGCCGCGCGCGTCGGGCCCCGCAATTGCGCCGCTCGTTCATTCCCTCGCACACTCAAGGCCAACGCCACAATGAGAATCGTGACGACCGAAGCCAGGAGTCGATGTGACTCCTCCATCAAGGGGTGGAAACTAGAAATCGACCCCTCGGACCCGGTACACAGCGGCCATCCCTTGCACCCCATTCCCGAATTCGTCACCCGCACCGCGCTGCCGAGAACGATGAGACCCACCGTGGAGACCAACGTCGCGACCGCCAATATCCGCAACCACACCATGGACACGCTGCGACGATCCGCTCGCGTCGAATTGGCCATAACTCTCCCTTGCTCCCACGACACGACGTCGCGCTGTCCGTCGTCAAGACTCCAGTATGGACAGCGAGCGGCCAGAATTCTGTTCGCACCCCTAGGGCAGAAAGTCCCACGGCCGGTCGTCAACACGAGTACTCCAGACGACTTCACTCGCTCACGCGCCTCAGGTCGCACGCCAACTGCCGAGCACGAGTGGTGCGACTCGCGGAGGATCCTTCGACCCAGCGTGTTACTCAGTTCACCCGCCCACCTACCCACGACCGAGTAGCCAAATTGCTTCGCCGTCTTCTCTAAAGTAGATAGACTTTCCCTTTGTATCTCAAATATGACTAGCAACTTCGGGTCTAATCTCAAATACGAATTAGATACCGAACATCACGACATGACGTTGAAGGAATTCCCCATGACCGATAACGCGTTGACCAAG
>VFSW01003475.1_pt1 | contig 23625 bp, 18 predicted proteins | sample 5358111 | NCBI WGS metagenome assembly VFSW01 (sample SAMN11554181, study PRJNA540505) | mine drainage metagenome | isolation source: sediment from site ElyBrook_90M | place: USA: Ely Copper Mine, Vershire, VT | collected 2017
CGGAGGCGTTATGGGGTCCTTCATCCGCGGCGGCAAATGCCCCTTGATTGGGTCGATAATGTCATGGGAGCCGCCACCCCCGCCGCCGCCCGCCGCACTGCTCGCCTTCGGCGCCTTCAGGTCGAAGTCACTCACATCGATGGGGGTCGCGACCAGCGCGGGTTTGGCATTTTCATAGATCTTCTTGCCAACGAAGAACAGCAGGATCAGGAGGATGGACAGGTTGATGGTGGTGGAAAATCCGATGGCCCATGGATTGGGCTTGACGGCCATGCGGTCGGGTACGGGGATGGGCGTCGAGGTCAGCTGCAGCGGCGGAAGCTTGACGGGAAAGAACACGTCCCGGATGCTCTCGTAAAGCCCGGTCCAGATGGGCTTCTCCTCGAAAGCCTTGCCGAGAAAACCATCGAACTCATGGCCCGTCAGGGTCGCGACTTGGGATTCTGTCTCTGACATAGATGTTTCGTTTTCCATGGTTGCTGCTGCACAGGCTGTCTCGAAGGGATCAGACGTGCTCCTGCCGTCGTCCTGGCCCATCCTTCCATTATGCTCGACAAAGCCCGACCTTGTCTCGAATTCAACCGCCGCATTTCCAAACTCTCATATTCTTGGCTGCAAGCGGCTCCCATAAACAATAGACGAGGGAGCCTGTCCTTTGTTACCGGAAATTTCTTTGCTCCGCCATTTACACTGGAGACTGATCAACTTCGCACGAATCCAGGGAGTAACGATGTCCGCAGCGCCCGAGTTGAAGGCGACCCTTGCCTTGCCCCAGACCGCTTTCCCCATGAAGGCCAATCTGCCGCACAATGAGCCACTTCGGCTGGCCCGCTGGGCCGCCCTTCGTCTATACGAGGAGTTGCGCAAGGCGGGCTGCGGCCGGCCGGCCTACATCCTCCACGACGGGCCGCCGTATGCCAATGGACCCATTCACCTGGGCCACGCGCTCAACAAGGGCTTGAAGGACTTTGTCGTCAAGTCAAAAACCATGGCCGGATTCGATTCGCCCTACGTCCCCGGCTACGATTGCCACGGGTTGCCCATCGAGATCAAGGTCGACGAACACCTGGGCCGCAAGAAGCTGGAGCTGCCTGCTGCCGCCGTACTGGAGGCATGCCGCGAGTACGCCCAGAAGTACGTGACCCTGCAGACCTCGCAGTTCGAGCGCATCGGCTGCTTTGGCCGCTGGGAGACGCCCTACCGCACCATGGCGCGAGACTACGAGGCCCGGACACTGGAGGCCTTCTATGGCTTCCTGGAAAAGGGCTTTGTCTACCGCGGACTGAAGCCGGTCTACTGGTGCATCCACGACCGCACGGCCCTGGCCGAGGCGGAGGTCGAGTACGACAACCACACCAGCCCCTCGGTTTACGTGCGCTACCGGCTGACTTCGGACGCAGCGGCGATTGACCCGGCACTGGCCGACAAGCAGGTGTCCACCATCATCTGGACGACCACACCCTGGACGCTGCCGGCGTCGCTGGCCGTGGCTTTTCATCCGGACTTCGAGTATGTGGCTCTGGAGAACACGGACGGCAACGTGTACATCGTGGCCGAGGCGCTGGCCGCGGCGACCAAGACCGCCTGCAAGCTGGACGAGGCGCACGAGATCGCGCAGTTCAAGGGCGCGGTGCTGGACCGCACCACCTTTCAGCACCCCTTCCTCGACCGCAGCCTCCTCGGCGTCCTGGCCACTTACGTCACCGCCGACACCGGCACCGGCGCCGTGCACACCGCGCCTGCTCATGGCGCGGACGACTTTTTCACCGGGCAGAAGTACGGGCTCGACCCCACCTGCCGCGTGGATGCCGGCGGCCACATCCACGTGGACCCCAGCGCCTGGAATCACGCAGCCCCGCCCGCCTTCGAAGGCAAGAAGGTCTGGGCCGCGAACCCGGTCATCGTGGCCATGCTCGAAGAGTCCGGCGCGCTGCTGGCTTCCTCCGACCTGAACCACTCCTACCCGCACTGCTGGCGCTGCCATCATCCCGTGATCTTCCGCGCCACCGAGCAGTGGTTCATCGGCCTTGAGACCCCCGTGGAGCGCGCCGACGGAACGAAGACCACGTTCCGGCAACTAACCCTTGAAGAGATTGACAAGGTGGTGTGGGACCCAAGCTGGGGCAAGGATCGCATCACCAACATGATCGCCACCCGGCCGGACTGGTGCATCAGCCGGCAGCGCATCTGGGGCGTGCCCATCGCAGTATTTCTGTGCGAGGGCTGCAGCCAGCCGGTGCTCGACCCCGCGCTGAACCGGGCCATTGTGGACCTGTTCGAGCGCGAGGGCGTCGAGGCCTGGCACACGTCGGCAACCGACAGCCTGCTGGCCCAGGGGACCACCTGCGCGCACTGCGGCGGCAACGCATTTCGCAAGGAGTTCGACATTCTCGACGTCTGGTTCGACTCGGGGACGAGCTGGTTTGCGGTCTGCGAGGCAGACGGGGATTTGAAGGACGCCTATTCGGATTTCCAGAACGGCAAGAGCACCGAGTGCCTTTATTTGGAAGGTGGCGACCAGCACCGCGGCTGGTTCCACTCGTCGCTGCTGACCTCGGTTGGCCTGCGTGGCCACGCGCCTTACTCTCGCGTGGCGACGGCCGGATTTACCCTCGACGAGCAGGGCCGGGCGATGTCCAAGTCACTGGGCAACGGCGTGGACCCGGTAGATATCGCCAACCGGCTGGGCGGCGAAATCGTCCGCCTGTGGGTCGCATCGATCGATTTCCGCGAAGACATGGCGGCCAGCGAGAACCTGATGCAGCGCTGTGCGGACATCTATCGCAAGCTGCGCAACACCTTCCGCTTCCTGCTGGGCAACCTGAACAACTCCATTCCGTTGTTGGGCAGGGTGGACGCCTTCGACCCGTCGCGCGACCGCGTGGCCGAAGCGGAGCTTCTGCCGCTGGACCGCTACATGCTGGCGCGGACCCGGGGGCTGACGGAAAAGATTCTCGCCTGGTATGCTGCCTTCGAGTTCCATCGCGTCTACCACGCGGTCAACGAGTTCTGCATCGTGGACCTGAGCTCGTTCTACCTGGACGTGCTCAAGGACCGCATGTACACCTTCGCGCCCACCAGCCAGGCGCGACGCTCGGCACAGACGGTGCTGTGGCAGATCACCGAAACGCTGGTCCGCCTGGTTGCGCCCATCATCAGCTTCACCGCCGACGAGGTGTGGGAGTATCTGCCGGCGGTCGAAGGGCGCGAGGTGAGCGTCCACCTGGCGCAATTCCCCAAGTCGGAAGAGGTCTTCTCCGAGGATCCGGCGAAGCTGCTCGAAGAGTGGAAGCAGATCTTCGAGGTTCGCGATCAGGCGCTTCGCATCCTGGAGGAATCGCGCCAGGCAAAACACATCGGCAAGGGGTTGGAGGCTGAGCTTGAAATCACCGCATCCGGTGAGCAACTGGCGCTGCTCAAAAAGCACGCCGCGGGCCTGAAAGAGATCGTTAACGTCTCGCGCGTGACGGTGGTGGAAGGCCCTGCACTCCAAGTGACTGCGCTGCCGGCTTCCGGATCGAAGTGCGCCCGCTGCTGGAACTTCATGCCCGAGGTTTCCAGCTACGGCATCTGGCAGAACGTCTGCACGCGCTGCCAGAATGCGCTGAAGGAGATGGGCATCGACCCTCCGCACCCCGCATCGACGGAGGCCGCTCAGTGAGCCTCACTTTCCCGCGTCGCCTGCCTTGGCTTCTGCTCCTCTCCGGCCTCATCATTCTCGCCGATCGCCTCAGCAAGCGCTGGGTCGAGAAACACATTCGCCTGGGCGACGCCATCCCGGTGATCCCGCGCGTGCTGCGCATCACCCACTGGACCAACGAGGGCGCGGCTTTTTCGATGTTTGCCGGATCGGGTTCGCCGCACCTGGTGCGCTGGGTCCTGGTGGCCTTCTCGCTCACCGCCGCGCTGGTCGTGCTCATCGCGGTGGGGGGGCTCGGCGACCGCTTCACCCTCACCTCCGTCGCCCTCGCGCTCATTCTCGCCGGAGCCCTGGGCAACGTCCACGACCGCATCCTTTACGGCTCGGTGGTCGACTTCATCGAGGTGCACATCCTCAGCTACCACTGGCCCGACTTCAACGTAGCCGACAGCTCAATCGTCACCGGCGCCTGCCTGCTCTTGCTCGATTCCCTGTTTGCGAAGAGAGAGCCGGAGCCAACCTCAGATCTGTCATCTTGAGCGGAGCCTGTCGCGCTTTATACGACCGGCGCAGTCGAATGACCCGGGGTTGCTTTTGCTCTTGACTGCGCCTTGCGCAACAGCAGCAGGTGCAACAACGACGCCAGGCTCGAGATGGCCGCGGCAAGGTAGGCAAGCGGCATCAGCTCCGGGCGGATCCATTGTTCGTTGGGGCTGTGCGGCACAACAAGATAAACCGCGGCAAACAGCGCAAGCATCAGCAAAGGCCCGAAACAGCAACCCAGCACCCAGTAGATCCAGAACCGCAAACCGCGCACATTGCGGATCATAAGGACTACCGGCGCGGAGACGACCCAGCCAACCAGACAGAGGGCCATGGTCACCGCAACGGTCAGGAGAACTTCGCTGCTGTGAATGATGGCTGTTTGGCGGTTGAGGATCAGTTCAAACGCAATCAGGCAGCCCATGCAGACCACCGCGGCGGCCACAATGCTCGCCAGCGAGAACAGCAATCGCTTCCACCACGGCGCCATCGTTCCCCCACAGAACTTCGATGGACCATCTTAGCGCCAGCCTACGCCGATTGCACGGAACCCGTGCACTGTCTTCCGCGTAGGGCATGGAGGCTACCGGCTGGCCTACAATGACAGAGTCGGGCATGCCGCCGCCTTGAGAGCACCAAAGCCTGTGTGGCGTCCCGGTTTTGAGCCGCGATTTGCGGCATCCACACCTTGCTGCAGCAATCACTCCACTCCGTTGAGGTTTGCATGAAGTTTCGCCATTCTTCCAGTTCATTTCTCGCCGTTTTCACGGCAGTCCTCTATTGCTTGTCCCTGCCTGGCGCACGTTCCGCAGACGCGCAGCGACTCTCTCAGAACGTACGCCCCGACCACTACACGCTGACCCTGACTCCGGACCTGAAGGTTGCCGCCTTCTCCGGCGAGGAGACCATTGACGTGACCCTGGCCGAGGCGGCGAATTCGATCACGCTGAACTCGGCGGAGATCGCGTTTCAGGAGGTGACCGTATCCGCCGGCGGCAAGCAGCAGACGGCCACTGTGACCTCAGACAAGGAGAAGGAGCAGATCACCTTTGCGTTTGCAGAGCAGCTTCCCGCGGGCAAGGCGACGCTCTCCATCGCGTACACCGGCATTCTGAACAACGAGCTGCGCGGCTTCTATCTTTCCAAGACAGCCAGGCGCAACTACGCCGTCACGCAATTTGAATCGACCGATGCGCGGCGGGCGTTTCCCTCGTTCGACGAGCCGGCCTTCAAGGCCACCTACGACATAACGCTGGTGATCGATGCGGGCGACACGGCCATCTCCAACGGGCCAATCGTCAGCGACACGCCCGGCCCCGGCGCGGCCAAGCACACGCTCAAGTTCCTGACCACGCCCAAAATGTCCACGTACCTGGTAGCCTTCCTGGTGGGCGACTTCCAGTGCACCGAGGGCGAGGCGGACGGCGTGAAGATTCGCGGCTGCGCCACGCCGGACAAGGTGGCGTTGACCCCCTACAGCGTGGAAGTGGCCAAATATGTGCTGCACTACTACAACACCTACTTTGGCATTCCCTACCCGTTGAAGAAGCTGGACCTGATTGCCCTGCCCGACTTCGAAGCCGGCGCGATGGAGAACTTCGGCGCCATCACCTACCGCGAGACGGCGATGCTGGTGGACCTGAAGACGGCTTCAGTGGGCGCGAAGAAAAACGTGGCCCTGGTGGTCGCGCACGAGATGGCGCACCAGTGGTTCGGCGACCTGGTGACGATGCAATGGTGGGACAACATCTGGCTCAATGAGGGCTTCGCCACCTGGATGGAAAACAAGCCGGTGGAGGCCATGCACCCGGAGTGGAATATCGATCAGATGGTTGCCGGGGACAGCAACGTAACGCTGAACCTGGATGCGCAGCCGACCACCCGCGCCATTCGCGCCAGGGCGGAGACGCGCGATGAGATCGAAGAGATGTTCGACGGCATCTCCTACGGCAAGGCCGGCGCCGTGCTGCTGTCGGTGGAGAACTTCCTCGGACCGGAGACCTTCCGCGAGGGCGTGCACAACTACCTGGCGGCGCATCTCTACTCGAACGCCACAGCGGAAGACTTCTGGGGGGCGCAGACCGCAACCAGCCACAAGCCGGTGGACAAGATCATGGAGTCGCTGGTGGCGCAGCCCGGCGAGCCGCTGCTCACCTTTGGCGAACCGGCCGGCGGCAAAGTTGCGGTGGCGCAGAAGCGCTTCTTCCTGAGCCCTTCCATCGAGCCCGATGCGAAGCAGAAATGGACGATTCCGGTGTGCATCAAGACTGGGGCCCCCGGCGACGGCCATTCGTCGACGGGGTGGAAGACCGGCTCGGACCGGCAGGAGTGCGAAGTCTTGACGCCCGAAGCCTCCACGCTCAGGGCGCCCGCCGCTAGCCTGTTCTTTGCCAACGCGGGCGGCAAGGGCTACTATCGCAGCGCCTATCCGGCCAGCGTTTATGCCGCGCTGGTGGCCAACGCCGAATCCGACCTGAGCCCCACCGAGCGCATCAGCCTCACCGGCGACGAGTGGGCGCAGTTGCGGGCCAACAAGGCCACCGTGGGCGACTACATGAACCTGGTGACGGCGCTGAAAGACGACCCCAGCGCCGAAGTGATGGCCAGCGCCTTCGGCGGCGTGAATTCGATCTACGAGCACGTGGCTGGAAGTGCCGAGGAACGCGCCGCGCTGGCTGCATGGATGGTCGCGACCTTCGGGCCTGTCTACGCCAGGCTGCCGCCGCCCGCGGAGAGCGACTCGCCCAACACGCGCGAGCTGCGCGCGCATCTGTTCGACGTGCTCGGCCGCGCCAAGGATACTGCGGTGGTGTCCCAGGCCCGCCAGATCGCGGAGCAGTATCTGGCCGACCAGGGATCGGTGGACGGGACGCTGGGTCACACCGCGCTGGGCATCGCCGCGCGCAACGGCGACGCCGCGTTCTTCGACCAGCTCCAGAAGATTGCCGAGACCTCGAACAATCCCGAGCTGCAGGAGGGAGCGCTGCGGTTGCTCGCGGCCTTTGAAGACCCCGCGCTCGTGCGGCGTTCTCTGGATTACGCAAGCTCAAGCAAGGTGCGTAACCAGGATGCGCTGACCCAGTTCGCCATCCCAATGCAGACGGATGCTACGCGGGAGCTGGCCTGGACGTACGTGAAGGACCATTGGGACACGGTGAAGACCCTGCTGACCCCAGAGTTGGGCAGCGAGCTGGTGGGCTCAACGGGAGGCTTCTGCTCGGCCGCGGAACGCGACGACGTCGAGGCTTTCTTCGCTGGCCACAAGGTGCCCTCGGCAGAGCACTCGCTGAAGCATGCCGTTGAAAGCATCAATGGCTGCATCGAGCTGCGCAGGCTGCAGGAGCCGCACCTGAGGCAGTGGATCGCAGCGCAGGGGAAGATGTAGTTTTTTGCGGAAAGGCGGCGGCAGTGTTAGCTTCAAACCCAACATGATGCGACCGGCCTTCAGACTGCTTGCAATCTCCTGCTGCGTTCTTGTTGCGTTCGCGGCTCACGCGCAGGCGCCGTCGTCGAAGACGCAGAAGAGGGAGCCCGTGATGACCCGCCATGCGGAAGGAACGTTTGACGTGAAGACCACGCCGATTGCAGCCGATGGCGCCACCATGGGCACGCTGATCGGGCGCTACTCACTGGTGAAGCAGTACCACGGCGACCTGGAGGCCACTGCCAAAGGCGAGATGCTGGGCGCCGGCGAGCCTTCGTCGGGCAACGCGGGCTACGTGGCCATCGAACAGGTGACGGGTACGCTCAACGGGCACACGGGCTCGTTTGCGTTGCAGCACATCGGCACCATGGAAAGGGACGGCCACAAGCTCTCCGTGATGGTTGTGCCAGGGTCGGGAACGGGACAGCTCACGGGGATTGGCGGGACGCTCACCATTATCGTCGCCAACGGCAAGCATTCCTACACCTTCGAGTACACGCTGGCTGCACAGTGATCCTGGTTCAATTCGATACCATAATCCCATGCCTCAATTCCCTGCCGGCCAAACCCTGCTGATTGACGCCGACGACACGCTGTGGGAAAACAACGTCTACTTCGAGCGCGCCATCGCAGCCTTCATCAGCTATCTGAATCACCACCAGTACTCGCCCGTCGAGGTTCGGCAGGCGCTCAACGCTCAGGAGCGCGAGACAATCCTGGCGCACGGCTATGGGCTGACCAGCTTTACGCGGTCGCTGGTGGCCACCTATGAACGGCTGAGCCCCACGCCGGTGACCGAGCACAACATCAAGCGGGTACGCAGCTTTGCGCGGTCGATCGCCGAGCAGGAGATCGAGTTGCTCCCCGGCGTGGCCGAGACGCTCGCGGAGTTGTCAACGCGGCACCGGCTCATCCTGATGACCAAAGGCGACCACGCGGAGCAGGCTGACAAGCTTTCGCGCTCGGGGCTCGCACAGCATTTCTCAGCCGTCGAAATCGTTGCCGAGAAAGACCCGCCAACCTATCGCGCAGTGATCGCGCGGCATGAGTTGACGCCGCACTCGAGTTGGATGATCGGCAACAGCATCAAGAGCGACATCAACCCCGCGCTGGCCGCTGGACTTCACTCTGTGTTTCTCTTCCACAAGGACACCTGGGTGCTGGAGCACGCGGCGCTGGATGCGGCCCCGGAGGGCCAGCACCTGGTCAAACTGGATTCGTTTGCAAAGCTGGCCACCATCTTCTGAGCCAATGCAAGGGGTGCGAATCTCTTGACGATCGGAGCAGCCCTCGGGTCTACTTGGCTCAACGTCATGCAGATTTCCCTCGCCAACGCTGCCGGTTGCCCGCCCATGCATGACGGCGCACCGAAGTGTATCTCTCGAATTAGCAGACTCAATCGACGCGCGGAAAGCGAAGCCTGAACCACCGGTTCAACACTTAAGCAACCTACAGGCCACCTCCCGCAAACGCGGCCGGTGGTTTTTCCTTTCTTCCCCCACGCTTATCTCTTTCCTACCCGTTTCAAGGAGATCGCAAGTTGGAATCCGTCAGTCTTACCACCATCCAGACGGCCCGCGCCCGCATCGGCGACGGCATTCACGTTTCGCCCTGTCAGTTCTCGCACCACTTGTCGGAGTTGGTGGGGCTGCCGCTGCATTTGAAACTTGAAAACCTGCAACGAACGGGTTCGTTCAAAGAACGGGGCGCGCTGAACAAGCTGCTCACGCTGAGCGAGACGGAGCGCAAGCGCGGTGTGATTGCGGCCAGCGCCGGCAACCATGCGCAGGGCGTGGCCTTCCACGCGGCTGCGCGCGGCATCAAGGCGCAGATCGTCATGCCCCTGGCTACTCCGCAGATCAAGGTGGCGGCCACGCGCGGCTATGGGGCAGAGGTCATTCTGCACGGGGCCAGCTACGACGAGGCCTGCGACGAGGCGCTCAGGCGGCGCGTGGAACTGGGGCGGACATTTATCCATCCGTTCGACGACCCGGAGGTGATCTCCGGCCAGGGGACGATTGGGCTGGAACTGCTGGAACAGGTTCCGGATATCGAGGCGGTGGTGGTTCCCATTGGCGGCGGCGGGCTCATTGGCGGCGTGGCCTGCGCGCTCAAGGAGACCAACCCGAAAATTCGCGTGCTCGGCGTGGAGCCTGAGAAGCTGCCGTCGATGCTGCGAGCGCGCGAGGCCGGCCATCCGGTGACCATTTCGGCGGAGGCCACCATTGCCGACGGCATCGCCGTGCGACGCGCCGGCGACCTGACGCTGCCGCTGGTGCAGCGCTATGTGGATGAAATCGTGACGGTGGACGACGAGGAGATTGCCAGTGCCATCCTCATGTTGCTGGAGCAGGAGAAGACCTTGGCCGAAGGCGCGGGCGCGGCGGCTCTGGCCGCGGTGGTGCAGTCGAAGACCAACCTGCGGCACCGGCGGACGGTGGTGCTGGTCTGCGGCGGCAATATCGACGTGACGCTGCTGGCCAAGATCATTGAGCGCGGTCTGGTGAAGGACGGAAGGCTGCTGCGGGTGCGCGTCTACCTGCAAGACCGCCCCGGAGCGCTGCTGCAACTGACGCAGATCCTGGCCCGGGAGCGCGCCAATATTGTGGAGACCGTGCACAACCGCGCCTACTATGGCGTGAGCCTGGGCGAGACCGTAATCGACGTGACCATCGAAACGCGCGGCGCCACCCACATTACCGCCATCAGCCATGCGCTGCGCGAGGCCGGCTTCCGCTTCGAGCGGATTCAGTAACCCGCGCTCGATTGCCCTCGAATTCTGGATGCCCCATCCTTTCCGCGTTCTTTGCGGAAAGGGGGGAGCCCACAAACCTCAACCGTCGTCCTTGCATCAGGAGGCTCATGTACTCGCCCAAGTTCAACCAGGTTGCCGACCGCGCCGTGCTCATCGAGGCCATGCGGACTTACTCGTTTGCCATTCTCTTCGGGCTGCGGGAAGACGCGGGAGCGGCAGACAGCACGGTCGCCACCCACCTCCCGCTCGTGGTCCGCGATGAGGGGCCGCACGGACTGCTTGAAGGTCACTTTGCCAAGGCCAACCGGCACTGGCACGCGCTGGCCGGCAAGGAGACGCTGGTGGTCTTCCCAGGGCCGCACAGCTACGTTTCGCCTGCACTCTACGTTGATCCGCTGTCGGTGCCCACCTGGAATTACATTGCGGTTCACGCCTATGGAACGATGGAGTTGGTGGAAGATGAGGCCGGGAAAGAGACCCTGCTGAAGGGCTTGATTCAGGCCAATGAGCCGGCCTTCGCTGCGTGGTGGGCGGCCATGCCCGAGGGCTTCCGCCGCACCATGCTGGCTGGGATTCAAGGCTTCCGCATTCCAATTGCACGCATCGAGGGCAAGTTCAAGATCAGCCAGAACCGAGACCCGCAGGAGCGGCGGAATGTGAAGGCTGCCCACGCGGCAGGCACAACAGACCAGCAGGCGCTCGCCGCTTGGATGGAGCGGCTGATCGGGGATTGATAGGGTCCCTGCCGCATTGGGGCAAAATCGTGTAGTGTTTTGGACGGGATCAGAGGCCGTGCACGCTCGGTTCCCTGCAATCAAGAGGATGAGGTCCATGCGCAAGTTTCTGATCGTTTTCTGCTTCGTTTCCGCGGCTTTTCTTCCCTGCCTCGCACAGTCCCCGGCATCCGCTTCCGACTGGCGGGCGAGGGTGGCCGAAGCCATGCCGCTGCTGGGCCATCGCAACTGGATTCTGGTGGTGGATTCGGCCTATCCGCTGCAGACCGCTCCGGGGATTGAGACCATCGAGACCGGGGCCGGGCAACTGGAGGTGGTGCGGCATGTGCTGCGCGTCATCGACCGGTCGATTCATGTGCGGCCGGTGATCCAGATGGACGCGGAACTGCCGTTCCTTCCCGAAGAGGACGCGCCGGGCGTCTCAGCCTACCGGGCCGAGATCGGCGATCTGCTGCACGCCTACCCAATCGAGCCGGTGCCCCACGACCGGGTGATCGCCAATGTGGAAGAGGCCAGCGCGCATTTCAAAATCCTGGTGCTGAAGACCACCATGGCTGTGCCGTACACGTCGGTCTTCATCCGGCTGGACTGCAAGTACTGGGGTGCGGATGCGGAGAAGCGGCTGCGGGCCAGGATGGCAACGGCGCCGCACACCCCGCATTGATGCAGGCCGCCGCGCATTGCGGGCCGCGGCCTTTCTCAACCTGCACATGCTTTGGTATACTCGATGAGTTCACCTCAAGCGGAGGTGGCGAAATTGGCAGACGCACCAGCTTGAGGTGCTGGCGCCCACAAGGCATAGGGGTTCAAGTCCCCTCCTCCGCACCAAAGATTCTCCTCCTCCGGGTCAACCGGGCGAGACTCGGAAAGCAGCTTGGATTATGCAGATTCTTCTCTACTTCGTTGTTGTTGTGCACGTGCTCGTGTGCCTGTTCCTGATCGGCGTGGTGCTGTTGCAGCAGGGCCGCTCGGCTGACCTTGCCGGCGCCTTCGGCGGCCAGGGCTCGCAGACCGCCTTCGGCCCCCGCGCCGCTGCCAACGTGCTCACCCGCCTGACCACCTGGTCGGCCATCATCTTCATGGTCACTTCGATCAGCCTGACGGTTCTTTATGTGCGCTCCTCGAGTTCGCACTCGGTGCTGGACAACATGAAGGCCGCGCCTGTCTCCGCTCCGGCCAAATCGGGCAAGTAACCGGCCGACCATCTGCCGCTTTTCCGCAACACGGCAGGCCGCGAGGCCTGCGTTTTGTTTACAGCTCCTCACGCCGCCTGCTTCATTGCACAGCAAACCCTTGTCCTCGGCTTGCTGGCATAGAATCTACCCATGATGATCGAAACCTTTCCCGTCGGCGTGCTGGGCTGCAACTGCACCATTCTGGGCGATGGGGCGGCCGGCGAGGCCATCGTCATCGATCCCGGCGACGAGGTCGGCCGCATTCATCGGCGCCTGACCGCGCTGGGGCTCAAGGTCAAACAGATTCTCATTACCCACGCCCACATCGACCACGTGGGCGGGGCGCTCAAGCTGAAACGGCTGACGGGCGCGCCCATCCTGCTGAACGAAAATGACTTGCCGCTGCTTGCCATGATGGAAACCCAGGCCGCCTGGCTGGGGATGGAAACGCCGGAGACGGCGCCGCCCGATGCCTCTCTGGCCGACGGGATGATGGTGGGTCTAGACGCCTGCCCGGCGCAGGTGCTGCATACGCCGGGGCACACCCAGGGGTCGGTGTGCCTTCATTTTGCTCCCATGAAGCTGCTCGTTGCAGGGGACACGCTGTTTGCCGGCAGCATCGGCCGGACCGACCTGCCGGGAGGCGATTCTGAGCAGATCATCGACTCGATCCAGTCGCGGCTGCTGCGCCTGCCCGATGAGACCCGTGTACTACCCGGACACGGCCCCGCCTCAACGATTGGCGTCGAGCGCCGGAGCAATCCGTTTCTGCGCACATTGTAAATTCCATAATCCATTTTTATATTTGTATATTTATCATAGAGATAGATTCGATTTATTCACGAAGAACTTGAAGCTCATGGCGAGTAATATTACCACCCTGATGCGTTTACAAAGAGTTAACCAGCAAGGTTGTTCCGGCTGAGAATTCTTCCTCCGGCCCCAGCAGGCTGACGACCAGCCACCCAGACGCGGGCATACCGAAGAAGTACCCCGGATGCACCCAGACCCCTCGCTCCAGCAGCGACAGGACGGTGAGCTCGTCAGGCTGGAGGGCTGGTATGCGCAGGACGGCATACCAGCCGCCCTCGACGTTGAGGCGGTTGACCTCCGGGTCCCGGGCCAACTGCCGGTCGAGTTCCTCAAGGTTGGCAACAATGCGACTGCGAACCTGCTGCTGGATGGCGGCACGGCCGGCAAGCCAGGTAGCTAAAGCAGATTGGACGGGCGCGTTCATGGAAAGAAACGTGTCGGCGATAACCTCCAGACGGTCGAGGGCACAGGCGGCCTCGGGGCCAGCGGCGACAATCCAGGCGGCCTTCATCTGGGGAAGGCCGGCGATCTTGCTCAGGCCGCTGACGACAAAGACTGGAACGCCCTCAAGGCCGTTGGCAAAGCTCCAGGGCTCGCTTTTGAGGCCGTAGTCGAGAAAGACCTCGTCCACTATGAGGGAGAGATCGAACTCGCGACAGAGTCTGGCCAGTTCTTCGACCTCCCAGGCCTTGGTGAAGTGGCCAGTGGGATTGTTGGGGTGGACGAGGACGATGGCCCGCGTGCGCGGGCTGAGAACGCGGCGGAGGCCTTCAGGGTCGATCTGCCAGCCGAGATCGTAAACAAGCGGAGCCGGCTTGAGGGCGACATCGTCGAGTACCGCGAGAAAGTCGAAGAGGGGGTAGCCGGGCTGGGGAACGACGATTTCGCTCCCTGGGTCGCAGAGCAGGCGGAAGAGGTAACTGTAGGCCTCGCTGGTGCTGGTGGTCAGAACGACCTGTTCGGGGCGAACCATGGCGCCGGTGTCGGCATAGTAGCGGCAGACGGCCTCGCGCGCGGTCAGCACGCCGCGCGGCTGTGGATCGTAATCCAGGGACTGACGGTGTGTGAGCGCCTGGAGCAGGTCTTCTGGATAATCGAGGCCGCAGCGGGTGGGGTTGGAGGCGGTGAGGTCGGCGATGGGCAGACCGGCCTTGAGGCGCAGGCGGTGTGCTCGTGCCAGGGCGCTCTCCTCGGTGTTCCATGCTGTCCGTTGTGAGAAGCGCATAAGTCCAACCCCGTCAATCGATCCCGGCATCCGCCGCCGGCCCCAAACTCGCTGGTGCACAATAGGAGCAGGCGCCCCTATCAACGATACACGGGCACAAGCGGGGAGGAACATTGGGTCTGCGCGCGGTTGTCTTCGACTACGGAATGGTTTTGACCGGTCCACAGGACCCGGAGGCGCATGCCACGCTCGTACGCATGACCGGCCTGCCTATGGAGCGCTTTGAAGCTTTTTACTGGGCGGACCGGCATGCCTATGACGAGGGCAAGCTCACCGGCCTTGAGTTCTGGCGGAAGTTAATCCTTGACGCGGGGTTGGAGCTTGCACCGGGCGCTTTGGAAGAGCTGAACCTGTGGGACGCGCGCATGTGGACCACCCAGAATCCGGTCATGCTCTCCTGGCAGTTGGAGCTGAAGCGGCACGGGATTCTTACCGCCATTCTATCCAACATGGGCGACAACGTCCTGGAAAACATGAAGCGGGAGTTTGACTGGCTGCCCCGTTTTGATGTGCTGGTATGGAGCTACCAGTTGCGGATGGCCAAACCCGATCCGGCCATCTACCGGCATGTGCTGAAGGAGTTGGGAACGCGGCCCGAGGAGACTCTCTTCCTCGACGACCGGCTGGTGAACGTTGAGGCGGCACAAGCGCTGGGCTTCAAGGCGATTCAGTTTTTGAATGTGGAAAAGCTGAGGGCGGATCTGGCGGCAACGGGGCTGGATGCGGAGTTGCCGCTGCCCTGAGTTCGCCAGCCGCCGGTTGTCTCAACTCTGACGGGCAGCCGGCTTAGAAGTGGTAGCTGAGGCCCAGGTTGGCGTTCATCACGTCGAGGCCGGGGTTGTCCGGCACGACGAATGCATTGGAAAAGTGAAAATCGCTGAACAGACCCAATCGCAGGCCCCACTTCTGGTTGAGCATAACCTGCAAGCCGGTGGCCGATTGCAGGCTGAAGCTCTCATACGACGCCTGTGTGGCCGGCACTTTCTTGGTGAAGACGATGACGCCGCCCTTGGCTTCCAGGTAGGGCCGGACTCTTTTTACGCTGCGCCACTGCAGGCGAAAGCCGATGGGTGAGATCCCCAGGCCGGGCACGTACTCGCGGATATTCTTCTCCGATATGGGACGCGGACTGCCGTACTGGTTGGTGCTGAGCGGCTTGTTGAGCAGGACAAATGGGAGGATTTCGGCCACGTAGTCCATCTCCCCGCCCAGAAAACGGCCCCAGGAATGGCGGTCGTATTCCACGCCTCCCGTGTAGAGCTTATCGTCGTAGCCTGAGGCGAAGATCTTGTAGTTGCCGTAGGAGATCATCCCCTCGATGATGATCTCCTGCTTCATGGTGTCCGGACGGTCGAGGTAGACCTCCTTAACCTGCCCCGCGCCGTTCGTAGCCGCGGGGTCGAAGGCAGGCAGCGAGGCGCTTTCCACCGCGGCGTTGAACTCCGCGGGAGCAGAGATCACGGCGGAGCGGTCCATAGACGACAGCGTGGATACCCGAGCAACCGGTTCGGAGGTGTCCATCGCGGCTGGCGATTCAGAGGAACCAAGCCTCGACGCCTGCTGCGAGTCTGCGCGCTGGGGCAGAAACAGGAATACCGCGACCAGCATCGAAACGCAACCGAGTCGAAGGATTGCGGCGCTGAAGCCCTCTGGCCGACTGGAGGAGGTCACATTCCACCAAACTCGATTGGACTGCAAATGGTCACCTTGCGCCTTGGAATGGGCCGGACGGGGCACGGAAAAGACAAGCTCTCCACAATCCGGTAAGCAAACTATAGCATGAGCCAAGTCGGCGAAAGCCAGACAAACGGGCGGTTCCACGGCGCATTCGTTTACCTCGGCCGCTGCCCGCTAATGGATACGCATCCCATTCAGAATGTAACAGCTCGCGTCGACGTCCTGCCTCCATCGGGAGATGCCGGGCGAGATCGGCCAGCGGAGAAGCGAGAGGTCCGGCGGAGGGTCGCCGGGCGGGCGGGAGCAAGACGCGGCAGAGTGATCGGCCGGCCTTGGGACCAGCGTCGCGCAGGCCGCCGCAACCGGCCTCGAAGCAGCCGTGCTTGGAGAGACCGGCAGTCTGGACTACACTTGCCGGCGTGGGACGAAGCCAGGCCTGTCCGTGCTGAAATAGGCTGCCGAGGGCAACGAGATTTCGGACGGAAAGCTGGGTCCCGCGGCAGTCCTTGTTCGTCCAGAAATAGAATGGGGAGCATTAGTGAAACCTTTTCAGGCAAGAATAAAGCGGAGCATGGCCAGTGAGGCCGTGATCGTGGGGGCGACGCTGCTGCTGTGCGCCGCCATGACGCTGGCGCAGACCGTTCCGGTGGTGACCGGCGATGCCCGCGTAGACAAGCTGCTGAGCCAGATGACGCTCGCGGAGAAGCTGACGCTGATTCATGGCACGCATGAGGACCCGGCGGTCTACCAGGGCCAGGCCGGCTACCTGGGTGGTGTGCCCCGGCTGGGGATTCCGGGGCTGCGTTTTGCCGATGGACCTCCGGGGGTGCTCACGCGGCATCCGTCGTCAGGTGAATCGGCGACCATGGGCGTGGCCGCCACCTTCAGCACCAAAGACGCCGAGGAGAACGGCGTGGTCATCGGCCGCGAAGCTCGCGCGCTGGGCATTGACGTGGCCCTGCAGCCGTTTGTAAACATCGATCGCGACCTGGAGTTCGGCCGCGGGTTTAACACCTTCGGCGAAGACCCCTTCCTGAGCGGGCAGATGGCCATTGGCGAGGTGAAGGGTATCCAGTCGCAGCACGTCATGGCGCAGATCAAGCATTTTGTCGGCTATGACTCGGACAACGGCAGCACCGTGATCGACGACCAGACGCTGCACGAGGTCTATGTGGCCCCGTTCGAGGCAGCCATCCGGAAGGCGGATGTTTCGTCGATCATGTGCTCCTACAACCGTCTGAACGGCACTTTTGCATGCGGCAACGAGTCCATTCTGACCAAAATCCTGCGTGATGAGATCGGCTTCAAGGGATTCGTCACGTCGGACTGGGGCGCGGTGCATGCCGTCAAGTTCATCAACGCCGGCCTAGATATGGAGATGCCCGGCGAACCTGCACCCGGCGGCTTTCCACTTCCGTCGTTCTTTGACTCGCTTCCCGTTCCGCCTCCGCCGCCCGCGGACGCCATGGCCGGCTTTATGGAAAGCTTCTTTGGGCACATCCCCGAAGAGCCGCCGCCGGCCCCGATGGACTTTGGCGACTTCGGCAAGAAGGAAGACGCGAAGAAGATGCCCGAAGCCCTCAAGGACGGCACGGTGACCGAAGGCACCATCACCCGCGCGGCCGGACGGGTGCTCTATGAGATCGTTCACTTCGGCTACCTTGATGGCCAGTCCAAGCACGACGTGACCGCGCAGGCCATCGATGCCAACGCCAAGATCATTGAGAAGACCGGCGAACAGGCCGCGGTGCTGCTGAAGAACGAAGGCGGCGTGCTGCCGCTCAAGGCCGCAGATCTGGACGACGTGGTTCTGATCGGCCCCACCGCGCTCCAGGTCGACTCCATCGGGACCAGCGGCGAGCGCTCCGTCGGCCTGCCGCAGCGGCAGGTCGGCCCCTACGACGCTCTCAAGAAAATCACCGGTAACGCCAACATCAAATTCGCCGTCGATGACGACATGACCGGCACGAGTGTCCCCGCTGGCGCATTGAGCCACGAGGGCAAGCCAGGCCTGGTGCGCACCGGAGATGGCGCCGAGCAGGTTGACACGGCCCTCAACTTCACTACCAAGGGCGGCAATGCCCTGAAGCCCAACTCCACAGTCTCCTGGAAGGGTACGCTCACCGTTCCCCATGCAGGCGACTACTGGCTCTACCTGCAGGCCCTGGGCACCAACGCCAACATCGCAATCGATGGCAAGCGACTGGCCTCGACCGGCGCCTTTCAGGGCGGCGTGCACGGAGACATCCTGCAGGCTAACCAGGACAACGCCGTTCCTACCACTGATGGGTTGGACAATGTGCGCCGCTCCATCGCGCTCACCGCCGGCGCCCACGCCATCGAAGTCAACGTCAGCCCCGACACTTCGGCCGCCCCAGTGCAGGTCCGCCTGAACTGGTACACGCCCGAGCAGCGCAAGGCCGACCACGAGGCGGCCATCGCCGCGGCAAAGAGTGCCAAGGTTGCGGTGGTCTTTGTGTGGACGCGGCTGACGCCGGTCTTTGGCCTCCCCGGCGAGCAGAACAAGCTGGTGGAGGAAGTGGCGGCGGTCAACCCCAACACTATCGTCGTGCTCAACACCAGCCAGCCGGTTGCCCTGCCCTGGGTGGACAAGGTGAAGGCGGTGCTTGAGATGTGGTGGCCGGGCGATGAGGGCGGCTGGTCAACAGCCAACCTGCTCGCCGGCAAGACCAGCCCTGCTGGGCGGCTGCCCGTCACCTGGGGCAAGAGCCTGGCCGACTACGCCGCGACCGATCCGAAACATCCGGAGCGGTCGAAGAAGGGTGTGGACGGCAAGACCACCTACTCGGAAGGTGTGAACGTCGGCTATCGCTGGTTCGACAAGGAAGGCATTGCGCCGCTGTTCGCCTTTGGGCATGGGCTCAGCTACACCACGTTCGAGTACTCCGGGCTGAATGTGGAGAAGACCGCAGACGGCGGGCTCGATGTGATGGTCAGCATCAAGAACACGGGCGGTGCAGATTCTGACGATGTCCCCCAGGTTTACCTCGGCGCGCCTGCCGAGATTCCCGCGGGCGTTCAGTTCCCTGTTCGGGCGCTGGTGGCCTTCGACCGGATTCAACTGGCAGCGGGCGAGGCCAAAACCGTCACCCTCCACGTCGAGCCGCGCCAGTTGCAGTACTGGTCCACGGCCGACAGCAAATGGGTCGCCGCCACCGGCAAACGCACCCTCAGCGTGGGAGCTTCCTCCCGCGATCTGCGCGTGGAGAAGGCAATCGACTAAAGAACTTGCTTTGACGCAAAAAATGCCGGAGACTTGTCCCCGGCATTTTTGTGCCACCGAATGAATGGAACTGCTTACGACCCCATCCCCAGGCCAACCAGGTTGGCGGCGGCGATGATGATCAGAATCCCCGCCCACAACAGCCGCACTGGCCTGCTTCCCACGCCCTTCCACTCCCCCAGCGCCAGGCCAACAAGGCCGCCGCACAGCACGTACATGCTCATGTGCAGCATCCAGTTGACGAAGAAAAGCCGCGCCGGAACATTGGCCGCTCCCCAGGCGTAGAAGAAGAACTGCAGGTACCACATGATGCCGCCGGTTGCGGCAAGAGCGCCATTCTTCAATAGTTCCCCGCCGGGCAGAGCAAGATCCGCGCGCAGGGAGAGGCGCTTGAGCGCGGCCAGGCGGATGAAGCAGTAACTCAGATTCACCAGCGCGCCGCCGCCCATGATGATGACGTAGCTGGGCAGAGCGGCGTAGAGCGGGTTCACGCCCAGTTGCTTCGCGGCCGCTTCCATGGGGCGGGCCGCGTCGATGGCAAACGACATGCCGGAAGAAAAGATGCCGCACAGGATGGCGAGCGACAGGCCGAGCTTGACGTTGAACTCGCGCACCTGGCCCACCAGTTGCAGCTCTTTCTGGTGGCCTGCATAGGAGACTGTGGCTACTCCGATGAGTGCGACGATCACACCGGCAAGGGTCAGCAGGCCGCCGCGTGTCTGCAGCAGCATGCCGGCCTGGCCATGCAGGATGGGCGGAATGAGCGTGCCCACCACCAGTGTGACGCCGATGGCTACGCCGATACCCAGAGACATGCCCATGTAGCGCATGGTGAGCCCGTAGCTGACGTTGCCCACGCCCCACATGGCGCCGAAAAGCGCGACCATGAGCAGCAGGTGTGGGCTCATCGACGCGTAGAAGGCGTGGTAGTCGGGCAGCAGGCAGAGAGCCACGCAGTTGGGCAACAGTATCCAGGAAAAGAATCCGGCGATGGCCCAGGTTGTCTCCCACGACCAGCGCTTGACCTTTTCAATGGGCGCATAAAACGACGCGGCGCTGGCTGAGCCGATGAAGTGATAACCGATTCCCGCGAGAATGGACAAATTCGTTCTCCCCTGCAAATGAATTGAAGGGTACGGGCCTTCAGCCCGTACATTGACTGAGACAAAAATCGCTGGGCTTCAGCCCCCGGGGGGAATGCAGGCTTGACCCAAACAATAGCTGAAGGCCGTCGATAGCCGCCTACTCGATGCTTACCTCGAAGCTGTAACTGCCGGACTCCAACTCATAGCCGGGCAGGCCGTCGCGGGTTACGGCTTTGGCCAGCTTGCTCGCGGAGACCGGCTCGCCTTCCAGTTTGTACTTTGCCGCTTCGGCTGCGCTGAGTTGCAGCCAACCGGTTGTATTGGCCGGGAGGTTTACATGCCAGGCGGCCGTGGTTCCGTCGATGGTCCAATCGGAATGAATGGGACCGTAGCCGGAGGCATAGTCGAAGGCGATGTGGCCCACTCGCGCATCGAAGACCGGATGCAGCGCAACGGTGTGGTAGCCCGCACTGAGCGGCGTTGCATCCACGCCCGCCGCGTAGCGATAGATCCAGTCGGCCACCGCGCCGTAGGCGTAGTGGTTGTAGGAGTTCATGCTGGGATCTGCCTTCATCTGGTCGCCGTTCCAGCGCTCCCACATGGTGGTTGCGCCGTGGCCGACGAGATAACCCCACGACGGATAGTCGGTGTTCAGCAGCAGTTTGTAGGCCAGTTGGATATGGCCGGTCCTGGTCAGTTCCTCCAGCAGATAAGGCGTGCCGAGGAAGCCGGTGCCGAGCAGGCCGTGGTTGGCTTCGATCTTGTCCGCAAGCTTCTGTGCGGCCTTGGCTCGCAGTGCTTCCGGCAGCAGATCCATGTGCAGCGCCAGCACGTAGCCGGCCTGCGTGTCCCTGCCGCGGCTCTTCGCATCGGGATTGTTGATCTGGCCGAAGGGCGAGGGCGTATTGTCGGCGCCGGTCACAAAGCCGTCGTCGCGCACGAACTTCTTCTGGAAGGCCGCGCGTATCTTGTCGAAAAGCTGCGCGTACTTCTGTTCCTCCTGCGTGCGGCCGGTGGCGTGTGCCATCTGCCGCATTTGCGTCACGTCCAGTGCCCAATAGGCCGTGGCAATCAGCGTGTAATCGGTCTTGCCTTCCGGCGAAAGCCAATCGCCGAAGGGAATACCCGATTTGTGTACCCACAGGCCATCGGGATTGGTGGCCTCGATGGCGTTGAGATACTTCTCCATCGCGGCCCAGTTCTGGTCGATGATGCTCAGGTCGCCGGTCTGCATCCAGGAGGTCCAGGGGATGATGATGCCCGCATCGCTCCAGCCGGCAGCGAATCCCGCATTCGGCGTCACGGTTCCCGGCGAGTAGATACCGTAGTAAGGTGTACCCACCTGCGTGCCGCGCATGTCTCCGCCAAACTTGCGCGAGAAGGCCGCGAGATCCATGTTGTAGGCCGCGGTGCGCCAGAAGACCTCCGCGTCGCCCATCCAGCCGAGGCGCTCGTCGCGCTGCGGGCAGTCGGTGGGAATGCCCACGAAGTTGGAACGCTGGCCCCAGAGAATGTTACTCCACAGTTGGTTGAGCATGGCGCTGCCGGTGTCGAGCTTGGCGGTGAAGGGCGCGTCAGTGTGGAAGACGAGCCCAGTCACAGCACTCCTGTCCGGCGGCGCGGAGAGGCCAGTGATCTCCATGTAGCGGAAACCGTGGAAGGTGAACTGCGGGGTCAGCTCTTCCACGCCGTCGCCGCTGAGGATGAAGTGGTCGGTGGCCTTGGCGGTTCGCAGGTTGTCGATGTAGACGGTGCCGTCGTCGTTCACGATCTCGGCAAAGCGCACCCGCACATCGGTGCCCGCCGCCCCCTGCACGCGCAGTTGTTCCACACCGGAGAAATTCTGTCCGAAATCGTAGACATAGACGCCGGGCTTGGGCTCGGTCATCGACTTGGCCGTCAGCGTGCGCTCCACGCGGATGGGCTGGAAGTCCTGCGCTTCAATCTTCACCGGCTTCGGCTCGATTGCGATGGAAGCCTTCCATGAGGAGGGGTTATAGCCGGCCGTGTCCCAGCCCGGCGTGGCGAGCCGCTCGTCCTGGCTCTCGCCGTCGTACAGCTCCGAATGCAGAATGCTGGTTTGGGCTGCCAGCCATGTTTTGTCGGTCGCAACCCATTCAACGCTGCCGTCCGTGTGCTCGATCCGCAACTGGGCCCTCAGCGCGGGCGGCGTGTCGCCGTAGTTGTTGGGCTGCTGGAACCACTCAAGCGGCGTTTCGTACCAGCCCGGCGCCAGCAGCGCGCCGATGGCGTTGTCCCCGTTCTTCACCTGTGCGGTCACATCGAAGGTTTGATACTTCACATGCTCGCGGTAGTCGGTCCAGCCGGGAGCGAGCACTTCGTTTCCGACGCGCTCATCGTTCAGGAAGATCTCGTAGGCCCCGAGCGCCGTAGCGTAGAGCCGCGCCGACTTCACCGGCATGTCCACCGAAAACGTGTTGCGCAATGCCTTGACCGAGTCGGGGATCCAGGGATTGCCGAGCGGATCGGATCCCGGCCGCAGCACCTGCTTGAACACCAACGCGGGCTTCCAGACCGAGTCGTTGAAGGCCTTCTGCTCCCAGCCGGACGGCGCATCAACGGCCGTCTTCCAGTCGGGTCCGCTGGAGAAAGAAGCCATCGTTCCATCGTCGTATTGGACCACCAGGGTGGCCATCATGGGTGGCGGGTCGTTGCTGGCCATGCCGTTGGGATTGGCAACGTAATGCACCACCTCGACGGCGACGGTGTTCGCGCCCTGGCTCAACTTCGCCGTCACGTCGGCGCGGACAAACTTCTTCCACGGCATCTGCTTGTAGGGCGGGAACGGATCGGCCTTGAGTGCCTGCGCGCCGTTGACCCATGCCGAGACTGTGTCGAAGCCGGCGGCGTAGAGAGCGGCGCTCCTGACCGGCTTGGCGAGAGTGATGGTTTGGCGGTAAGCAAAGTCCTGCTCGTCGCGCTTTTCGGCGGCAATAGCCTTCGCATCGGGGCTGGTCACCCAGACCGAGTGCGCGTGGCGCACCGTGGCCTCTTCCGGTGTCTCGTAGCCGATCCAGCCGGCGCGCCAGGCCGCCTGCGTCAGCAGGCCGGTCTCCCACCAGCTGGCCGTGCTCTCGCCGTAGGCATTGCCAGCGACGCCCCACAGCTTCACGCGCCAGCTATAGCGCGTGCTCGGCTTGAGAGGCGGGCCAGCATAGCGGATATTGAGCGAGGCGCCAGACTGGACATGGCCACTCGTCCAGACATCGGCCTTGCCCGGGGCGAGCAGTTCCGCGGACGAGGCTACCTGCACCTCCTATGCCGTCTGGCGCCTCGCTCAATATCCGCT
>VFSW01003476.1_pt1 | contig 23623 bp, 19 predicted proteins | sample 5358111 | NCBI WGS metagenome assembly VFSW01 (sample SAMN11554181, study PRJNA540505) | mine drainage metagenome | isolation source: sediment from site ElyBrook_90M | place: USA: Ely Copper Mine, Vershire, VT | collected 2017
GTGTACGACGCGCTCGTCAAGGACGGCAAGGGCCCCCCCCTGCCCGAGATGAAGGACGTCCCCGCGTCCCTCCCCACGAACGACCCTGCGCGCGGCAACATGAACGCGCGGGTCACCGTTCACGAGTGGAGCGACTTCCAGTGCCCGTTCTGCGGCCGCGTGGAGCCCGCGGTTCAGCAGATGATGAAGGACTACGGCGACAAGGTGAAGTTCGTCTGGCACGACCTGCCGCTCCCCATGCACCCGAAGGCGCCCACGGCCGCGGAGGCGGGGCGCGAGGCGTACAAGCAGAAGGGGCCGAAGGCCTTCTGGGAGATCCACGACAAGATGTTCGCCAACCAGCAGAAGCTCGAGCGTGCGGATCTCGACGGCTATGCGCAGGCCATGAACCTCGACATGGACAAGTGGAAGGCCGCCCTCGACGGCAGCACCCACTCGGCCGAGATCGAGGCGGACAAGACCGCAGCGAACTCCGACCAGATCGGCGGCACACCCGCCTTCCTGGTCGTGCCGGGCAACGCGAAGAGCGGGTACTTCATCAACGGCGCCCAGCCCTACGGGAAGTTCCGCAAGATCATCGAAAGAGCGCTCGCGGATAGCAAGTGAGCGATCGCGCGACCGTGCCCCGTTTGCACGCTCGGCGGATCGGCGCCCCCTCCTCGTCGAGGAGGGGGTGGCCTGCGCTCGGCCTACCGTGCGCGGTCGTTCTCTCCCTCGGCTGCGGTGGAGCGCACGTCGCGAGCGTGCCTCCAACGACGCCAGCAGTGGTTTCCCCGGCGCCGTCGCCGGCCGCCGCGGGCTCCACCGAGCCGCAGACGAACCCGAGCGAGGCGGACGCGGGAGTCCCGCTGTCGCCGCGAAACCCCGTGTGGGGTAGCCGCACGGCGCTCGTCACGGTCGTGGAGTTCGCCGATTTCCAGTGCCCCTTCTGCGCGCGCACCGAGCCCGCCCTCGCGCAGATCCGAAAAACGTACGGCCCCGGGATCGTGCGTCTCGTCTGGAAGAACTTGCCCCTGCCGTTCCACGAGCACGCCTTGCCCGCGGCCGAGGCGGCGATGGGCGTCTTCGCCCTCGCCGGGAGCGACCCGTTCTGGAAGTTCTACCGCTCGGCCTTCGAGGGCGCAGCGCTCGACGAGGGGAGCTTCGAGCAGTGGGCGAAGGATGCGGGCGTCGCCGACCTCACGAGGTGGCGTGCCGGGCTGCAGAGCCATGCGTGGGCCGGGGCGATCGACGCCGATCTGGCCGAAGCGCAAGCCCTCGGCGTGGAGGGGACGCCGACGTTCTTCGTCAACGGCGTCGAGGCAGTGGGGCAGCAGTCGTTCGAAGAGCTGAAAGTCCTCATCGACGAGCAGTGGAAAGCGGCACGGGCGAAGATCGCGGCCGGGACGCCCCCGGACCGCGTCTACACCGAGCTGTCGCGCGAGAACCGCGTCCATGCCCCGAAGGACACGGCAGACGAGGAGCCTCCGCCGGAGGACACGAAGACCGTCTTCAAGATCCCGCTCGGCGGAAGCCCCGCACGAGGCTCTCCCAGGGCGCTGGTGACGATCGTGGAGTTCGCCGACTACCAGTGCCCCTTCTGCGCCCAGGCCGAGGCGACGCTCGATGCGCTCCGGCAGAAGTACGGCGATGACCTGCGCATCGTGTTCAAGAACGCGCCGCTTGCGTTCCATCCGCGCGCGGAGCCCGCCGCGGAGGCCGCGCTCGAGGTGCGCGCCGAGCGTGGTGACGCCGCGTTTTGGTCGATGCACGACGCGCTCTTCGCGAGCCAGGCGGCTCTCGAGGACGACTCGCTCGTCGCGATGGCGACCAAACTCGGGACGAGGGCGGCGGCGGTGAAGGCGGCGATGGGGCGCCACACGCACGACGGCGAAATCGAAAAGGACCTCGAGCTGGCGGACGACTTCGAGGTCGCCGGCACGCCGAGCTTCTTCATCGACGGTCGCCGTCTGGTGGGAGCGCAGCCGCAAGAGAAGTTCGAGGCGATCATCGACGAAGAGCTGACGTCGGCGAAGGCCCTCGTGGCGGGGGGAATCAAGCCGGATGCGGTGTACGGCGCGATCGTTTCGCACGGCAAGGACGCCCAGGCGGCGGAGCGGCGCGCGCTTCCTTCGCTTCCGGCGGGCGACCCCTCGCGCGGCGCCCCGGACGCACGCGTCGTCGTCCACGAATGGGCGGACTTCCAGTGTCCCTTCTGCGCGCGCGTCGAGCCGACGCTGCAGCGGCTCCTCGACGAGTACCGGGGCAGGGTGCGCATCGTCTGGCACGATTTCCCGCTCTCCATCCATCCGGACGCGCCCGGAGCCGCCCGGGCCGCGCGCGAGGCGCTCCGGCAGAAGGGGGTCGCGGGCTTCTGGGCGATCCACGACGTCCTGTTCCACAACCAAGGGGATCTCACGCGAGCCGCTCTGGACGGGTACGCGTCGTCGCTGAAGTTCGACATGACCGCGTGGCGGTCTGCGCTCGACGCGGGTACGCATCGCTCGCAAGTCGACGCGGACGCAGCCGCCGCGCAGAGCGCGAACCTGACGGGGACGCCGTCTTTCCTCATTGCCCCGAAGGGGGGGACGAGCGGGTACTTCGTCTCGGGCGCCCAGCCGTGGGTGAAGTTCCGCAAGCTGGTCGAGCGGGCGCTCGCCGAGGGCAAGTGAAGATGCCGAGGACGCGTCTCGCCTTGCCGAGAAGCGCCATCGCCTTCGTCCTCGCCGTGGGGTCTTCGCTCGCTTGCGGCATACCGAGCGCCCGGGCGGTCGAGCGCGAGCACGCTCTCGCGTTGGGCGTGGGGCCCGTCCTCCTCGACGTCGCGGGCAAGGGCTCCGCGGACGTCGGCGGGGGCGCGGCCGTGGGGTACACGTACGGGCTGTCGGACGCGTTCAATCTCATGGCGGAGGCCTCGTGGGCCCTCGTGGCCCTGAACGAGACCGCCGAGAACGCGCCGACGAACGCGGCGAGCCTGGAGGTCGGGGTCGGGTACGTGTTCGACGTCGTTCGGTGGGTGCCGTACGCCGGGCTCCTCGCCGGCGGCTGCGCGCTGAACGGCGGCGGCATCCACGACGTGAAGCTGCTCCCCCAGGCCATCGCCGCCCTCGGCTTCGACTACCGCTTCGATCGCACCTGGTCCGCGGGCCTCGCCCTTCACCAGTACTTCTTCTTCACCGACGCGGGGACCTACCCGAGCTACTCGCAGGCGTTCGCGCGCGTCGAGTACTCCTGGGGATGGTGATTACTTCGCGGCGAGCCCGAAGCCGTCGTGCAGGGCGCGCACGGCGAGCTCGGTATACTTCGAGGCGATGAGGCACGAGACCTTGATCTCGCTCGTCGAGATGGCCTGGATGTTCACGCCCTCGTTGGCCAGGATGCGGAACATCTTCGCCGCGATCCCCGCGTGCGAGCGCATCCCGAGCCCCACGATCGACACTTTCACGACGTCTTCGTCGTAGCGTACCTCGCGCGCCCCGAGGTTCCTCGCCACCTCTTCGATCCACGGCTTGGCGCGCGCCAGGTCCGTCTTGGCGAGCGTGAAGGTGATGCTGGCGTGCGGGTCCGCCGTGGTCGTCACGTTCTGGACGATCATGTCGACGGAGATGTTCTTCTCGGCGATCCTCTCGAAGAGCTCCGCCGCCACGCCCGGCTTGTCGTCCACTCCTACGACGTGCACCCGCGCCTCGCCCTTGTCGTACGCCACGCCGCTGACGACGACGCCCTCGAACAATGCTTCTTCTTTGGTCACCATCGTCCCCGGAGTATCGTTGAACGAGCTTCGCACGTGCACGGGCACAGTGTACTTCATCGCGATCTCGACGCTGCGGATCTGCAGCACCTTCGCGCCGAGCGACGCGAGCTCGAGCATTTCCTCGTACGAGATGCGGTCGATCTTGCGCGCGGTGGGGCAGAGGTTCGGGTCGGTCGTGTAGACGGCGTCGACGTCGGTGTAGATCTCGCATTCGTCGGCGCCGATGGCTGCAGCCACCGCCACCGCGCTCGTGTCCGACCCGCCGCGTCCGAGCGTCGTGATGTTCCCGTGGTCGTCGACGCCCTGGAACCCCGCCACGACGGCGATCTCCCCGCGGTCGACGGTTTCGAAGATCTTCGAGCCCTCGATCGTCTTGATCCGGGCTTTGGTGAACGCGTCGTCCGTCAACACCTTCACCTGGTGCCCGAGGAGCGAGCGTGCCCTGCCGCCCTCCGCCTGAATCGCGATCGCCGTCAGCGCCGCGCACACCTGCTCGCCCGTCGCCGCGATGGCGTCCATCTCGCGCGCGTCCGGCACCTTGGCCACCTCGTGCGCGAGCCCGAGCAGGCGGTTGGTCTCGCCACTCATCGCGCTCACAATGAGCACTACGCGGTGTCCGGCGCGCTGGGTGCCGAGCGCGCGCCTCGCGACCTTGCGGATCCTGTCGATGGTTCCGACGGAGGTTCCGCCGAACTTCTGGACGATGAGCGCCACGGTGTTGCCAGCGGCCCGGATGTAGACGCTGGCTCGCTTCGAGTCAACGTTGCCGGTAGCATCGGGGCCGCGGTGTCGTCCTACGCGGGGTACCTCATCGAGACGTTCGTCACCCTCGTGGCGGTCTGCGCCCTGGCGTACGTGGTCCTCTGGGGGGCGCGGCGGGTCGGCGTCGGGCGGGCTCGCGGCCCGATCGAGCTTTGCGGGCACCTGCCGCTCGATGCCCGGCGGGCGATTTACCTCGTCAAGGTGGGCGCGCAGGTGCTCGTCGTTGGGGTAGGCGAGGGTGGGTTCACGAAGCTCGGAGAGATGCCCGCGAGCGAGCTGCCGCAGGTCGAGCCCGCGGCAGGCGCAGGGAGCCTCGCGTTCGCCGAAGTACTCTCGCGCACGCTGTCACGGAAGAAGGGCGAGTCGTGACGGCCGTGCTTGCGGGCGCGGCGGGCGGAAGCGCGGACGACCTTCTCTCGAGGCCCATCGTCCTCGTCGTCGCGCTGGCGATCGTGTCGCTGCTCCCGTTCGCGTTCATGACCGTGACGGCGTTCGTCAAGATCGCGACCGTCCTCCAGATCGTGCGGAGCGCCATCGGGGCGCAGAGCGTCCCCTCGAGCACCGTCATCATGGCGCTCGCCGGCGCACTCACGCTCCTCGCGATGGCGCCCGTCGGAGAGAAGATCGCCGCGCGCGCCGCGCCCCTCGTCGGCAAGGAGCTCCCCGACACGGTCACCCTCGTCAGCCAGGGCATCGACGCCGTGCGAGAGCCGATGCGCGAGTTCCTCGGCGCGAACACCAGTGATGCCGAGCGGGCGCGCTTCCTCGACGTCGCCCGGAGCGCTCGCCCTCCCGAGCAGCGACCCTCGGTGAGCGCCGATGACCTCACCGTTCTCGTGCCGGCGTTCGTCGTGACGGAGCTCACCGAGGCGTTCGCCATCGGCTTTCTCGTCTACCTCCCGTTCCTCGTCATCGACCTCGTCGTGTCGAACATCCTCCTCGCGCTCGGGATGCAGATGATGAGTCCCACGCAGGTGAGTCTGCCGTTCAAGCTGCTCCTCTTCGTCGCGATCGACGGCTGGGGGCTGCTCGCGCGGTCGCTCGTCGCGGGGTACCGGTGAGCGCTCTCTCTCCCGGCCCTTCCTTGACATCGAAGACCCTGCCGGTATCCTCCGCGACCCGTCTCACGAAGGGGCAATAGCTCAGCTGGGAGAGCGCTGCGTTCGCAATGCAGAGGTCCGGGGTTCGATCCCCCGTTGCTCCACACGGTACAAGTGGCTCGTGGCTCGCGCCCTGGTGGCAGAAGTGCTCACGATCGTTCGATGACGCCGATGTAGGGCAGGTTTCTGTGCCGTTCCGCGAAATCGAGCCCGTAGCCGACGACGAAGCGATCCTCGATCGTGAACCCCCGGTAGTCGATCGGAATGACGACGCGCGCTCTCGTCGGCTTGTGAAGCAGCGCGCAGACCTTCACGCTCGCCGGTGAACGGGTGCGAAGCAGATCCATCAGGTGCGCGATCGTGAGACCCGTGTCGACGATGTCCTCGACGAGGACGACATCCTCGTGGAGGATGGGGTGCACTAGGTCTTGCGTGATCTGCACGACGCCGCTCGACTCGGTTCCCACGCCGTAGGAGCGCACCCCCAGGAAGTCGATTCGGAGCGGCAGATCGATGGCGCGCGCGAGGTCCGCCGCGAAGACGAAGCTTCCCTTCAAGACGCACACGAGGACGAGCTGCCGCCCCGCGTAGTCCCTCGTGATGTCGGCCCCGAGCTCCCGGACCCGCGCCGCGATCTGGTCGGCGGAAATCATCGTGGCGATGCGCTCGGCCATATCCCGCTCTTAGCAGCTTCGGTCCTCACTACGAGGGAATGGCCGTCCGTCGTGACCGTCACCGCGCCGTCCCGATCCGTCCGCCAGACGCGGGCGTGCGCCGCGCCGAGGGACGCGAGGGCATGGGGGTGCGGGTGGCCGAAGCGGTTGCGGCAGCCGACCGAGATGATCGCTTCCGAGGGGCGGACGGCAGCGAGGAACGTGGGTGACGAGGAGGTGCGGCTCCCGTGGTGCCCCACCTTGAGGACGTCCGCGCGAAGTCGATCGCGCGCCGTCGCGAGGAGAAGGTCCTCCTCCTCTTGCTGAGCGTCTCCGACGAGGAGGAACCGGCGCTGGCCGTAGGTGACGCGAAGGACGAACGAGTTGTCGTTGGGGCCCCGCTCGACGGCATACGCGGGGCACGGGGCGAGGACCTCGAACAGTGCGCCGCCGAGGTCCATCGTGCCGCAGAGCAGGTTCGGGCGAAGGACGGGTACGCCGTGCTCGCGCATGTGCTGCAGCAGAGCTGCGTACCCGCCGCCCACGGACTCCGCCTCGCCTTGGCCGGTGTCCCACAGAGTGCCGACGCGCACGGCGTCGAGGCCCGTCGCGAGGCCGCCAAAATGATCCGGATGAGGATGGGTGAGGATGACGGCCAGCAGCCGGTCCCGCCGCCGCGCGCGAAGCTCCGGCGCGACGACGCGGGTGCCGATGTCCAGTGGACTTCCCACGAGACCCCCACCGTCGATCATGACGGCTTGGCCGTCCGGAAGGTCCAGCACGGCGCCGTCGCCTTGCCCCACGTCGAGGAACGTGGCGCGAAGCACGCCGTGAGGGACCCCCGCTCGCCGTGCGCCGATCTCGAGGACCAGAACCGCCGCCGCCGCGGGCAAGAGCGATCGCTTGCCGTGCCCGAGGACGAGCCCCGCCAGCCCTACGAACAACGCCGCGAGCTGCCATCCGGTTGGTTGCGGGACGCCGAACGCCAGCGCCGGCGAGCCGAAGAAGCGTGCGATGGCTCGCACGATCAGGAGCGCGCCCTCCGCAGCCGCGGCGCAACCTGCTTCGGCCGCAGGCCACCAGCCGAGAAGAGCGTGGGCCAGGCAAAGCGGCAGGGCTGCGGTCTCCCCCGCCGGGACGGCGAGCAGGTTGGCCACGACCCCGCCGGCGGGCACGGTAGGCGCGAAGCGCGCGAGGAGCGGAACGCACGGGATGGAGGCCGCGAGCGTCGTCGCGCTTGCATGGGCCACACCCGAGAGGGCCGCAGGAAGCCGTGCTGCCAGGCGCTCGCCGAGAGGCCTCGCGAAGGCGAGGAGCCCTGCGGTCGCGCCGGCCGAGAGAACGAAGGAGAGGTCGAACGCAGCGAGCGGCTCGCACACCGCCATGGCCGCGAGCGACAAACCGAAGGCGCGCGTCGCGTCCCTCCTTCGCGCCAGCGCTCTCGCCGTCAGTGCGGCCGTGGCCATCCACGCGGCGCGCACCGTCGAGCCGCCGGCGCCCGCGAAGTCCGCGTAGAGCCACGCGACCGGCACCCCGAGCGCCGCGACCGCTCGCCCCACGTCGATCCGCGCCGCGAGCGACTCGACCCGGACAAGCGCGCCTTCCAGCGTTCGCACGACCAACGCCAGGACGAGGATGAGGTGCATGCCGGATACCGCCAGCAGGTGCGACAGGCCGCTGGCGCGGAATGCTTGGTCGTCGCCCGCGGCGAGGTCACTCTCTCCGAGAACGAGAGCGCGAGCCATCGGGGCGAGGTCGGGCGCAAAGGTGGCAGCGATGCGGCCGCGCACGTGGGCGCGAGCGCGATCCGTCCAGGCCGCGAGGCTCTCGCCATGCTCGAGGACGCGTACGAGGAGGGCGCCGCCGGACTGCATGATGCCTCGTCGTGCCTCTCCCGGGCGAGGATCACCGCCGGAGAGATTCCACAATCGCTGGGGCGCGCCCAGCGTCGCGACGACCTCCGCCTCGTCGCCTCGCGCGAGGTCGGCCGGACCTCCGTAGAGCGTCGCAAGACCCTCCCATGCGACCGGCGCATCGTCGCAAAGAACGCGCGTCAGCGCAGCGTCCCATCTCAGGGTGCCGTGGGTCTCGACCGGCGACGAAACCACGCGAGCAAGCGCGCTGCAACGCCGGGGAAGGCCGATCGCGGCGTCGGTCAGGGCTCGCTCCGCTTCGTGGCAGGACACCGCACGGACGGCGCGGAGCGCCCCGAGCGCCAGCGCGAAGCAGGCGACGACCGCCGTTGCCGCCGTGAGCCGCTTTCTTCCGAGGCCGAGCACGATCGCGACGGTCCCGGCGAGGTGCCATGGCGCGGCGACCGCGAGTCCGCCGGCGGTCGCCGCCAGGCCGAGGAGGAGCACGGCGTCGCCGGGAGCGGCGTCCTGGCGTTGGCCCATGAAGCGGCGCCCCCCCCCCAGGCCTCGTGCCGCCCCGGCGGGCTCGATGAGCGCTCGTTTTCCCCGGGCCTTGCGCGCTAGACCGGCGCGTGGCCGCTGTCCAGGACAACCCGCGCCTGTCCCGGGCCGGGCTTCAGCGTCGCTTGGCTCGAGCCATCGGGAAGGCTGGCCTGCGGAGCATTGCTCGACAGTCTCCTAGTCTTCTGAACGAGACGATTTATATTGCCGCGAATGCAGGGTGAATCGAACACCACCGACGAACGGCAGGACGAGCGCTACCCGGAGACCGAAGCGATCGTGGACCAGGGCGAAGCCGCGGACGCGACGCGCGAGCCCGGGGGCTCGACGGCGGCCGAGGGAGATCCGCTGGCCGAGGCCCAGGCGGAGGCGTCCCGCATGAAGGATGCCTGGCTGCGCGCCGCTGCGGACTTCGACAACTTCCGCAAGCGCACCCGGCGCGAGCTCGAGGACGCCCGGCGCAACGGACGGGAAGATCTGCTCCGGGCGGTCCTCCCCGTCTTCGACAACCTCGAGCGCGCGATCCAGAGCGCGTCGCGTGCTGCCGACGTCAAGTCTTTGGCGGAAGGCCTCTCGATGGTGCAGCGCCAGTTCGTGGATTCGCTGTCGCGCGAGGGGATCTCCCGGGTGCCGACCGTGGGTCGCCCCTTCGATCCGACCGTGCACGAAGCGATTCAGCAAGTCGAGCCGGCGGACCATGCGCCTGGGACGGTGCTCGCGGAGGTGCCGCCGCGCTACACACAGGGGGACCGACTCGTCCGGGCGGCGATGGTCGTGGTGGCGAAGGCGAGATCGGGCGATGGAGCCGAACCGGAGAAGCCCGCAGCGAGCTGACCGGCTTCCGGAGGCGAAATGGGAAGGATCATCGGGATCGATCTCGGCACGACCAACTCTTGCGTCGCGATTGCCGAGACGACGCCCAGCGGCAAAGTGGACGTCCGCATCATCCCGAACGCGGACGGCGCCAGGACGACGCCGTCGGTAGTCGGATTCACCCAGAGCGGCGAGCGACTGGTGGGGCAGGCCGCGAAGCGGCAGTTGGTCACCAACGCTGCCGGCACGGTCTACGCGGTCAAGCGCCTGATGGGGCAGAAGTTCCGGAGCCCCGAGGTGCAGACCCAAGCCAAGAACGCGGCCTACGGCGTCTTCGAGGCCGCCAACGGGGATGCGTGGGTCCGCCTGGCGGGGCGCGAGATGTCTCCTCCGGAGGTGAGCGCCATCGTTCTCTCGAAGATGCGTGAGATCGCAGAGGCGTTCCTCGGCGAGAAGGTGACCGAGGCCGTCGTCACGGTGCCGGCCTACTTCGACGATGCCCAGCGGCAGGCGACGAAAGACGCAGGCAAGATCGCCGGGCTCGACGTCAAGCGCATCCTGAACGAACCGACGGCTGCGGCGCTGGCGTACGGCCTGGAGAAGAAGGACGCCGAGAGGATTGCCATCTACGATCTCGGCGGCGGGACGTTCGACGTCTCGATTCTCGAGATTCGGAGCGGGGTCTTCAGCGTGAAGTCGACCAACGGGGATACGCACCTCGGGGGAGAGGACTTCGACCGTCGCGTCCTCGACAGCATCGCGGACGCGTTCGCACGCGAAAACGAGGTCGACCTGCGGGCCGACAAGGTGGCGCTTCAGAGGCTGAAGGAAGCTGCCGAGCGCGCGAAGCACGAGCTGTCCTCTTCGCTGGAGACGGAAATCAACTTGCCGTTCCTGGCGCAGAACAAGAACGGGCAGCCCGTTCACCTCGTCAAGTCGATGACGCGCACGGAGCTCGAGCTTCTCACGGACGACCTCATCGAGCGAACGCTGGAGCCGTGCCGGAAAGCCCTGGCCGATGCGAAGCTGGCGCCGGCCGACGTCCACACGGTCATCCTCGTCGGCGGCATGACGCGCATGCCAGCCGTGCAGAAGGCCGTCAAGACGTTCTTCGGCAGGGAGCCACACAAGGGCGTCAACCCGGACGAAGTGGTTGCCGCCGGGGCGGCTCTTCAGGCGAGCGCGCTCGGCGACGAGCGGGTGGAGGTCCTGCTCCTGGACGTGACGCCGCTGTCGCTCGGCGTGGAAACGGGCGGTGGCGTAATGACCGCGCTCATCCCGCGCAACACGACGATTCCGACCGAGAAGGGCGAGATCTTCACGACGAGCGTCGACAACCAGAGCTTCGTTCCGGTGCACGTGCTCCAGGGCGAGCGCACCATGGCCGCCGACAACCGGAGCCTCTCCCACTTCGAGCTCACCGGCATTCCGCCGGCGCCACGAGGGGTGCCCAAGGTCCAGGTCACGTTCCGCATCGACGCGGACGGCATCGTCAGCGTGGAGGCGAGGGACATGGGCACCGGGCGGGCGCAGTCGGTCCGGGTCACGCCGACGAGCGGCCTCTCGCAAGAACATGTCGACCGGCTGGTGAGCGAGGCCGAGAAGTTCAAGGAGGCGGACGTCGACCGCCGCCAGCTCGCGGAGGTTCGGAACCAGGCCGAGACGCTGCTCTACACGACGGAGGCCGCCCTCGAGGGCTATGCCGATCTGGTGGATGAAGCGATGTTGAGCGACACGCGCGCCGTTGCTCAGGAGCTGCGCGCGTTCCTCGAGTCGCACGCCGATCTCGCTCTGATCCGCGACTCTTTCCAGAAGCTCGAGGCGATGACGTTCGCGATTGCGGAGAAGCTCTACGGGAGCGGCAGCGAGTCGCCCCCCGCGGCCACGTGACGCTGGGGGATCGGAAAGGGCGGCCCGCCGGACTTCCTGAAGCAGAGAAAAGCGAAGGACACCTCGCCTCGCGACGGGTGCCCTTCGGTTGGCCTCGTCGCCCAGGTGCGAGGCTGTACGTGGCAGCTCCGCCCCGAGCTACTGAATGAGGTCCTTCAGCGCCTTCAGCGCGGTCGCGCGAACCTTCTTCTGCGCCGGCTTGCCCTTGATCGTGATGGGCTGCTTGGTGAAGGGGTTGATCCCCGGGCGGTCTTTCGTGGCCGGCTTCTTGATCGAGCGAAGCTTGAGTAAGCCCGGGATCACGAACTCACCATTGGGCTTGCGCAGCTCCTTCTTAATGAGCTCCGTCAGACCGTCGAATACTCGACCGACGCTCTTTTTATCGAGCTCGGTGTACTCGGCGATTTCGGCAATCACTTGTGCCTTCGTCAAACGCTTTGCAGACATTTCGGCTTCCTCCTGTGGACCCGATGTACGAGTTCTCTACGCCAACCACCGCGAACCAGACGTACGACGTCGACCTTTCAGCGGTGGGCCGAAGCGGTCCGGGTGGCGCGTCGGCTCCCCCCGTGGCGGATTCGACGCGAGAACGACTAGCATCCCGATTTCGCGTTCCGCAAGGGAAAAACAGCGGCTTTTGTGATTTGCTTCTCCCAAGCACCGGGAACGTTCACGCTCGACGCCCGCCCGAGGGGGCGCATCTGGGAGACGAACCAGCAGCCCTTACGACGACGTCCGACCGGTTCTATGGGCTGTCGAATCGGCATTGGCGCGCCGCGTAGTCTGCCCTTTGTGAGCTCTGCTCGACGACGAGCGAACGGCACGGGCCTTCGCCGCAGCCTCTGCGACGGCGCATAGGCGATCGGTCTCGCGACGCATCCGACGGTCCCTGCTCGGCGTGTCGTGGTCCCACCCGAGCAGGTGAAGCAAGCCATGCGCGAGCAGCATCGTGAGCTCGGGGCCGAGCGGTCGACCGCCTGCCAGCGCCTGCCTTCGCGCCGTCGGGATGCTGACGACGACGTCGCCGAGGAGCTCCCCAGCGTGCCGCGTATGTTCGCCCTCACGAAGGGCAAAGGCCAGGACGTCGGTCGGACGATTCTTCTTCCGGTATTCGTGATTTAGTTTGCGCATTTGAGCGTCGCCCGTAAGGACGATGGAGACCTCCCTGTCCTTGCGTAGGCCGAGCGCGCTCAGCATGGCGCGCACGCGGAGGACGACGTCGGCTCGCGACACGCCGGCGTACGGCCCCCCCTCGACGACCAGGCGCACCACGTTCGGCTACCGCGCTCTCGTCGCTGCTCGGGCGTCGTCCTCGAGGAACTTGGCGAGCCCAATGTCCGTGAGCGGATGCCGGATCAGCTGCTCGAGGACTTTTAGCGGCATCGTCGCGCAGTCGGAGCCGGCTAGCGCTGCCTGCGTCACATGCAGAGGGCTTCGGATACTGGCGGCCAGGACCTGCGTTTCGAACTCGTAGTTCTCGTAGAGCGCAACGATCTGCTCGATGAGCTGCATCCCGTCACCGGACGTGTCGTCGACGCGTCCCACGAACGGTGAGATGTAGGCCGCCCCGGCCTTCGCAGCGAGCAGCGCCTGCGTCGCGCTGAAGCAGAGGGTGACGTTGGTGCGGACCTCTTCTTTCTTCAGCGTCTTTGCAGCCCTGAGCCCATCCGGTGTGAGCGGCACCTTGACGACGACGTGTTGGTGGAGTTTCGCGAGCTTACGCGCCTCCGTGAGGATCGCCTCGTACTCCGTCGAGACCACCTCTGCCGAGACTGGACCGCTGACGACCTCGCAGATCTCGGGGATTGCTTCCTCGATCTTGCGACCGGCCTTCGCAAGAAGGCTGGGGTTGGTAGTGCACCCGTCGAGGAAGCCCAGCTGCGCGGCTTTCCGAATCTCGCTCAGATCGGCACTGTCGATGAAGATCTTCATACGAAGGCTTTGTGGAGCGTACTCGTGGGAGCGCCAGCAGTATAAAGAAGCGTACATGGCCACGCTCGAGCCGTTCCCGCCCACAGCCTCTACCTGCGCCGTCGTGCCGGCGCTCGATGCAGGGGAGACGGTGGGCGCCGTGGTCGGCGACCTGCGCCGCACGTTGGGCCTCCCCGTCATTGTGGTGGACGACGGATCGACGGACGCGACCGGCGCCGCGGCGCGAGCCCAAGGCGCGACGGTCGTGCGTCACCCGCGGAACCTCGGCAAGGGCGCGGCCATCTTGACAGGGTTGCGGGAGGCAGCCCGCATGGGCGCGAGCGTCGCATTGACCGTCGATGCTGACGGGCAGCATCCTGGAGCGTCGGCCCGACGCTTGCTCGAAGCGAGCTCCGACCCGCGAACGCTCGTGCTCGGCATACGCGACCTCGTGCGGGACGGCGCGCCGAAGAGCAACCGCTTCGGAAACGCCGTGTCGAATTTTTTTCTGTCGCTCTTCGCGCGCCGAACGCTCCACGACACGCAGTGCGGGCTGCGCCGCTACCCCGTCGATCAGACGCTTGCGCTCGGGGCGCGCGCTTCTGGCTATGCCTTCGAGGCGGAGATCCTCTTGCGCGCGCTCGGCGCGGGTTTGCCTCTGCTCGAGGTCCCCGTCGCGGTCGCTTATCCCCCCGGCCACCTGCGGAGGACGCACTTCCACAACGTGCGCGATCCTACGCGCATCGTGGGCGCCGTCGTGCGAACGGTGGTCGAGCTGAAGCTACGCGCCGGGCCATGAGAACCATCGGACGGTGGGAGAAACCCGCGGGCCGGGCGGTGGCGGTTGTGCTCGCGATCTTCTCCATGATCCTGGTCGCCCACGCGGCTGTCGGCCTGAGCACAGGCATCGCTCCTCCGGCCGTCACGCTGCCCCCGGTACGAACCGTTCATGCATGGACACGCGTGCGCGACGGGCTTCGCCTGGTCTATCTGGAGGGGACGCCGGAGGCCATCGGCTCTGCCCACGGCCGTTTGCTGCGTGACCGCATGGTGGCCAACGAGACGCAGCTCTGGAGCGACTTCCTGCGCTTCGTGCCGTGGTCCGTGGCGCGAGCAGGGATCCTCGATCTGAGCCGGCTACGGTATCGTCACATCGATCGCGGTGTACCCGAGGCGCGAAGGCGCGAGATCGCCGCCGAGGCCATCGCGTTCCAGCCCGACCCCTTCGACGGGCGCATGCCGACCTACCAGCGAATGCTCTTTCTCCACGGGCTGTACGACATCGCGCTGTCCCTCGAGCACTCTCCGCTCATCGGTTGTACGAGCTTCGGCATCGATCCCTCGAAGACCGCCGACGGCCACGTGCTCGCCGCGCGGGCATTCGACTTCGAGGCGGGCGATGTCTTCGATCGCGACAAGGCTGTCTTTCTTGTGCGTGAAGATGGCGCCATTCCTTTCGCGAGCGTCGCCTGGCCGGGTTTCGTAGGCGTCGTCACGGGTATGAACGCGGAAGGCGTCGTGGTGGTCGTGCATGGAGGGCGTGCGCAGGAGCCGAGCTCGGAGGGATTGCCCGTCGCGTTCTCGTTGCGGGAGGTGCTCGAGCGAGCGCACGACACCGAGGAGGCCGTGGCCGTCTTGCAAGCGCAGCGAGTGATGGTCTCGCACATCGTGTTCGTGGCCGACGCAGACGGGGACTTCGCCGTCGTGGAGCGTGCCCCTGGCGTGCCGGCCTACGTCCGCCGGACGCGAGGGACCGTCGGCGTGACCAACCACTTCGAGGGTCCGCTCGCAGACGATCCGAAGAACGACCGCGTTCGAAGGACCACGTCGACGCTCGCGAGGCGCGAGAGGCTCGATGAATTGCTCGCGGCGATTCCGCCCCACTCGGCGACCGCCGTCGGCGCGCTCGCGATCCTGCGAGATCACTCCTGCGCGGGGGTGCCCTGCGCGCTCGGAGATCGACGCACGATCGACGCCCTCATCGCGACGCATGGGATCGTGGCCGACACGACCGCGCGCATCCTCTGGGTCGGCGTGGGCCCTCACCTCTCTGGCGCCTTCGTAGGGCTCGACTTGCGCGCGCTCCTCGACCCTCATCACGATCCCGACGAAGATTCCCGCCCACCGACGATGCCCGCAGACCCCATCCTCCACACCCGGCAGTACGAAGAAGGCCGCGCGCGGGCGGGTGGTCCCAGGATCGGGGGGGATCGGCGATGACGCCGTCGCGGCGCAGCTTCGTCGCCGGTTGCACGGCGCTCCTCGGCACCTCCCTCTCGTCCACCGTGCGAGCTGACACCCTCGACGGTTTGCTCGGCCGGATCGCCTCGGCGAGGGCGCCGATCCGTACGCTTCAAGGCCCATTCACGCAGACGCGCACCATCGGTCTCCTCGCCGCCGCCGTGCGCTCGACGGGAACGATGACGCTCGTCCGTCCCGATCGTTTGCGCTGGGACCTCGCGCCGCCGGACGACGTCACGTTCTTCGTGACCCCCGAAGGCCTGGCCTACCGGAGCGCCGTGAGCCGCGGTCGAGTGCCGGCCGTCGGCGCGAAGCTGGGAAGCGCGCTCGCGGACTTGCGAGCGGTGCTCGGCGGCGACCTCGCCAAACTGCAAGGCCATTGGGACTTGACCGTTCTTCGCGACGACTCCACAGGTGCCGAGCTCGCCGCGACGCCGCGGCCCGGCACGGACACCTTGCTGCGGAGGATCCGTTTCGCGCTCGGGCCGGGGCTGGCCGTTCCGACGAGCACGCTCCTAGTCGAAAGCACGCGCGACAAGACCCTGGTCGAGTTCGGGGCGCTCCTCGTGAATGCGCCCGTCGACGCGAGCAAGATGCGGCCGCCGGCTTGAGGCTCCCATGCGTGCTCCCTTCCGAGTCGACCCGATGGCCCAGGCCGACGTCCAGGCCGTCCTCCGAATGCAGGACACGACGCAGCTCGACGCCGAGCAGCTCCGCGACGAGCTCGCTCGCCCTTGGGCGCGCCTCTGGGTCGCGCGCGAGGGAGCCAACGACGTCGTCGCGTTGCTCGTTGCTTGGCACATTTCGGACGAGCTGCACGTCCTCAACGTCGCGACACGCGCCGACCGCCGCCGCCTCGGAGCCGCGCGCTCGCTCCTCGACGCGATGCTCGCATACGCGCGTGAGAAGCGCGTGAAGCATGTCCTGCTCGAAGTTCGCCGCTCGAACAAAGGCGCGATCGCCCTTTATCGGGCCGTCGGCTTCTTCGCGATGGGCATCCGGGCGCGCTATTATCCCGACGACGAGGACGCCGTCGAGATGGTGCTCGCGCTCGACTCGGAGAGCGGCGGCGTCGTCGCCCATGTCGACGAGGTCCGCGTCGAGTGACCCGCAAAGCGCGGCGCTCTCGCGGGTGTTACACCTTTGATCGTCGATGTTGCGCCGCCTTGCCGCCCTCTTCGCCCTGCTCCTCGGGTCGCTCTCCTCTCCCGCCGCCGCGCAGCCTGCGGCGCCGTCCTCCGACGCCGCCGCAGGCTCGCTCGCGTCCGCGCTGGCCGCGGCCGACTCGAGCGACTACGCAGCGGCAGAGAAGGCGCTGGCGGCCGTCACCGGGAGTGACCGTCCCGACGCGCTGCTCGCCCTCGGACGCATCGCATACGAACAGGGGCGCTTCGCGGACGCAGGAAGGTACGCGACGCAAGCCATGGCGGGCTCCGAGCGCCTCGGCGCCCTGGCCCTCGAAGCGCGCGTGTTAGCGGCGCAAGGCAAGGTCGACGAAGCGATCAGGCTCCTCGAGCCGAACAAGGGCGGGCAGGGAGTGGGAGGGAGGCGCGTGCGCCTCGAGCTCGGAGAGCTCCTCATCCGGGCCGGCCGCCGCGCGGATGCCGAGTCGGTGCTCCTCGAGTTCGCCAATGAATACGGCAACGATTCCATCAACGCCCGGGACGCCGAGGGCCTCGCGATGGTGGGCCGCGCGATGCACCTGCTCCGGCATGCGAAAGACGCCAACCGCGCTTACGACGAGAGCGAGCGCGCTCGCAAAGGCGTCGTACAGACGCTGCTCTGGCGAGCCGATCTGTTCCTCGACAAGTACGATCCCGGTCACGCCGAGGAGGTGCTCACCGAGGCACTGAAGATCGCTCCGCACCGGGCGGACGCGCTGGTGATGCTGGCGCGCGTGAAGCTCGAGGAGGCGTTCGACTTCGCGACGGCCGACAAACTCGTCGCGAGCGCGCTCGCCGTCGACCCGAAGTTGACGAGCGCCTACGCCGTGCGCGCCGGGATTGCACTCCGGGACATGGACCTCGAAGCGGCGAATTCGGCGGTGAATGCGGGGCTCGCCATCGACCCGAACGACCTCGAGCTTCTGAGCATCCGCGCCGCCGTTCGCTTCCTGGGCGACGACGAGGGGGGCTACCAGGCGGCGAAGCGCGAGGTGCTCTCGCGCAACAAGGAGTACTCCCAGTTCTTCACGATCGTCGGGGATTTCGCCGAGTGGGAGCACCGCTACGACGACGTCATCGGCATGATGAAGGAGGCCGTCGCGCTCGATCCGAGCGACAGAAGAGCATGGGCGGAGCTCGGCCTCATGCAGACGCGCGCGGGCGACGAGGCCGAGGGTGTGAAGTCCCTCGAGCAGGCGTGGAAGGGGGACCATTTCAACGTCCGCGTGTTCAACACGCTCCAGCGCTTGTACGGCGAGTGGATCCCCAACGAGTACGTGAGCGTAGTCGAGGGCATCTTCCATCTGCGCTACCCCAAGGACGAGCAGGCGATCCTCGAGCGCTACGTCCCGAGGATGCTCGGAGAAGCGTGGGGCACGATGAAGGTCCACTACATGTTCGCGCCGGCCACACCCGTCGCCGTCGAGCTCTACCGCGCGCGCGATCACTTCAGCGTTCGCACGAGCGGCTTGCCGAACATCGGCATCCAGGGCGTGTGCTTCGGGCACGTCGTCGCGGCGATGAGCCCCGCGAGCGAGCCGTTCAACTGGGGCAACGTCGTGTGGCACGAACTCGGCCACGTCTTCGCCATCCAGCTCTCGAAGAACCATGTCCCGCGGTGGTTCACCGAGGGTCTCTCCGAGTACGAGACCATGGTGCGCCGCGCTGAGTGGCGCCGCGAGCTCGATCCGGAGTTTTACCTCGCGCTCAAGCGTGGGAGCCTCCCGAGCGCCGTCGACATGAACCGCGCCTTCACCCACGCCGAGGGCGACCTCGACGTCACCGTCGCCTACTACGCCGCGAGCCAGATGGTCGCCTTCACCGCGGAGCAGTACGGCTTCGCCAAGGTCACCGAGGCCCTGCGCCTCTGGGGCGAGGGCAAGCGCACGCCCGAGGTCTTCCAGCAGGCCTTCGCCGTCTCTCCGGCGGAGTACGACGCGCGCTTCCGAGCCTGGGCGCTCTCCCGCCTCGCGCGCTACGACGGGCAGTACCTCTTCGACATGAGGCCGCTCTCGCTCGAGGACGCGCAGGCGGCGGCTGCGTCAGCCCCCCGGAGCGCGCACGCGCATGCGGCCCTGGCGCTCGCGCTGCTGCGCTCGAACAAGCCCGACGACGCGCAAAAGGAGGTCGACGAAGCCCTCGGCCTCGACGATGGCGACAAGGACGCGCATTACCTCGCCGCGAAACTGGCCGGTGCGAACAAGGACTGCGAGGGCCAAGGCAAACACCTTCGAGCCATCCAAGCTGCGGGAGGCGACGGCTACACCGTACGGATGGCGCTCGCGGACGTCGCCGAATGCGTGCACGACAAGGGGACTACGCGCGCCGAGCTCGAGGCCGCGCACCGCTTCGACCCGACGCAGGCCGAGCCTCTTCGCCGGCTCTACGAGATCGCGACCGACGAGAAACGCGACGCCGACGCACTCGCCGCCCTTCGCGAGCTCGCGCCCCTCGACCAGCACGATCGCAGAGCCTGGAGGCTTCTCCTCGATCGCCTCGTGGCGGAAAGGGCGTGGGACGAGGCGAGCCGCGTCGGCGAGTCGGCCATCTACGTCGACGTCGAGAGCTACGCCGTGCACTTCGACTATGCCGAGGCCCTCGCCGCGAAGGGGCGCCACGAGGCGGCGGCGTTCGAGGCCGAGAGCGCGCTCCTCTGCGAGGCGAAGCCCGAGGAGAAGGCGGCGGCGCGCGTCCTCCTGGAGAGGGAGCGTCTCGCGCTGGGAGACGTTGGGGCGGCTCGGTCGCACCGAGCGCCGAGCCTCGACCCGAACCGCGCACCGTCGAGGGCCTCGAAGCGCTGACCGACATGACCGACGCTACTACGACGGGAAGCTCATCGCGACGACGGCGGTCGAGGTGGTTCGCACCGGCCACGGGGCCTCTTCGGCCCGGAGGCTCGAGCTCGAGACGATGCTGAAGGGAGGCCAGCAGGGGGCCGAGCGCGTCCGAAGAGTCGTTCGAGGGCTGCAGACGTTCGTGTGCGTCCGGGGGAGGAGCGTCGCACGCGGGTCGACGTTCGGCCCGTAAGCCGTTCGAGCCGCAAGCCATTCGGGACCTTGCGAGGAGATTCGTAGCCTTACCGCGCAGCGACGATCGCTGAGGATAACGGCGAGCGTCCTTCGCCGACGCGTTGGAGGCCGAAGCGATCGGCGGCGCCCTCGGAGACTCGAACGCTGCCGTCCTCGCAGACGACCATGGCAGCGACGCCATTCCAGGCAGACACGAGGCCGAGCCCGCCCGCGCCGAGCACGAACAGGCCGGTCGCGAGGGCATCCGCGAGCGCCCCGCTCGAAGCGACGACCGTAGCGCTCCGGCATCCGGTTGCGGGCCAGCCGGTGCGTGGATCCAACAGGTGGTGGTATCGCGTGCCGTCAATCGTCACGAAGTGCTCGTAGTCCCCGCTGGTGACGAGGGCCTCCTCGCGGAGCTCGACTGCGGCAAGGAGAGCTGCCCGCTGACTTGGGTCGCGGACGCCGGCGACCCATGGACGCCGGCCTCTGTCCCCCCGTGCGACGATGTCGCCGCCGGCATCGACCAGCACGTCATGCACACCGGACGCCCGTGCGAGGTCGGCGCCCCGCTCGGCGATGTACGCCTTGGCGATACCGCCCAAACCGAGACGCATGCCCCGGCGGCGAAGCAAGACGGTGCGCATTTCTGCGTCGACGATCACGTCGCGGTAATCGACGAGCCGCTGAAGCATCGCGACGGTTCTTCGATCCGGGAGACGGAAGTCCGGCGCGTCCAGCCTCCAGCTTGGCGCGAGAGCGGCCCAGGTAGGGTCGAAGGCGCCGTCGGTGGCGCGGGCGACCTGGGCTGCCACTTCGAGCACCTCGATCACTTCGACGGGAACGGCGACGGGCCTCGTTCCTGCGGCGTCGTTCACTCGGGACACGGGGCTCGTGGGTGACCATTCGGACAGGACGCCCTCGAGTCGTCCCAACTCGGCGAAGACGTCCCCGACCACCTGCTCGAGGCGAACCGGGTCGTCACCGCGCACGGTGACCCCCACGATCGTCCCCATCAGCGGGCGAGCACGGCGGACGCGGGGTTCGTCGTCGCGCGGGATCCCGAGGGACGGCGAGCCGGAGAAGGCCACGGCCTAGCGGCCTCCCCGGGTGCGGAGAACCTGCGCCAGCGCCAAGCCCTTGCGCGCGGCATAGGTGGCCGCGTGCGCGGAGATCGTCGCGCCGCTGATCGCGTCGATGTCTTTGCCGATCGCGATGGGGTCCGTGAGGTGCTTGCCCACGAACTGTCTGCGGAAGCGAGCCTCTTCGATCGCCTCTCCTTGTGGTTCCCGATAGACCATCACCTCGACGTCCTTGAGCGCCCCCTCCGGCGTGACTCCAATCGCGAACTCGATGGGTAGGCTCTGGCCGACGACATCCAGAATGAAGATCACCCCGACCAGCCCCTGGTCGTTGCGCACCTCCAGGTACGGGTAGCTCCGCATCTCCACCTTGCGGCCGAGCGCCCGGCTGACCGCTACGAGCTCGGGATCGTCGAGGTCGAGGACCTTCCGCGTCGCTGCGGTGCTCCCGGGGAAGATGACGCGGGGGGCGTCCGCCTCGCGCAGATACGTCTGCGCCCCGAGCGCGGGGGCGGCGGAAACGAGCACGACGGTCGAACCGAAGAGCAGGCCGGGAAGGGTGCGTCTCATGTCGTCTCGTCTCCTCTCGACGTCGTAGGCGTCGTCCGCGTGAGCCAACGTTCGGGCAACCACATCGCTGCGAACGTGAGACCCACCATTAGCAGTGAGCCGCCGCCCAAGAGCATCCACCCGAAGATCAAGACGTAGGCGAATCCGCCTGCCACGTAGCGAACCGCCCACGGGCCCAGCGCATCGAGGAGCGCCCCGGCGAAGGTGATCCCCGTCAGCGCGACTCGCGCCCGGGACGAGAGCGGGGTCCCGAAAAGCAGGTGGGACAGGATGAGCACGACGACGGGGATGGTGAAGAGGTGGGAGTGGCTCACCTCCGTGAGCTGCCAGAAGGTCTTCGGGAAGCTCATCTCGCTCTCTCCGCCGCGGTAGTACGTGGCGATGGCGTCGGGCCTCAGGCCCATGCGACCGATCGAGAGCGCGACGAGGGTCGCTACCCCCGGGACCATGAGGAGGAGAAAGCCGGTGTACGCGATCCGCGTCTCCAAAGAGGCGGTCCGGAGCTGAAACCCTCGTCGAACGAACACTTGCATGGTGGGGGACCGTCAGAAGAGCCGGGTGATGCGGTTCTGGAGATTGAACGCCCCGGGGGGGGCGCCCGCGTCACGAAGAGACACATCGCCGCACGTCATTGATGAAAACGACTTTCGATATCTCTACGGGCCGGCAGCCGCACCGTCAAGCGGTTTCCATGCGCGCGGAGGACGTTCAGCGCGAGCCGTCGACCGACCTACAGTCCGAGCGCCAACGACCCCTCCTGCCGCGGCTCCGCCGCCCCAATCCATAGCCCCGCGTCACGCCCGAGGCCCGGCGAGTCGGCCAGGTGCTCCACCTCCTTCGTCTGGTGGCCCATCGCGTGGAGCTCGTCGACGACCGTCGGCGGCAGTGCGCGCGGCTCGAGGTAGAGGATGTCCGGCAGGTCTTGCTGATGGAACCGCGGGGCGCACACGGCGTCGGCGGCGTTCATGCCGAAGTCGAGCGCATTCGACAGCTCCTCGAACACGGTCGTGATGATGTGCGACCCGCCCGCTGCGCCGAGCACGAGCTCCACACCGTCTTCGCCGAGCACGATGGTCGGCGACATCGACGACAGCATTCGCTTGCCCGGCGCGATCGCGTTCGGCTCTCCCTGCACGAGGCCGAACATGTTCGGCGCGCCCGGCACCGACGCGAAGTCGTCCATCTCGTCGTTGAGGACGATGCCGAGCCCCGGAACCGTCACGCCCGCGCCGAACCAGTCGTTCAGCGTCGTGGTCATGGCCGCCGCGTTCCCCTCGGCGTCGACGACCGACAGGTGCGTCGTGTGGGGTCCTTCGCGGGCCTCGCTGGCGGAGGCCGGGAGGACGTCGCGGCTGGGCGTCGCCCGGTCAGCGCGGATGGTGGCGCGCTCGCGGTCGGCCCATGCGGGGGAGAGCAGATCGTCGACGGGGCTCTCCACGTAGTCCGGGTCGCCGAGCCTTTCGTTTCGCGCGGCGAACGCGCGCCGCATGGCCTCCGCTGTCAGGTGCACCTGCGCCGCGGAGTGCCAGCCCTTGGAGCGAAGGTCGAAGCCGTCGAGGATGTGCGCGATCATCGCCATCGTGACGCCGCCGGAAGAGGGGAGGGGCATGCCGATGACCTTCTTCCCGCGGTACGTGTACTCGACGGGCGCCCGCCACTTCGCGCGGTAGCCCTTCAGGTCCTCCGCGGTCACGAGCCCGCCTTCCTGGCGCATTGCGCGAGCGACGGCTTGGGCGACCGGCCCCTCGTAGAAGCCGCTCGGCCCCTCGGCGGCGATCCGCCGAAGCACGGCGGCGAGCTGCGGGTCACTCCACGTGGAACCGACGCTCGGGGGCGCGCCATTCGGCAGAAAGAGCGCTGCGCACGCAGGGTCCCGGGCGAGGCGCTGCCTCGACGCGTCGCTCGCGCGGGCGAAGGGAGCGTCGACCACGAACCCTCGGTCGGCGAGCGCGATGGCCGGTTCGACGAGCTCCGCCCATGTCTTGCGCTTCGACCCCAGCGTGTGCCACGCCTCCCAGAGACCCGCGACGGAACCGGGCACGCCCACGGCACGCCAACCCTCGCGAGAATCGCTCGTCGGCTTGCGGTCGGCGCCTCGGTACATGTTGCGGGTCGCCTCCGAGGGGGCCGTTTCGCGGAAGTCGAGCGCGCGCTCTTCTCCCCTCACGCGTGCGACGAGGAACCCGCCGCCCCCCAGGTTGCCGGCCGTCGGGAAGACGACCGCGAGCGCGAGGGCGGTAGCCACGGCGGCGTCGACCGCGTTCCCCCCGGACGCGAGCACGT
>VFSW01003477.1_pt1 | contig 23622 bp, 34 predicted proteins | sample 5358111 | NCBI WGS metagenome assembly VFSW01 (sample SAMN11554181, study PRJNA540505) | mine drainage metagenome | isolation source: sediment from site ElyBrook_90M | place: USA: Ely Copper Mine, Vershire, VT | collected 2017
CCCTTTTATACACAGGGGCCGGGGCTGCAGCCGGGGGGCATTACCACCCCCCCCCTTTTCCCCCCCCCCGCGGGGGGGCTCCTAGGGGCCGTGGGGGCTGGGGGGCTTCTTCCCCGCCAGCACCACCACATCGTTCAGCGTGACATAGGTGGGGCCATCGGCGCGAGCGATCAGGGTTCCCGCTGGGATGATCTCATTCTGCGGTGCGGGGGTGGGCCGCGTGAAAGTCGCGTAACCCGTCGCGTAGCTCTGCGAAAACGGCTGGGCGAACAGGCTGCGAAAGGCCCAGTAGACCGACTGCTTGATGGCTCGAGCGATGCTGTCGCGCCACATCAAGTCGATGCGGGCCATCTCGACCGCGATGCCATCCAGGAAGCGGTGGACGACCGATCCGCGCTTGGCGGGGTAGAGCCGCCCACCCGAGGCGTAGAGCGTGCGGAGCATATTGAAGAGGTAGTACGACTTCGGCTTGGCCTGATAGACCTCATCAATCGGAAGCCCAATTGAGGCCGCGTCCGCGTAGGGTTGCAGGACGACGTACTGCCCAGCGTCTACCGGGATCGCCGTAGTAGGGGGAGCGACAACGCCGCCACCGCTACTCGGCGTGGTGGTGACATCGCTTCCCCAGAAGCTACCCCAGCTCACGGCTTAGACCGCGCTTCCGGTAATTTCAAAACCGTTCTGCATCGGCTCCGTGTACGTTCCAGGAACCCAGGCGAGCGAGGCGTAGTTGAGCCACTGGATAGCGTTCTCTTCGTCCATGATGCGGTCTGTGCCCATTGTCCGCTCGACCAGAACCCCGTCGGCGCGGATCACCAAGAAGGTCAAACCGTTGCTGCGAGCCTGTAGGACGGTTTCGCCCGAGATCGGTTGACCGCCCCCCGCGACGGCCGGCTTGTGTGCTTCGACGTGCTTCGACAGGATTAACCTCAAGGGGTGGGGAACCACAGGCCCGTCGAGTTTCCAGGATCGCTCGCGGGGACGAGTCCGAGGGCGCGGTTGACATCCCAGGTGACTTTCATCTGGGCGGAGGTGTAGAGCGAGAACGGCATGTATTCGATTACGAAGCCGCCCGCTTGAGTGGGCTTGTCAATGATCGGCTGCGCTTGCTGCATCCAGTACAGCTCCGTGCCGTAACGTCCGCCGACGTAGGAGACGCTGAAGACCGGGTTGCCGTTCCAGTTGACGTTGAGACCATCGTTGATCGCTCCAAACCCGCCTAATCCCACGTTGTAGTGGAAGTGAAGCCCCTCAAGTTGGCAGAAGCTCCCCCGAGCGGCGACGCGTTTGACCCAGCCCGTGTTACCCGCGTTGCTGGAAGGCAATGGTGCGCCCCAGGTGTAATATGAGCCGTTCCAGACGTAGCTCGAGGCCCGGTCAAAGGCGATCGCGTGACCGGGCGTGTTCAGGATTGCGCCGAGGCCCGCGATGTCCATGCGGTCAAGCACCCAGTTGATGTGCATCGTATAGATCGCCTGCGAAGCTGGGTCTTGGGATGGGAAGGGATCGTCAAGATAGAGACCCTTGACGCCTCGAGCGGCCCAGTAGTCGATCTTGCGCTGGATGTAGGCTCGTGAGGCGGCCTGCCCTGCACCGGATACGTCCAGGAAGAAGGTCGCGCCAGGAATTGTGCCGTAGGCCGTGGTGTAGTTCTCTTTGCTCGTCGAGTCAATATACAACTAGACAACCTTGCCCGTCGCCTGGACGGAGTTCGTCATGGCGAGCGTCCAGTCGGCCCCGCCGATTCCAGGACACACCATGTCGAAATTGCCAGCGGCCCAGGTCGCCGCGCTCGCGGAGGCGGTAAAGCCACCGAGTTGACGGGCGAATGAGCGGATGACCGACGTAGGCGCGGTCGGCGGCGCTACGACGACCGTAGGGAAGGGGCAGATTTGTCCACTCATGTTTAATCCCCCTTCCTACGACAGCAGCGTGCAGAAGTCGGTGCTGACTCCGGTGGCGGCCACCTTGAGAAGATCCTGGGTGTCTACGCTGAACGGGTCCGTGACAGTCACGAAGGCTGAGCCGTTCTTGGGCTTGATGCTGTACACCGCAGTCGCCCCACCGGAATCGGCGGCGGTCGTGAAGGTCATCGGGCGAGGGAACTTCTTGAGGTAGTTCGCCGAGGCCGCGAAGCTGACATCGACCGGGATTGCGGGCGAGTGTTGAACGTACTCCAGCAGCTCCCCAGGTCGCGCCACGATGCGGGCCATCAAAACGTTTGCCGCGTTCAGCACGTCCAGTACGGCCACGGCTGACATACCGATCTGATTTCCGGTCACGGTCGTCGCGCCAGAGCGCAACTGGAAGCCCGCTGGTAGCAGATCAACCTGGGTTGAAACCGCCACGGCGCTGACCGCGTACACGCTGACGGCGCTGACGATGAACGTCTTGTTGGCCGCGATGTTGCCGAGAACGACCTGACAGTTTGGAACGCCGTCGGCGGCCTTGACGAAGGTGATGGTGAAGGTCTGATCGGTGGTCGTCAGCGTGCGGTCGGTTCCCGCGAGGATGCCGTAGGCCGTCCCGGTCGGGGACACGCCGACGAAGACCACCTCGCCACCGACCGCGCCCTTGAGCGTGACGGCGACTTGGTAGGTCGTACCGGAGACGGGGACAGCGTTGAACGCCTTCGCGATGCTCTGCCCGCCAGTCGTCCCAATCGCCACCGTGTACGGATTCGCGCCCGAAACCGTGACGAAGGTGGGACTGGATTTGTCCCAGGTGGTCAAGTCGGTGACGGCCAGATTCGGTCCCGTCGTCCCACCGGGAACCGATGTCGGCTCGCCCTTGCGTCGCAAAGCGTTGACGGCCCCAGCCGAACCGCCGAGCGCAGCCACGGCGGTCTGCAACGCGCTAATCGAACTGTTCACGGAGGTCAGGTCCACTGGTGCTGGAAGCCCGTTCAGACCATCCTTGAGCAACGCCAGTCGCGCGTTGATCTCGGCCAGTACGTCCACGTCCGAGCCGGGGAGGAACGGACGCTCCGAGGTCGGCTTCGCCAGAATCGCGGCAGCGGTGATGACCGGGCTATACGGTGCATAGGCGCTCGGGGTCGGAATCGGGTTGAAAGCTACGGTCACGCGTTACCTCACTTGCTCCCGGTGGAACTGCCCGTCGCGGGCAGTTCTGGAGTGAATTCGATTGGGCCAGCCACGGGGCCGCCACTGGCGGAGATGATCCGCGCGATGCTCAGGCCGGAAATTTTGATCTTGACGACCACGGGAGCAACGCATGAGATACCCGTGTGCTTGCCAGCGCTGCCGTCGAGATAGACGGACGAGTGGCCCGGAGTCGGCTTGCACGCCTCGTCAACCGTGATACCGCCTGGGGCTGAGACGATCAGGTTTGTGCCGACTCGAGCGCCAACCTCAATCTGCCCATTCTCGACGGGGATAGCGTAGAGCTTTCCGTCGGGGCGATTGGCAGAGAACAACAGGCCGCATGAAGCGAGCAGTGGTAGAACCATCAGCGCGACTCGGCGCATCAGAACCTCACCGCCGAAGGAATCTGGCCCTGCATGATCTGCGCCATCGCGGTGTCCAGTTCAAACCAGAGCATCGTCGCGTCGGCTTCTGGGCCACCCTCGAGCAACTGCTCGAACTTGCCCGTCAGCCACGTCGCTAGGGCTTCTTTGGCCTGGAGGCCGAGGAAGGGAATCTTGTTCAGCGCGATGTTCAGCACCATCTTGACCAGCGTGTTGACCGCGAAGCCGATGACGCTCTTCGGGTCAATCAGCGCCTTGGCTGGCTCGACAGGAAGCGCGACATCGGGCTGGGCTTGTACAGCAGCTACCTTGAGCGCGTCTTCCTTGGCCTGCATTTTGTCAAAGCTGGCTTTCATCGCGTCGTAGCTATCCGCTCCAGCAGAGCTGGATACGCCTAGCGCAGTCACCAACGAATCGGGCATGGTGATCATGCCTACGCCCGCAGCGGCAGCCAGATCGCCCGTGAGGATATGGCCGCTAGGAACTCCGAGACTCCCGAGACTCCCGAGACCAACCTGACTCCCGAGACTCCCGAGGTTGGTCTCGGGAGCGCTCTTATCCTTCGCCATATTACTCAGCACCGCCGAACAGGGCTTTGGCTTGCGGAATCTTGTTGGCGACCGTATGTGCCCAATCCACGACTGGCGTGAGGGCCCAATCTACGACCTTCGCAATGCCCTGAGCTTCAGCGGCATCAGCCAGGGGATTGTCGAGCCACAGACCGACCACGGGGACGAGTTGATCGACGCTCTCGACGAGGCGAATCAGGTTGGCTTTAACCCAATCGAGCTTGGTCTGACCGGGGGCGGTTGGGAGCTGGTCTTCGGCCAGAATGACGAGTTCCTTGGCGGCCCACTCGAGATCGTCTACGCCAAAGCCGTCTTTGAGGCGGTCGGCGATCAACTCGTAGACGTTCTTCTGGACTTCGGCGGCGGGGCTGAGGGTGGTCTCTCCAACGAGGGTATCGGTTCCTTCGCTCATGGTCGTGCCTCCTGGTACTTCTTCGTACTCAGTCTCGAGAAGCCTTTGGGCGGTCAAGCCTGTAGGGGGAACTCGTAGTCCAGAGCCTTCAATCGTGCGGCGATCATGAATACGGACGCGAGCAAGCTGTGGAGCATCATCGGGTCGCTATCCGCGACCCAGGCGAGGTTGTCGAACGCCTCCCAGGTGATCGAGTCCTCGTCGTTGAGCCACAGGCCCGTCTCTGTGATTCGCAGGACTCGCCCGGACTCGCAGGTCATCGTCGTGACGAGCTTGTCACCGTCGTTGGCCGCAATAAATCGGGCGCGGACGCGGAGATCGGAACCCTCGGCCATGCCCTTCTCAGGTGACTGGGGCCTCTCGGGGGCTTTGGGTTCTACCTTCAGCTTCGGCCTTGCCATGATTGCCCCCTTAGCCCGCCATTTGGAACTTGCGCTGAACCCGCTTGACGATCTCGGCCACGGGCAGACTGCCGGGGCAGGGCTTGCTGGCCCTGATCTCGTGATGTCCGAAGATGGTCTCGCGCGATGGGGTGATGCCGTAGCCCTGACAGATGCGGAAGCAAATCTCCGCACTCTTCTCGATCTGCCCCTCGGTGCGCGGCCCTTCCGGGTCGCCATCGTCGGCGTGCTCGATGCCGATGCTCCATAAATTCGGATTCACCAACGGCCCCCTGGGAAACCAGCGAGTCCGCAGAACCAATGGCGCGGTGGGGTGGTCGAAGATACCTGCGTGGAACGACTGGTTCGCCTCTCGGACGAACTGGTACACGCTCCGCCCATCCTTCGAGATGCCGTAATGAGCCGAGGTCGTCGCATCGTTGGTGAAGAAGTTCTTCATCGAACCGAGCGAGGCGGTGCTGGTGTGCAGCACGATGGCCTTGACCTTGAACGGTCTAAGGTAGCTGGTGCGCCCAATCGCAAAATTGACGCCATCGGCTCGAGCGCCAACCCAGACCGCGAGGCTGCGGTCGGCGGCGATGCGTTTGGCGGAAAGAATGTCATCCACGCTTGGCATGTTTAATCCTCCTCGCTGGTGTCAGTTCGGGAATTTGGGAATCGAAAGGAGGGTCGTCAACTCGATGGTGGTCAACCCTAGCGTCACTTCGACCGGGCCAGCGATAACCTTGCCGCTCATGGTGATCGAGAAAATCCACTTCGATCCCGCCGTACCTCGAGTGTTTGACCACAGGCCGAAGCCTGCGGGGAGCAAACCGTTGGCGTCAAACACCACATACTCATCGTCGCCAGCGATGACCACGGAGAGGGTTAAGCTATCAACGTCGTCTTTGCTCAAGCGGTACGTCAGTCGAGCGCCGGAGTACGGCGTGCCGTCCTGGAAGTAGTAAGGCGCGGTGGTTTGAATTGTGGTTTTCTGAAGCGCCATGTTGAGACTCCTTGGGGGACTGGCTTAGGGCCGGCTTACGAAAGATCGTCTAGGACGCGCAGCCACAAGTAGGGGCGGGATTCGTCAACCGGTAGCTTCAAGATTGTGGCGTCGGAGAAGGTGATGTGCCACTCGATGTCGTAATCCCCGGTCAGGCCAACCGTGTCGGCTCCGGCCCAGTGGTACGCGACGGTCTTTTCGGTGTGGTTGACGATGTCGCCGACAAAGCGCTTGGCGGCCCCACCGACCCTCGGGCGCAGGATCAGCGCCACGGTCGCGCACGCCTCGAACACGCCGTCAATCCCCTCGACATCGTTCGAGATGATCGGGTAGTGACTCCCCCGCTTTAAGAGGAAGTCTGGGTAACGCGGCGGCGGAGCTGGTGGACGGATGGTGAACATCCCCAGAATGGTAGGGAGGCCAAAGGGCGGTCAGCCCTTGAGTCCGATCTTGTTCGACCTAGCCGAAAGCGACGGAATCGGCTGATTGGACAGGCCGAGCTTCGGAGGTACGGAGGCGAGTCCGGGCAGCGGAGAGAGCTTGACCGAGGCCGAGAGGGGGTTCGGGCGAACCACGGGTGGGATGGCCCTGATGATCCCGATGCCGGACTGACCCCGCTTGATGACGACGTAGGGGTGCGCGGTCGTGGCAAAGGTGGCGATGCCAAAGAGGACGGCGGGATCATCGCTAAGGGCGCTCGAGGCGGCGTTCGCTGGTGGGACGTACTGGATATTGACGCCGATAGAGGTCGCCAAAGAGAATAGCGACACACTGGCGACGACGGGCAGCGGAACAAAGCCAGCCGCACCCGCGACGGAGACGCTGGGAGCGGCGAGGGCGGACAGACCGACAATCGGGGGTGGCAGGATATTGCCGGAACCACTGGTACTCGAGCTGGACGAGGCGAGGGCGGATGACCCTACGACGGCCTGGGGCGTGAAGGTGGTGACCGAGGAAGCTGTATCAGTTGGTGCAGTCAGAACCGCCGTGGCATTGACGCCCTGCGGGGTGAAACTCGCGGTACTCGAGACCGTTGACGTACCGCTGACCAAAGAGGCCGACCCGGTGACCGCCTGTGGCGTAAAGCTCGAGACCCCCGCCGTCGTAGCCTTGACCGACGTGAGACCGCTCGAAGCGGTGAAGCTCTCACTGGCGACCGAGGCCAAGGCGGTACTCTGGGCGCTCAGTGCGCCAGAGGCCGCAACACCCGGAGGTAGAACAGTTCCCGTACCGCTTTCGGTTGCGCTTGGCGCAATGAGGGTGGCGACCGCTTGGAAGTTCTCGAAGGCGATTGAGGCCAGAACTGGACTTGGCGCAGCCAGTGACCCGGTAGCCGCAAAGTTCTCGCTGGCGCTGGCGGATTCAGTCGCAATAACGGCTTGCAGCGAGGCGATACCGATAAAGTTCTCTTGGCCCGACCCCGAGACGGAGGCGGGTGTAGCGGCGAGGGCCGCAATACCAATGAAGTTCTCCGAGGCGCTACCTACACTTGTCGCACCTGAAGCCGTCAGCGCCGAGGATGCCTGGAAGTTCTCAAAAGCCGCGACGGTGCTGATCGCCTTGACCGCGACTAACGGGGCTGAAGCGATGAAGTTCTCGGATGCGCTCGAGCTTTCAGAGGCCGTTGGTGCAGACAGCGCGGAGGTCGCCGTGACTGGAAGCGGCGTGAATGACGCGGTAGCGCTCGAGGTGGCGACGACGGCTGAAAGCTGGGCGCTCCCTGGGGGTGAGGCGACCGTCGAGGCGGTGTTCTCAGTGGCGACCGGGGCCGCGAGGCTGGCAGTCGCGGTGACGGCGAGCGGGGTAAAGCTGCCCGTACCCGACGCGGTGGACGCGGGATCGCTCTGTGCGGCACTGCCCGTAACGGGCAGAGGCGTGAAAGCGGCAGTCGTGGTCTCAGTCGCCAGAGGTGCGGCGAGGGCGGCGGTGGCGAGATAGTTCTCGGAGGCGGTCGCCGCTTCATTGGCTCGCGGTGCTGCGAGGGGGGCCGACCCCACCACTGCGAGGGGAGTAAATGTCGAAGCCCCACTCTCAATAGCGGTCGGAGCGGTCAGACTCGCCGACGCGATGAAGTTCTCTTGCGAAGCGGCAGCCTCGCTCGCCCCCGGTGCGGCGAGAGCGCCAGTTGCGGTGACGGGCAGCGGTACAAAGGACGCGGTAGCCGACGACGATGCGGTGTTACCAGCCAGGGCGGATACACCAGTGAAGTTCTCCAACGCGCTAACACTCGAGACCGCGACCGAAGCGGCGAGAGAACCCGAGCCACTGAACGACTCCGCGCCAACAGCAGCCCCAATCGCCAAGGGTGCAGACAGTGCCGCAGCCGCTGTGACGGGCTGGGGGGTAAAGCTTGAGCTTGATGCCTCAGTCGCTCCGGGGGCAGACAAGGCCGATGAAGCGATGAAGTTCTCCGAGCTGGAAGCCACCCCTGATGCCCCTGGAGCAACCAACGCAGCGGAGGCGCTGACGCCCTGCGGCGTGAAACTGGCGGTCGCAGCTTCGCTGGACGCTGGCGCATTCAACGCGCTGGAGGCTAGGAAGTTCTCGGAGGCCGACGACGCGCTGACACCACTCGGGGCAGTAACCGCCGCGCTACCGATGACCGCCTGCGGCGTAAAGTTCGAGGTCGCGCTTTCGGATGCCAGAGGTGCGGTGAGGCCCGAGGTCGCCTGGAAGTTCTCGCTCGAGGTCGCGCTCTCCGTAGCTCCGGGGGCGTTCAGGCCAGCGACGCCCGTAACGCCAGCGGGGGTGAAGGTGGAGGTGGCTGCCTCGGTCGAAGCCGGAGCATTCAGCGCGGAGGATGCAATGAAGTTCTCGCTCGCGCTCGAGGTTTCGACTGCGAGGGGGGCGACAAGAGAACCCGTAGCGGTGAAGTTCTCGGAGGCGGTTGCGCTCTCGCTCGCCAAGGGCGCGGACAAAGCGGCGGTCGCCTGGAAATTCTCGCTGGCGGTCGCGGCTTCGGTGGAGGCTGGGGCCGCGAGAGCGGAAGAAGCAATGAAGTTCTCTGACGCAGAACTGCTCTCAGTCGCCCCAGGAGCCAACAGGCTCGAGGAGGCGATGAAGTTCTCGGAGGCGACAGCCGCTTCAGTGGCTCGCGGTGCAGCCAACGCACCAGTACCCGTGACGGCGGGCGCGGTAAAGACCGCAGTGCCGGAGGCGCTTGAAAGCCCCGCATTCAGTGCGGCGGTTGCGGTAACACTCGGCCCGGAGGTGGGAAGGTCGCTGAGGGGATTCGCGGAGATGGGGGCAAAACCTAGAGGCACAGCTTTACCCTCCAATCGTTATCTGCACAGGGTAGTTTGAGTAGGGGAAGGGTCAGGCCGCTAAGCTGATCGCATTCAGGCTGGCGTCAAAATCGAAGGCATTCGATCCCTGGGAGTTCAGGAATAGCCCGTTATAAGTTGAGGTCCTGGCGTTGTAGTAGGCGATCACAGAATTCGCATTGGTCAGCAGCGGCGGAAACTCAATGGCGGTCAGCAGGGGGACGCCCGTATTTGAAGCGCCCATCGCCCTCCGCGCCGCCTGGTGGGAACTCTCCTCAAGTCCTGCGCGGATCGTCTCCGCCGCTGTACCGTTGTCAATATAAAAGTGTGCCTCGCGGCAAAAATCTGCGAATGTGTTGTACCATGTGCCGCGCGGGATGGTTCGCAAGGTCGCCTGAGCGTTGAGATCAATGTCGCTCAAGAAATCGCTGTCGGTCAAGTTGCTGGTGTGCCACATGTAGGCCAGCGTCGCCCAATCGAAATTCCCGATGAACGCAAAGTCTCGAGCGAGAGAACGGGCGAACGCGATAGCGAATTCGCAATGCACCATCTGTCGCTCGATCACATTGACCGTCGGGCGACCGAATCCCCAGGCCGAGATATCGTCCACGTACATCACACGCATCCCGTAGCCAATCGCCCGACGGATTACGAATTTGGTGACGCGTTTCCAGCGCTCGTCGTTCGGATCAGCGATTCGGTACGTGCCATAGGTAGCGTCGTAGGTTCCCACGAACGACGCGGCAGCGGTCATCTGGAACGCGCCGGGGGTGCTCGAGTTGACGACGAAGCCGTTGGCATCGAACCAGACGTTGTTGATCGAAGAGTCGCCCGTGCTGAACCGAAAGAAGTTCCCGTAGATGCCGGTGTCTTTGCCGAGGGCGAGTCGGTCGCTGACGATCCCGGCGTGATCGGAGACGTTGAACCATTGAAAGGTGATCGCGCCGGGGTACGCGACGAGTTGCGCTCGAGACACCAGATTCGGGTTCGCAGTAAAGAACGCGCCGTTGTCGAAACGCATCCTCTTCCCGCCCCAGTATCGCCGCATTCGGGCGACATCGGGGCGGTTGGTCCGCGAACTGAGCTTATTCCGGTGGCGTGGGGGTCCCGCAGCGGCGACGCCCATGATTACGGCGCGACGTAGAAGCCAGCCGTGATGCGCCAGATCACGCCCGTGGTGGTGGGGGCCACGATGGTCGTCGCGGTGTTCTGGGCCGCAGACATCAAGGGGCGACCACCGAAGGTTTCGGAGACGCGGTACACCGCTCCTTGCGCGGCGGCGTCGGCGGGAATCGAAAACGCAAGCGAGGTGGGGAGATTCGTGGTGGTGATGATGGTCGGGGTTGCGCCCGCTGTCAAGACCGCCGACGTGTGGCGCTCGATGTTAAGGTAGGTTAGGTAGTGTCTCAAGCCCACACCGGGCGCGGCCAAGGTGAGGGTTGCCGCTGCGCCGCTGGCGGCGGTGATCGTACCGGAGTTGGGCGTCACGAGGCCCTGCAAGCCCTGCGGCAAGGAACCCATGTGGCTGATCAGAACCACAACGATTAGGCCAGAGGTGAAGGCGGTTGTCCTGGCTCGAATGCGGTCATAGCCGGATACTTCGGCGACCCATGTACCCGTAGACGCCGAAGCCACCACGGTGACATAGATGCCACCAGCCAAGGGGCGCACCGGGATGGTGTACCAGTTCGTCCCGTCGAATGTACCTTGAAGCTCGACCGTGCCGACGTAAGTACCACGGATATCCAGGGTCGCAGTCTGACCCGCGTGGTTATCGCAGTTGATATCCGCATTGTTGGCGACGATACTGCCCGTCACCAGAATGTTTTCGCGGGGGTGCTGGGCGACGGTGGTTTGGCCGACGCGATCACGAGTAAGTTTCGCCATGATAATCTCCTAAACGATCTGGTATTGCAATTTGATTGGGCCGCTCTCGGGTTCGGCAAATTGAAGCGAGAAGGTGATCTGATCCGTCGCGCTGACCCAGGCCGAGATCGTGATCAGGCTGAGCATGTCCACCGCGTTGATATCGGAGTCCGCGTGGAATGCGAGGGACGGCTGAATCACCTGGTTGGTGTTGACGCCCACGACGGTCTGCGTCTCCGTCCACTCGCGCACCGAACCCGTCAGCGTCACGGTCGCAAATTGGAGCTTTGAAAGCCGCGCCTCAGTCGGCCAGATCAAGCCCGAGCTGAGATCGTTAATCAGGATGTCGTCGTAGAAGATGTCGTCTACCGTGGCCTTCGACGGTTGCGCCTCGGCACTGATTGCGCCAACCGGAGCCACTACGTTCGGCAGCGTAATCAGCGTCCACACGTTCTGCGTCACGGCCTGGGCCGTACCGACGCTGCTGTTGATGTAGGAGTTGCCGACGCCCAACCAGTCCATCTTCGGCGTGACGGTCTGACCCGCCGTAGCGCTGAAGGCCCAGAGTTGGTGGGTGTAGCTGCGACCCGCCACTACGCCCGTCTGGGCGCCCGAATACTGGACGCTGTTTAGGGTCGCGTTGACGACCTTCAGGCTGGCAACGCCGGACTTGAACTGGGTCGTGTCACGGGTCAGTGTCCCTGCGCCGCCCCACGTCCCGACGCCCGCGCCTTCGAGAAAGCTGTTCTGGGTACTCATGAGGTTGGTGTACACACCGTTGGCCTTGGGGCCAAAAAGCGTCCCCGTCAGTGCGTTCAGCCAGAAGTCGGTCAGTGCGCCGTCCGTACCAATGGGGTCCACGTTGGCGGAGAGCAGGCGACCACCACCGGAGGTAGTCGAAGTAATGGTGACATCCACCTCTTCGCCACCCGCGTCATCCGCCACGGTCAACGTGATGCCCGAACCCTCAATCAGATTCATGCGACGACGGGCCCCCACATCGGAACCGGAGTTCTTTCTCACGACCACTCGCGCGGTTGCGTCAAGTAGGCCGGTTAGGGCGTCCGTACCCGCCGACTGGTGCGACGCGGCGTGCGTCGCGGGGGCGGCTGGAGAGGCGTCGCCCAGCAGTACCGCCGTCCAGTCTGTCGTGTTACCCGCGTTGGGGGTTCCATTGCGGCGGAAGAACGCGCTTGAAGTCACAGGCAGGTTGATGTTCGCCGCCGTGTTGATTAGGCTACCCGATTGCGTGCTGCTCGGGATAACCGTGACCGATCCGCTCGTCAGCGTCGAATCCCAAATGATCTGGACGCCGACGCTCTGAATCGGGCTGAGGGTACTCGGCAGCTCGAGGGTCGCACCAGCGGCGCGGAGCACGACGATGCTGGCGTTGATGACGACCGTTCCCGAGGTCGCTGAAATTTCTTGAACCGCTCCGAGGTTCAGCGCGGGTTCGACGGGAACCCAGGCCGCACCCGTCCAACGCATTGTCGCCCCGACGCCGAGCCAATCGGAGCAATACGTGATTGCGCCAGCGTCGCCAGCGGCCAGCGTGGGGAGCGTCGCCGTGGTGTAGGGCGTCAGGCGTCGGGGGGCGCGGTCAGTGTAGTAATACTCGCTCGGCGCATCGTTGAAGACGGTATCGGGCGCGGAGGAGAAGTTGACAACCGCCCCGGCGTTGCTTGAGGCGAGAATGGTCGTGCGGGCTAGATTTCCGCCCGTCGTCCACGTGCCGATGCCGATTTCCCACTGCCCGGTGCTGGTGTTCTTGGCGGCGTAATAGGTGGTGTCGTTGTTCGCCAGCACCGACCCAAAGGTTCGATACCCTCCGGTGAGAGCGCCGGAGAGTACGAAGGTCGCGGTTCCCGTCGTGGCGGTTGTTTCCGCGACGCGATCCTTGGGGGTGACGAAGGCCATTCAGCCCCCGCTTACGCCTGGGAAATCGTGAGTGAGGAGATCGAGACGTTGCCCGCCGTGACAATCGAGGTCGTGTTGACGTTGATGTCCGAGGCGGAGGTGGCGACATCGCAGTCCGCCAGAACGGTCGTGCCGTCCGAGGCGAAGAAGCGAGCGAACGTGACCGTGCCCGTGGCGACCGCTGTGCCGGAACCGATGGCGTTGGCGGTGATCGCACCAGCCGCAGCCGCACCGAAGGCCGTCGCGCTGAAGGTCAAGGAGACGAGCAGGGTGTTGCCGGACAGGCCGGTAGCGGGGGTGGCGGGACGCGTACCCGTGTAGAAGCGAATGAAACCGGTGTTATAGCCGGTAGCGATCGCGGTCAGCTTGGCGTTGCGTTGGGCAACAGATTCGACGAATGCCATGTTAAAGCCTCCTGGGGCTGAAAGAAACCTGGGTCAAGGGGAAAGCGACCTCGTATCTCAGTCAGGGTAGGGAGGGGTCTGGGAGGACTGGGCCAGACTTGAAAAAGCCCCCTCTCGGGGGCCACGTTTAATCCGCCTTGTTCTGCCCGTAGCGGGCAGTTCTACTCAGCGATCAGCGGCGAATTGACGACTGGGTACATCACGGAGCGGCGATTGTGATTACGCCATTTGAGCTGCACTGACCCCAATGCTCCTTACCCAAAACTCCGAACGGACCACGGGGCTTATCCCAGGCGGCGCATCCAGCTCTGACGGCTCCAGACATTGTGTCTACGGCGTAGTGTGTCCAGTTGTGCTGACCGGGGGAGTAGATGTGGCTCAACTTGCCCGTCGAGTCCTGCTGGGGGGCGGTGGCGACATTGACTGCGCCGAACAGCACGGCGAGAAATGCGAAAATAGCGAGACTGGATTTCAGCATGGTGAAACTCCTTTTAACTCTGTCCGAATGAAGGGCCAAATCCCGTGATGGGGTCGGCGGCGGCGGGAGGGGTGACGAGTTTCTTGACTTCCAACTGGATCACCGACAGCGCCACTTCGATCAGGGCGATGTCGGTACGGTTGACTCGAGCGCGATCACGGAGGTGGCCAGCCTCCAAGCCCAATCGGGTGACTTCGGCCTGAGCGGTCACGCTACCTGCGGCTTTGAGCGCCTTAATTGACGCGTCCAGGGCGAGCGCATCGTTGTCGAGGTTGTTGGCCCGAACCTTGAGAGCGGTCAATCGGCCCGAGATGATGGTGAACTGATCGGAGAGAACACTCACTTGCGCTCCTGAGCCGGGAGACGCGACAGCATCGAACCCCAGAGCGCGGTTACGCCGGATCGCGGCCCTTTGGCGAAAATGCCGACGAGGATGCCGACGGCCTCGGCGTTCTCGTTCATAACGATGCTGCCGCTCGCGCCGCGATCGGCGTTGAAATTGACAAGGCGCATCCCCTCGTGGGGGCCGCGATCCCTCGAGAAGGTGTGGGAGATCAGGCCGAGATAATCCCCGCGCATCGGGAACGGCGTCATGCCCAGCGGCCCATCCCAGACGTAGAGTTCTTCGCCGAGCTGCGGATCACTAGGAGCAACCGAAAGCGCCGGGAGTTCCCCTTCGGCCTCGCTCCGCAGGATCGCGTAATCCGCAGGCCACGCGTTGACGAAATCTTCCACGCCCGTCACCCGCCAGCGCTTGCCATCCGCCGCGATCAGGGCGTAGCCCGCCTTCGGTTCGTCCGAGACGCAGTGGCCCGCCGTGACTGCTCGCGGGCCATCCTTCAGCTCGACCATCGCCCCCGTGCAGATCGCGTCCCAGGTGATGCCGTTCTTCTGAATCAGCACGAATACGCTGGCTCGAGCCTCCAAGAAGGGGGCTGGGAACGCGTTGCTCGCCCCCGCACTCGAGATGGAGAGCAGAAGCAGGATCAACGTCCAACGGATAAATCCGTTGGTTTGTGAGTAAACGTATGCGAACCTTAACACACATTCCCCACGTTCGGCTGGTTGATAGCAGCCCTGCCAGACACCGCTTTTTGAGCGATGTTCACGGCAGCGTTCCAGTCGGCGTTGACAACGAAACCACACGCTCGACACTGGAAGTCGGCTTGCGAGCGCCTGTTGGCTTTCTCGCAATGCCCGCAACGATGGCAGGTTCTCGAGGTGTTCCTGGGATCAACCAGAACCACGCTCACACCCGCGATCGCAGACTTGTACGTCACGAACTGTCTCAACTGAAAGAAGGCCCAGGAATGGTGTACACGTCGTTGCGCTTTGCGAACAGTGATCCTCTCTCGGATTCCGCCCAGGTCTTCCAGAGCAATTCCTCGAGAGGTGTCTTTTGCGCGTGCAACCAACTCTTTGGCGATACGGTGATTCACGTCTTTTGCGTGCCTTGCCTCGCGTTGCGCCCATTTCTTCAGCAAGCGTCTCGAGGACTTCGTGCCTTTGGCCTGAACTTTCGAGCGCAGGTTCGCACGGTGCGCTCTGGTCGCATTCAAGGTTTTGCCGCTGTAGGCGTTCCCGTCGCTGTCCGTAGCGATCTGGACAATTCCAAGATCAACCCCAAGATATTCGGTTGGGTCAATCGTTGGCTCTTCGTCCACTTCGACCACAGCGCACAGGAAGAACTTGCCACCAGAGTACAGAAGGTCGGCTTGACCACGAACCCGATTCATTCGTGCGGCTTGGTAGCCACCCAGGAGAACGGAGATCAACTCGCGCCCCTCAAGCGTCAGAATCGAAACCTTCTCGAGTCCCTTCCACGAAAGGATGCGTTGATCGTAAGCAATCGCTCCAAGTGGCCTGAACGTGCGTTGGGTTTTCTTGTCCAGCTTGTAGGACTCCGTGACTTTACCAACGGCGCGTACTGCCATCTGGCTCGAGAGGCCAAACATCTCCCGCACTGTGTAGTACGTGGCGTGATGCAGCTTCACTTGATTGAACACCTTCTGTTTGAACGCGATGCTCGAGATGTAGTCACAGGCCGCATTGAACCGACGCATCGTCTCGAGAAGTTTCTCGGACTGCGTTGGTGTCGGGTTCAACTTGACTTTGAGGGTCACAAGCACGCCCCTATCTTAGCACGCCTTGACGGTTTTGTTCAAGGCGTCACCAAACTGATCAACTTGAGTTGCTGCGGGCTTCGCCCGTATGCGTTGCTTCGCAACGGCCCCATTCATCCTACGGATAAATCCGTAGGTCTCCTGGATGCTGATGATGATGACGGCCAATAACCTCATGGCTTCTTGTGAACCGAGCACAACTCAAAGGCGTATTCATTGACTAGGAGATAGCCAAACACGACCGCTTCGGGATCGTTTGGATCGGGGTCGAAAGACACCACATAGCTCACGTTGGGCGTCAGCACGTATGCCTTAAGCGCGGGCCAGGTCAATTCGCCAATGGTGACGACCTGCTCCAAAGCGTCATCCAAGTCGAGCGCCTGCACCGTCCCGGTCGCCACGATCTTGCACTTCACGACATTCTTTTCCTCGAGAACGGTGTGCAAAATAGCGATCTCCGCTTGGAGAGCGGCGGTCGGCGGGACAATAACGGGTTGCGCGAAAGCCGCGCCGAGCAACAGCACCAGTCCAACCACCAGCGGAAACAGTTTACGCATGGGTCAGTTTCCTCCCTCGGATGGGCTGCCTGCCTCAAGCGAATTGCGCCAAATCTCGAACAGCTCGCTCAGATACAAACCGTTGACCATACGTGCCGACGAGAGGGTGTGTGGGACGTGCACACTCTCTCCAAACTCCCAGCCGAGCGGACGCGGCAGACTCTCGCCATGCCACCACTGGAACAACCCCACCTTGAGGATTTCTGCCCGGAGGCGCGTACTTGGTGGCGGCTGAACATCGCCCGTTCCGCTGATCTTGAACTCTGGCGCTGCTATCTCCGTCAAGCTGATCCTTTCTTGCCCGCCTTGTAGCGGAGCGCTCGAGTGGTGGCGTGGATGGTTGCGGCGGCATCGCGCCGAAGGAGGCGCTGTTCGTTTTCGAGTCGCTTGACCTGATCCCTAGTGCAGCGCGGGGGGCGACCGCCCCTGGAAGGAGATGCCACCTTGAGCGCCGAGGCGTATCCGCGTAGGGTTCCAGCGGGAATGCCCGTGGCCTCAGATGCCGCAGACCAGGTTCCGTGCTTGGAGATCAGCGCCTCAAGTTCTCCCACAGTCATCCCCGTCCCTTTCACGCCCCTCGCCACCTCAAACTCTTTCGGGCCAGCACCAAGTTCCAGGGATCGCTTCGGCGCTATACATGGCTGATGAAGTCGCGGTGGTCTGGGAGGTCGGGAACCCAACCGTACTTGTTGGATAAAGTTATATCTACCTCAGCCATGTTTAATCCCCCTTACCAGAGCGCGACGAGATTGGTTGCGGTCGTGCCAGTGGCATTGATGCCCGCGACCGAGATCGGCAGCACCGTACCCACAGGGGCGCCAACGAAGGTCAGCGTCATGCCGTCCGCCATGCGAGCCACGATGGTTCCAGCCCCGCCGACGTACACGGCGCGAGTCAGGGCGTGGAAGTCGATGGTGTCGGATGTGGTGACGGTCTGACCACCCGCGTGAGGATCGTTCTTCTTCGGGGGCAGGGGCAGGTAGCCACGGGCGGGCTGAGCAGTATTCGCCATAGACTCAAGGCTAGGCTCGAGCTTGGGCTGACCATCCGAGTTCGTTATATTCGCCAATTAGCTATATTCACCGTTCGGTGAATATAGAGAGCCCGGAGCATTGCTCCGGGCCACACAGGACGACCGGTCTCCCAGTCATCTCCACCACGTCGTTTTTTTCCTAACTCGGGAGGGTAACGAAGAAATCCCTCTGGTGGAAGCGGGTGGAATCGAACCACCGTCCTGGACAGCTTCCATGCAACTTCGCTCGCGGCAATATCCCTATGGGGCCGAACTCAGGAAGCGGGAGAGACCCGAGCGTTCAACCGAGCGGTTCGCCTTAGATCAGGCGTAGATTGCCGCAGAACGCGGCGCAAACATCGCGGGGGTGTAGCTCAACGCGGGCTTGAAGCTGGCGTTGATGGTCTTGCCGAACACAACAGAGTTGTTATTTAAGCGTTTGACGGATTGTTTCGGGGCCAACCGTCATCCCCGTGCCGATCAGTTGTCACTTCTTCTATACAGTCGAGACCATTTCGCCCCCGAACCCCTCGAGCGTACCACGGCAGTACAAGATTCCGCAACACTGCCCGCTGCGGGCAGTGTTGACAGGTGAGGGCTAAACGTGTGGGGTGATGGCGATGTCGAACTTTTCGAGCCAGCAGTATCAATGGCCACAGAACCAGCAATGGTCTGAGGCTTTACAGAAAAAGGGTGTGGGACGGAAAGCCAACGGATTTATCCGTTGGATGGATAGTCCCACACCCTTTTTCTGTAAATGAAATCGTCACCCATTTTGATGAAGTCCTTTTTGAGACCCGTGATTTCGCCTGCGAGAATCATTCCGCCACCTCCATATCGGTCTCGTACTGACTGATCGTGATGGTGTGCTTGCCGCCGAGCCTGAACAGGTTGTTGTCGGTGTCGGTGTCGGTCAGAATTACAAGCTCGAGCGAGCCACTGGCCGTCGGGGGCTGCGCGTTGTACTCGCCTAAGCCCTGATCCGCCACCAATGTCACCCGAACTGTCGGGATCGAGAAGGCATCAATCGGCTCGCCCGTCTCTTCGTCCACCAGCTCGACATCCTCGAACTCCGTCTCCGCCATCTCGAGCTTTACCACTGTGGCGATTAGGCTAATCGGCCCGAGCCTAGTTTCAACCGCTGTCTCTGTCTCGTTCTCCATGTTTAATCCTCCTTGATCTGCTTTCTTACACCGTACCACGATATACGAAAAAACCGGAGATTTTCATCTCCGGTTTCGGTGCTGCCGTTGCAGTCAGGCCGCCCTTTCGGGTGCGACCACCGCTGCCTCCGCTGGGTCAGTATGGCTAACCCCTCACGTCGGTTAGTGCGCGTCCCCGCGTCACCATTTAACGCTCCCAAACGCGCATCGCTAGAAGGCGCGTCAGCTTCTAGGGGCTTGCGAGTTCCCCTCTGGAGCTTCCCCCCGGAATCGAACTGGGGTCATCCGGGTACAGGCCGGATGCTCTGCCATTGAGCTAGGGAAGCGTCGCTAGGCCGCTGAATACCTGAAAGCGTTTATATCTTCCGTTAAAGTATCCAATCTTTATAGCGGATTACACCGCAGCCAAATCGTGTTCTTACCCTGACCAGCTCGTCCAACCGTTGATGACCACTATTGCTACCACTCCAACAACTACTGCGCCGACCACGGCGGCGACCTGCTTTGCCTTCTTCGTCATATCCTCACCTCGCCCGCATTTTTACTGACGGTAGGGGAGGGCTAAATCGCCTTGCTGATATTGTGGTTTTTATGCGTCTCTAGGCGCGTAAAGGGTGAAACCACAAACCTCGGCATCTCTGCCGCCTTCTGGGTAGCCGGTGCGCTGGAAACGGCTTCTTCAGGGCCATCCGTTCCTCGCTTATCCGGCTTTGGCTGTTCAGGCTGGAATCGAATCAGCGACACCACGATCTTCAATCGCGTACTCTACCAACTGAGCTACCAAACAACGTGTGGCGGTCTCTCCCGCGTTGTCGCGCTTGGCGTTTTTTGTCTCTGGGGAGCCTCTCGTTTAACAACCCCACTGGAGCACCTCCCCCGGAATCAAGCCGAGGGTACTTCCGATTAACAAAGTCGGCTGCTCTCTCACTGAGCTAGAGGTGCATTGGCCCGCGTTGACGAGTCGCGGCCCTCGAGTAATCTTTCCACCCGATTCCAAGGTCGGGTCCGGTTTCTCCGAGGCCGGCTTCGGTAGGTCGTTGCCGCCCAAGCTGGCCGACCCTGATCGGACGCCATCCCGATGATCCGCATCGCCCCTAAACGAAGGCGACGACTGGCAAAATCTTCATCTGTCATTTCATATTCTAGAATTTAGAATATGCCGTACTGGACAACCCTTGCCTACCTGCTCCCGGCTGAAGTCAACACTTCACCTACCGAGCGGGCCTCGGGCGTCCATCCATTGCTTTTGGGTTTTCAAGGAACCATCGGGATGTCCCGAAACGTCGTATAAGGATCACAACTGTATGCACCTAGCAACAATCGCCTACACCAACCTTACACTTTCTGTAACATCTTCGCGCCCTCGGTGTTCGATCAGCGCATTTGCGTCGGGGTTATCTTCTGGGTCTTTTGTGCCTTTTGAATCTTGCAAGGCGACCCGCAACACTCTCTCCCGAAATCTGCTACAAGAAAGACCATACCACACTTTCCGGGATACGTGCAAGTTTTTGCACCCCAAGAACTTTGGATGCCCCCCTTGGATTTGAACCAAGATTGCTCGAGTGATTTACCCCACGCCTAAAGGCGGGGGCTTCTGAAGTCTTTGGGGTCGCGCAACCGCGTTCCCCTCGTCATAAAACCGAGAAAGCCCACTCCTTCAGGTGTGGGATGAATCGGTTCGCCGTAGGCGCAGACTTTGCGAAGCAAAGCAGCACCCCTCGAGACTTAAACGAAATCTGCAAAAAATCTAACTATGTGCTATACTATCTCCATGCTCAAGGCGTACAGGTACAGGATTTATCCAACGCGAGGACAAGCAGCCATGCTGTCCAAGCAATTCGGATGTGTTCGGTTCGTGTATAACTTCGGGCTTGCTGAAAAAGTCAAGGCGTACCAGCTCACGGGCAAGAGTCCGACGCGGTACGAACTCGACAAGCGATTGACAGCACTCAAAAAAGAACTGCCGTGGTTGACCGAAGTGGCATCGCAGCCACTTCAACAAGCCATCATTCACCTCGAGCGGGCATTCACGAAATTCTTCAAAGAAAAGCAGGGCCTCCCGAAGTTTCACTCCAAGCACACGCACAACAGCGCCGCATATCCGCAAGGGGTCAGCGTTGACTTTGAATCAAATCGCATCACCATCCCCAAGCTCGGCAAGGTCAAAGCCAAACTCTCGAGAACCTTTGAGGGGCAGATCAGGACTTGCACGGTCAGTCGTAATAAAGCAGGTCAGTACCACATCTCAGTATTGGTGGAAGTCGAAAACCAAGGCATAACACCAGCACTCGAGACGATAAGCACGGCAGTAGGCGTGGATTTAGGTATCAAGCATTTTGCAGTCCTGTCCACAGGCGAAAGAATAGAGAACCCGCGTCACCTGAACAACGCACTGGCACGACTCAAGGTGCTGTCGCGCCGCCACTCCAAAACCAAAAAAGGTGGCGCGAACAGGGAGAAGGCGCGGCAGAAACTGGCTAGGGCGCATCAGCGCGTCACGGATTCCAGGAACGACTTCCTGCACAAAGAAAGCACGAAGCTGATTCAGGCTTTCGATACCATCTGCCTCGAGACGCTGAACGTCGCTGGCATGGTCAGGAATCACAGGTTGGCGCGGCACATCTCAGACGCGGGTTGGGGGCGCTTCGGGGAATTCCTCGAGTACAAGGCGGGCTGGAATGGCAAACACGTCAGGCGCACTGGGCGTTTTGAACCGTCCAGCAAGCTCTGTACCTGTGGGACGATCAACCGAGAGCTGAAATTGTCAGATCGAATCTGGACTTGTCGTGCTTGCGGCGAAACCCATGATCGGGATTTGTTGGCAGCGCAGAACATCAAGAGGTTCGCGTTTATTTCAGGGTCGGGCAGACCCGGTGAGCTTAGGGAGGCGTGATGCAACAACGGTCAGCCGACGAACTAAGAATCCCACGGCTTCAGTCGTGGGAGTGTCAATAGACTTCCTGCTCGGCAAGCGCCAAGAGTGGCAGTCGAGCAACCCCACGCTGGATTTGCAGGTGGCGACGGACGCAAAGGGGGATGGATCGTGAGTCTTGAGTGAGCACGAGTGGGAAGATGATTGGATTCGCGGGTATTGCGAGCATTGCAGCAAGCACCGACCGATCCAGTACGTCGCGGACCCTTTTCTTGACGAGGTGTACGGCAAGATTGTTCCCGCTTGGTGGTGTCGCCCGTGCTACTCAGACCGAAAGGATCAGGTATGAGTGAAGACTACAAGTTCGAGGTTAGACCCAGCGAGGACGGCAGAACCCTGTCTGTACGGTACGAACTACCCGCAGACGCTCTTGCGCCAAGCAAGGAGTCTATTCCTTCACTGGCGACGGTGGAGCGGCGTATGGAGCTTCTGGGCAACGAGGATCGGGCCGTAGTTCTCGGGATATTGAAGAGGTCGAAGGCCGACCCGAAGGGAATCACCAACGAGGAGCGACGCAAGGCGCTTGTGCTAATGATGGGCGAGGATAAGGTTTTCGAGGTCGAGGCGCTGATCTCGAAGGCGGTCGCCAAGATGGTTGATGGCGTGATTGGGGAAAGAAAGAAGGTCGAAGATGAAGAATAGCGACGAAAAAGCCGTGGGGACCCGCGCTCCCAGCATCGGCGTGTGGGGCCACCCGAGGCAGATGTCGAAGGTGTGGAAGGCACTCGAGCCACTCATGGGCGACGGGATACCCAAGGAGAATACGGAGTGCGTCATCACGCTCCAGGGCGAATCGCGGGAGGCTGTTGAAAGACTCGCTATGAAGGTCAAGACGCTTGTGACAGTACGCGAGATGATGATTGTGGACGCCGACGGCGCCGTGCGAGGGATTCTGGCGGCGAGGCCCAAAGGAGATAAGCGGTGACGGACGAGATGAAGGCGAAGCTCGCCAAGGACAGCCTGAAGACAAAGGCTGACAATCGCCGCGTGCTGAAGCGATACTCCGAGTCCATGGAGGCGTTGCTCAAAAATGGATACCAGTACCGTGTGAGGCCGTCTGGTCATGACATCTCGAGCAAGTTCCAGAAGAATCACGGTGGTGCGATTTCGCCCAACCTTTTGGGGTTCGCTCACGCCGTCACAGACTTAGAACTCGAGTGGGGTGACATGGACGGCAAGGTATTTGAATCGCTGTTTCCAAACCTCATAGCTTTGTCCAACACCGCCTCAAATGACCAATACCTGCGTCGTTGCAAGGACGCAATGATCAAACCTCACCCAGCGCGCTTCCCGATTGGCCTGCCAGCGTTCTTCATTGAGTTTTTGACTGAGAAGGGTGATCTGGTAGTCGATCCGTTTGCGGGAAGCAACCTCACCGGAGCGGCATCACAGATGCTTGAGCGGCATTGGCTTTCCTGTGATCTCGACCAAGAGGGTGAGCGGACAGACACCTACATTCGTGCATCATCTTTCCGCTTCGACGATGCGAGAATGCAACCTGGGTTCGACCACGACATTCGTGGCGAATATGAAATAAAGTCAGCTCACACACGCCCTCAGAAGCGAAAAATGGTCGGACTGCAAGAGGTCTTGAAGTTTGATGAACCTGTTCCATCTGATTAGGTTTTGTTGAGTAACTGCCCAACCCGGATATCTGCGGCTTGCATATAAGCTAAACACCCTGTCTCTGACGCAACCCTCGCCCGGAAGACGATTGACAGAGATTTCGGACGCAGAACGATTCACCACTTTCGCGTCTTTTCGAGGAACCATTTTTCTGCCGTGCTGGACAGTGGAAATCGAATGGGAACGATCTTCGCAGCTGGCAGCGCGCAAAGTCTCGAGAAACAGGCATTTTTACGAGCACGTGCTGCACGCGAATTTGACGAGAGGGGTGGGTTGAGCAATTACCTCTCGAGAACTGCTGTGGTGATGAACTGACAGCACCGTACCACACGCGATCTTAAGAATGCGTGCTGGACGGTGTTCTCGAATCATCTCACGCTCAAGGTTAAACTCAAAACATGGTCACGCTGACACTTTCCCTCGAGCC
>VFSW01003478.1_pt1 | contig 23620 bp, 18 predicted proteins | sample 5358111 | NCBI WGS metagenome assembly VFSW01 (sample SAMN11554181, study PRJNA540505) | mine drainage metagenome | isolation source: sediment from site ElyBrook_90M | place: USA: Ely Copper Mine, Vershire, VT | collected 2017
CCGGCCCCGCCCCCCCGCCCCCCCCCGCCCCCCCCCCCCCCCCCCCCCGCACGCCCGGCCCCCCCCCGCCCCGCCCCCCTGACGGCGCTAGGGGAAGTCGCAGCGGGTGCGGCGGATACGGCCAGGGCGGAGAATACGTCGTCGGTGGGGGCGTCGGCTGATGGGCGGCTTCGTGGGGGTCGCCGGGGCGGTCGATGCGGACGGCACACTGGCGCGCATGCTCGCGGCGCCGGCGGTTGCCGGTCGGGCGCGGATGTTCGCCCGGAGCATGGCCGTTTGCGGCTCGAGGGATGCGGAAATCGTCGACGCGGGCGAGGACGCGCTCGCAATCTCGGGTTACGTGCGCCATAGGGGCAGGGCCCTCCGCGCACGTGCGCTCCTCGAGCTCTGGCGAGAGCAGGGTCAGGACGTCCTGCCGGAGCTCGACGGAGAGTACTCCCTCGCGGTGGTCGTCGGAGGCGCGACGATCGTCGCTCGCGATCGCTACGGCGCGCGCCCGCTCTACGTCGCCGACCGACCCGGGGGAGGGGTGCTCTTCGCGACGAGCATCGGGCCGCTGCTCGCCGCGGGGGTGCCCGTCGACGTCAACCGCGACGGCGTCCTGCGCAGCCTCGTGCTCGGATACGTTCCCGCGCCGGACACCGCCTTGTCGCGCGTGACGCAGCTGGCACCCGGCGAGACGAGGACGCTCCATCCTCGGCGAACCAGCATCCGCTGGTACTCGCCCCGCGAGAGGGTCGACGTGCGCCGCACCATGGCAGCCGCGACGCGGGCGCTCGATGCGGCGGTCACGCGCGCGGTAGAGCTCGCGCTGCCGCCCTCGGGGAGAATCGGGGCCTTCCTGTCCGGCGGCATCGACTCGTCGCTCGTTCTGGCGCGGGTGCACGAGAGCGGGCGCAACGTCGAAGCCTTCACCCTTCACTTCGGCGACGCGCTGCCGGGGGAGCTTCGCTACGCGCTCGCCGTAGCGAAGCATCTCGGCGTACGCCATCACGTGCTGGAGATCGGAGCGCGCGCTTTCGTCGACGCGATCGAGCCGGCGCTGTTGCACCTCGAAGACGCCCTTTCCGAACCAATCGCGGTGCCGAATTTTCTGCTCGCGCGTGAGGCTGCGCGGACTTGCGACGTCGTCTTCACCGGCGAGGGAGGCGACCCATCGTTCGGCGGCCCGAAAAACGTCGGGATGGTGCTTGCAGCGGCCTACTGCGGCTCGCCGCAAGCGCCCTCGCTTGCGCAGGCTTACATGACGTCGCATCATCACCTGGCCGACGATCTCGACGTCGCGCTCACGCCCGAGTGGCGAGCCGGCCTGGACTTTAGGAGCCTCTCGGCGATGTTGGCGGCGCATGTCGCCCCGCCTCGGCGCGTGCGACGTACGACGTTCGTCGGGGGGCTCATGCGCTCCAACCTCGTGCTCAAAGGGGGGAACAACATCCTCGTGAAAGTCGCGAAAATGGTCGGCGCTCACGACGTCGCGCTCCGGTCGCCGCTGTTCGACCGCGACGTCGTCGAGCTCGCGCTCACCATTCCGCCCTGGCAGAAGCTCTGGGGGACCGAAGAGAAGGTCGTCCTCAAACGCGCCGCCGCACGCTCGCTTCCCAGCGCCGTCATCGATCGCCCAAAGCGAGGCATGGCCGTCCCGCTCCGCGCATGGCTCGGCGGACCGCTCGGCGAGCTCGCGCGCGACACGCTGACGGCACGGTCGGTACGCGAGAGGGGCATGTTCCGCTGGGAGTACGTCGAGAGGCTGCTGCGACTCGAGCGGATGCCGACCGACCTCGCTCGATCGCGGAGCTCCGAGAAGCTCTGGCTGGTGCTCGTCATCGAGCTGCACCGGCGCGCGCTCGAGCGGCTCGCCGTCGTACGGAGGGCAGCGTGACCGCTCGTATGTCTGGACCGACGCTCGACGAGGCGGCCTCGGATCTGCGCGCCACCTCGCGCGCGTTCACTCGCGCCAACTTGTACCACGCCGTCCTGCGCCGGCACCCCGAGCTGCGGCCGCGCTGGTCGCTGGAGCGCTTCTGCGAGGCGGCCTTGGCGCCCCGGTTGCGTCGCGAGCCCATCGAGGGACTGCTTCCCGAGCGCGCGCCCGGGGAGGCTCGCCGGGGCGCCGCCCGGCGCGAGTGGACAAGGGTCAAACCGAAAGAGCGGATGGCCTACTTCCCTGCAGCCATCCTCGTGGTCGACCGTCCGGCGATCGTCGACCTATTCGTCGCCTCCGGAGTGCTCGCGCAAGCGAGCGTTGCAGTCGTGAGCGCCGACGGAGAGCCGGCAGCGGTAGTCGCGTGGTTGTGTGATGGGGCTCGCAAGGGTCATCGCGCGCCGGTGGGCTACCTCCATGACGCGGGCACGTCGCTCTATCCGTTCCTCCTCGAGCCGCTCGCGACGCTCGTACGTGTGCGCCGAGGCGAGGGGCTCGCGTATCGGGACCTGGGCATCGGGCCTGGCCAGCCGCTGCGGGACCCGCTCGGGCTGGCATGCCCGTATGACGCGGCCGCCGTACAGTTGGAGGAAATCCCGCCGTGCAGCCTGGTGGCCTACGCGGTAAAGGAGGTCTGGGGGATGATCCCCCCCGACTCGATGCTCCTACCGATGCGGCCCGACCTTGCGAGGGCCTCATGATCGACTCGACGCCCGAACACTTCACGATCGGAGGCATGGCTCCGCGCTTGCTCGTCGAGCGCTTCGGGACGCCCCTCTTCGTCTATGACAGCGACACTGTCCGGCGGACCTGGCGCAGCGTGCGCGCATGCTTCGATTCCACCCCCACGCAACTTCACTACGCGGCCGTATGCAATCCCAACTTGCACCTGCTCCGGCTGCTCCGCGGCGAAGGGGCCCACGTGCATGCCAACACCCCCGGCGACGTCTACTGCGCGCTTCGCGCGGGTTACACGGGGGACTCCATCGTCCTCTCCGGGAGCAACCTCGGCGAGGACGACATCGCCTTCGCCGGCCGTCACGGCGTCTACATCCATCTAGATTCGCTCGACGATCTCGCGCGTGCGTGCGCGGTGCTCGGCCCGACCGACGTCGGCCTGCGTGTGCACCTGGAGCTCTTGCCCGAGAGCCGCATCGGAGTGCGCGAGCACGAGGTGAGCGACGCCCTGCGCCTCGCAACCGACGGCGGCTGCCGTATCACCGCCCTTCACGTGTACTGCGGGACGCACGGTCGAAACCTCGCTCGTTATCGTGACGCGCTCGCCCGGCTGGTGTCCCTGGGCTCTTCGCTGCCGGACGTCGCCTGCCTCAATCTCGGCGGCGGCTTCGGCTACGATTACTGCGATCCCGACGCCCGTCCCTTCCCGTTCGAAGAGCTCGGGGCGATCGCCGCGGCCGCTGCAGCTCGCCTGAGCGAGCATCGCCGAACGCCCGTGCTCCTGCGCGTCGAGCCGGGACGCGCCATGGTCGCCGGGGCGGGTGTGCTCCTCACGCGCGTGCGCTCGGTAAAGCGAACCGCCGGTCGTCGATACATCGGCGTCGACACGACGACGGCGAACTTCACGAGCCCCGTCGTCCACGGCGCCCACCGCCGCGTCGTACCGGTCGAGGTGTGCCCGCCCGACGAGACACCTGCGGACGTCTGCGGCTCCACGACGTACTCGCGCGACTTCGTCGCCCAGGGCTCGTGCCTGCCCGCAGTCCGCCCGGGCGACCTCCTGGCGGTGCTCGATGTGGGAGCGTACGGCTCTTGCATGGCGAGCCACTTCCTGAACCGCCCCCGGGCAGCCGAAGTGTTCGTCGACGATGGGCAGGCTCTGCTCGTCACCCGACGTGAAGAGTTCGAAGACCTGGTCCGCTGCCAAGTGGAAAACTAACAATCCCCCGGCAAAGCCGCGGGGTTGGATGGCTCCGTTGACAAGGAAGCCGTCCTTACTACAGTAAGGACGTGAGCAAGGTCACGAGCAAGCTCCAGGTCACCATCCCCAAGCAGGTCGCTGATCGGTACGGTATCCGGCCCGGTTCTGAGATCGCCTGGGTTCCGGCCGGGGAGACATTGCGGGTCATCCCCGGTGGAGCCGAGCCTTCGGCGCCCATGGATCCCAGCGAGCGGCTGAGGCTCTTCGACACCGCTACGGCTCGACAGAAGGCACGCCAGCGAAAGCGCTCGCCAGCGAAAGCGCGCGACCGTGGGTGGACACGCGAGGAGCTCTACGTCCGTGGCCTTCCTCGTTGACACGAACGTGCTCGTCTACCGCTTCGACCCGCGCTTTCCCGACAAGCAGCGAATCGCAACCGAGTTGCTTCGCGCGGCGATCCTCGACGGCTCCGCGCGGGTCTCCCACCAGGCCATCGTCGAGTTCGTCGCCGCGGTGACTCGGCCGACCGCTGGCAAGCCTCTGCTTGAACCGGCGGATGCGCGCATGGAGGCTGAGGACATGCTCGCTCAATTCGAAGTGCTCTACCCGACCGAGACCCTGCTCCGTACGGCTCTACGCGGCGCGGCCGCCTACAAGCTCTCATGGTTCGACGCGCACATGTGGGCCTATGCAGAGCACTACGGGATTCGCGAGCTCGTGTCGGAAGACTTCCAGGATGGCAGGCATTACGGAATCGTCAGAGTCCGCAATCCCTTCGTTTGAACGCCCGAAGACTTGCTTCGTGCGGGCCGATTTCCGGCCAGACCTTCAGTACGAGCCCTCCAGCGCCAGGTAGACTTCTGCCGTATTGTAATAGAGGAAGTACGGGTGCTGCATGCCGTCGTCGAGCATCGTCGGATAGCCGAGCGTCGGGTCGCCGTTGGCCAAGGTGAGGACCATGTTGCCCTTGAAGTCGCCCAGCTCCGGCATGATGAAGCGCACGAATACGTCCCCCCCGTAGCTCTCTTGCACCGGCTGTCCGTTGCCAAACTGCGGGTCGGACGTGGCTCCGTAACACATCGACTGGTACGGGCACGTGCCGACGTCGTAAAACCACATATAGAAATCAGCCACCGACGCGCCGATCGCGATGGGTCGATAGAACGGTAGGTTGTACTCTGCGGAGAGCGACGCACCTGTTATGAATTGCAGATTCGGCTGACCGCTGCCCGAATCCTGCCCCGCGGCGCCCAGCGAATTCGCCGAGGAATACCGATCGATGTAGTAGCGGGCGCTGACGCCCGCGCTGACGACGAAATCGCCGAACGTACGCGCGAGCCTCAGCTTCGCAAACGGCGCGGTGATGTTGCTCTGGAGCTGGCTGGCGAACGAGAGCGGGGCGGTTAGACCCGCGGATGCTCGAAGGGCGAGAGCCGAGGGCAGGTGAAAGACGTGCGAATACTCCAGCTCCACATCGTCGGCGCGGAATCCTGACTCGCCGGAGTCCGCCAGGAAGTACTGGAACGCGGCGACCTCCAGGCGGATCCGGTCGTCCGGCGTGACGAAGTAGTACCCCGCCACGTCGAGGACATTGAAAAGCTTGACCTTGCCGACCCCCTCCGCGAGGTAATTGTCTTGGAGGAGGCGGTGCGTCTCGAAGTCCGCTACCAACTCCCACGGCTTCGCTCGCGGCCGGTGCTCCGTCAGGTCCTGGTACTGCGCGCCGAGCGGCTGGAAGGTGTCCGCCGCGGAAATCCCCGTGTCGCTCTGCGTCCCCGATTCGCCGGCACCCGCCGAGGGTGGTCCCGCGCCGCCCTTCCCTCCCGTATCGCCCCTCCCGCCGGCGCCCCCGGACGCCCCGGCGCTCGTCGTCACGCGGATCGCGGTCGCAATCGTCCCCCACCGGGCGCGCTGCAGGGGCATCGGCGGTCGCACGGGCGGCTGCTAGTCAGTTGTAATACGTAAACGCGTCGAGGTAGTATTTCATCTGCAGCTCGTCCGGATACGCGGCTCCCGGCTGCGACCCGTCGTCCAGCTGGTTGACGAGGTCGTTGTTGTAGTTCCGCACGATGACGTAAGAGACGACGTTCACTTCCTTCTGCACTGCGACGTATTCGTTCCGATCCGGGATATAGGCCCATATCCACTCGCTGTGGTCCGGGCCGAAAAACTCGTTGTGCCCCGTCGGGTCCGGGATCGTCCGCGGGTCGTACGTGCACGTCGGGCTGTTGTAGACGGAGCAACCCGGATAGTTGTTTTGGGCCGCCAAGTCGCGGAAGTAGTTCACGAAGTCGTCGACGCGGCTGAACACGTGCCCTCCGATCCAGTTGCGAACCTCGACCCGGCCGCTGAAGTTGGGGCTGTGGGTGTCCTGCGCAAAGAGGGCTACCGCCAGGGGCGCGAAGTACGGGAACGCGTCGTACTGACCGCCCACCATCGAGTCGACCGCGTCCTCCGCGACCGTCTCGTACGACGGGTCCAGTCCCGCCGCGATGCCGTACGACGTGAAGTACGCCCCCGCCTGGTTCTGATCGTAGAGCGACGAGCTCGGCCAGAGGCCGACGAAGTATTCCATGGCGAAGAGCTTGTCCAAGATGATCCCCTGCTGCGTCACGTCGCCGTAGAACTGGTCGTAGATCGTCGCGACCGGCCGCTGCCCGGTCGACTGCTGGATGACGGCCTTGTGGAAGGTCGCCATGAGCTGATTGGCCGTCGACAGCTCCAGATTGAACTTGTTCTCGAGCTGCGAATAGTACTGGGCCGCCGGCACGTTCGGGGGCGTCTGGAAGCCGATGCGGCGGAGCGTGTCGGTGATCGAGCCGCTGTTCCAATCGTAGATCCACAGGAGCAAAAAGCGCCGCATGTCCTGCATCAGGCCCGCCGGCTTGTCCGCGTAGGCCGAGTCGTCCCAGAACTTCCGGTAGACGCGGAAGTTGTTGAAGTTCCAGAGCCAGTCGTACTGCTCGACCTGGTTGGCCATGATCTCGCTCGGCGTGGCTCCCATGTCGAACTGCCGGCACAGCGGTGTGTAACGAACCTGTCCGTCGTGGCACGACATGAACATGATCTCGGTCTTGCCGTCGGCTTGGAACCCGAGCGGGTCGTTCCAGGGCGTCTTCGCGTCGATTTGCCCCGTGATGCTCTTCGCCGCCGGGAGGGCCGGGTCGACCGGCTTCGGCGCGTCGTTCGTGTACGTCCACGCGAGCGCCGCCTGGTCGTACGGCCCCCACTGTAGGACGTCGAAGACGTCCCCCATCCGCGCCGTGTATTCCATGACGGAGTTCGTATAGAGCGTGTATTCGGGATTGCCGTTGACGTCCGTGATCGCGTTCCCGCTCGCGTCGGTCTTCACCGGAAAGTTCGGCTGGTCGATGCTGCCCATGAAATTGTGCTCAAGGCCGAGCGTGTGCCCGAACTCGTGAATCGCGATCTGCTCGTAGAACGAGTTGACGAGGTTCGTGGCCCACTCCTCCTTCGTCTCCCAGTGCGTGCCCCCGCCCGGGTCGGCGATGCAGTGGCGGGCCGCATGGTCGGCGATCTGAACGAGGCTCATCGCGTTGACCGGGTCGTACACCTGCTGGCGGTGGATGAACTGCTTGGCGTACTGGAGGTCGATATGGTTCTGCGTCAGCGACCGGAAATTGTTGATGAACGCCGTCGCGTTCTGGATGCCCTGGTCCCCGGTGACGCCCTCGAACGGGGTGATGCCGTGATCGATCTGCGCGGCGACGGCGTGAAACTGCACCTCGTTCGCCATGAGGTCCCAGAAGTTCGCCGGGCCGTTGATCCCGGCGCCGCCCTCGGGGATGACGAACGCGTTCGCGGACGGGTCGGCGTAGATCGCGTAGGGGATGAGCGTGTAATAGGCCGTGAAAAAGTCCTGATCCTGGGTTGGGATGAAGTCGCCGGGGCCGAGGTTGCCGTACGTCGCCGCGGGCTTGCCCATGTACTGCTGGATGTCCTGGAAGAGGGACGAGCTGCCGTTGTGGCTGGACGCGACGACGGAGCCATTGAGCTGCACGGTCTGCCCCGGCGTGCACGAGCCCCCCGAGAGACCGGGCGGCGCGGGCGGCCATTCCGAAGGCGCCCCGCCCGGCGCATAGCTCAGGCCTTGGCTCACCCCGAGCGACTGCAGGAAGAAGTCGATCTGGTAGGCGAGCGCCGTCGCCTCCGAGTCGGCGATGTTCACCGTGGCGTTCAGGATCTCCCCGGTCCGGGGGTCGCTCGCGCTGGGCCCGTATCCCAGCCAGCCCGTGTTCGCATCGATGTCGGGAACGTAGTGGATGAAGTTGTAACGGACGTCGCCGTACTGGCGGTTCGGCCCCTGAGCGTCGCCGAATCGGGCCTCGTCGTTCCAGTCGAGGAAGTCGACGGAGAAGGTCTTGTTGCCCGCCTTCTGCATCAGGTTGTTGGTGAGATCCTTGATGCCGTCGGGCGCGCGCGCGCACCCCTTCGTCGAGCAGTCGAGGTTGACGTCGAGCGCCTGGTCCGACGTCGAGTCGTACGTGCGGTGCCCCAAGAACGCGTCCTTGACGTTGTAGGGCACGTCCGACGCGAAATAGTAGGTGACCGGCTTGAGCGGGTTCCACCGCGTGACGAGCTCGCGCGCGGCGAGCAGGTTGCTGTTCGTGTCGCGATCGACGGGGATAATCTCGAAAAGGCCATATTTGTGGCGAATGGGGTCCTTCTCGTCGAGGACGAGCGGGACGTACGCCGTCGAGTTCGTCGAGGGGTCCTCCACGTCCTTGACGCGCATGAGCGAGTACATGAGCGTGAAGGTGACGTAGTTGCGGCCGAACGACTGCGAAGACAGACCGCTCGCCCCTTGCGCGAACGCCTCCGCGCAAGCGGCGTCCCCGAAGTTGAGCGGCGCGGAGATCTGCACCTGCCAGGACATGTAGTCCTGCCTCCAGTCGTCCTGCTCCTCCGTCGTGAAGCTGTTGGGGACCAGCGTCGCCGAGGCGTTCGAGATGTCGGTGCACTTCTCGAGCGCCCCCGTCACGAAGTACCCGAGCGGCGCCGCGTCGCTCATGTCGTTCTTGTCGAGGTTGATCTTCACCCACTGGCGTACTTGCCAGTCGAGCTCCTGGTTCTCCTGGTAAAAATTCGTCGTCTCGCCGTCGAGGTTGACCTGGTACTTCAAATCGACGTTCGTGATCGGCCACGCGTTGATGACCTCCGGCGTGTTGTCCGGCGACGCGACCGACGAGATCTGCCGCACGTTCACCATTTGCAGCTTGTCGGACGTGATCACGAACCGCACGTACCCGAGGCCCGTGCCGAAGCCCGTATCCGCCCCGGGAAAGACGCCGAGCGCGCCGAGCGGGTTCGGAGTCGAGACCTGCGTCACCGTCGCCTTCAGGAACCAACCTGGGTCGGGATGGGTGCCGTCGGTCGTCAAGAAGGCCTTGCGGATGTACTGATTCTCGTCGAAAACGCCGTTGCGCGACGGGCGGTTGCCTACGCAGGATGCGAGAACGAGCACCGCGAGCGCGAGGGACGCGACCGGCCCGCGAATGGGGGAACGGGCCGCGCGCCTGACGGGATGGGCCACCACGAGACCGTGAATCATGTCGAGTTCTCCGTCGTCCTTCCCTGGAACCTCAGTTGCCCGGCAGTGTGGGGTCGAACAGCGTCGCGTCGACGATGCGGCCGTAGCCTCCACCCTGCGTCACTCCCAGGCGAACGCCGTTCGAGAGCGACGTGATGAAGTCCACGTAGTTCTCGTAGGGGCTGTACCGAACGATGATGTTGCAGGCCGTATACGCCTGAGGATGCGCCGCGAGCCAGTCGAGGACCGTCGCCACCGACGTGTACATGCGCACCGACAAGAGGTCCTTCGTCGTGGCGTCTTCGCAGAGGAAGACGTCGCCCAAGAAATCGGTCGTCTCCACTGCGAGGAAGACGAGCTGCGGAGGGGAGGCCGGGGCGCCGTTCGCGCCGAGCAGGAAGTCGTAGTCGACGTTGGCGGTGATCTGCTCGCCCGTGAAATCGAGCTGATAGGTCTGGATGAAGCGGTCGCGCATGCCGTCGAGCGCGACGGGGAAGCCGACGCCGGGCTGCTTGGGCGCCCACGGTACGAGCACCTCGATGGCCGGGTTCCCCTGGGGAGGCGGCGCAGAGCTAAGGTCGTACGGGTTCACGTGGAGGGGCATCGAGACGAGCGCCTCCTGGATGTCGGGGAAGGTGCCGTCCTTGGTGGGCGACGTGCCCTGCCCTTTCACCAGGTTCACCGGGACCGCGACGCTCGGGTTCGCGCCACCCCCGAGCGTGAAGGCCGTCGCGTTCCTGCCGAAGGCGCCCTCGTACGGGGCCAGGATCGGAGCTCCCTTATCGTCGAGCATGACGCTGCCGTCCGGGTTGAGGGGCGGCAGATCCTTCCCGCAGTGCGTGGGGTCCTTGTTCGTCGCGCAATAGTAGGCCGTGTAGGCCGCGTTTCCCGTCCCGGTCGTGTGGTCGCTCCAGCCGCTGCGGAGGACGACGCTGCCGAAGATGTTCGTGAGGAGCGCGGTGTCCTGAGACGCGATCGGCGACGGGCCGTTGCGCTGGTCGTCCATCGCGCGATAGACGGCCGTCTCGCCGCGGTAGAGGTAGCGGGAGAAGGCGTAGTCGTCGAAGATGCCGTTCTTGATGTCGGCGCCGATGGTGAAGTCGAGCGGGGGCACGCTGTTCGTCACGAAGGCGCGCTCGATGTACTCGGCCTTCTCGAACTGGCCGTCGCCGCTCGAATCGAAAAAGAGGTTATCGCTGTCCAACGTCTGCGCATCCACGTCGCCGAGCGTGATCGCCGACGGGTCCGTGCCGGCTGCGACTGCGGCGCCCTCCGCCTTCAGGTACTGGAGAAATGCGTAGACCCATTCCTTGAAGAAGAAGCGGTCATCCTGCGCGTCGAGGGGCATCTTGAGCGCGCTGTTGCCCGCGATGACCTGCACGGCGCGGGCAAACGAGTTGGGGAACGTGTCCCCGAGCCACTTCTCGTCGCAATTCGTCAGGCCCGTGATCGAGTGGTCGTCGCAGAACGCCGTCTTCTGGTGGCCGGGCTTGAGCCCGATGCGCATCTGCGCGACGACGTCCGGCGCAGTCGTGGCCATCGGGTCGAGCCCCGCGGGAAGCGCTGCGTTCGCGAGGAACACGACCTCCGCCGCCGTCAGCGTCCGAGGGACGGCGCCCGGGATGGTCGTCGCCGTCGTCACGAGAGCCTGCGGAACCGTCGTGATGAACGTCTCGAGGCCCGTACACCCTGCGGGCGGATTGCTCTTCGGCGGGTCCCCCGCGCACGACATGTCGCCGACGTAGTGCGAAAATGACGGGTTCGATGCGGCGAGCGCGGCGCTCAGGTCCGCCTGAGCGCGGCGCATGTACTGCATGGTGACGAGGCCGTAGCCGTGGAGGTCCTTCTTCTTCGTAGGATCGTTGCCGGTGTAGTCCTGAACGATGGGGCCGAGGGTCGACTGGTCCAGCGAGAAGTCGAACGAGACGTCGTTCGTCCCCGGGACCGTGTTGTCCTGGACGACCTGCGTCGTCGCCAGCTCCCCGTCGCCGAAGTTGATGTCGATGCCCTGGACGTCGAATCGCCATGTCTCGGCGTCGTGCGAGATCCCCCCGATGAGTTTGTTGTACTCGTTGTTGTTGGCATTTGCGTCCGTGGAGGTCTTGACGCACTCACTCAAAAAATCCGCGAACGTCAGCCCGAAGCCCAACGTGCACGGCTTCTTCAGCTGCGCGTTCAGGACACCCGCCGTCGCCGTCGGACCCGCAGCGTCGATCTTGAGGAAGGAGGCCGCCCCGGCGTACGGAGTCACCTTCGCCAGGTAGACGTCCAACCGCGCGAGGATGCTCGGCGTGGGCTGGGCGGCATGCTGGTTGTCCGTCCAGATCGCGAACCCCGCCGCCGGAATGTAGAGATACGCCACGTCGCCGAAGCTGCCCTCGATGCACCGCCCGCTGGCATTGCAGTCGGGATCGTTCGCCAGCGTCGGCGCGAACGTGCAGAGGACCGCGCTCGTGACCTCGTTTCGCCAGTCGTCCGGGCCGGTAGGCGCCGACCAGTCGACCTCCCACAGTTGGTGGTCCTTCTGCATCTGGGAGTAGATCGGGAACGCGTAGGTATGGTTGTTCGAGACCGTGCCCGCGCAGCCTCGGGCGGTGACGGCGCCCGTGTACCCGGGCCAGAAGCTCATGAAGTTGATCTTGTGCGTCTGGACCGTGTACTGGGCGCACACTTCCGACGAGTCCCCCCAGCAGTTCGTGAGCTGCCCGGCCTGCCCAAACGCGTCCCCGATGTTGGTGCTCTGGCAGAGCGTCTGCTCCGCCTGCTCGATGGTGAGCCCCTGCCAGTCGCACGAACCGGCGCCCGAAAGCGCGCACCCGGGCCCCGCCATGTCGATCCCTGCGCCGCCCACGGGAGGAACGATCGGCGCCTTGTCCATGGCCGCCCACGTCTTCGCCAGCGTCGGCCCGTCGCAGAGGACGTTCGCGTTCGTCCCACCCTGAAGCGACGAGAAGTCCTTCGTGGCCGGATCGGTCTGCGACCCGTGGGTGTCGTTCCAGCTGCTTGCGACGCTGGCGGGCGCCGGGTGGAACGGCTGCGTCGGGCCGTCTTCGCAGCCCGTGACGCCGAAGAGAGGGAGGGCGGCGAGCAGTGCGCTCCCACATGGTTTGGAGAGTGAGCCGGCTAGCGTCATACCGACGGGTATGTTCTCACGACTGCCTGGGAAATGGCGCTCTTCTACCGCCCTGCGAACGCCGCGAGCCCAAAGCCGCCGGCGACCCAGAGGACGCCGCGGGAGTCGTCGTAAGACATGGCGACGACGCGGCCGTCTGACTCGCCGGTGGATCGGGCCGGGCCGATGCGCGCGACGAGGACAGGGCCGCCCCCGACGCTCACGCGTACGAGGGCGCTCGTGTCGTCCACGTCGGAGTAGGTCGCGGCGACGAGCGTGCCGGCGTCATCGATGAAAGAGAGCTCGGTCACCCTCCCCTCCCAAGCGATCGATGCCCAGTTCTGCCCTTTTCCGCCCCGCACGACGCCGCCCCTTCGCGCCGCATAGGCAACGAGCGCCCCGCGCCCGGCGACCGGCCCCGCAGGCGCGGCAGAAGGGGCGTCGGCAGGGACGCGCGCGGCGGCGGCCCTCCCCGGCGGCGCGCCGCGCGCAGGCGGGCCCGAGGCGTGATCGTCGGCGGCCACGAAGGAAACGCCGCCGTCGGCCGAGAAGAAGACGCGCCCGTCGGAGGCTGTCGCGACGACCGTCTCGCCGTCGGCCGAGAGCGCGCGGATGCGGGAAGGTTCGAGCCCCGAACAGGGAACGCCGTGGCTGGCGCCCTCCAGGTCGACGCGGACGAGCTCGAACGCGCCCGTCTCCCCTCGACCGACGACGATCGCCCCACGCCCCGCGCAAGCCACGGCGATCGCCTCGGCCATCGTCCACGGAGCCCCGACGCGCGCCCATGGCTCGGCCGCCCAAGGCAAGCCACTCGGTTCGTCCTCGAACGCCGCGACCGGAACCGCGTCGTCCGCGTTGCCCTGCTCATCGTCGTCGAGGTCCGGCAGGTCGCTCTCGCTGAGGGCGGCGTCTTCGCGGACCGGCCCCTCTTCGCCCACGTCGGAGCGCACGTCCTCGCCATCCTGGAACGCCGCGTCATCGTCCGTCCGAAAGCCCGCGTCGTCGACTGGGCGGTCGTCCTCGCCAACGGGGCCCACGTCGGCGCCGCCCGACGCCCGCGGCGCGGCCGCGCCCAGGTCCAAGTCGGCGGCGTCGGCCGAATCGTCGAGCAAGCCGTCGTCCTCGCCTTCTCCGATGCCGAGCTCGCCGGCGTCGAGCGGGTCGTCCTCACCGGTCTTGTCGTCGAGGTTTGCCGGGGCCTCTTTTTCCGCGTCCTCGAGGAGGCCCCCCAGGTCTCGCTCGGTCGGTGGAGCCTCGTCGGCGTCCTCCGGCTCGCCGTCGAGCGGCGGCAGCTCTTCCAGATCCGATTCGTCGTCTTCGTCCGCGCGAGACGTGCCTGTGCATTGAGACGGAGGGGGAAGAGGACGAGGCTTGGGCACGAAGCGTTCGCTAATGCAGTTACTGGCGCGCAGCCGTAAGTCAACGCGTTTGCGACGAACTACGCCGCGAGGATCGCACCAAGCCGCAGGTGCGCAGGCGAGTGTGTCGACGTTGCGACGGCTGTGGTCGGCGCGACGCCGGCGCCAGGGGGGAGAGCCTTCTGCGCAAGCCGAAATCCCGCAGCATTGCCAGCAGTTCAGCCGGGCATGCCTCATGCTTCCCATGCCTGACGGCAGGCAGCAGATGTCTCAACGCGCCCACTTTTGGATTCGTATCTTTGGCTTGGCCATCATCCTTGCCGCGGAGTTCGGGCCGCGCTGGGTGACGGGGTCGCCGGGCTCGACGCCGCCCGCGATCGCCACCGTCGTCGGCAGTCGCTGATGAATCCGAGATCTCGCCGAGCCCTCGGCTGAGCCGCTCCGCCATCGGGGAAGCGTCTTTCGCCGCCGAAGAGCCGCAGCCTACGGTTGCATCCCGCCTGGTGCCGCGTAGCCTCGGGGCCGCCGATGCGCCTCCTCATCCTCTCCCGGAACGCGACGCTCTACTCGACGAGCCGCCTCGTGCTCGCCGCACGGTCGCGCGGGCACGAGGTATCCGTGGCGGACCCGCTCGATCTCCGCATCGTCATTTCGCGCGGACGCCCGTCGGCATACCTCGGCGACAGCGCCGTACCCCACGCGGACCTCGTGCTCCCCCGCATCGGCGCGTCGATCACCAACTACGGCCTCGCCGTCGTCCGCCAGTTCGACCTCATGGGAGTGCCCGTCCTCAACACGGCGCTCGCCATCGCTCGGTCGCGCGACAAGCTGCGCGCGATGCAGCTTCTCACGAGGAAGAACATCGACGTCCCCGTCACCGTGTGCGCCCGAACGCCGGACTCGATCGATCAGGCGCTTTTGCACGTGGGAGGGGCGCCCTGCATCGTCAAGCTGCAGCAGGGGGCGCAGGGCATCGGAACGATGATCGCCGAGACGCCGCAGGCGGTGACGTCGCTCCTCGAGACGCTCTGGGCGATGGGGCAGGACATCGTGCTCCAGCAATACATCGCCGAGGCCAAGGGGCGGGATCTTCGCGCCATCGTCGTCGGCGGGCGCGTCGTCGCGTCGATGCGGCGGCAGGCGAAGGCGGGCGAGTTCCGGTCCAACCTGCACCGCGGAGGATTGGGGGTGCGCGCCCCGCTCGACCCGCGCTACCGCCGCGCCGCAATCGCCGCCACGCGCGTCATGGGGCTCGAAATCGCGGGGGTCGACATGCTCGAGACGCGCGAGGGGCCGAAGATCCTCGAGATCAACAGCTCTCCCGGCCTCGAGGGCATCGAACGGGCGAGCGGCATCGACGTCGCCGGTGCCATCGTCGCGCACGCCGAGCGCTACCTCGCGAAGCGCAGGCATCGAAAGCGCACTACGCTCGACGAAGAGCGGCGAAGGACGCGAATCCGCCTGGCCTGACAGCGTGAGCACGAACTTCACGCACCCAGCGCCGCGGAGACCTCCGCCTGCCGGCAGCCCGGCAGCTCCATCGTGAAAGTCGACCCCGACTCCCGGGAGCTATAAACGAGGACCTTGCCGCCCGAGGCCTCGATCACCCTGCGCGCCGACCAGAGGCCGAGGCCAAGCCCGCTGTAGTGATCGCTGCGGACAACGCGCTCGAAGCGCTCGAAGATGCGCTCCTGGTCGGCCGGAGCGATGCCGATGCCGTGATCGTGAACGGACACGCGGGCGATGCCGCCCTCGGACGACAGCGACACGTCGATGGGGTTGCCGAGCCCGTACTTGATCGCGTTCGACAGCAGGCTCGTGAAAGCCTGCTCGACGCGCATGCGGTCCCACGCGCCGATGCAAGGCCCGTCGACCCGCAGCTCGAGCGAGCTGCCGGAGCGCACCAGCTCTGCGGCGAGCCGGCCCGCGACCTCGCGCACGAGCGCCGCCAGGTCGAACGTCTCGGGTTCGAGCCGGACGCTGTCGTCACGAAGGTGGGCGACGTCGAGGAGCTCGCCCACGAGCTTGTTCAATCGGCACACCTGCCGGGCGGCGGCGTCGACCCGAGCGGCGTCGGGCGCGCCTCCGCGCCGCTGCATGCTTTGGAGCTGGAGCGTGAGGGCCGTGAGAGGGGTGTTCAGCTCGTGGCACGCCACGGCGAGGAACTCGTCTCGCGCGGTCATCGCAGCCTGCAACCTCTCGCGCTGGCCGTCGAGGTCCCACCTCAGGCGCGCTCGTTCGGCGACTCCGCCGAGCATCGACCCGAGCGCCCGGACGATTTGCGGGCTCCAATCCGAATACGCATGGACGCGCGAGACGAGCGTCACGAGCCCTACGGCAGCCCCCGCAGCGTGCGCAGGGGAGACCAGCGCGGACGCCCCGCCCGCGTGCATCAGCTTCGGGGCATTTTCGAGGAGCGAGCACCGCTGCGCGGCGGCATACGCCTCCGGCTTCAGACCGTGATCCGGGGGCACCAGCGCGAACAGCACGAGACCCGCCTCCCCGTCCACCGCCAACTGGACCACGCACGCCTCCGCGAGGCGAGGCACCATCGCCTGGGCGGCCTTGGTCAGCGCGGGACCGACCCCGACGCAGCCCTCCGAGGCCGAGGCGATCGCCACGTCGGTGAGCACGTCGAGGATCTCGTCCGAATCGGAACGCTCGCGCATGAATAAGGAGGGGGGCAGCCCCCATCAGTATGAGGCGCCCGCGGCCGGAATGCAGCCGAGCGGCATGTCTATTCGGTGCGATTTAAGCGCCTGACGCTCGGCCAGCTCGACCCGCAAGAACGCGTTCGGCACCCCTCCGAGCGCCGCCTTCTGCCAGGAGCAGCCCCTCGGGACGCGCCTCGAACGCGCCGAAGCGGATGGCCCCACCCGACGCGCGGGCACCCATAGAACAGGGCTCGGCGCGAGGCTCCCGCTGCTGCTATAGCGTCCGGGTGGCGATGGACCCCCCTTCGCGCTCGGCGCCCGGCTACTACGGCCCTTTCGGCGGGCGTTTCGTCGCCGAGACGCTCGTACCCGCGCTCGACGAGCTCGCGACCGCGCTCGACGAGATCGTCCGCCGGGAGCCCTTTCAAGCCGAGTGGCGCGCCCTACTCGCGAGCTATGTAGGGCGCCCGACGCCTCTCACCGACGCAAAGCGTCTCGCTCGCGCGATCGACCCCGACGGGCGCGCGCTCGGCCGCCTCTGGCTCAAGCGCGAGGACCTCTGTCATACGGGCGCCCACAAGATCAACAACGCCCTCGGGCAAGTGCTCCTCGCGACCAAGATGGGCAAGACGCGCATCATCGCCGAGACCGGCGCCGGGCAGCACGGCGTGGCCACGGCGACCGCCTGCGCGCTCTTCGGCCTCCCGTGCGACGTGTTCATGGGAAGCGAGGACGTGAAGCGGCAAGCCCCCAACGTCGGGCGGATGAAGCTCCTCGGCGCGCGCGTCGTCTCCGTCGAATCGGGGTCGCGCACGCTCAAGGACGCGATGAACGACGCTCTGCGCGACTGGGTCACGAACGTGCGCTCGACGTACTACTGCATCGGCAGCGCCGCGGGTCCGCACCCGTATCCCGAGCTCGTCGCACAGCTCCAGAGCGTCATCGGGGAAGAGGCCCGCGCGCAGGTCCTCGCCGCGGAGGGGAAGCTGCCCGACGCAGCCGTGGCGTGCGTCGGAGGAGGATCGAACGCCATCGGCCTCTTTCGCGCGTTCCTCGGAGACGAGAGCGTGGCGCTCGTCGGGGTCGAGGCGGAGGGCGAGGGCATCGCGAGCGGCAAGCACGCGGCCACGCTCAACGCGGGGCGAGTCGGCGTGCTCCACGGGTCGAAGAGCTTCGTGCTGTGCGACGACGAGGGGCAGATCCAGGAGGCCCACTCCATCAGCGCGGGCCTCGATTACCCAGGCGTCGGCCCGGAGCACTCGTGGCTGAAGGCATCCGGGCGCGCGACGTACCTGTCGGCCACCGACGCTCAGGCGCTCGAGGCCGTCGCGCTCGTCGCGAAGAACGAGGGGATCCTCGTGGCGCTCGAGACGGCGCATGCGTTCGCACGCACGGCGGACGTGGCGCGACGGCTCGCCGGGGAGCGGGGGCGGCCGGTGAGCATCGTCCTGGGCCTCTCGGGACGCGGCGACAAGGACCTGGCGACGCTCCTCGCGAGGCTCACGTGAAGCGGATCGAGGCGGCGTTTGCACGAGGGCGCGTCCTCGTCGCCTATTTGTGCGTGGGGGATCCTTCGGTCGACGAGAGCGTTCGGCTGGCGCGCGCCTGCGTGCGCGCGGGGGCGGACATCCTCGAGCTCGGGGTGCCCTTCAGCGATCCGGCGGCCGACGGCCCCGCCATCGAGCGCGCGAGCCACCGAGCGATCGCCGCGGGCGGCGGACTGCGCGAAACGCTGCGCGCCGCGAGGGCCATCCGCGCGGCGGAGCCCGACGTCGGCGTCGTGCTCTTCGGGTACTATAACCCCCTCTTCGTCCTCGGAGAGGAGCGCGCCGCGCGCGCGGCAGCCGAAGCGGGGGTCGATGCCCTCCTCGTCGTCGACCTGCCCATCGAGGAATCGCGCGGGCTCAAGGTCGCCGCGAAGGCGTGCGGAGTGGGCGTCGTGCCGCTGCTTGCGCCGACGAGCAGCGCGGAGCGCGTGCGCCTCGTCGCCGAGAGCGCGGCCGAGGGAGACGTGCCCTTCGTATACTACGTGTCGGTGACGGGGGTGCCGGGCAGCAGCGCCATCGACGCCCGCAGCGCCGGGGAGCGCGCCAAAGCGCTCGGCAAGCAGGTGGGCCGGCCCATCGTGGTGGGCTTCGGGATCGACTCGCGCGACAAGGCACGGGAGGCTGCCAGGAGCGCGGACGGGGTCGTCGTGGGGACGGCGCTCGTCCGCGCGATCGAAGAGGGCAAGACTCCGGAGGGCCGCCTGGCGAATGTCGAAAGCTTGGTGCGCGAGCTCCGCGCGGGCGTGACCGAAGGGTAGCAGCGGACGGCGCTCGAGCCGTGCGGACGGCTCGAGCTATAATCAGCCTTTCGCCCCGCTTTCCGCGGCGAGGCGCCGCGCTATCCTTGGCCACGGTTTTCCCAGATGATGCTTCTCTGCATCTCCGACGTTCACGGCGACCTCGACGCGCTGCGAGCGGTGCTCGCGACCGCCGAGCGGCGGAGCTTTCACAAGCTGCTCGTCGCCGGAGACATCGTCTTCCCGGGGCCCGAGCCGCTCGAGACGTGGCGAAGGTTGAACGGCGCGGGGGCCATTCTCGTCCAGGGGCTCACCGATCGCGCGGTGGCGACGCTCGACCCGGACGCGCTGCGGCCGCGCAGTGAGCACGAGCGCGAGCGGCTCGACGCGATGCGTGCCGCGCGCGATGCTCTCGGGCAGCTCATCCTCCAGCGTATCCGCCGCCTGCCCACCCACCACCGCCTGGGGCTCGAGGACGGCGGCGAGCTCCTGCTCGTGCACGGCAGCCCGGTCGACCCCGCGGAGGCGATGACGCACGACCTGACCGACGAGGAGCTCAACGCTCGCATCGGCGACGACACGGCGGACGTCGTCGTTTGCGGCGCGAGCCACGTCCCGTTCGATCGGACCGTGGGCGGCGTGCGCATCGTCAACGTGGGCAGCATCGGCGAGGCACCGAGCAGCAGCGGCGAGCGCTTCGCCCACGCGACGTGGCTGGAGTCGACGCCGAGAGGGATCTTCGTCGAGCAGATCGCGGTGCCGCTGTCGACGGCACGCGAACATGTGGCTCGGCCGTAGCTCTGGGCGTATTCGGCCGTACGTGGGCGTCACGAGGCGGCCGGCGCGGGCTCGGGGGATCTCGGCGGCCGCCGCGCGTGCGAGGATCGAGCAGTTTCGTGCAGGCGGCCCCGAAGGGTAGAAGAGCAGGGCGAGGGCGCGGCGGAGCAAAACTCCTCGCTTTCATTCCAGGGCGTGGCGCAATGCAAAGCTAGCGCGTCACGATTCGAGCAGAGCGCCTCGCTTTGTTTGCTTCGTCGCTCGCGATGCTCGCATCGCCGTGCATCGAGAGATGCAGAGAGCGTCTCGAACCTTCCTGAGCGTCGGCTTTCTGGATGGATCGCGACGACCGACCTTTCGAAGGCGTCGCTCGAATCCTCGCTAGGTCGACGAAAACCAGACAGAGCGTCTCGAAAACCAAAGCTCGGAGAGAACCCTCGGAGAGAACCCTAACCAGGTTACTTGGGTGAGAGAACCCTAACCAGGTTACTTGCGGTCCCTCGCGACGCCTGTCCGGGCCACCCGGAGAAGTGTCCCGGCCACGCCGTCCCCACGGATCTCTCGGGAGAAAGAACCCTCTGCGACGGGCATGACGCTCGCACGTGGCCGGGCACCATGTGCCATCCACGCCGCAACTTCCCCGGCGAGGCGTGCCTCGCCCCGCGGCGCTCCGGGCGGACTTTTCCGTCTGCAGTCCTCGGCGGAGACGACAGATGCCGAGCCCCGCGCCCCTGCGCATCTTGCTGCACGCCGGCCGGCGTGCCTAGGTGGTGAGACCGCTCCGATGGCTGCCCCGAAGAAGAAGACCTCGAAGGTGCGGAGGGCCGGTCCGCCCCCCGACGCCGCGCACCAGTTCACGGTCGTTCTCGAGGAGATACGGGCGCAAAACAGGGCCTTCGGCGAGGGTCAGCAGCTCTTGCGCGAGCAGATGCACACCGGCTTCGAGGAGGTGAACCGCCGCTTCGAGCAGGTCGACCGGCGCCTCGGCCGGGTCGAGGATGCCGTCCTCCAGCATGGGCGCGAGCTCAAGAACCACGGCGAGCTGCTCCGTGAGCATGGCGAGCAGCTGCGTGATCACGGCGAGCAGCTGCGTGATCACGGCACGCAGCTCCGTGCGATCGCCGAAAAGAAGGTCGACCGGGAGGAGGTCGAGGCGATCGTCGAGCGGGCGATCGGCCGCACAGGGGGAGAACTATAACCTGGTTACCAGCACAACGACGTCGCAGCACCTCACCCCGAAGAGCGTCGCCACAAGCGCCGCCGCCACCGCCTCGGGACAAGGGCGAGCGAGGGGAGCCCGATTTCGGAGGGCTCGACCTGCTCTTCGCGAACGCCATTGTCCCGTGCCGTCGGATTCGTCACAGACAGCCCGGCAGGGACCCGCACTGCCATCGGCGCATGGCCGCCGAATAGACGCATGCCGCCGGCCCTAGATCCATGGGGCAGTCGCTGTCGTTGATGCACTGATCGGAGGGCGTGTGGCAAAAATATCCGCTCACGCCCGCGCCGTTGCACTGCGCCACGTCGCGTGACGGCGAGCAGAAGCCCGCGGGGCCGCAGTCCGCGTCGACGCGGCAATTGCTGGCGATGCACGTGTTCCCGGCGCCCCCCGTGTAGGCCGAACCGCTGCACACGCATGTGCTGCCCGCAGGGCAATCGGTGTCGTGCGCGCACGCCTCGTACGAGCACACGCAGTACGGGACCGAACCGCCGTTGTAGATGATGCAGCGGCCGTTGTTGCCGGCCGTGCATTGCGAATCGGAATTGCACTGATTGGCCGGAATTGGGCTGCCCGCCCCCATGCAGTCGCCCGGCGGTGTGGTGGATGCACACTGCGAGTCGTCCGGCCGATGGTTGACCGGCGTTTGCCCGCCGGGGGAACCGCTGCTCGAGCCGCTCGAACCCCCGCTCGTCGAACTTCCGCCCGACCCGCCGCCACTGGAGCTATCGGCGTCGGCCCCGCCGGACTCCACTCCACCGCATCCGAGGATGCATACGAACGCCGTAGCAGCGAGATGCTTGTACATACGAACCGTCCCAACAGTGCATAAGCAACGCGCGCGCCGTCCCGTCGTACATCGCCACGCGCGTGATTTGGCGCGGCAAAGCGTCGACCGACTTGCGTCACTGTGTGCCACAGACTGACCCGTCGCGGCGCCAGCCACATCCGAAGGCACCGAAGCACGCGCCGAAGGTCTCTGAGCAGCCGTGATCGGCTGAGCGATTTCAAGGACTCCGACGAGACCTTCCGCTCCGGCCTACCGCCGCTTCCAGTAGCCCGGACTGCGTCGGAGGTGCTCGAACGCAAGGACCTCGACGTGTCACCGCCGGTCTCCGAGGGTCCCATTTCCACCGGGATCACCGGTCCCCCGGGCCCGAGTGTGACGCTGTCCGGTCCGCCAGGAATTGGTGGATGAGGGCGGCCGTGCGGTAGGTCCGGGGCGAGCGAGCGGCGCCAAGAAAAACGAAGGGCCCGGGGTCATGACCCGAGCCCCTCGCGAGCGGTGCGGGCGAGAGATCGCACGAGTCGCCCGTCTGCACGAAATTTTCTGCGCTCGCCGCGAGGAGCGGTTCGCGTGGACGCGAGATGGGTCGAGTGCAGATGGTGCTGGCGGGAGTTCGTCGTCTGCCGCGCGTGCGATCGGGGTCAAGCGTACTGCGAGGACGAAGAGTGCCGGCGGGGCGCACGGCGTGATGCCAACGACCGACACCAGCGAAGCGACGAGGGGTGCGGGGCGTCGGGCGTCTGCCTGCAGTTCTTCTCAGGAGGGTGCGCTTGCGACGCCGGAGCCCGGCGCGTCTGCGACTGCACGGGCCATGCGGTAGTCCCTTCTTGCTGTTATCCCGAAGGTTATCAGCCCTTCCCCGTGTCGCCTTCATACGCGTGCCTTTCGGACGGTGGGACCGAAGGCGGCGGGGGCGCGGATGGCGCCGTGGACGCTGCCAGAGACTGACCAGGGCGCCTGCGCTATCGCGCGCTCGGGGGCGGCCTTGCGTGCGTGTTCGAGCTCCTCTCGCGTGGCGTAGGGCTGCGGAGATGCCGCCGTCGCACTCACGTACTCCTTTGGATCGACGATGTCCCAGCCGGGCCGCGCCGGGTGTTCGTGGTCCCACTTGCTCGCGAGGAGCCAGTGCACGAGGCGGTGGAACGCCTTGACCGAGGCCGCGTGCACGTCGTGAAGAAGCACGATCCCCCTTGCTCGTACCTAACGACCGGCTTCGACGGGCGGTCCCGCCATCGAGACTGAGGATGCGCCTCCCGGCCAGCGAACCGTCGCACCGCCGCCGGCTCCGGGCGACGTCACGCTCATTGCTCCAAACGTCATCGCCGTGAAGCACTGGCACCGGCTCCTCGGTGGCTTGCTTTACGTCGTGTCCCCTCGCGTCGACTGGGCCACGTTGCTCCGGCGATCGTTCCAGGTCGACGTCCTCGAGTGCCCCAAGTGCCACGGCCGGCTGCGCGTCCTCGCGGTGATCGCCGAGCGCGAGCCGGTCCGGAGAATCCTCGCGCCTCTGGGCCTGCCGGCGCAGCGCCTCCTCTTGCCCGCGCGCGCGACCCGACCGAGGACATCATCGAGGACGAAGACGAAAGCCAGCTCCCACTCCAATTTGCGTGAGGGACCCGCTCGTGTGGCCTGTGCGCTCAGGCCACCGGGCACGCACGCCACACACCGAAGGTGTGCCAAGCAACCGCTGACCCTCGTCGGCCAATCCGCTCCGACTGGAACCGTTCCGCCGATACGACCCCATTATGTGACCGTCTCCCGACGGCTTGACCGACGTAGGACGCAAGCGTTTCCTGCCCTCCCGAGCTCGACCGCTTCGGCGGCGCCGTATCGCGAGGCATGAAATGGGGAGGGTCGTCGGCCGTGGTGGGATCCGCCGCGCGCGCGTCCGTGACCAGGACGAGGTCGAGCTTTTCTACGCCGTAGCGCCTTCATTCTGGGGCCGTGGGATCGCGACCGCTCTCTCTCGCGCCGCCGTCGATCTCGCGTTCAGCGAGGCCCACCTGGACTCCATCATCGCATTCACTCTGTAACCGTTCACGCCCCGCCACGCGGTAGGTCCATTCCTTACTGTGTGG
>VFSW01003479.1_pt1 | contig 23619 bp, 30 predicted proteins | sample 5358111 | NCBI WGS metagenome assembly VFSW01 (sample SAMN11554181, study PRJNA540505) | mine drainage metagenome | isolation source: sediment from site ElyBrook_90M | place: USA: Ely Copper Mine, Vershire, VT | collected 2017
GCAGTGGCGGAGGCACACACACAGCGCTGTATGGAACCGGCGGCGCCCTTGCTGCGGCTATTGCCACTGGAGTAAGCCAGAACATCTGGATTTGTACTTCGCATTCTGAACCTCCGGTGACGGCGACTCAATCGCTCGATTCGATGGCTGCGGGACAGGTCATCACGATCTTCAGCGGAAGCGCTTACAAGCCAAAGCTCCCTGTAGGGGCTTCCATTGCGCTTCATACGACGAGTACCCTCAACATTTCTGGGGCGAGGATCGTCTACCGGAATGTGCAGTTTAGCGTAAGCAGTACCTTCACCGCCGACCTATTCACCTTCCAGCAAGCAGGGAACGCTCCCGCGGTCGAGCTAGAGAACGTGAACTTCGTCGGTGCCGGGACGTGGCGTTGCGGCATCATCAATGGTAGCGGGTCGTCTGGGAGCCAGCACTGGAGGCGCTGTAGCGGGACACTTCAATACTTGACGACAAACGGCGGCACCGGGAGTACCCTTAATAATCTGGGTTTCAACGGCAACACAGGAAGTGGTTCTCTTCTTGAAGTCAACGACTGCAAGTTGACGCTGACGAACATCATTTTCCGTATCGCGGACACGCATGTCGAGCCTGCGGCTGTAGCGAAAATCCTTGCCAACACGTTGACGCTGAGTGGGTATGCGTTCCAGAAGTCTTACGTGACAGTTCCCTATACGGTGGTCGGGAACACACTCATCTGCACGTACAACGGCGTTATCTTCCAGCTTGGCACGACCGCTAGTTCTGATTGCGGTCAGGACACCATCACAGGAAACTACGCAGACTGCACGGGCGGTGGTAACGCGACTGAGTTCGTCATGTGTCCTACGACGACCGACCGTGGATTGGCGATTGTCGGGAACACACTGCTCGGCCCCGGTGGAACGAGTACAGCGATTGAGATGCGCGGTGGTCAGTCAGCCACAACGGTTGTATCCCCTAACGCTTTCTTCAACTGGGGAACGAACATCACCGGTACGGGTGCGTTGACGACTTTCGGAGGGAACCACTCTCTCGGTACGGTCTTCACCATCGCTGGGGTGGATTCTACATGGAACCCCGGCGTCATCTTCAACGACACGACCCCCGGTGGTACTGGCTGGATGATGCAGCACTGGCAGCGGAACGGCACCGACTACGCGGGTCAGGGGCTAGCTGGAGGGAACTCCGGCCCATTCATAGCGAACGATTGGGTACAGTCGGTCAAGAAAGGCGGTACGACGTGGGTTGACGTCGTTTTCGGGATTCAAAACAGTAGCGGGAAGGTCGGTGTCAACGCTCCGCTCTACGTGACGAACAGTTACCTCTTTGTCAGCGGTGCTACGAACTTCACAGCTCCGGCGAATACGACTGCCGGTGACTTGACCTCTGCCCGTCTCTCTCTCGGAGACGACATCGCCATCGGAAACTCCAGCCGCTTCCAGATGAACGTCAACTCGTTCGTCCCGGCTGGGACACAGTATCTCTCGCACTTCATCAGTACCGTCGCCCCGAACAATGGCGGCACTATCTCGGTCGGCCTCCAACTCGACACAACCGCCGCACCTACCGTGGACAGCGCGACTTCCGACGTGTATGGCCTCTCGATGCAGGCGCAGCACACGGTCGGTGACTTCGCTCTCCGTAACCTCTACGGCCTCCAATCGAACGCCGTGAAGAACATTGCGGGCGGCACTCACGCGCTGGCGAACATGGTCAGCTACCGTGCCGTTTCGCGCCCCATCGCCGGGGTCATCACCAACATGTTCGGGATGGAGATCGTACAGGGCGCGACTGGAGATGCCGGGACAATCACGACGGGCGCGGGCATCTACGTCCACAACGGTGTCTTCGGCTCGATGACGACGCAGATTGGTCTCAACATCGAGGCGCTCACTGGGGCGACAACGAACCTGTCGATCCGCTCGCTCGGCGGGACGATGCGCCACGTCGGGCCGGTCGTCATCGGTCAAGACAGCAATCCCACCCTCGTCACTCGACTCTTTGAGGTCATCGACACGGCGACCCTCACGTTGCCCCTTGGCTTTGCTTCTTCCGCGCAAGTGGTCACGACTCCCACGGTCAACGCTGCGGGGGCGACAACTGACATCCTCAGCGGGTTCACCAGCGGAATCAACCTCACGCTCGGAGCCACGACGAACGCTATCATGCGCGGCGGCTTCTTCGAGAGCATCCTTCAGGGCGGCGGGTTCACCAGCGGCGAGATGACCGGCCTGTTCGGACAGGTGACGAACAATGACACGGCAGTTGGGAACGCGCTGTCTCTCGGCTACGGTGTGTGGGGCAATGTCCGGGCCGCGAACGGTACGATTACGAAGGCTGCCTCCATCCATGCCTCTCTCCAGCAGCAAGCGGGTGACGCTGGCAGCATCGGTACGTGGATTGGACTCCTCATCGACGTACCGGGGATTACGCCGACGACAGCGACGTGGGGCGCTCAGTTTGGTAACGGACTGAAGCTGGGCTGGCTCGACTCGGGCGGCTCGACTGTCCGCAACGTGATGCAGTACAGCACGGACGACTACGTGAACCTCTTTGTGCCCGCCGCCGCGGGAAAGAAGGTGCGTGTTGTAGACCAAGGACTGACAGCAGAACTGTTCGGCGTGGACTCCAGTGGTAACGTGAACATCGCTGGTGACCTAGGCGTTGGAGTCGGCGTCACTACTGACCGGATTCGTGCTGACCTCACGACCGCTCTTGACAGCAACAAGGTGATGAACCTCACCTACACTCTGAACAACTCATCTGCCCTTGGCGGCATTCCGGGCGCATTCGGGTTGACGGTCACGAACAAGGCGACAGCGAACTACCTGTCCGCACAGGTGTTCCGCTTCATCTATGCCTATGACGCTGCCGCAACTGGCGTCCCAACCGCTGCCTTCGACGCCATCATCGACATACCGGTGACCATCAGCAATAACTTCAACCAGAACCTCTACGCCATCCTTGTCGAGGGGCCGCAAGTCGCTGCGGGTAAGACCCTTGCCACATGGCAGGCGTTCAGGGCGCAAGCACCGGGCGGGGCGGGGACGACAACGACCTCGTACGGCCTCGACGTGACTTCGGGGTTCACGTACGGCTTCCGTAACGCTTCTCCGACTGTGTTCACCCCGTCATCGACGCAGACACTCGTAGCAGCCACAGCGATTCTTGCGAACGCGACGTTTATACGTGTCTCCTCTGCGGCAGCTATTACGTCCACCGCGAACCCGGAGATTGCAGCAGGGGTAGATGGACAGGTCATCATCATCATGAATGTTGGTACGCAAACCATTTCGTTGAACAACAACAACATCCGTTACGCAGGCGGTGGTGGTGGCCTCACGCTCCAGCCGAATAGCACCCTCACGCTGATTTACTCAGCAACGAACAGCGTGTGGTCTGAAGTAGCACGGAGTATCTAGCATGGAGGCTATCGTCACCAATGGCTGGCTGTTCGAGCGCAAGGAGAATGGGTGGGTGCGGATTCGGACGGAGTTCAGCGAATACTGCTTCGGCCCGAAGGAATGGGAGCGGATTCAGAAGGCCTTGGGGCCGGGGCCTAGAGAACAGACTGTGCTGGCACCAACATGAAGAATCTGATTCGCAGTCTTTACGGCATCCACAGTAAAATCTTTGCCGCCACGCTGGGATTCGCGGCTGTGGTTGAGGCCGCGCACTTCCGGCACTACCTGAAGTACGGTCCGCGAGATAGAGTCATCTTCACCCTCATCGCGGCATCGGCCTCCCTTTACATGGCGTCGGAGGCCCTGGAGAACAATTGGCCATCGTGGGGCATCAGTAATCCCGAGAATGGAAAGTAGACACTCATGGCACCGAAATCAAGGCTGACTCTTACGGACGTCTACGAGGCCATTGTCGATGTGCGCGAGAAGGTCGAACTCCTCCGCGAGCATGTGAATGATGAACAGGATAAGATGCTCTTGCTCCTGAAGGGGCACACGGCACAAATCGCTGTGCTGGAGAAGGATAAGATCGACCGGGATTCACTGCCGATCGAACTCTTTAAGTCTCTCGGCTTCCGGCTGATGAACAAGAACATGATTCGTTGGGCGGTTGGCGCTGCCGCGGCTTGGGTCGTCGGCTCGGTGGTGTGGTTCCAAGGCCCCGGAGCCGCGCAGACAGCGGCTCGCTTATTCCTGCACTTCTTCACTCACTTGTAGCACAAAGGGGCGGCCAAGCCGGCCGCCCTTCTTCATGCCCCCCAAGCCCTTGCTCCCTACTTCGTGCTGGCGAGCTTCTTCATGGTTGCCCGGAGCGTGTTCACACGGTTTGTCAACCGTATGTTCTCCATCTGCAACTGCTCCGCCCGCAGGTGCTCGGCGCCGTAGGCTGCGACCAGATCGCTAATCTGCATCTGCCCGCCGTAGCCCGACTCGTCGTCTCCCTCCAGGGCCGCGGCGATCTCATCCGCGAAGTCCCCCAGCTCTGGCTGACTATCCACGATCAGCCCGGCGACTTCGGGCATGTTCCCCTCCTCGGGGCCGTCCTCTGTTGCGTAGGGAGTGAACGGCTTTTCGGCTTCCTCCTCCGACACGCCTGGGAACTGGATCGGCTCTTTCTTGCCCTTGCTCATCTGGCCTCCTTCAAAAGGTACTTTGCTCTGGCTGCCTTCACAATCGCAGGAACCGCCTGCGTTACGGCCTCGCACTTCGGGCATATGAGGATTGCCACCTCAGTATGCAGCAGCGTTTCACGCTGGGCTGGGTTCGGGACAGTAATGCCACCTTCCTCCAGGATCTTCAGGGCGCTTACGGACTGGACCCACATCGTCATCTCCCCGCAGGCGCAGGGTAGGCCAGACGGCGTGCCGCCGGTGAGCATGTCTCGGGTCGTCTTGACCGTAGTATCCGTGTCTAGCGGAGCGAGCTTGAAGCGCTCCCACCCCCGCTCCTCTTGCTCGGCCTCGGTGAGCCCATCGCCCCACTTCCATAGGTGCCATGGGAGCTTGCGACGCTCATCAGCCATGGACGGCCTCCTTGAACTTCATGTTGCCGTTACCCGTGTAGGTGTCCCACACCTTACCACATTCGGGGCACCGTGTCAAGCGGTTGCCGTCCCCGAGGGTGATGCGGGCCTTACAGCAGGGGGTGCTGCCACGAGTTTTCTTAGCCACGCTTCCTCCTATAGGCGCGCTGGAGCATCTGCGCGGTCGCGTCACAGAGAATCTCGCACTGCTTATCCGCGGCCTTGTAAACGCTGCCCTGTCCGCAGTAGTCGGAGAGTGTGTCGTCTAGGTGGGCGAGGCAAAGATGAAAGAGCTCGTGGATGACGATGGCCTCTTGACTCCGATTGTCTAGCTGGCTAACCTTGTCGTCGTCTATGCAAATCTCGCCAGTCTGGTAACCATCCGCCCAAATCGTGTGAGCAAGCGTGTTCTTTGGCAGGGTCTTGAAGTTGACATCAATGCGCCAGCTAGTAAGCCCCATGCGGGTTGCCCATAGGTCCACGAGCTTGCGTAGCTGCCTCTGGTTAGTCTTCTTCGTCGCCATCGTCATCCTCCATCCCGTCGCCCCATATGGCGAAGGCGAGTCCTGTGTTGCTCAACATTACTTGAACACCAGTGTCACTGAAGTCGGTATAGGCGTCAGGGGGGAACCTAGCGCCGCCACCTTGGCCGCATCCTCAGCAAACTGTCGCTCATCCTTCTGCGGGATGGTGCCTTGAAGGGCGATGCGCTCGCACTCACTGGCGAAGATTGTCGGCTGGACGTAGGCGCCGATGTTCCTGAAAGTGATGGTGGCGATGGCCATGATATCCTGCACCGTCCCACCCAAGATGAACCAGAGGACCTCACCCATGTTGTTGCCCCGCTGGACGGGGATACGCCGGCCATAGAGCGTATGCGCCGCTCCTGACGACATGGCATTCCCGTACTCCTCCATCGCCATGGATCGCACGGTCGGGATGATGCGGTCTAAGACCTCATTCCGCGGGACTGGCACGTCCCCCAGGCGCTTCTCGAAGAAGTCCCGGTCATAGCCCGTGGCCGCGTAGAGGAGGCAGGTATAGGCGAAGTCGTGATTGACAAACTTCGCGAGTGCCTCGACTTCAGCTAGCCGCTCCTCCAGCAGCCCTAAGATGTTGTCCGTCTGCGCCTCCCGAACTAGCAGCGTCTCGTTGCTGTAATGAGCAATCACGCGCGAGAGAAGCTCAGGATAGTGCGCCGACCATGGCGCGCCCTTCGGCTTCTGCGTTTCGCAACGCAATCGCTGCCACGGGACGCCAATCTTCTGAAGGTACGTGGGCGGCCGCTGTGTGAGTGTGGACTGCCATAGCAGCAGGCTCGTCGTAGCCGCGGCCAGGACGTTGGGCTGCTGCGGGTACTCAACCCCCGTCGCATACTGGACGGATTCCAGATCACCCACAAAGCGCTTGGCGAGCTCCTCGCGGTCTAGCCCGCTCAGGATCGCTAGCTTCTCGGTCGCCGTGGGGATGCTGGGCGCGACGAATGTGAGGCCATTGTTCGGCGTTAGGTTCAGGCGAAGCACCTGTGCGACCGCATCGTCGGGCGTGATCTGATGCGCTCCTTGCCAGCTGCTACCATCGGAGAGGCCGACTGAGTATTCGTTCTCGCCTGACTGCTCGACCTCGATGCCTAGCTGGGCGCCTCGCCGCCCTCTCTCACCTAGCCAAGAAGCTAGAGCGAGCACTTCATCGGGAGTTGTCATGAGCGTTTCTGCCTTGGTTTTCGGCCTATATATGTTTTCGGCAAGTACGACGCGCCGAGCTCTTTTAGCTCCTCGCGCAGCTGCACCGTGAGGAGATTGATCCCGTGGTGCTCTCGAAGGACCTTATCGAGTCCAAGAAGGCGCAGTGCCAGGCTGCTAGCTTTCTCCTTGAGCTCGTCTGGCTGCCAGCCCTTGCTGTAGTATGCGGTAGCGTTGTGCAAGCGTTCGTTCAGGAGGTAACGCCGCTGCGATTTGACCTCCTTCTCCTCGGGCTTGATGACTAACTTAACATGCGCCTCGGTCATAGCCTGTCTACCTCATCCCGCGCTACCTTCCGGTAGGGATAGCCACCGCCCCGGATCTTCTCGTGGAATGCCGTGCCGTGAGAAATCGGGTCGGTGATGACGGAGATGAACACGCCGGAGTCCACGCCCTCGTAGGCGTAGAAGTCCCCACCCTTATGGAACTGGGCGATAAGCGTTTGCGTGTTGGGGTTGTACCCAATGCTGGCGAGGAGCTTGCTCCCCGCGAGGTTAATCAAACGCAAGATACCTTCTCCTTCCTGCCCCGCGCACGCACGCATATCTGGCAGATCCGATCGCCGCGATTATTACGCTTAGTATATGGGTGGCCTCTAGGGCAAGCACGGCGAGAAGCTGGCGTATTACAGCCTCGCCGCTGATTCTCAGCACGAGATACTGGTTCAAGGTGATCTGGTCGGACGCAAGAACGATTCATACAGAGATGATCGGGTTCTTGCCCCGCAGGAATTGGGCCGTTAATACTTTCATAGAGCCAGCGGTAGGCGCCGATTGTATGACCATCTACACGGAACACGGCATAGCCGTCGTTGGTTAGCGCACTTAGCCATTCCCAGCAGCCCGCGCTAATGCGGACTTTCGCCCAGAAACGCGCGGCCGTAGACCTCCGCAGACCGTTCATTACTCGTTCCCCCCATCTATCACCCTCACAGTCACATGCGGCGGAACGGAGCCCTCTGGGATGACGCCGGCGGCAATGAGCCTCTCCCACATATGGCTGGGGATCAGGTCGAGCTTGCCGGCCTTGAATAGGCTTAGGGCGACCCTCTCCTCCATACTCAGCGTGGTTACGCTCCCCGAAATCTCCTTCACGTCCTTGAGGACCTTGGCCCCCTTCAACACAATCTCGCTCGCCTTCAGGCGGACTTGGTGGTTTGGGATCGTGGCAACGACCTCGAACTTTGCTTCACACTCCGGGCATGTCACCGTGAAGGTGGCGTCCTTCGTGGCGTTCATGGCCTCTAGCAGGACGTCCGCAGCCGTGGCCGTCGCACCACCCAAGCGCGACTTCGTTTCGCCTATCGTGCCGTCGTACAGCTTGTCGTAGGCTGAGCGGAAGGCCTGCGAATCCTTGAGCCACAGCTGGACAGTGCGCCGGGAGACAGGGATCGCCGCCTCCGCCTCGCGCCTTGTCTTGCCGCCCGCCATCTCTAGCAGGAACCTGCGCTGTGGCTCCGTGAGGCCCCGCTCATCCATCGGCTTCTCAGGCATGCGGAACCGCCGGTGGGGCCTTGAGGGCGTCAATCTGCTTCTGGAAGGCCACGTCGTCCGCCTCCAGTTGATTCACCTTGGCGATGGTGTCCTCCAGCGCCGCGGCCATCGTGTTCGTAGCCCCGCCCCCAGGATGGGTAGCGACGTGGTTGATGAGGGCATTGCCGATAGTTTGGATGGCGGAACCCTGCTTGCCAAGCGTGACTAGCACGTTCCCAATGTACTCGTAGACTTGCTTGTTGGCGGCCGCAATCGCGGCATCGACTTCGGTGGGAGACACATCAACCTCCGGGGTATCGTATAGGTCTGCTTCCTCAATGCGGCGGTTTACCAAGCCTTGGTAGATTTTGCCATCGCTTCCTTTAATGCACTGGGACATTGCGGCCCGAACGTTCCCTCCCGTGTTCACCGCGGCAATGACGAGCTTAAAGTAACTGCCATATGGCCCCACGTTGTAGCAGAAGCTCGTTAGCGCGTCAAACTGATTCTGGTTCAGGGGGACCTTAACGGCAGCGTTGACCGCATCCGCGTAGGGCTGGGCCTTGAGCAGAAGGGCGGCATACCCCTGCTCTGGAGTGATGGGTGGCCTGGCCAGCTCCTCGGGGGTACATGGCCCTAAGTGGAGCATATCCCCGTAGCCGACCGTGCAGTTGCCGGCTGGGTCGTTAGCCGGGACAGGAACGAAACCTTCCCACTTGGCGATCAGAGTCAAACCGACGCTGCTGATGTTCATAGGCACCCCATCATTCTACCATGTTTGGTCGTGCTAGTCAAGGCGCTTGCGTCCAGACGTCAAACACGGGCCGGCTGTTCCCGCCCTGTTTGAAAATGACAATGGCGGAAGGGAATGTGGCGCTGTTCGTCTTGCCGTCTTGGACGAATTTAACTCGTCCGCGAACAAAGTAGACCTCATCCGCCTTCGTCATGACGAGATCCTGCCACCATTTCGTGTCCGTGCGCGCGGGAAGAAGCATGACCACGAGCTCGGCATTCCCGTTCTCCGCCTCCTCCACTGCTTTCTTAACCCACGGCCCCACGTACAGCTTCTTGGCACGGTTGAACGGGGGGTTGCAGAACACACGCCCTAGCCACGGAAGGGTTAGGCCGTCCGTGAACTGCCGTTCTCCGGCCACAAGGTAGGAGCCATACCACCAAGAGGCTTTCGCATTATCCTCGTCAGCCGCCGCGTCGAGATCGAACGGCCCCCACACCGCGCTGATTTGATTGAACAGCACGTCAGGCGTGCCCCAGTTCTCGGAGTTGGACTCAAGCTGTACCTGGCTCATTAGTCCACCACCGGCCAAGAAACTTGCGGGATGGTGCTCGAAACTTGCGGGATGGTGCTCGCGGGGATGTTGACAACGACGGAACCTGACCCCTTGACGGGTAGGCTCAGGTCGTGCGTGATGGGGCGGTCGTCCAGGGTGTAGCCGCGGTCGAACCAGCGGTCCAAGAACTCGATGGCCTCGTCCACTGTCTCCGCGAAGTAGGAGGACATCTGCTTGCACCAAGGGTGGGCGCGTGTCTCACGGCCCCCTGTCGTGCTCGTAGGGGCGACAACCACCACGGGCTTGTGCATGAGGAAGTGGGCGATGGCCCACTCGTACGCCGTGCCCCACGATGGCTGGTCCCCGGACAGGACGATCAGCGCGTCGGCGCGGCGCACGTCATCGAAGTCGCGCTGGATGATGGCGGTAGGCGTCACGCCGAGAAGCTCGGACGCCTTCTCCTCATCAATCGTGGCGAGTGAGGAGAGGATCTCCTTGCCCCGCATGGGGTCGAGCGAATCCCAGCCCCGGCGGGCTAGCTCGTCCCGAGCCCGCACGCGGGCCTCGGTGGCCTCCTCATACGTGCAGTTGGCGATGCGGCCTGACAGGTAGACTACCCTTCTCATGATCCCTCCTTACGCTTGGGCGGCTGGTTGTAGGTGACGATCAGCCGCTCCTTATCGGGGGGCTCAGGCCGGTCATCAATGCCGAGGTTGTGGATTTGATAGTAACGCAGCGTGGCGATGTTCCACAGTGCGTGGGCCAAGTGGTGTAGCCCTGTCTCGGGGTCTATGTTCTCCCCCATCCACCAGCGCGTGATGTGCCGTAGGGCGCTTCCGTAGAACTGGTGCCAGTCAGTGCCCAGCTTCCAGTTGTCCCGTGCGTACTTCTCTGCTCCGTAGTCGAAGACTCGTGCCCACTCCACGAGGACCTCAGCGGGCAGCTGGTCGAGGCCGGCCTTACCCTCAGAGAAGTGGAGCGCCTTCTTAGGCGGTGACGCTTTCTTCGTGTCGTCCGCCTGCACGTTCCCCTTCGACCAGCACCGACCGCACCTTCCTTCTTCGACCTCAAACGCGCTCCAAAGTTGGTCGCCACACTGGCTGCATCGCTGTCCTGTAGGCCCTGTTGCAGGCATCAATACCTCCCCGTCAAGACGTTGAATGCGATGATGGCAAGCGTAGCTCCCGTCGAGCCCACCGCGCCATACATCAGCGAGAGCTTAATCATCTCCAGCATAGTCCTCCTCGTCGTCTTGGTGGTCCAGCTTCAGGTTGCCGTTTGCGGTGAGCTTGTTGGTGAGGTTGCCCCATCCCGTGCCCCATGAGACTTCGACGGGAATGCTCCAGTCTAGCACACGACCGTCCCATAGCACAAGGGTTTTTGCTTGATTCTCGAAGAAATTCTTGATCTCCCACATCAGCGCCACGGTTTCCTCCTCCGTCAAGTCGCCGGGGAACTCCCCGTAGCAGGAGTCGTGGACGATGAGCGTGATCCAGAGGCGGTTCCAGAACTCGGCCTCAAAGCGGGGATGGACGTAGCTGTGCAGGTCGTTCAGGCCGGCCTGGATCGGCATGTTCGAGCCCGTGCGGAACATCTCATTCCAGTCCCACTTGCTGAACTTCTTGACGACGGCGCTATCATAGAAGTGCCCCTCCCGCCCAAACTCGTCGTAGATGATGCCCCGCTCGATCATCTCGGCCTCAATGTCATCGAAGTAGCTTTGGAGGCCGGGGAACACGGTGGTCATGTAGGCACGCACGAGGAGCTGAGCCTCAAGCTCATCACAGTGGAGCCGCTCAGCCACGCCCATGTACGTCATGCCATAGTCCAGACCGAAGACGAACACCTTAGCCTTGCGGCGCAGCTCGTCAAAGTTCTCCTTCCACTCATCATCCGACATCTCGGGATGGAGATCACTCTTAGGGAATTGGTTGCTGATGCCAAGCTCGCACAGCTTGCGGGCCACGTAGGTGTGGACATCACGCCCTTCGACCAGCAGCCGCATCAACGTCGGGTCCTTGGAGCGGTAAGCCATGACCCAGAGCTCGCCCTGCGACCAGTCTACCTCGAACGCGCGGCGCCCTGGCGTCACCACATATGGCCGGCGAAGAATGTTCTCTCCGAGATCGTCATCGTGGACGCCCTTGGGAATCTGCTGCACGGGCGGCTTCACGGCACTCTGGCGCCCCGTGGCAGCGGCGTTGACCTTGAACTCAGGGTGAATACGCAGGTCGTCCCTGATGTGCGCGAGGACCCCGCCCCCGCCATCTGCGCCGTCCACATACGTGCCCTTCTGCTTGGAGACTTCTTTGTACTTGAGGATGGCGTTCAGGATGGGGTGCGGCGCCTTGCCGGACTTCTCGAAGATACGGATGATCCCCTTGAGCGAGTCCTTGTCCGTGGAGTCGTGGACAAGGCAGCCAAGCGCGTTATCGTCCTTCGTGGCCTGAATGCAGTCAGCGCAGCCTTTGCTCGCCTTCGTCTTACGCCCGCTCTGCGGCAGTCCTAGCTTAGCGAACAGGACGTGCTGCACCTGCTTCGGGGCGTTGAGATTGAACTCACCATGGCCGTACGCAGTGAACACCGCGGCACGGGCCTCGCGTACCTTCTTCTCATAGGCCGCGCACAACCTCCCGAAGAACTCCACGTCCATAGCGATACCCATGCGTGTCATGTTCCAAGAGGCCCGCACCATGGGCATGGTGATGTTGTCGAGAATCCATCTCAGGTTCGGCTTCTTCGCGAGCTTCTTCAGTTGCGCTTCGAGGATTCTTGCTAGCGCGTCCGCATCCAGCGCCGCGTAGGTCCAGAGTGTTTCGTTGGACGCGGCCTCCATGTGGTGCTTGTGTTGAGACTCCTCGATGACTAGCGCCTCGTAGTAAGGCATGTCCGTGTACATGGTCATCAGCGCGTTCTCGTTGGCCGGGAGGTTCTCGTCCAAGAGTCGCTGGATGAGCATGGTGTCAAACTTGATCGCGTTGACTGGGAAGCCTATCGCGGTCCGAACACGGGCGTCGATACAGAAGGGTGGGTCATCTGAATCCCGTTCGAGGAGACGCAGATCATGGATACTGTTCTGGATGCACTTGGGCTTGTCTGATCCGAGGATGTCGTGCAGCAAGGACACGGCTTCGTCGTAGTCATCTCCCCACCAATCCTTTCCGCCCTGCTGGAGGAGCGGTACGGCGAAGCCCGCACGGATGGCACGGCCCCACTCGTCTAGGGCGCTGAAGCTCAGGCAGAGCAGCTCCGCGCCCATCCAATCAAGGCCTGTCCATTCCTCACCTACGCCGTACGATTCGGTGTCAAGCGTAATGACGGATACGCTATCTGACAAGAGATAGTCGCGCAATTCACGAAGCCCGTCACAGGTAGTAATGGCGACGGCATTTGCTCTTGCCTCCTCTAGCGGCTGCAAAGCGTTCCTGCCGGCTGCGATGTCTCGTACTTGACGGAGATGGCCGATGCCGAGGGGCAGCTGGCCCCACTTCTTCCGCATGTAGTACGCCGGGTGGTACGTCGGGATCACGGGGATGCCGCTGTGGTGGAACAGCGTTTGCCCCAGCACTTCTCCCACGGGCATGGCCTTGATGAGCGCCGCCAGGGCAGAGGCGCCGGCCGCGACGATTACCTTGGGCTTGACCTTGGCGATCTCCGCGTTCAGGTAACCCCGACAGGCATCAATTTCCCGCGCCGTGGGCGTTCGGTTCCCCGCCGGCCGGCAGCGGATGGCGTTCGTCAGGAAGACGTCATCGAGCCCAATACCAGCTTCCTCACACATGTAGGCCAAGAGCTCCCCGGTCTTGCCGCGGAACGGCACGCCAGCGGAGTCCTCCTCCTGGCCCGGCCCCTCGCCCACGATCATGATGCTCGCGCCCTCTGGGCCGCGGCCGTTCACGATCTTCGTGCGACTCTTGCACAACGCGGGGCACGCCTCACACGAGACGACCGGCACGGTATAGTCTATGAGCGCCGGCGCTGCCCCTGCCTTCTTCTTACTCACTAACCCTCCGGGCTGTCTTACGCACGACCTTGCCGCACTGGACGCAGGCGTAGACTATGACGAACTTACCGTCCCGGCCCTTCTCCGTATCCTCGTGGCCGAGATCGCCGTGACACTTAGGACACCCTCTCAGAATGAATCGCGGCACCATTATCCCCCTACCAAGTCTACTCCCTGACCCTTGAGGAAGTCGATAGCCTCAGCTTGCTGGATCTCCTGCGGGGTGGCAAGATAGAGGCGGTGGTGGTTGGTGAGGCCGTACTTCGGGTGCATGGAGTACATCTCCTGCGACGGCAGGGACGCGCTCGCCCGGTTCATCTCCACGCTCAGGAGAGACGGGCCGACGAAGCAGGCATTCTGAATGACCTGTCCGCCGATCATAGGCTCTGCCTCCTGCGCCTCGTGCAGGTGGCCCTTGAACATGTAGTTGCAGACGCGCCCCAAGATGGCGTTCACGCGGAACATGTTGTCGATGGCGCCGGTGTACGTTCGGTTCAGGCCGCCGATCTTGTGTCCGTGGCGGGCGTAGATGAGCTTGCCGCTGATGAGCGCGGTGATGAAGAACGAGCGGCTAATGTAGAAGTCGATCTTCCCGCCCGTCAGGCAGTGGATGCCGTTCTTCGTGTAGCTCCACGTACCTCCGCACTCCCGCGCTACGCGGTCCGCAATGTGCTCCCACGCCATGATCTCGAAGTTGTCCGGGGGATAGTCGGCCTTTGCCGTAGCGAAGATGCGCCCATGGTTGCCCGGCACCTTGTAGACAACCACCTTCGGCACCCGCTGGAGCAAGGAGATGAGTACCTCCGTCATGTCCTCCACGAACTGCGCGTACTGGAACATAATGCTCTCTTGCATCTGGAGCTTCTGGGTGGGGAACATGTCTCCATGGCCCTCGAAGTCGTCGCCCAGCCCGAACAGGTGGTATGAGGGAATCTCAATGGTGTACCCGTCAAGCTGGAGGAAGCGGAGCGTGGCGTCCCGCCACCGCGCCAGCCTCTCGCGGGCAATGTCGATGTTGTACTCGGCCAGCCCACCCGTCACCCGCTTGTCAATCTCGCTCCCCAGGTGCAGGTCGCTGAACAAGCCGATGGATGGCTGGGGTGTGTCGAAGCCCATGTCCTCCACGCGCGTGGCCTTGATGATGGACGGGACGGGAGGTAGCTTGCCACGAGCATCCAAGACGGCCTTGACACGCGCCTCTATCGGAGTGTCTTCGGCCGGCTTCGCGGCATTGGCGGCGGCAATCGCGGTGGAGCGGGCGACATGATAATCCGTAGCGATCTCGTCGTAGGATTCGCCCCCATCATGCCGCGCCTTGATGTCTCTCGCATCTGCCTCGGTGAGCTTAGGCATTGGTCTTCCCTTCTAGGTTGTTCTGGCCCCAACGCGCAATGCAAGCCGCGTCGTAAGCATCCTGTTTGAGCCCATCCCCCATCCCCATTGCTCGGATAGCAAAGAGGCGGATCTCGTCCTTTGTGGCGTGACCGTTGCCGAGCAGCCCCTTCTTCCACACGCCAGGGTCCACAAGGCTGTGCGCGATCTTGAACTCCGTGAGGTAGGCACGGATGCCCCCCACAATCTGCGACTGCGCCACCGTGGCGGCGGCGTTCACGGTGAGCATTGGCTTCTCGACGTAGACATACTCTGGCAAGGTGCCTTGGAGCACCATCGTCTCTAGCAGCTCGCGGAAGGTTAGGAGTAAGCCGATGATCCGATCTTCGGCCCGCTGCCCCGACTGCACGAGAGTGGCCGTGCTCACGGGATCAGCCGCCCGCAGCATAGCGACGGTGATGGCCTTGGTATCCGGGTCGATACCCCACACTTTCATAGTCGTCCCTCCTCTGCTGGTGTCTTGAGTATCTTGAGCGTAGCTCGCCCATCCTTCTTGCCGACCTCGTAGGCCATGTCGGCCGCTTCTAAGAGTTCGGGCTCGTGGGTGATGATGAGAAATTGGATACCTGGATTCTTGGCAAGCTCTACGACTAGCTCAGCCACCTTCGGCCGGTACTCCGCACTCACCATGGCGAAGGGCTCATCTAGCGCGATGAAGTTGCGGAGCTTCGGGTTGCTGGCCACCATGAGCACACGCAGGGCGAAGGCTACTACTTGGACGAGCGACCCGCCCCGTGCGGAGAAGATGTCCGTCTCCAGCCCATCCTGCATGATGCGGATGTCAAGGCTGGTCACGTCCCGAAAGGTCTTTGCCACGAGCTTGACTTCGATCTCCTCCCCGAACACGGCGCTTACGGCTCGGGAGACGATGGCAGAGAGGTTCTTCTGGAAGCGCTCCCGATATTGTACCTCAAGACCCCGCAGGACCGCAAGGGTTTCGGTCAAATCGTCGGCGGCCGCGGCCGCGGCGTCGGCGCCTTCTTGCTCAGCTTGGCGCACGTTGTCAAGGAACTCCCGCCGGTGGGCTAGCCAGTCGAGAGACTGCTTAACCTCGGCCAGCAAGGTACGCCTCCTGTGCGTCTCGGGTCAGGGAGTCCACTTCCTCGCGCAGCACGCCGGCCCGATTGGTCAGCTCGGCTACTTGGGCATTGATCTCCTTCTCTAGCTCGTCCAACGTGCGACCCTTGTACCCCATCTCATGTAAAGACTCCAAGGCTTTGGCAAGCTGGATCTCCGCCCGTTCGTAATCACGCCGGGCGCCGTCAACCTGCCGCTGCAACTGGCGGACTTCTTCCGCGAGATCCACGAGCGTAGTCTCTTGCTTTTCGATAGTGGCTTTTGGTTCCGTAGTAACCACAGCCTTGACTTTAGCTTTCGGCATCAGCCTCCTCCAAGTACGCGATAGCAAGTGCCTTCACTTGTGCCGGCAGATCCAATGAGTCCAGCGCTCCTAGAAGGTTCGTGGTCGGATCGTCCATAACGAAACTACTAAGCGCCGCCACGGCCTCCGTGATGTCCTCGCTCTGCACGTTGTCCTCCACCACATCCTCGAAGATGTCGTCGGAGGGGAGCGCGGACGTGAGCGGCAGTTCTCGAAGCGTGAGCTCGGTGCCCTCCAACCCGATGCCCAATGCCTTTACCACGCGCGTCCGGTTGGCCTCAGTCCGGGCCACACGGGCGAGGGCGCCCACGTTTGCGAATACCTTGATTGGCTTGCCCGGCCCCTCTGACATGGGATAGATCCCAAGGTCCTCATGAATGTGGCCGGAGCATAGCACATTGATGCCGGTCATGTCAAGGTCGGTGCAGGTTATGATAGGATACGGGCGGACCTGTCCAGGTGGGATGATGCTCCCGTGCGCGAGCATGAGGGTCGGGCGATTCGCGCCTTCGGTGCGCTCATGCGGCGCCGTCGTGTAGTAAGACGGCAAGGCTTCTCGGTGAGTGCTGTAGTGGCGCCCGAGGATGCGCCACTTCTTCGTGTCCACTAAGTCGATGAGCCGTAAGACGCCCGCCGCGCACAGCACACCGATAGGTTGTGTGTCTACACTGTCCACGCCACGCTCCGTCAAGTCATGATTGCCAGCTACGCCCATCAGCGGGACGCCAAGGCGGGAGAGGATATTAATGACTTTTTGGATAAGGGCATGGCTGACATACTGTGGGCGCTTGATGTGGAACAAATCGCCGGTGGTGCAGAGCAGGGCATTGTGCTGGAGCGCGAGATCCACGCACTCGTCCAGCATGGCGAGCCCTTCCTCTCTGTAGCCAGGCTTCCGCCCAAGCGGCGGCTTGTCAGCTAAGTGCAGGTCATTGAAATACGATGAAGTCTAACATCATCATCGGCCCTCCTTTCGCCGTGCCACGCGGCACGCCTGACAGTCTTTGAACCCGTTGTCAGGCCGGGTATAATAGTTCTCGCTCAAGCGATGACCTCTAACGCAGAACTCTTTACGGAGGACTTCTTGGTTTACTCTATGGGGTACATCGCGTAAGTGATCAGGATTCCAGCAAAGCGTGTTGCGGCAGCAGTGATCAATCTCGTATTCAATAGGACCGACAAACCACACATAGCTGGCACGATGAACTAGAACCATGCCCGCGCCGTGCCCCCCGCGACTGACGACACCATAGTGACTTCCGCCGCGGCTCGTGATAGTAGCGCCCGGCCATGGCCAGCATCCGTGATCATCAATAATGATTCGCGGCAACATGCGTTCAATAGCCGGCCGAGCTTTCGGCCCCGGTTTCAGCGCCAAGGACATGATTGACAAACTCCTTGCACGAGGCAGGTATTATCGTACACGTCCTTCACTACCGCTAGTTGTTCCGTTGCGCGGTCCAGCGCTAAGCCGTCATCCGCTAGCTCCGACAAGCAGTCACGGACAGATGCGAGAGCGAGCAGTGCCTTCTCTGCGCGGCGGACGATGTTGTACAGCTCATCTAGCTTGGCGCTCAGCTTTGTAGGATTGCCATGCGCTAGCCGCTCCTCCGCTTCCCGCGCCGCCACAACGCGCTGCGTGGCGAGATTGAGGAACCTTGTGGCATCCTCGAAGGATTGCTGATACTCCACTAGATGCTCGTAACGGGCGTAGAGTTCTGCGGGGTCGGGGACGCGAGCAAGCTCCTGCGCGTAGTGCTCGGCGTTCCTCCTTGCCTCGGCGGCTCGGCGCTGTTCATTCTCTGCGGCCCGCTTGCAGGCCATCTGCGCGGCGATGAGCACGTTCAGCTTGGTCAGCCGCCCCAAGATGCGGGCCACCCGGCTGCCCGACTCGCTCACGATGAAGGGGGCGTCCCACTGCATCTGAATCTGGGGCATGAGTGTGGTCATCTTGTCCACCACGAGTTCGTGGATACCGACCAGATTGCTAATGTCGGTGGGGACAGCGGCGCCTGTCTTGGTATACTCAGCGGCATCTGTCTGATACACCGCACCGCGGCCGCGGCGCTTTTGCCACACGACGGCGCGGTCATCTACGAGGATGCCCACAAGGGCGGACTCATTCCCCTCGCGGATGAAGTCGTCCCCGGTCTGGTTCGTGAGCGCGTACTTCAGGCCGCGCAGGATCGCAGTCTTGCCGCTGTCTCCCTGCCCGACCACCATGGTCACGCGGCCCAGGTTGAGGTCCACGGAGCGCCAACTCTGGAAGTTCTTGAGCGTGATGGCGTCAATCATCTTATCCAAACTCTGCTGAACCAAGCGCCTTGTTGAGGGCCGCGCAAAGCAGCCACCAAGCGTTCTTTGTTTGGCGTGGGAAGTTCTTGACTTCGCTCGTTCGATAAGCATATTCCGGTAGGAGGCCGGGGGGAACGGTCTTGCCCTTCTTCCCAAAGATGGCGTGATAGTTCCCGCGAGTAGGCGTGCCCGTCCCGTCGTTGTAGATGATGGCTTCTCCGAGCATCTCTCGATGACCATCAATCGCGGAGATGAGCTCGACAGTGATCTTGATCATCCCTCCTCCATCCACAGTAGTGGTGCTGCTTCGAGCATCTTGTCGATGTCCGGGTTCGCCTTAAGGATTTCCGGCCACTCCTTCGCGCGGAACTTCCGTTCTCCGAAGACGTACCAGCCGCCCCCCATGGTGACGATGCCCACCTTCAGCGCGAGCCCCAGCTTGGCGCCGTCCTTGTCGATCCCATCCCAGAATCGAATCTCGAACTCGGCATTCTTAAAGTTCGGCGCAACCTTGTTTTTAACTATTTTGCCCGTAACTTTAATGCCGATGGCGTCGCTATCTTCCTTCGTGCCGGCCCGAATAGGGGCGCTCGCGGCTCGGAAGTGGATGCGGACAGCAGACCAGAACCTCAGCGAGCCCTCTGCGGTCTGCGTCATCTTCGGGCCACCCCAAGACGGCCCCATCTCGATCTTCGCCCGTAGTTGATTGACCAGCACAAGCGCCACGTTCGAGCCTAGCAGGACGGTCTGGTTCAGCTTCGGCAGCGCTTGAGACACCACGCGCGCCCTGTCCGCCGGGATGATGTCGGAGTAGCTGCCCTCCATGGCTGCCTTCGTGGTCTGGCCGGCGATGCTGTCAAACACGACGCACGCAAGGCGATTGGGATCACTCGCCTTGATCTGAAGGATGGCGTCCTCGATCACGTCGAAGGACTCTTGGAGCGTAATGGGCTCTAGCCGAATGAGCTCCTCGTAGTTGATGCCGATGCGCCGGCCCCGGTCGTAGTCGTACGCGCCCTCCGAGTCAATCAGGATCGCGATCCCACCGCGCCGCTGCGTCTCCGCGAGCAGGTGGTAGCTCACCGTGGACTTGCCGCTTGACTCCTCCCCAAAGATATTGGTGATGCCGGCGGTTGGAATCCCGTTGCGCCCAAGGGCGTAGTCCAGGGTGGCGCATTGCGTCGAGATGTACCCGCGGGCCGTGGGGAGGCCGCCAGCCTTGGCAGCCCCCTCACCGTGCGCTTCCCGAAGGTTGTTGACGATCTCTTGCGGGGTTAGGACCGTGCCCGCCTCAATGACGCGAGCCTTAGCCTTCGGCATGAGGTTCCTCCACTGATGGATCGTAGTCGGGGATCTCACGTTCCTCGCCGCAGACGAGGCACTTCGCCCAGCGCTCTAGCTGATCACCCACGGATCGCACGTAGGTGAAGATGACAAGCTCATGGAACTGGCTGATGGCGCCGAGCAGGTGTCCCTGCGAGCAGTAGAACTTCTGGATTAGTGGTGAGTCCTCAAGGACCAAGATCGCAGAGCGGCCCTTAAAGGCCTTTAGCTCGGTCAGATCCAACGTGGCCTCCTCTGATGCCGCCTCGGGCGGGGGCGTCAGCGTGGACTCCTTCGCCAGCTTTTGCAGCTCCTCATTGGGGGGAGTCAGCTGCGTCTCCTTCGCCAGCCGCTCACTCGCCCCGTTGATGATGTCGTCTATGTCGCTCACTTGGCCTCCTGTGCCTTCGCAAGAAGACGCCCGAGCTTCGCCTTGCCCGCGCTTGGCTTCTCCTCAACCGCCTCAATTTCCTCGCCATCTGGCTGGATGACGGTGCCGGTCACGACCACGGTTCCACCGTCCTCGGAAACCTCTCGCGCGACCTTCGAGGCCAGCAGCTTGGCCTTGGGCTTGGAAGCCGCGATGGCTGCCTTGCCAAAGGGATCACCGCTGCCCGTGCCGCCGCTCACGAGGATTTCCTTCATCTGCTCGGTGGCGAGAGGCTTGACATAGGCGGACACGTCCACCATCTTGGGCTCGTAGAGCTCCGTGTATGGCGTGATGTCACTGGGTCCGCGCCGTGCGAGGGCAATGTCCCAGTCCGTGTCCTCGGCCGTCTTGCCCGTGCGCTTGATCCGCAGGTCCACGCCCTGCTTGGGATCGGTGATGTCGATGAGGCTGTCCGTGCTCGGGGACTCACGCTCGATGGCATTGAAAATCTTGCCGAGCGTCTCACGCCCCACGCGCCAGACCTTCACCTGAGCATCGCCCTCGGCGTCGGGGATGGGATCGCCATCCTCATCTACGAGGAGGATGTTCATGTAGGCCGACCACGAGGCCCAGAACTTCTTGCCCTCATTCTCGGGCAGCTGGTTGCCGTACTGACAGAAGACGCACGGCATGTTGAACATGCGGCGCGGGCAGAGGATCGGGTCACCGAATCCCCAGTGCAGGGCGAACCCAGAGAAGAAGTTCTCACCCATGTCCCCCACGCCCGGCAAGACGCGCACGTAATGGACACCCGGATCGGGCTTCCAAAGATCGCTGCGCTTGCCCATGGCTTCGGCGGCCGCGACGGCGGCCTTCATGTTAGTCTTGTTCATCGTTGAACCCCTCATCGAATGTCTCCAGCAGGACCGCAATGGCCGCGACACACTGCTTCGTGACCTCCCGGCCGCCGGGGATTCCTGGCTTGTTGAGCGCAACAGCCGTGTCGGTGAGCTCCGCGATCAGGTTCGTGAGCTCGAATGTGGTTTCGTAGTCTGGCTTGCCCCAGACAAACCGGAACAGTGCTTTCAGCATCAGGACCTCCTCCTTAATGAGAGCTGAGATGACAGAAGTGCAGGCATGGTAGCAGATGCTATGGCATTTGTCAAGTCCTCCTCCGAAGCAGCGGCAGGATCTACGCCCTCTGGCAGCGTGGCGAGCTTGACCTCAAACCCGTCACTCTGAAGTTCCTTGACGTACTTGGCGGCCGCCGTCATTCCCGCCTCGTCGCCGTCCCACATAAGCATGACGCGCTTCACCTTCTCGGAGTGCAGCAGCGCCCGCTGCCGGTCCGATAGGTGCGTCCCAAAGGTACACACCGCCCGCCCGCGCAGGCGGATGGCGTCAAACACCCCTTCTGTAAGGATTACCTCACTGTGATCTAGATCATCTAAGCCGAACAGCAGGTCGCCCACCGCCGCGCCCTGTGGGTACAACACCTTGGGAGTTATCCATGGGGTGATGGTGCGGGCCGCGAAGCTACGGATCTTGCCTTGCTGGATGATGGGGATGATGAGCCGGCCGCGGTATGGCCCCACAATCGTGTACTGCATTCGATAGTGCGCGACGTCCTCATCCGTGAGCCCCCGGCTATCAACATAGTTCCAGAACTGGGCCTCAACTTCATTGCGCCGGTTCGTGAGCGGCACCCCCGGAAGCGGCCCGCTCAGCGTGGACTCGATCTTCTTCTCCGGCTTCGGCCGCCTAGCAGAGGCGGGTTGGAGTTTGGCGGCCGTGCGGTACGCCTCGAAGGCGTCCATGTCCATGACTTCCTCAAGAAAGCGCACGAGCATCCCGCTCCGGTTGCAGTGATGGCACGTCCAGAGGTACGTCTTGAGGTTGATGAACAGGCGTGCCTTGTGGTCCCCGCAGAGGGGGCATACCAGCGCCAACTCGTTGCCGTTGCTCACGAGCTTCGCGTCGAACTTGGCGTATACAAGATCAGCGAGTGTCTGCATTCTTCTCCTCTGCGACGTGCCATTCAGCCGCATCGCCAAAGGCGGCAAATCCATTCGTGCCTTGGCCGAAGTAGGTGGCCACACGGAGATTCGCGCCGCGCGTCCCGTAGTAGCGATCCTTCGCAATGTGGATGTTCATCTCCGGCAATCCCTTGTCATCGAACCCTACGTTCGACAAGCCCAGCGCGAGGTCTGCCTTCCTGATCTTCGCCACCGAGTCCGCAAGGTGCTGGCCCTGCACGACCTTAGCGGTGGCGGAGTCCTTGTTCCCCTGCGCGGCTGTCCAAACAGCGACGTGGCGGCGCTGGGCAAGCGAGGCCAGCTCCGTGTAGATCCAGAGGTACATGTCGTATCCGCGCTCGAACTTCCGGTCCGTACGGAGATCGTCATTGTCCGCGATGATCAGGTGGATGTGGTGCCCTTCTTCATCCATCATGTCCAAGTCGTCCTCAATGTCCTTGATGGATAGGGACAAGGCATCTCGGTACATGACTTCAAAGAACGGCTCTGGCGCGTCGCCCTCCTCAGCGCCGGCCATGGACTTGCGCTGATTCAGGATGCTCGTGAGGCCCTTCATGGCGGCCTCCACGTCCATGGTGTTGATGGGCTTCCGCACGATAGCCGAGACGATGCGGGTCACGATGGTAGCCTCATCTACCTCCGTCGTGTAGTACAACACCCGCTTGTTCGCCTTGAGGGCTTGGGCCGCGAACCACGGAAGGATCATCGACTTACCTGTGTTCCAAGGCGCGATCACCGTGCCGAGCTGGCCGAGATGTAGGCCGCCTAGCCACGCCCGATCCAGCTTCATGAATCCTGTAGGGATGGCCGGCGTGACGAGGCGGGACTTGACTCGCGCAAAATCCCCCAGCTGGAGGCCCCGCTCCGGGGGCTTGAGGAACCGCGTCCCCGTGCGAAGCGCCTTCTCGGCGCCGCCTAGGTCCCCGGACTCGACCGCCTCGGCCGCCTCGTCAATCTGCTGGCTGAGGCGGAGCGAACGGAACCACTTGATAGCCGCCGCCAAGAGCAGGCGGATGTCGGCTGCGTCGTGGTCGTAGCGCTGGTACGCTTCGAGGTAGACGTCAATGGCCGCCTCAAGCGTCGTCCCGTAGCGCTGAGCATCCTCCTCATTGGCTACCACGTCCATGACTTGTGGCGTGAGCAGAGACTTGTGCTCGTCCCACTGCTCAATCGCCATGGCTACGAGGTAGCGAGCCGCCCCCTTCGGAACGGTGGTGGGATCGAGCTCATCGTGATGCTGCCGCATGAACTCCACGGAATGACACATCGCCCACAGGGCGACGGCCATGTCTGTCTCAATCATCCACTTCCTCGTACACTATGGTCTTGA
>VFSW01003480.1_pt1 | contig 23616 bp, 23 predicted proteins | sample 5358111 | NCBI WGS metagenome assembly VFSW01 (sample SAMN11554181, study PRJNA540505) | mine drainage metagenome | isolation source: sediment from site ElyBrook_90M | place: USA: Ely Copper Mine, Vershire, VT | collected 2017
CCGTTTTTCGCTCGCAACGCCATCCACCCCAGTAGTGTGAACAGGCCCTAGGGAAACCATGACGACTGTCGCTGCCCCATCGAGCACCCGCCCCGCAATCGCCGCCATCCTCGCCATCAGCGCGGCGGCTACGCTGTTTCTGTTCTGGCTTATCTACGTCCACCCGGCAGCGGACGCAGGCAGCACCCGGTTCGCCTTTTTGCCCGCGCTCAATGCCCTGCTGAACGGACTCAGCGCCACCGCCCTGCTCATCGGCTACACGTTCATCCGCGCGCGCCGCATTCAGGCCCATCGCGCCGCCATGCTGACGGCGTTCGGGTTTTCCACGCTGTTTCTGGTCAGCTACATCGCGCACCACGCGCTGCACGGCGACGTGCGCTACCCCATCCACGCAGCCTACAGAATGATCTATCTGCCGCTGCTTGCGAGCCACATCATACTGGCCACCGTAGCCCTGCCAATGGTGCTGGTCACGTTCTTCTTTTCGCTCTCGGGGCGCATCCCGCAGCACCGCAAGGTGGCCCGCTGGACCTTTCCCCTGTGGCTTTACGTTTCAGTGACCGGCGTCATCACCTACGTGATGCTGCGCCTGGCGCAAGGTTAGAAAAACAGATGCCCGCCAGCCAGCCCATTCCCGAGTCCAATCGTGCCGCAAAGACGCTGCCGGACGACGGCACGCGCCAGTTGCTGCAATGGGGTGGATCCATGACGGGCGCGGGAGTGCTGGCCGCCGTGCTGCTGCAAACTTCGCTGGGCGGCTTTTCACGCACCGGCGCCAGCACCAATACGGGCTGGTTCGCGCTCATTGTGGCCCTCATGTGCGTCCCCTTCGGCGGTATGCTGCTCACGCTGGGCGTCGCCAAGTGGCTGCGCAACCGCGCGCTCAGCCGCCACCGCTGAGCCACTGTGCGCTGAGGCCGCCACAGCACGCTACGCCTGTCTGCGGCGGCCTCATCGTTCATGCTTTTACCCGTTCTGGTTCTGCTCATCGCGATGGATTGTGCGATAGCTCGAATTGCCCTTCGACCACACCAGCAGTAGAAGGTCCTTGCCATCGCTGCTCTGGTGCACCTGATTTACAAATTGGCCGGCGTTCACGGCAGGCTTGCGGTCGACTTCGAGAATCACATCTCCGGGCTGAATCCCCGCATCGTCCGCGGGGCTGGCTGGACGAACCTGCTGCACCACCACGCCGTGGATCTGGTCCGGCACGTTGAACTGCTGCCGCGCGTCAGCCGTAAGATTGCTCACCGCGAGTCCGATCTTGCCGCTTTGCGGGCCGTCAGGGCCGTCGTTGTCTGCCACTTGATTGCTGTGGTGGAACTGGCCCACCGTCAGATTCAGCGTCGCGGGCTTGCCGTCGCGAAGAATGCCCAGCGCAATCTTCGTTCCCGGAGTCATCTCGGTGACGGCCACCTGGAGCGCGCTTCCGTTCACAATCTCTTCTCCGTTGAGCTGTGTAATTACGTCGCCGGTGCGCAGGCCGCCCTGGCTCGCCGGAGAGTCCGGCGTGACCTGGGAGACGATCGCTCCGGTCGCTTCCTTGAGATTGAAGAAGTGGGCATTGTCCGGCGTCACATCGTTCATGTTGATGCCCAGATAACCGTGGTCAACCTTGCCGTGTGCGATGAGTTGCTGGGTCGTGGCGCGCACAATCTGCGAGGGGATGGCAAAGCCCGCGCCGGCGAACGAACCGCTGTTCGAGATGATGAACGTGTTGATGCCGACCAGCTCGCCGTGAGCATTCACCAGCGGGCCGCCGGAGTTGCCGGGATTGATGGCCGCGTCCGTCTGGATGTAGTTCCCCGGCTTGCGCGCGTCGTCTGAGTAGGGGTTGGGGCGGTTGACCGCGCTCACAATGCCGCGCGTTACCGAGAACTGGAAGTAGCCAAACGGGCTGCCGAAGGCCAGCACGGTCGCGCCGGGCTGTAGCTTTGTGGAGTCGCCCCATGCAATCGCGGGCAGGTTGGTTGCGTCCACCTTGAGCACCGCAAGATCAGTCAGCTTATCCACGCCCACGAGCTTCGCATTGAGAATGCGGCGGTCATGCAACGTCACCTTGATCTGCAGCGCGCCGTCTACAACGTGGTCGTTGGTGACGATGTAGCCGTCGGGCGAGATGATGATGCCGCTGCCGACTCCGTGCTCAATCTGCTGCTGGTTGGGCTGCTGCTGCATGGGTCCGAAGAACTGCTGAAGTCCCGGCGGAAGATCCTGCATCTGGCCTTCGGTGGGCACCTCGCCGGAGCCCCGCGAGGTGACGGCGACATTGACGACGGCCGGAGTAACCCGTGCCGCAACCGCCTCCATGGCGTGATCGAGTGAAGTAAGGGCGGAAACACTGTTGTCGTCCAGGGGCTCGGCGGCGGCGGCGTGCACGCTGCCGTGACCCACAAACATGGCCGCGCCCAATGCGAAGGCGCCCACAACCGCCCCGGGGACGGCCAGCTTTTTTGCGATTGCTACTAAATGATTAGTTGTTGGGGACATAACAATTCCTCTCCTGCGTTGCTGTTGGGGTTAAATTTGAACGATCAGCCAGCCGTCTGCGAACGGAACGGCGGCATAGGAAGTCCTGTGATCCTGTGCGACGGCGATTACCATACGCCCCGCCGTCTCGTCGCTTCTCCACTCACTGAGCACAACCCAGCCTGCGTGGCTGGAGCCGTGCGGCCTACTCATATCCTGCTTTACGGCCAGAGCGCGCGGCTGCCGCGGCCGATGTGAAGATTGAACCTGTGTCCGCGGCTGGCCGGTTGTGGCGAGCCGGACGAGCTTGACTGGGCTATCCTTTGCCGGGCCCGCCGTCGCCGAGACCTCCGTTGCCGGGACCTCCGTTGCACGCGTCCTGATCTCGCGCACAGCCGCAGTCCGCATCAGGTGAGCCTGCGCGGTTGCCTGCTCCATTGCGTCCTCTGCCGTCTGCACCGTCGTCTGCACAGGCGTCTGCGCAGGCGGAACAAAGCTCAAGAGCTGCGGGCTATGGACGAGCGCCACGGCACCGCCGAGCAGACCCGCGACCAGACCCGCCGTCACCATCACGCCTCGCCTGCCGCTCATCGACTCTTCGGGCCGCCGCAGGATGCGATGCACGCGGCGCACCAGCTCGGGCCGCTTGTCCCATGCGCCGAGCACCAGCGATACCCCGCGATGCAGCATCGAGTACTCCGCCAGACGGGTGAGGCACACGGCATAAGCCTTGCGGCCACAGTGGGAGTGGAGCACACGGTCATCGCAGGCAAGTTCGCGCTCCGCGCAGAGCTGCCGCTCAACCCACAGCAGGACCGGGTTCAGCGGGAATAGAACGAGTCCAACTTTTTGCAGCAGGTTGGTCCAGTCGTCGGCGCGGCGCAGATGCTCCATCTCATGCAGAACCACCTGCTGCAATTCCTGGGCTGAAAGCCGCTCCACCAGCCCGGGGGGCAGCAGAATACGCGGCCGTATGAAGCCAAATACGCTGGGCCGCTCGACTTCTGCTGACGTACAAAGCTCTGCGGATCGTCCGCCGTTTCCACCTTGCAGCAACGCCTGCGTCGCCGCGTCAGGCTGCACCGGCGTTGCGCGGCCCGCCAAGCGGCGCAGATGCACGGCAGCCAGAGCCAGCTGCACGCCCTTCCACAAGGACAGCGCCGCCCAGAGGCCCGCAATCGCCACGCTCCAGCGCAGATCCAGATGCAGCGGCGTGCCGTGCACCGGACCCAGCGCGGCACGATGCTCGCCGATCCGCACAGGCAACACGTGCAGCAACAGGATCATGAGAAAGAGCAGCATCCACACGGCCGACCGCGCGGCCGCGCTCAGCCCCGGCAGCAGGCGCAGACACAAGGCCGCACACGCAACCAGCACGGCTCCTTGCCAAACAGCGGAAAACAAGCCGCTGACAACCGCTGCGGATACAACCGGGATGGTATGGAAAAGGGGTTCCATTTAGAACGCCTCCGGGGGCTCGTCGGGCAAACTCGCGATCGCCTCTTTCAGGCGCTTTAACTCCTCGGGGTTCAATTCCTCGTCCCCCAGCAGCGACAGCAAAAGCCGTTCACGGGAGTTGCCAAAAAAACGATGCAGCACGTGGCGAACTTCAGAGCGGCTGGCTTCGAGTTCCCCAACGCAGGCGCTGTAGAGGAAGGCTCTGCCGTCCTGCCGGTGGCAAACGTAGCCTTTCTTTTCGAGAATCCGGATCGTTGTGAGGACCGACGTATACGCCAGCGCACCGTCGTCGGAGACTGCCTCGACCACCTCGGCCACGGTCGACTCGCCCCGGCTCCAGAGAACTTTCATGAGCCGGAGTTCGGCCTGGGGGAGCGTGATGGACTGCTTTGGAGGCATTCGTCAACGGTCCTCGGGAAGCCGCTTTTCGGACTCCCTGCCCTCTTTGACCCGGAACTAATCATTTGGTTACCATCGGTCCAAAAAAATTATCCGCGCCTTGTTTTCAGACAGCCCAAAGGCCTTGAAAACGGATTCTCGCCGCAGCAGGTGAGAGGCTCCGCCGTCTGACCCGGCTGCCTCCCGCTAAACTGTTCAGTGAGGTACTTCGTGCTCCACTTTGCCTTTTTCATCCTGCTCTCTGCGTCGACAGCCGGCCTGGCCCAGACCCCCGCCAAAACCCCGGAAGTCCAGGTTCCTGCCGCGGAGCCCGCCGCAGTGGAAAGCCCGCAGATCATCTCCGATCCGGTCGCCAGCGCCGAAGCCTCCATCGTCAAGTCCGACTGGAAGACGGCCGCAACCACACTGAACACGTGGCTGGCCGCCCACCCCACCGACGCGCGAGCGCTGTTTGACGCCGGTTACGTGGCCGACGCTCAGAACCGCTTTGATGACGCCGCCGGATTCTACAGGCGCGCCGTCGCGGCCGATCCCAAGTCGTTTGAGGCGCACCTGTCACTCGGCCTGCTGCTGGCACGCGAGGGCAAGCTGGCCGAAGCCCGCCCGGAACTGGCCGAAGCCACCACCCTCGACCCAGGCGAGGCCGGGCCCGCGCTCAAGGCCCGTGCATGGCGCGCCCTGGCCCAGATTGACAAGCCCGGCCCCGGCAACACCGGCGACGCCACCCAGGCCTCCAACGACCTGCTGCAAGCTCTCAAGCTCAGCCCCGAAACGCCCGACGATACCCTGCTGGCCGCGCGACTGGCCGAGACCTCCGGCCAAAATGAAGCCGCCGAAGCCGCCTACCGCCGTCTGCTGGCAAAGGACCCGAAGTCGCCCGTGGCCAACGCCGGGCTGGCCCACCTGCTGATCCTGCGCAAACAGTATCCTGAGGCCGAAACGCTGCTCCGCACAGCGCTGGCGCAAACGCCGGACGACCCGGCCCTGACCGCGCAACTGGCTACCGCGCTGGCCGCCCAGGACAAGCCCGAGGCGGTACCCCTGCTCCAGAAGCTCCACGACACCCATCCGGATAACCCGGCGATCACCCGCATGCTGGCCGATCTGCTGGCGGAGGCAGGCGATGCCGCAGGCTCCGACAAGCTGTACGCGGCCCTTCTCGCGGCCAGTCCGGACGACCCCGCCCTGCTGGTCGCGCACGGCCAGAATCTGATTCGCCTGCTCAAGTACCCGGAGGCCTTTGCGGCCTTCGACAAGGCCACCCAGTTGGACTCCGCCGACGCGGACGCCTGGAGCGGCCTGGCCTTTGCGGCGTCAAAGACCGGACAGCCCGCTGTCACACTACACGCTCTTACCATGCGATCAAAATATTTGCCCGAAGTTGCCGCAACTTACTTCCTTTGGGCGACCGCCTACGACACTCTCCACCAAAAGGCAGCGGCTAAAACCTATTACCAGCACTTCTTGGAGTCGTCCGCGGGAAAATTTCCTGATCAGGAATGGCAGGCCAAGCAACGCCTTCTTGTGCTTGAAAAGTAGTCTTGAAAGTAGTCTTGAAAGTCGTCTGAAATTGTGTCAGCATGCAGGCAGTCGAACGGTGACCTTGGTCAAAAAGGCGTATCGCCGCGACGCCTGAGCTTCTGGGAGTCTGAAGCTTCCCCTTGCAGCCTCTCCTAATGGCTCTTCTTGTCACGGCCTGGGGTAGGGCGGATTTCCGGTTACAGAATCGCTCGAAATTCCGCCACAGCGGAGGTTCCTCATGCGGATCCATGGATCAGCTATCGTCTTGGGCCTTCTCACGGTGATTGCGGTGCCCGCGTGTGCGTCATCGCCAGAAGACAGGATTCCCGACCAGCAGAGCATTGCAGCGCTTGAGGCTAGAATCAGTCAAGCTCCGGCGCGTAACCAGTGCTTTCTCTACGCCCAGCTCATTCACGACATGAGCGAGGTGAGCCTGCGGCGGTACGCGGCCGGAGATGCGGAGAAGGCCAGTCAACTGCTTGTGCATATCCAGACGCTGGCACACAAGATTCACCTTACCGTGAGCGACAACGACAATCGCCTGAAGAATGCGGAGATTCTCCTGCGCCACACCGCCTTCCGCCTGAGTGAAATGCTGCACTCCGGCAACTATGAGGATCGCGCATTGGTCGAGGCGACTCTGGCGCAGGTCAATAAGGCGGAATCCGACGCCATGATGCGGGTCTTCCGCAAATAGGCCATCCGCACCCAGTCGCGTTCCGCGTTCATCCCAGCGATCTCGATGCCCAGCACGTTGCTCATCGTTGGCGCGGTAGGCATTGCGCTTCAAACGCAGGGCTGAACTGTGCTTCAATAGGATCGATCGGGAGCGCATCCCATGCGCCTGTCACACTGTTTCGCGATGACTGTGTGTGTACTTCTTGCAGCCGCCCCGCTGCGGGCGCAGAAGAATCAGCGCGATCCGCTGAGTGAAGCCCAGATTGAACAAATCCGCGAAGCCGGCATCGACCCGCCGGAGCGGGTGAAGCTCTACACCAAGTTCGTAGACGAACATGTGGAGACCATCAAGGGGCTCGCCAAACGGGCTCACTCCGCCGCGCGCGCCCGCCGCCTGGACGATGAGTTGCAGGACGTGACCGCGCTGATGGATGAGCTCGGCTCCAACCTCGATGTGTACTCCGAACGCAAGGCAGACATTCGCCGCACGCTGAAGCCGTTGACGGAGGCCACGCAGCGCTGGATGGCGACCCTGCGCGCGTTAGTGGCGGAGCCGGGCTTTGAACTGTCCCGCAAAGAGGCGATCGAGAGCGGCCAGGACCTTACCGACCAGGCCGCAAGCCTGCTGACCGAGCAGACCGCCTACTTTAAAGTCCACAAGGACGAGCGAAACCAGGACCGCGAAGAACCGAAGTGACGTAAAGGCGCTGTTCAGGGGTCAGTTGCCGCCTGCCAGTTTTGAGCCAGCTGCGAAATGTGAGCCGACGACTGCACGCTGTAAGCTATTCTGAGTGGCTTCTGATTTTGTTCCAATATTTCAGGAAGAGTATCGGGCGTTGCGCCCCCGGGCGCCGATGCCGCCCATCTCTATCCGCTTTCGCCGGTTTACCTCGCTGAACACGACGATTCGCCTGCGCGAAGGGCAGCTTTTTGTCAGCCTTTCTGATCTGCTGGAGGGCGCGCCGGAGTCGGTGGTCCGCGCCATCGCCCATATTCTGCTGGCCAAACTCTACAAAAAGCCCATTGAAGCCATGCAAAACCTGCGCTACAAGCGTTTTGCATCCAGCGCGGCCGTCACGCGGCAGACTGAGCTGATCCGCGGCGCACGGGGCAACAAACGCTTTTTTGGCCCCGAAGGCCGCTACTACCACCTGGAAGAGGTCTTCGACGCGCTCAATATGCGTTTTTTTGGCGGGCTGCTGGGCAGGCCACAGCTTACCTGGAGCGAGGGCATGGCGAAGCGCTCCCTGGGCCACTACGACGCCGCCCACAACACCATCGTGGTGAGCCGCGTCTTCGACCGCCCCTCCAGCCCGCGCTACGCCATTGAATACCTGCTGTACCACGAGATGCTGCACCTGAAGCACCCCGTGAAGATGCGCGGGCTGCGCCGCTGCGTTCACTCTCGCGAGTTCAAAGCTGAAGAAGCGCAGTTCCCGCAACTGGCTGAAGCGCAGGCATTCATCCGGCGGTTGTAAAGCGGCGCAAAAAAGCGCAGCCCCCAACCGGCAGCCGCGCTTTCGCATTTCGTGATTGTGCTTGCTCCTTGATTCTGGATCGTATCCGTTACGCCATGCCTTCGCGCGCGCCCTTCCACAAATCAATCGAGCCTTCTTGCGCGTGGCTGTCGATCTGCTTCAACTCCGCATCCGTGAACGCAAGCTTCTTCACCGCGTCCAGCGAGTCGTCCAGTTGCGCCACATTGCGCGCGCCAATCAGCGCTGTGGTTACACGCTTGTCGCGCAGCACCCACGCAATTGCCATCTGCGCCAGCGTCTGCCCGCGCCCGCGCGCAATCTCGTTGAGCGCCCGCACGCGGTTCAGGTTATCTTCGTTCAAAAAGTCTTTCAGCAGCGACGAATTCTGTGCAGTGGCGCGCGAGTCCGCCGGAACGCCCTTCAAATACTTGCTCGTCAGCAGCCCCTGCGCCAGCGGAGAGAACGCAATGCAGCCGACGCCCAGCTCCTCCAGCGTGCCGAGCAATTCCTTCTCGATCCAGCGGTTCAGCATGGAGTAAGACGGCTGATGAATCAGCAGCGGCACGCCCTGGCTCTCTAGAATTTTTGCCGCGTCACGCGTGCGCTCCGGGCTGTACGACGAGATGCCCACATACAGCGCCTTGCCCTGATGCACGGCCTGCACCAGCGCGCCCATCGTCTCTTCCAGCGGTACATTGTCCCACGGCCTGTGCGCGTAGAAGATGTCAACGTACTCAAGGCCCATGCGCTTGAGGCTGTCGTCCAGCGAGGCCAGCAGATACTTGCGCGATCCGCCGATGCCATACGGCCCAGGCCACATGTCCCAGCCCGCCTTGGTTGAAATTACAAGCTCATTGCGAAGGCTACGAAAATCCTTGCGCAAAATCTCGCCGAAGTTCTCCTCGGCCGATCCGTAGGGCGGGCCATAGTTGTTGGCCAGGTCAAAGTGGGTCACGCCGCGATCGAATGCGCGCCGGACCACTGCGCGGCCGGTCTCGAACACATCCACTCCACCAAAGTTCTGCCAAAGTCCAAGCGATACCGGGGGCAACACGAGCCCCGACCGTCCGCACCGCCGAAATTGCGCCTCGTCATACCGCTTCGCATCGGGTATATAAGTCATGCCAACTCGTCTCCCTTTTCTTGCGTGCAGGCAGATCAGACCACCATCCGACCCGCACTCTCTTCCCCAAAAAGTATGGCATAGCAGGTGTAGCGCCTGCGCCGAGAAGGCATGCGATGCCATTCATCAAGCAAACACCTGTCCTGTTGAGCGGAGCGCAGCGGAGTTGAAACATCGGCGGTTGCTTTTGGGATGCACCCAAACATCATTTGCACATTCAGAGTGAAATTCAGCGTAGTCTCCGGATTGCCGACGAACCATGCGGAGCCGACGGTTCGGCCTTCGCTAACCGATAGAAGGCATCTCTTCGAGCCACTCCGAGGCCTGCACGGATGCTACGATTGTCAACGGCCAACACTTCGGGCACACAGGCAGCCCGAATAGGAGCGACGTCCCATGGGTTTCCTCCTTCAACCGTGGTTCTTGATCTTATTTGCGATCGTAGGTTTTTTTGTTTTCCTGACGATAGGCGCAAAAGAGGATCAAAAAAGCGAGGTTCCGCCATTGACCCGCTGGATGATCGTAGGAATCTGCGTGGCGATTGTAGCCTTCGGCGTATTCAGAGCTCTATAAGGCCGCAACTGTACCTCATTGCAGTCTAGAACCGACGTCGCGCCCGTCACAGTGCGTTAGGCTTCCGGGCGAATGACCCGCAACCCGGAAGCAACCATTTCGCCGCCAGCCAACCGCCTTCCAGCACTCGCACCACGTATCGGCATCAACCCCGCAGTTATGGTCTCAGGCCACATGCGTCCCTCCCACCCCCCTTGCCCAATCCCGCTGATTTGCGGTTGAATCTGCATGGGACGCAGTTTCGATTTAGTTCCACGGAGGCCCATTCTGACAACCCCATCCGCCAAGCCGCTGCAACGCTGTTCCTGGCCCGGCAACGACCCGCTGTACGTGGCCTACCACGATGACGAGTGGGGCGTGCCGGAGTACGACAGCCGCGCTCTGTGGGAGATGCTGATGCTGGAAGGCTTTCAGGCGGGTCTGGCCTGGATCGTCATTCTGCGCAAGCGCGAGGCGTTTCGCAATGCGTTCAAGAATTTTGATCCCGCCGCCGTCGCGCGCTTCAGCGAGGCAGACATCGCGCGCCTGCTGCAAGACCCCGGCATCGTCCGCTCGCGCGCCAAAATCGAAGCCACCATCCGCGGCGCACGCATCTATCTTGAAATGCAGGCCGCGGGAGAAGATTTTTCGTCGTTCGTCTGGAAGATGGCCGGCGGAAAGCCCATTCAAAACAACGGCGCCATCGTCGCCAAAACTCCTCTCTCTGAGGAGATTTCCGCGGCGCTCAAAAAGCGCGGCTTCAAATTCGTCGGCCCGGTGATTGTTTACGCATGGATGCAGGCGGTGGGCATCGTCAACGATCACGCGCCGGATTGCTTTCGGCGCAAGGCCGTGGCGGCCAGGTCTGCGGCCAGCAAACGCCGCTGAGCGCAGTCACCCGTTGCACCGCGCGGCCCAGTCCTACAGTTGTATTTGGCTGCGAGGCGCGGGAATCCGGGCCTGAAGGCCCTACAAATTCGCAGGTTTTCCGGGAGCTGAAGCTCCCGGCTCCCTCCGGACTCGGCGATTTTCAACTGTAGCACCAGGCCCGTGCGGTGCTGCGTTGTTCACTGGATGGATCTGTCAGAAAGAATTGCCGAGCGCGCAATCCAGCCGCAGGTCAGGCCGTCTTCTGCGCCGTGGACAGGGCTTTTTCCGGCCCGGTAACCGGGCGCGTGGCGGCCCACCAGACGAGCGCGATGCCCACAGCCACGGACCCCAGGCTGGCCAGTTGAGCATTGGACAACCCCCATAGAATCTTGGGATTGCGCCGAATAAACTCAACGAGGAAGCGAGCGATTCCGGTGAGCACAAGATACTCGCCCACGATTGACCCGGTCCCCCTGGGCTTGCCGCCGCGCACCCACAGCCACCATCCGATCAGGAGGCCGCCGGCCAGTTCATAGAGCGGCGTGGGATGCACACGCCCGAGGGTGGGTTCAATGCCATTGGGAAAGCTCATGCCCCAGGGCAGGTTGGTTGGCAGCCCGTAGCAGCCATCGCCGGAAAGAAAGCAGCCGATGCGCCCGATGCCATAGCCGATAGCCGCGGCGGGCGCCGCCAGATCGAGCGTCCGCAGGCCCCCGATCCGGGACCACCACCCCTGAAACACCAGCGCGGAGATGCCGAAGACCAGTCCGCCAAACCAGGCAAACCCGGCTGAATCCCACAGGACGCGCCAGCCTTCTTCGCGAAACTCCATCGGGGTGTCAATAACGTGCCACAATTTGGCGCCCACGATGCCGGCTACCACGGCCACGGCCACCATGCCCACCGCGTCCACATCAATGTGCGCGCGCCGAAAGCCCCGGTCCATCACAAAGGCTGCGGCAACAGCCGCCAGCCACAGCATTAAGCCAAAGGTGGGCACGTTGAAGTGCCAGATGTGCAAAAAGGGCAACATATCTTCTCAAGTATAGACGCGACCAACGCAGGAAGATCACGCCCGCTCCCCTTCTGCTGTTTCCGGGGACCGCGATTTGCACAGCCGCCCTTGCCCTCCTGCCCAGGGTTCGGGAGATACTGTCTGCATGGCAACCGTCACCTACCAGGGCCTCGAAGTTCTCTATACGCATCAACAGATAGCCGACCGCGTGGCCGAGATGGGCACACAGATCACGCGCGATTTAAATGGTGAAAAGCTGGTGATGGTGGGTGTGCTGAAGGGCGCGGCTATCTTTCTGGCCGACCTGGCGCGGGCCGTGCAAGTGGATGCGACCTTTGACTTTGTGGCCGTCTCCAGCTACGGCAAGGGGCAGCGCTCCTCCGGCGCCGTGAAGCTCATCAAGGATCTGGACGAGCCCGTCGAGGGCAAAAACGTACTTATTGTCGAGGACATTCTCGATACCGGTCTTACCCTTTCGTACCTGCGCAAAATCTTTCTGCAACACCACCCCAAAACGTTGCGCATTGCCACCCTGCTCGACAAGCCCTCCCGCCGCCTTGAGAAGATCGACGCGGATTACGTGGGATTTTCGATTCCCAACCTCTTCGTCATCGGCTACGGAATGGACTACGCCGAGCGTTACCGGAACTTGCCCGACATTTGCCTCATGTCGCCCGATCATCCGGAGTAGCCGGGCAGCGAAAAAGCACAATCGAGACTGTACTCCCGGTTGAGTCCCCGACCGTCAAAGAAATGTGCGGGCCGTCATTTGGCCCGGCGGTATGGAAGCTCTATACTCAACTTCCGTACACTGGCGAACGAGCCGCCACAAAGAGCGGCGCCTTTCGTGAAGGAGCATTACCCATGACTGCAATCGCACCTATTCCTGAAGCTGAGATCGAGTTCGATCACGGCAGCTTCGATTCCGCCGCTTTTACACGGCAGACGCTTTCAAGCTGGCAAACGCTGGCCTCCGTCATCGATCACACCCTGCTAAAACCCGATGCCACGCGGGAGCAGGTCGAGAGCCTCTGCGATGAGACCATCCGCTACCGCTTTGCGTGCGCCATGGTCAACCCCATCTGGGTGCCTGCGTCGGTCAGCGTCCTCTCCGGAACCGGCATCCCGGTGGGCGTGGTCATCGGATTTCCGCTGGGCGCTACGCTGGTCTCCACGCTGCGCCAGGAAGCCGCCGCGCTCACCCGCCTGGGTGCGCGCGAACTGGACATGGTCATGCCCATCGGCCTGCTCAAGAGCGGCAACTTTGTCGCCGTGGAGCACGCCATCCACGCCGCGGCCACCGTGGCCCATCATCAAGGAGCGCTGCTCAAGGTGATTCTTGAAACCGCCCTGCTGACGGTGGAAGAAAAGATCCGCGGCGCAGAAATTGCCATCCAGGCAGGAGCCGACTTTCTGAAAACCTCCACCGGCTTTTCTACGGGTGGCGCAACCGCTGCCGACGTGGCCCTGCTGCGGGGGATTGCCGGCGGCCGCTGCGGTGTGAAGGCGGCAGGCGGTATCCGCACACTCGCCGACGCGCGCGCCATGCTGGAAGCCGGCGCCAACCGCATCGGCGCTTCCGCATCGGTGGCCATTGTGCGCGAGTTGGGCGCGGAGTAAAACAGGGCTCCGTCGCCAGGGATCGGGATTCAGCCAACAGCCAGCCAAATCACAGACAGGCGGCATTGGAGGTGTTCCCCGGGATGGGCGCCCCCTTCAGAATTCTGAGGGTTTACGGCAGGTTCCCCATCTGCGGCGGAAGACCACTGACCTTCGGCCTTTCAGGCTCGTCTTGCATCCCCGGACAACGGACGGCTGAAAACAGATGCCCGGCAACTGATCTCTGATCTCTGAACTCTGAACTCTGAACTCTGAATACGCTATGATTCCCTTCGACACCTATGAGCCCAAGTTCCCCAACACGGCGCGAAGAACCCGAGTTCGAAGGCGATTACCGGCCGTCTGCTTCGGACAATCCCCATGCCCACCTAGACCCCTCCAACATCCGCGTGGAGCCAGCTGACCTAGCTTACCTGGTGCAGTTGGCTGACGCCCTCAACACCACGCTCGATCTTGAAACCATGCTCAAACGCACCTCTGAGCTGGTGCGGGCCATCATTCACTACCGCATCTTTGCCATCCTGCTGCTGAACGACCGCACGCACGAGCTGCGAATGCGCTTCCAGATCGGCCACACGCCCGAAGTGCAGCGGATGCGAATCCCTGTCGGCAAAGGCGTGGCGGGCCAGGTGGCGCTCACCCGCCAGGCAGTGCTGCTCAATGACGTGACCACCGCAGAAAATTACATCGCGGCCAATCCCGATGTGCGCTCGGAACTGGCTGTACCGCTGATCGCCAAGAACCGCTTGATCGGCGTGATGGATCTTGAAAGCGAGGAGGCGGGCTATTTTCGCCCCGAGCACCTGCACCTGCTCACCATGACCGCGTCGCGCATCGCGCAGGCCATTGAGAATGCGCGCCTCTACACCCGCGTTTCGCGCCAGGCGCAGACGCTCACCGTACTTAACGAAATCTCAACTGAACTGACCTCGATCCTCGATCTCGACCCGCTTCTGGCCAAGGTTGGACAACTGCTGCGCCGTCTCATCGACTACCAGATGTTCAGCATCATGCTGCTCGACGAGAAAGGCGAAACGCTCATCACGCGCTACGCCTGGCGCTTTGGCTACGCGCACGCGCCGCTGCGCCGCATTCCCATCACCAGCGGCCTTGTGGGAGCGGCCGTCCGCGAGTGGCGGCCCATCAATGTGCCCGATGTGCGCAAGGACCAGCGCTATCTGCCCATGAACCCCGAGACGCGCTCGGAGCTGATCGTTCCGCTCTTCCACAAGGGACGCATCATCGGCGTGCTCGACCTGGAACATACGCGCCCCGCCTTCTTCAACGAAGACCACGAGCGCATGTTGGCCACCCTGGCCGCGCAGGTGGCGATTGCGATTGAAAACGCGCGCCTCTACCAGGCCGTCCACCGCCAGGAACGGCAACTGGAACGCGACATCGCCATGGCGCGCGAGGTGCAACTGCGTCTTTTGCCGCCGGCCGCGCCGGAACACACCCACGCCGAGATGGCCGTGCGCTTTTTGCCCGCGCGCACCATCGGGGGCGACCTTTACGACTTTGTGGACTACGGCCCCGGCCGTACCGCCATCGTGCTGGGCGACGTGAGCGGCAAGGCAGCCCCGGCCGCTCTGTTCGCGGCCCTCGTCAGCGGCATCATGCGCTCGGCGGCCGTGCAACGGCCTGAGCCAGCCCGGATGCTCACCACGCTGAACGACGCATTGCAGGAGCGCAAGCTCGAATCGCAATACGTGACCATGCTCTTTGCGTTGTGGAACGACGAAAACCGAACGCTCCAGGTGGCCAACTCCGGCGCAGTACAGCCCGTCTTTTGCCGCGCGGGCGAGTCGGTTACCGTGCGGGCCGAGGGCTTTCCGCTGGGGCTGTTTCCCAACGTCACCTATGAGGAGTTCAACGTGGCCACCCAGCCGGGAGACGTGATCGTCTTTATCTCGGACGGGATACTGGACGCGGAAAACGCAAAGGGCGAAATGTATGGCGAAGAGCAGTTGGCCGCGCTGTTGTGCAGCCAGCGCGACAAGCCGGCGCTACAGATTGCCGACGCCATTCTGGCCGACGTCTCCCGCTTCCAGGGCGATCAGGATCGCTTCGACGACGAAACAATTATCGTCCTGCGCGTTCGGTAAGTGAGACCTTGCCGGGCCTTGCAGATCATGTGGGCGGTATGTACCAGCCCACATGATCTCGACCAGCCTGCTGTTGCTCAATACGGATTGTGGCTGCGCGATTGAACGGCGGTGTGCATCTCCGTTGGATTGAAGTCGGCTGTTACTGTTTCGTCATAGAGTTGATCGTTTAAATACGGCGCGGCTTGACCGACGACTAGAATCCTTGCGCGCGGCCACCTATGTCTTACATACTCTGCCACCGCTTCTAACTGGAAAGAGCCAAGCGCATCACTGAAGACGGCGATTTGCGGCTCGTCTTCGGGTTGCATGTTAAATACCTCAACGGGTGTACGGGCTGTATGGACGGAGCTGCAGGAGCCGGACAAAAGCAGCTTTTTGGCTTCGAGAAGAACAGGGTCCGGATCAACAAGAAGGGTGGCCTTGCCCGCGAATCGGTCCAGGCGCGGTGCGATACAGTGTGTGGGAATACGAGTCAGTTGCATATCTTACCTGCCATTGGTTCTTCCTTTTCCTTCGTGTGGGGTAGCGTACCGGACAGCATAAGGGCTTCGCGGTTCTGCAGGATCATGGTTATTCTTCGGGCCAGCACCGCATCGATTCCATCGAGCCGGTAAATAGCCACTTTGCTGCCATGCGGTATCCACGGAAGGGCCTCCTCCAGTTGTGGCAAGGTGACGGCAAGTTCACCCGGTAGTCTGCTTGAGCGATCCTCTGTTGAGTTATCGTCAAGCAGGTGAAAAACGAGCAGATCGGGATCGGAGCTTATTAACTGCATAAGTTTCTCTGTATTGATCCAGTGAAGCTGGCGTTTATCTGCGCTCTGCGGGATTCTGGTTGTGGCAGCAGTGCGAATCTTTTTCCTTGAGCCGTGCTGTTTTTCTTTTCGATTCCTCATCGCCCGATCGATGCCAAAAATCGCACAGGCAACACCCATGCCCGCAAGGATTGATGTAATGTGCATGGAAAATCCTCCCCGAAACTACAACCGCCTGCTGCGGTTGCGCTTCGGCTCTTGACGGCCAAATGCTTCAGGGCCGTGTGGCTTGATTGCGGTGTGCTGACACCGCACCATGAGATGGAGGAATTAAGCGTTCGATGGAGGGGGTCTGAAAAGGAGGGCGTGCGGATAGGTTGGAATTGAAGAGGACACCAGCTTGCGAACCTGCCGGCTTCTACACACGGTAAAGCGCGACTGGAACTGGACAATGACAAGACAAGCAGATGGCTGAGCTGCGCTGCAGCGGCGACTCAACTCAACGACGCCGCTCCTCTTGGTCGCCTGGTCGTCCTGAATGAGCTTGGCAACCGATGTCGGATTGGACGGAGTTGGTACCCTGTAGAGAGATTCCTTGGCTTGGAGTCCGCACGCGAAAACGGCGACGCCAAGAAAAATCATGAAGAACTTCAGCGCAGGAGAAGTCAGCCTCCTTTTCAGCAACGGTGGCATAGAATCACCTCCCGGCGTTAGGCTTTCCGCGCAGGGCGAACCTTGATGAGGGGATTCTAGTCCCGCCGTTCTGCTTTGCGCAAGAGCCCCCGGCTGGGGGGTAAGCGCCCGCCATTGCCACATTGCCGGCACCCAGGCTGGAACGCTCCTCCCCGCATTCGATAGACTCAAAGAGACCACAATTCACCTCGGAGCCGCTTTGCACACTGCCACACAAGAACGCATCATCCGCCCCGCCCATAATGTTCTGGGCAGCCTGCGCCTTCCCGGCGATAAGTCCATCAGCCATCGCTACGGCATGCTCGCCGCATTTGCCGAGGGCACTTCGCGCTTCACCAACTTCTCCACCGGCGCCGATTGCGCCTCAACGCTGGCCTGCATGGAAGCGCTGGGCGCCAAAGTCCGCAAGCTCGAAGACGGCACCGTGGAAGTTACGGGCGTAGGCGGGCGCGTTACCCCGTCAAGCAAGCCGCTCGATTGCGGCAACTCCGGCTCGACCATGCGCATGATCTCTGGCCTGCTTGCGCCGCAGCAGGGCCGCTTTACGCTCATCGGGGACGCTTCGCTCTCGCGCCGCCCCATGGAGCGCATTCGCAAGCCGTTGGAGCTGATGGGCGCGCGCCTCACACTGACTGAAGGCCACGCGCCAATGTTGATTGAAGGCGCCCCGCTGCACGCCATCGACTACACCACACCCGTGCCCAGCGCGCAGGTAAAAACCTGCGTCCTGCTGGCCGGTTTGCAAACTGCGGGCACGACCACCGTGCACGAAGCCGTGCGCACCCGCGATCACAGCGAACTGGCCCTGCGCGCCTTTGGCGCCACGGTCACGCGCACGGTAGACGCAGTCTCCATCGCGGGCCCGCAAACGCTGCACGCCATCGACGCCACGGTGCCCGGCGACATCTCCTCCGCTGCATTCTTTCTTTGCGCCGCCGCCCTCTTCCCCGGCTCCAGCCTCGTGCTTGACTCGCTGGGCCTCAACCCGACCCGCGCCGCGCTGCTGGATGTGCTGAGCGCGCTTGGCGCACACATCGCCGTGCTCAATCTTGAAGAAAAGAACTCCGAGCTGGTTGGCACGGTCCAGATCTCCGCTCCGCCGGAGGGATTGCAATCCACCCAGATCAGCGGCGCCGTAGCCGCGCAGCTTATTGACGAACTGCCCGTGCTGGCCGCAATCGCTCCCTACACCAGCGGCGGCATCCGCATTCGCGACGCCAGAGAGTTGCGCGTCAAGGAGTCGGATCGCATCGCACTGGTCGCGAAAAACCTGCGCGCCATGGGAGCCGAGGTGACTGAATTTGAGGACGGCCTCGACGTGCCCGGCGGCCAGACGCTGCATGGGGCCACCATCGACTCCGGCGGCGACCACCGCATCGCCATGGCCTTCAGCGTGGCCGCGCTGCGCGCTGAAGGGGACACGCTGATCCAGGGCGCCGAATCAGCCGGCATCAGCTTCCCTGAGTTTTTTGACCTGCTGGATCGAGTCGCCGACCGGTAATCCGCCACCGCCTGCATGCGCCAAAATCGAAGGCCCGGCGATAAGCCGGGCCTTCGATTTTGGCCTGCGAAAAACTACCGGGTTGCGGGCGGGGTAGTTGTTGGCTCGTTGCCTCTCTTGGCAGGCGTGAGCCCGGGGACCAAGGGGGCCGTATTCACATTGCCGGTAGCCGCATCTTCCATGTTGATGCCGTAGTGATGGAGCGTCGTGGCGAGCGTCTGGTACAAGCCCGCACGATCCTTGGCATAGGTGGCGTTGGCTGAGATGAGGTTGTCCTCAGCGGTTGCCAGATTGCGCTCCTGCAACAGCACATTGGCAGTCGTCGATGCACCCAACTGGAGTTTCTTCTCCTCGGCATCCAGGCTCTGCTGTGCATAATCCCTGGCTGCGATTGAGGCCTTGACCTGTGCCCGGTCGTTGGTAATGGCGAACTGCGCGTTCACCACCTGCATGCGAATCTGCGTGTACAGTTGCTCCAGCCGCAGTTCAGACTGCCGGTACTCCATCAGCGACCGCGACTGTTCCGCCTGCGCCGTCCGGTTGCGAATGGGAACGGTCAGGTTGAATCCGATCCCCTTGTCGGGCGCCGTGCTGTTGAAGAGGTTCTGCATGACCGTCCCGTATCCGGTGGTCGGGAACGTTCCCGGCGGGTAGTGCGTTGCGGAACTGCCGAAGCCTTCGAGCGCGTTAGGGCTCTGTGAACCGCCCAAGGCGCTGGAGCCATAAAATCCGTAGACATCGAGCGTCGGCAGAAGTCCATTGCGCGCCCCACGCAGGGAGATCACATTGTTCTTCATCTGAATGACGGCCTGCTCAAGCTCCGGCCGCTGCTTGAAGGCCTCTTGCACCAAATCCTCAACCGGCTGCTTCTCCTCCGGCAACTCCTCCAGGCTCACGCGGTCGGTGGGAATGACAGCCGCGGATTCCAGCGCCGGATCGTTGAGATTGCGCGCGATGGCCTGCTTGATGATCTGCTGCTGATAGTTCAGGCTGCTCTGCGAGGTAATGAGAGCCTGCTTGTCTGTGGCTACAGTCGAGTCGGCGTTCACCACATCCAGCGGAGCCATGGTGCCAATCTGCAACTGCTTGCGCGTGTCGTCGTCCAGCTTGGTGCTCTGCGCCAGCGCGCGCTCCTTGGCCTGCACATCCTCATACGCGCTCACCAGGCCCCAGTAGATGTTCTCAACCTGGTTGACGGTGTACAGAATCTGTTGCCGGAACGAGGAGTCGGTGATGCGGCGATTGTTGATCGCCTGATACATGAAGCGCTTGTTCATCCAGATGCCCGCGCCCTGCAACAGGTGCTGCGTCACCGTGGCCTTGAAAACGGAGTTCAGCAACGGGCTGTATACCTGGTACGGGTTGTCGGTTGTGATGCGGGAGTTTGACAAGGATGCCGTCAGTTGCGCTCCTGTGACGAAGCCTTGGTTGTAGGTGAAGTTGTATTGATTGGTATTTGTCGTCAGTGAGGTTTTTCCACCGGCGAAGAGCGGGTTCGACTGCGGCACTCTGGCGTGTTCAAACTGAATGGTGCCGGTGACAGAGGGGTCGAGGACCGCGGGCAAGGGGCCTGCGCCGGTTGTTGTGAGCACCAGTCCGGCACTGCCTGAAGCCGCGCCGCCGGCGCCAACGGAGGTGCCGCCCGGACCGCCGCCGGCAGCCAGGGTTGTGGACGCTCCGCCCAGCGTATTGGCAACGACACCGGTGGAGACGCCCAGAGGCGTCGATCCTGCACGGGAGCGCAGAATATCCGTATCCGCAATGTCCAGGTTATAGCGTGCAATCGCAATGTCGTAGTTGTTCTCAAGCGCGAGCGCGATCGCGTCGGACAGGCTCAGGTAGATCTTGCCGTCCTTCACCATATCCGCGAGCCGCACGGAATTCGCAAAACTCGCTTTCATAACGGTGGTAGGCCGGTACCAGTCAATGGGGCTGCCAAGAAGAGGCCCCGCCGGCCGGCTGAAATCGCGCGCCGTCTGGCGCAAGTCAATGGGCTGCGTCAGTACCGGCGCCGGGGCCGCAGGCAGATCAGACGCCGCCTTGTCAGTAACCGTGGGCGCCGCTTGTTGTGCAAATCCCGAAGGCACTCCCGCCGCCAAAGTGAGCATTGCCGCTGCCAACGCGCGCAGCCGTTTGCCTGCCTGCCCTTTTACCGGGCGCATGGTCTCTTTCTGCTGCTCGAACACACGTATACCGAACGAATGCATGTTTCCTCTCCACCATTTGCTGAGGCATGTGGGGTGCCATTCTTCAAGACGACCGGAGAGCCTCTCCGGACGCAGATTTGTGAATCTCAAAGGCTATTTTTCAGTGACAGCCTTGAATTCACCGTCCGTCTCTCTCTGGCAATACGCGCGCGGCTTGCGCTTCGTTCCCTCGCTCCCAGTTTGCGGCGCTCCAGATTCCGGCGCTTCCCGTTCCGGTGCTTCAGGGGGCGGCCCAGCCGCGAATTGCTGCGAAAGACTGAGTATATCCCACCTGCACTCCGCACATTCGGGACCGCCTACGTCGATTAACCTGTTATCTGCATAGATTCCCATGGCCGAAATTTCACAACCCGCGCCTGCTTTGCACACCTGGAAGCTGACCCTGGCCTACGACGGAACCGGCTTCAGCGGCTGGCAGGTGCAGCCGGGCGAGCGCACCGTTCAGGGCGAGTTGCAGGCGGCCCTGGGCCGTGTCACCGGCGAAACACCCCTGCCGCAAGGCTCAGGCCGCACTGACGCCGGAGTTCACGCCCTGGCGCAGGTGGCGAGCTTCGCGCTACAGGCAGCCATTCCGCCCGCGAATCTGCAACGCGCCCTCAATCGCACCCTGCCCGCCTCGATCCGGATTCTGGAAGCGAAAATCGAGCAAAGCTGCTTTCATGCGCGCCACTCCGCAGTGGCAAAAACGTATGAGTACCGCGTCTTGTATGAGAGGACGGGACGCGGTGAAATCTGCTCGCCCTTTCTGGCGCCCTACGTCTACGCCTATCCCTGGCCGCTCAATCTCAACGCGATGCAACAGGCCGCCCAAGCCTTCATCGGCGAGCACGACTTTCTCAGCTTTGCCGCAACCGATCCTGACCTCGCCAGCCGCGGCCCGTCGCCCACACCGGAGCCTGCTCTCAAGAGAGAACCGCTGAAAGCGCCGGCCATCCGCACCATCTTCTGCTCAAGCTGGGAAGAGAAAAAAACAGAGGCCGGCGCTCTGCTCATCTATCGGGTGCGCGGCAACGGCTTTCTGCATCACATGGTCCGCAATCTTGTGGGCACCATGCTCGACGTGGGCCGCGGCCATCTCCCTGCCCAGGCCATTCCCGGAATCCTTGCCGCGCGCGCCCGGGCCGCCGCCGGCCCCACCGCTCCTGCCCGAGGCCTTTTCCTGCATTCAGTGGAATACGAGTAACCCAAAGGATTTCAACGCCTGTGTGCATGCTGGTTGTTTTCGGCAGATTCCCCGGCACGCGGACTCCTGGCCCCTGCTACCCTGAAACAGTCCTATGCCGATCTTTTCCCGCAATACGGCCTTCTCCCGGGTCACCACGCTGGCCGCATTGCGACCCGTTCATACAGCTTTCACCTGGCTGCACAACAATCCCAAAACCATCATGGACTGGCAGCGGGAGCTGGTCGCCATTCCCGCGCCTCCTTTTGGGGAACAGGCGCGTTCGCAGTGGCTGGCTGCCCGCTTTACCCAGGCCGGCCTCCGCAATATTGAAACCGACGCCATCGGCAACGTTTTCGGCTTTGTGCCCGCGGCCAAACTGCCTCCTGAAAGCAGCGGCCCCGTCGTGGTGCTCTCCGCGCACCTTGACACGGTCTTCCCCGCTGCCACGCCGCTGAATCCCGTTGTCACCCGCCAGGACGGAAGCACGCGCCTGAGCGCGCCCGGGGCCTGCGACAACGCCGCCGGAGTGGTTGGCATGCTGGCCATCGCCCACGCGCTGATCCATGCCAAAGTCGAACTCGCCGCGCCGCTCATCGTGTTGGGCAACGTTGGCGAAGAGGGCGAAGGCGATCTGCGCGGCGTGCGTCATTTTTATGATCAGAGTGCGCTCGCGGGCCGCATCGCCGCGCACATTGTCCTGGACGGCGCAGGCGCGGATTCAGCCGTGACACAGGCTCTGGGCAGCCGCCGTTACCAGATCAGCATCACGGGACCCGGTGGCCATAGCTTTACCGATGCGGGCACGCCCAACCCCATCGCCGCGCTTGCGTCCGCTTTAACCACGCTGGCCCAAACTCCCCTGCCCGAGGAGCCGCGCACAACCCTCAATCTGGGCACCGTTCACGGCGGCACCAGCGTCAACTCCATCCCTGAAAGCGCCACAGCTTCCATCGATTTCCGCTCCACCAGTCCCGCCGAGCTGGTGCGGCTTGAGGTTGCGCTCTACCGCGCCGTGGAAGATGCCGTTGATGAATGGAACGCGCTCGCCAAGGCAGGCCGCACTCAGCCCCGCGGGCTCTTGTCCTTTGCCGTGGAAAAAATCGGCGACCGCCCCGCCGCACAACTGCCCGCCGACTCACCGCTGCTCGACACGCTGCGCTCGGTTGACCGTCACCTCCGCCTGCACACCGATCTCCGCCTCGGCTCGACCGATGCCAACATTCCCATCTTCCTCGGAATTCCCGCGCTCTCAATCGGCGCAGGCGGCGAGGGCGGCGGCGCGCACACCGTGGCCGAGTGGTACTGCGACAAGGACCGCGAACTGGGCCTGCGCCGCATCTTGCTGCTGACCCTGGCCATGACGGAATGGGCCGCGGAGCAATAGACGCCGCCTCAACTTCTGCTACACTCCGCCCATGCGCGTCTCCTCCGCCCTGCTCACAGCAGTCCTCGGCGCTGCGTCGCTTTGCAGCGCGCAGACGGTTCCCGCACAGCACGCCGCTGCCGGGGGCGCAAGGCCTGCCATACGCACGGCTCCGTCGCCTGAAATCATCTTCTTCAACGGCGTCATCTACACCGGCGTTGGCTTCTCTCAAGACAAGCCGCAGACCGTACAGGCCATGGCAATCGGCGGCGGCAAAGTGCTCGCCGTAGGCGCCAACAGCACCATCACGCGGCTCGCGGGACCCAACACGCAACTGCGCGACCTGAACTCTGCCGGCACCGGCGCCTGCATCTTTCCCGGATTCAACGACGCGCACACCCATCTGGGCGGCGCAGGCCGCACCAAGCTCAACGTGGACCTGACCGGCGTGCCCTCGCTGGCCGCCATGCTGGCTAAAATCGAATCCTTTGCCAAGGCCGCACCGGCAGGCCACTGGCTCACGGGCGGCAACTGGGACCACACTCTGTGGGCCGAGAAAACCTTGCCCACGCGCCAGGACCTCGACAAAGTCACCGGCGATCATCCCACGTTTCTCGACCGCATCGACGGCCACATCGCCAT
>VFSW01003481.1_pt1 | contig 23614 bp, 24 predicted proteins | sample 5358111 | NCBI WGS metagenome assembly VFSW01 (sample SAMN11554181, study PRJNA540505) | mine drainage metagenome | isolation source: sediment from site ElyBrook_90M | place: USA: Ely Copper Mine, Vershire, VT | collected 2017
TTTTGGGTGTTTGTCTTTTTTTTTTTTTTCTTTTTTTTTTTTTTTTTTTTTTTTTTTCTTTCTTTTTTTTTTTTTTTTTTTTTTTTTTTTTTTTTTTTTGGTTTTTCCCCGGCCCCCCCCCGCGGCTCCATCATAATGTCTCCAAAACCGGCGCTTCGCCGCGCGGGCGGTGGAGCGTCACTTCCAGCGCCGTGGTGAGGATGCGGCGCGTGTCCAGCGGATCGATGACCGCGTCGCAGTGGCCGCGGGCGGCGGCGTAGCGCGCGTCCAGCCAGTGTTCGTAATCGGTCTTGGTCCGGGCGATGGCGGCTTCAAGCTGTTTCGGCAGCGGCTCGCCGCCGGCCTTGTATTTTTCCAGCTCCGCGGAGAAGAGCGCCTGCACGGCGGAATCGCCTTCCATCACGCCGATGCGCGCGGTGGGCCAACTGAACGTAAAATGCGGCTCGAAGCCCTGGCCGGCCATGGCGTAGTAGCCCGCGCCGCTGGCGTGATTCAGGGTCAGGATGAGCTTCGGCACCGAGGTGCACGACATGGCCTCGACCATGTCGGCGCCGGCGCGCACGATGCCGTCGCGCTCGGCCTCCGGTCCCACCATGAAACCCGAGACGTCCTGCAAATAGATCAGCGGGTGGCCCAGGCGCTCGTTCAATTCCACGAAATAGGCCACCTTGCGCGCGGATTCCGTATATACGATGCCGCCGATGCGCGGGCGCCCTTCCGAGCGCAGGAAGCCGCGGCGGTTGGCCACGATGGCCACCGGGTGGCCGCTCAGCCGCGCATTGGCGCACAGCATTTCGGGCGCGTAGTCGGGCTGGAACTCGGTGTAATCGCCCGCGTCGAAAATGCGGAAGATGACCTCCTCGATGTCGTAGGGCAGGCGGTGGTCGGCGGGCAGCGTGCCGTAGATATCGTCCGCGGCGCGCGCGGGCGCCCGGCCCGGCGAGGGTTGGGGCGGCGCCGGCAGATCGCGGAAGCGCTGGCGGATGCGCTCCAGGCACTCGGCGTCGTCCTTGGCCATGTAGTGCGCCACGCCGCTGACGCTGGTGTGCATGCGCGCGCCGCCGATGGCTTCGGAATCGACCACCTGGCCGGTGGCGCCCTTGACGAGGTTCGGGCCGCCCAGGCCCATGAAACTCGTGCCTTCGACCATGATGATGTAGTCGCTGAGCGCGGGGAGATAGGCGCCGCCCGCGATGCAAGGTCCCATCACGGCGGCGATCTGCGGCACACGGAGCTTGCGCCGCATAAGGGAATTATAGTAAAAAATCCGCCCGCCGCCATACTGCCCCGGAAAGATGCGGTCCTGGTAGGGCAGGTTGACGCCCGCCGAATCCACCAGGTAGACGATGGGGACGCGGTTGCGCATGGCGATTTCCTGCGCGCGCAGACCCTTGGTGACGGTCTCCGGCCACCACGATCCGGCCTTCACGGTGGCGTCGCCGGCGATGATCACGGCGTAGCGGCCTTCGATCTTGCCGATGCCGGTGACCGAGCCCAGGCCGGGGGCTTCGCCATCGTACTGGTCGTAGGCCAGCAGCAGTCCGATTTCGAGGAACGGCGTGCCGGGGTCGATCAGCGCGGCGATACGCTCGCGCGCGGTCATCTTGCCGGCGCGGTGCTGGCGCTCGACCTTGGCGGGTCCGCCGCCGGCGCGCAGGCGCTCTTCCAGCTTTTGCAGTTGATCGACCAGCAGGCGCATATGCGCCACGCGCGCCACCTTGGAGGCGGCGGAGGCGGATTCGGGAATTGTGCTCACGTTATGTGATCGTAGCGCGAACGCGGGGAGGCTGGAATGTGCACAAGGGCCGCCATCGCACGTGCAGACCGTCAAGTCCCGGCGCGGGCGCCTTTGCAACACTGGGAAGACCAGCCGCTAAAGGCGCCGGTCAGAAGCACCGGATGAAATTGCCTGATTCCCATACTGGGTCCCGTAAGCGCCGCCGGACTGCCCTTGACAGTGCAAAAAAAAGCTCATTGTAGATTTCGGGGTCTGATTATATGCAACATCGACAGGTAACAAGAGCCGAATTGAGGCGCAACTATGAGATATTCCTGTAGGGTTCTGGTCCGCATCCGCGACCTCGCACATCCGCGGCTGACCTGGATCACGGCCGCACTTCTGATATGCGCCGTCCTGGCGAACGGTGCTACCATTGGAACATCGAGTTGGCTGCACGTAAACTTGAGCTTCATGCCGTTCAGCTACTACGACACGGCTCACTCCGCGGCCACCTACGGCTTCTCGCAGAGCGGAATCGCTAGCTGCCCCTCGGGAGCGAGCGTCCGGGGCTGCTTCCAGACGATTCTCGGCCAATTGAGGGCGCAGGCCGTCTCAGGCATCCGAATCTTCGTCACTTTCTGCGACAGCACGTCTCTTGCGTTCACAAACTGTGGGTCGCCCTACACCCAGGTTTCCTGGAATCCGAGCGGCAACCCAACACAGCAAGCTTGGATAACCAACGTCGCCAACTTCTTCCAGGACGTCCATGCGGCCGGAATCCAGAACGTCACCATCACCACGGGCGCAAGCGCGGGGGTGACGGAGACCCTGCCGGTGAGCGAAACTTCAAGCCCCAAGGGAAGCTGCCCCGCCAACTGCTGCTCCGATACGCTTTCCACCGTGTACTTCAATCCACTGGTTCCATTCGGCTTGTATTCCGACGGCAGCCCGCTCGGTGAGTACTGGCGCACGAATAGCAATCAAGGCTACAATTGCGCGCCTATCAACAACCAATTCTTCATAGGCTGGACCAACTACTTCAACGTGATCGACGCCGTACTCGCGGCGGCCAAGGGCCGGGTTACCGTGTACGGGCTGGAAATCCAGGAGGAGGTGAACACCGCGGCGTTCACCGCCCTGCTGCGCTACTTCTACGACAACTCAATGCCGCAGTCAGCTCCGGCCGCGTACGTGGTGACAATCAATGGGGTCCAGTACGTGAACGTCCTTTCCGCGCTGCGGGCCCAAATGAGCGCGAATGGGTTCGACCCCGGCCGTGTGGAATACTCTGCCTTTTGGAACGATGCGTCCACCGCGACGGAGAATTGCGCTAATGTTTACACGGATTATGCGCGCAACGTGGGCTTGGACACGGTCACGCAGGCGATCAATGGAGGGCCGATAGGGCTGCCGCAGGGCTGGCAAATCGCGGCCGGCCTCATTTGCGGTGGCACAACGACAAACATGTACACGTCTCCCATCTACAGCACGCAGCCGGATGTCGTTGACGTGCACATGTACCCCCAGGTCACCCGAGCCCCCAACACGGACGCGATGATCCAGCAGGTCGCGGCGCTCGACTACGGCGATATCCCGCATTTCCTCACCCTGGCGAGCCTGCAATCCGCCGACGTCGTGATCGGAGAAACCTACGGTGGAACGCTCAGCCCGCTCAACTTGGGTACCCAGGGCAATCCCAACTACTGTTGGCTGGGCACTTATCCCTCGCCCTCGGGCGCGCCCGGCGACAACGTGGCTGGATTCAACAGCGAGGGCGTAACCAATCCGCTTTCCGGCTTCACGGTCACTTTCAGGCCCTGGATGGAATTGGAAGACCCGTCCGGCCAGTGCTTCGCCTATGGCGCCGGTCCCGGAACCTCGGGCAATTATCAAAGCGTCAACTACAACGGGCACGGCCCGTATACGCCCACCAACCATTAAAGGAGCATCGTAACCATGTCCTGCTTGAGAGCCTTGTCTCTTGGCGCACTTTTGCCTGTGTCCCTCGCGCTGGCGCAGCCCTCGGGTTCGCCAGGGTCGCTGCGCGGCTCCGTGACGGACCCGCAGGGCCTGCCGCTCGCTGGCGCCGAAGTTCGCGATCTATCCGTCGCGCCGCCGGGGGCGGCCGGCCGCGGGCCAGCGCCGGCCCAGGGGGAGACCGTCGTGAACGGGAGCGTCCCGGCCGATGCCACCGGCGGGTTCGCGCTGACGGGCTTGCCAGCCGCAGCGTACCTGCTTTGCGCCAGCGTTCCCTCAGCCCCGTACCTGGATCCATGCACGTGGGGGCAAGCAGTTCGGACGGCGGTTTCGGCTGGCGCGACCACTAACCAGAACTTGGTTTTGGAAAAGGGAGTATATCTAAACGTCAGGGTGAACGATCCCGTCGCGCTTCTGCCGCAGGTGATCGATGGTCCCTGGACGCCAAGGAAACTCCTGGCCGGCGTTGCGTACGGATCCGGCGCGTACGAGGGCGCGCCGAACATCGCCGTCGACTCGACCGGTCGTAACTACCAGTTGATCATTCCCGCCGGCGTGCCCTTCTCGCTCTGGCTATACAGCACCGACGTTGCACTGGCCGACGCGACCGGTAGGGCCGTTGCCGCACCAGCCGCCGGGATCCCGTTCCAGGCCTCTGCTGGCCAGGATCAGACTTTTAAGTTCACGGTGCTGGGGCCTGCAAGCCATGCGCAGTGAGCCACTGGCGAAGAACGGCATCTGGCGCGCCCTGGTCGGGCTGGCCGTCGTACCTACGGCGGCTTGGTGCCAGACACCGGTCGTCTCCAGGGCGGTAGACTCGGCCAGCTATCAGGCTACGCTTGGCTCGCCGGGCTCCATAGTTTCAGTTTTTGGAACGAATCTGGCCGCGGCAGCCGCGACCGCGCAGGCGGTCCCGTTGCCGCGGCAGTTTGGCGGGACCACGGTGACGTGGAACGGAGCTGCCGCGCCGCTGTTCTACGTTTCGCCCACGCAGATCAATCTCCAGGTGCCGCCCCAGGCTGACCAAGCCCCAGGCAAGGCCAACGCGGCGGATGTGGTGGTATCTACCGCGTCCGGCATCAGCGCACCGTTCGACGCATCTATAGCCGTGCCGAGTGCGTGGTACGCAGCCGGTGTGTTCACGATGGACGCGAGCGGCTGCGGCCAGGGGGCACTGCTGAACGTAGCCTCCGACGGCAGTGTCTCGGTTAACTCTGCCAAGAACAGTGCCTCGCCGGGCGACTGGATTTCGGTTTACGGGACCGGCATCTGGGTCGACGCCCTCTTTCCGGACGGCGCCGCAACCCCGTTAACGCCACTGGCGGAAGCCGAAACCGTGGAAGGCGCCGAGTTCGACTTCCAGGGTTTGGAGAGTGCGGTCTCCGCCGAGTGGACCGGCTTGGCGCCAGGCTACGTCGGGCTGGACCAGTCCAACGTCCAGATCCCAGCCGCCGTGCGGGAGGGTTGCGCCGTCCCCCTCCAGATCGAATACGGCGGACCATCGCAGGCGGTAAGCCAGCCGGTCACCATTGCCATCCGGCACGGGGGCGGGCCCTGCGTCGACCCGCCGGTATCCGGTTATGGCCAGATCACCTGGCAAAAGACCGTTAATACCTCGGACTTGTCGGAGGTGTCCGAGGCCGACACAGTGACGATTTCCTTGCAGGCGGCGCCAGGCAAGCAGGCCCCGGCCACGCCGGTCTACACTGATGGATGCCCCCCGTCAAGCAATGTCTGCGACGCCACTCTGCCGAGTTCGCTGACACTCTTCGGTCCCGCATGTGCGGTTCCGGGTTACCGCAGCCTGGGAGCCGGGACCGTCACGATAAGGGGCCCCGGCCGGGGCCCTCTGCCAGTGCCAGCCGTCCCGTACCAGCAAGGACAGTTGGGCGGCCTTTCCGCGTACCAAGCTACGCTTCCGGCCGGCGCGATCCAGGCGGGCGACTTCACGGTGACGGCGAGCGGCGGGACAGATGTGGGCGCGTTTCAGGCGCCTGTGCAGATCGGCGCCGACATCCAAATTCAGACGGCCCTGGCAGGACTCGCCGTGTTCGCCAGTTGCACGCCCTTGACCATCAACTGGACCGGCGGCGATCCGAACTCCTGGGTGACTGTCGGCTTCGTCTTCCAGGCGCCCAGCGCCGCCGGCGGCTACCAAAGCGTCGATTTCGCTTACCAGACCCGCGCGTCAAACGGCACGGTGACCATTCCGCCTCCGGTTCCCCCGGCAAACGCTTGCGGAACGACGCCGCCCACGCCGATCGAGATTGTCATCGAGGTCGATCCGGACCCCTCTGAAATCACGCCCTTCTCGGCTCCCGGTCTTTCATTGGACGGTCAGGTCACCTGGAGGTACATCCACACGTTTCAGGCCGGCCTGGAACTGGAGTGACCCGGGCGCTCAGACACGCGGCATTGGCTGGATCCCGCGCCGCCGAGGCGCGGCGGTACGGCAGGTTGATGCCCGCCGAGTCCACCAGGTAGACGATGGGGACGCGGTTGCGCATGGCGATTTCCTGCGCGCGCAGACCTCACGGCGTAGCGGCCTTCGATCTTGCCGATGCCGGTGACCGAGCCCGGGCCGGGGGCTTCGCCATCGTACTGGTCGTAGGCCAGCAGCAGTCCGAGTTCGAGGAACGGCGTGCCAGGATCGATCAGCGTGGCGATACGCTCGCGCGCGGTCATCTTGCCGGCGCGGTGCTGGCGCTCGACCTTGGCGGGTCCGCCGCCGGCGCGCAGGCCCTCTTCCAGCTTTTGCAGTTGATCGACCAGCAGGCGCATGTGCGCCACGCGCGCCACCTTGGAGGCGGCGGAGGCGGATTCTCGAATTGTGCTCACGTTATGTAATCGTAGCGCGAACGCGGGGAGGCTGCGGCGGCCGGTCGATTCGTCGATCTGGCGCGCCGGCATGGCGCCCGGAACCTACGGGTGTATGGCTCCGTTGGCCGGGCTAACGACTGCGGCGACCAGCACGCGGTGATGCGGAACAACCGTCCGCATCGCTCCCGAATATGGCGCCCACAAACCAAGCGCAGACCGCCTTCAGAGCCTGGGCGGCTATTCCGGCGGAGGCGCGATGCGCACGCTGCTGGCGGCCAGCTTGCCGGTGCGGTCCATGCCCAACTCGTAGAGCACCCGGGTGCCGGGCTTCAGGGTGGTGGGATCGCCTTCGGCCAGGCGGGAAACATGGAAGAAGACGTCGCGCCCGCCGTCGTCAGGGCGCAGGAAGCCGAAGCCTTTGGCTTCAAAGTAGGTGACCACCGAGCCGGCTTGCTCCCGGGGGCTGTCGCCGCCTCCGCCGTCCGCGGCGCCCTGGCCGCCAGGGCGGCTGGTCTTGTCGCCCACGCCCTGTTTGATCAGGGCCAGGTCCTCTTCGGACAACTCCGTGTCCGGGACCGTCTCGTTGGGCATTTTGAGTTCGGGATTCTTCTTGCGGGCTTCTTCGAAAAGACGTCTTTGTCGGGCGTTCAAATGGGATTCCTCGGGCGCCTGGTTACTGCACGGCCGCCGGCGCCACTTTGGGTTTACGGCTGCGGGTGGCGCGCTTTTCGGCCGGGGGCTGCCGGTCGCTCTTCTTCAACTGCGCCATGACCATGGGGGTGACGAATTTTTTCTCGCCGTGATCGTCGAATTTGATCACGATGCGCTCTTCATTGCTCGAAAGCACGGTTCCCAAGCCGAACCTGTCGTGCTCCACCTGAGCGCCCTGGGAATAGTTGTTGGAAGCCATTAGTTTAGGGTTAACTCCTTTATTTTGCTAACGCTTGGAGGGTTTGGGGTACAAATCCTGAGGTGAGTATACAGCGCTGGCACAATCGTCTTTATCCATCCTAACACTTAAGGTCGTGCGGGGGCAACCGGGTTTGGGTCTGGCCGCGGAATGGACAAATAGTACTAGGGGTATTTACTTCGCGCTCGAAACGCATTAAAATTTCATTAAGAATATGCAACCAAGCTACTACATGACTCCCCATAACAACGGTTTCCACGATGAGCGCTTCCGCCTCCTGGTGGACCAGGCGCCGTTCATGCTTTGGTCCGCCGGCGAGGACGGTTTGTGCACCTTCTTCAATCGGCCGTGGCTGGAATTCCGGGGCCGCAGCATGTCCCAGGAGGCCGGCAACGGCTGGGTGGATGGCGTCCATCCCGACGACCGGCAGCGTTGCGTGGATACCTACTGGCGCGCCTTCGATGCCCGCCAGCCATTCTCCATGGAGTACCGCCTGCTGCGCGGCGACGGCGAGTATTGTTGGGTCCGCGACACCGGGCGGGCGCAGTTCGACGCAGCCGGGGCCTTCGCCGGCTACATGGGCGCCTGTGTCGAGATTGCCGTGCCGGGCCACGCCACGGCGATCGCGCCGCTGACCGCGCGCGAGGTGCAGGTGCTGGCGCTGGTGGCCGAAGGCAACTCCACCAAGGAAATCGCCGGCCTGCTGAATATCAGCTACAAGACCGCCGATTCGCATCGCAGCCGCATCATGGAGAAACTGGGGATCCACGAGACCGCCAGCCTGGTGCGCTACGCCATCCGGCAAGGCGTAGTGCGCGCCTGATCGGGCGGCCGGCGGCCGGCGCGCGCGCGGCGCGCCGCACGCCAAACCTGTATAACAGACTGGGCGCCTGGCGCACCCTTCCGGTTGTGGTGGCCATCGAATAGGTGTTACAGTCTGTTATCCTGGTTTAATATTTTGCGATCCGATCTGAAACCGCACCTTCTATTATTGTGCCTGTCCATCTTCGCCCGCGGGGCGCTGGCCGCCGGGCCCGCGGCCGCCGCGGATTCCATTGTTGAAAACTACCAGGCTGCCGCGCGGCAGGAGCAGCGCGCGCTGAACGGGGCGTCCATGGAAGTGGATATCCGGGCTTCCCTGCCCCGTTTGAAGAAACAGGGCCGCCTGCGCGCCCTGCGCCGCATCTCCAGCCTGGGCCGCATCACCTACGAAGCGCTCCGCTTCGAGGGCGACAGCACCGTCAAGAATCACGTGATCGTGAAGTATCTGGCCGCCGAAAGCGAGGCCCAGTCGGACGGCGCCGATTCGCTGGCGGTGAGCCCGGCCAATTACAAATTCAAGTATCGCGGCGCCATAGGGCCGGCCGGGGAGACCGAGTACGTGTTTCAGGTGACGCCCAGGAAGAAGCGGGCCGGCCTGTTCCGGGGCGAAATCCGCATCGACGCCAGGACCTTCCTGCCCGTGCTCGAATCCGGCCGCCTGGTGAAGACGCCCTCCCTTTTCCTGAAGAAGATCGAGTTCGTGAAAGAGTTCGAAATTCAAGGCGGCGTGTCGGTTCCGCGCCGCCTGCATACCGTGGTGTACACCAGGCTGGCCGGTCCGGCGGAGTTGACCGTCGATTTCCGTAACGTCTCACTGGCGGAAAGCCCCAAACAAGCGAGCCTGGTGGATGTGGAAGGCCAATAGCGGCTCGCAAGGCGGGTGAACATTCATGCGAACACTGTTTCTGAATCCTCCCTCTTTCGAGGGCTTCGACGGCGGCGCCAGCTCACGCTGGCCGGCCACCCGGGAAATCGAGTCCTATTGGTATCCGGTGTGGCTGTGTTATCCGGCGGGCATGCTGCCCGACAGCAAAGTGGTGGATGCGCCGCCCCACAAGATCTCCATCGAGCAGACCGTGGCCATGGCCAACGATTTCGAGCTGCTGGTGCTTTTCACCTCCACGCCCGGATTCCACGTGGACGTGAAGATGGCCGAGATGATGAAGGACTCCAACCCCAAGCTGAAGGTGGCCTTCGTGGGACCTCCGGTGACCGTGGAGCCGGAGAAATCGCTGCGCACCTCGCCCGCCATCGACTTCGTGGTGCGCCGGGAGTTCGATTACCAGATCGCCGATTACGCCCGCGGCACTCCGCTCGAGGATCTGCCCGGCGTGAGCTTCCGCAAGAACGGCCACATTGTCAATAACCCGGAACGCCCGGCCATCGAAAACCTGGACGACCTGCCGTGGGTCACCAAGGTCTACCAGCGCGACCTGGACGTGAGGCGCTACAACGTTCCGTTCCTGCTGAATCCGTTCATCTCGCTGTACACCTCGCGCGGCTGCCCGGCCATGTGTACCTTCTGCCTGTGGCCCCAGACGCACTCGGGCCACCGCTGGCGGCTGCGTTCGGCGGCCGACGTGGCGCGCGAAGTGGCCTTCGCCAAGGAAGCCTTCCCTTATGTGAAGGAGATCTTCTTCGACGACGACACCTTCAATTATCAGAAGGCGCGCACCATCGAGCTGTGCAAGAAGCTCCGGCCGCTGGATTTCACCTGGTCTTGCACCTCGCGCGTCACCACCGATTACGAAACCCTGAAGTCCATGAAGGAAGCCGGCTGCCGGCTGCTGATCGTGGGCTACGAATCGGGCGACAAGCAGATCTTGAAGAACATCAAGAAGGGCGCCACGGTGGACATGGCTCTGCGCTTCACCGACAACTGCAAAAAGCTGGGGCTGCTGGTGCACGGCGATTTCATCATCGGGCTGCCCGGCGAGACGCGCGAAAGCATCCGCCAGACCATCGATTTCGCCAAGCGCCTGGACACCGAAACCATCCAGGTCTCCATCGCCCATCCCTACCCCGGCACCGAGTTCTACGACTACGTAAAGACCAACGGCCTGATCACCATCGACGCCATGACCGATGAGACCGGCCACCAGCTTCCGAACATCACCTACCCGGGCCTGGATCGCGGGGAACTGGTGGATTGGGTGGAGCGCTTCTACGGCGAATATTACTTCCGCCCGCGCGTGGTGTGGCGGGTGGTGCGCAAGGCCATCTTCGATTCCACCGAGCGCAAGCGCCTGGCGAAGGAAGCGCGCGAGTACATGGCGCTGCGCGCCAAGCGCAAGAAATTCGTGGCCGCCGAGCGCCAGGCCGGCTCCGCGCGTCCTTCCACGGCCGCCGTGGGCTCCGGCGACTAGGCCGCCATGACCGGGCCGGCTGCGCGCCTGCGTCTGAAAACCGGGTGGTTCTCCACGCTCGTGGTGCTGAGCGGTTTCGGCGGCAACTTTTCCCTGAGCTGGGGCATGCGCCAGACCGGCCGGCTGGTCACGCTCTCGCCCCTGGCTTACGTGCGCGCGGTATTCAACCCATACGTGGCGCTGGGCATCGCGCTGCTGCTCCTGTGGCTGTTGGTGCGCTCCGCGCTGCTGAGCTGGGCGGACCTGAGCTACGTGCTGCCGGTGACCTCCAGCGGCTATCTGCTGGCGGCCCTGGCGGGGCGCCTGGTCTTCCACGAAGCCATTTCCGGCTGGCGCTGGGCCGGTATTGTGTTCATCGTGGCGGGCGTGGTGCTGGTGGCGCGCACCCCCCACGGCTCCGGAGACACGCCATGAAGTGGCTGCTGGTGCTGGTCATCGCCGTGGGAACCATCGTCTCCGACGTGCTGCAGGCCGCGGCCATGAAGCGGCACGGCGAGGTTCGGGATTTCCGGCCCGGGGCGATCGCCCGCCTGGCGGCCTGGATGGCCGGCAACACGCTCATCCTGGCGTCGGTGGCGGCCATGGCGATTTCGTTCTTCGCCTTCCTGGCGCTGCTCTCGGTCGCCGATCTGAGCTTCGCCGTGCCGGCCACCGCCGCCAGCTATGTGTTCGAGACGCTGCTGGCCAAGTACGCGCTGCGGGAGCGGGTCACCTGGGGGCGCTGGGCGGCCGCCTGGCTGGTGGCCTGCGGCGTCGCGCTGCTCTCCCTGTGACCTGGCTGGCGTTCCCCGCCCTGGCCGCGGCGGCTTACTGGCTGCTGGTGCTCATCGCGGCGCTGCGCTGGCGCGGACCGTCGCCCGCCGCCCCAGGCCCGGCGCCGCCGATTTCCATCCTCAAGCCCGTGCGCGGCCGCGACCCGCACTTCTACGAAGCCATACGCTCCCACGCCGTGCAGGACTATCCGCGGTACGAAATCCTGTTCGGCATCGCCGACCCGCAAGACGCCGCGGCGGACGATATCCGCCGGCTCATCGCCGAGTTCCCCGCGCTGGACATCCGCCTGGTGGTCACTTCCACACGGTTTCCGAACGGCAAGGTGGCGGTGCTGGCGGACCTGGCCCCGCTGGCGCGCTACCCGCTGCTGCTGATCAACGACAGCGACATCCGCGTGGCCCCGGACTACCTGCGGCAGACCGCGGCGGCGCTGGAACGCGAGGGCGCCGGCCTGGTGACCTGCATCTATCGCGCGCAGTCCGAAAACGCGCCCGGAAAGTGGGAAGCGCTGGGCGTGGCCACCGAATTCGTGCCCGGCGTGCTGGTGGCGCGCATGCTGGGCTCGGTGGAGTTCGCGCTCGGTTCCACCATGCTGCTGCGCGCGGCGGATCTCGCGCGCATCGGCGGTTTCGCCGCCATCGGCGATTACCTGGCCGACGATTACCAGCTTGGACGGCGCATCCGCGGGCTGGGCCTGCGCGTGGAGTTCGCCTCCGCGGTGGTCGAAACGCACCTGGGAGGCCAGACCTGGGGCGAGGTCTGGCGCCACCAGTTGCGCTGGTCGCGCGGCATCCGCGTATCGCGGCCGGGCGGCTATTTCGGCTACCTGGTGACGCATGCCACGTTCTGGTCCCTGGTGGCGCTGGCCGCGGGCGCGTGGCGCACGGCGCTGGCCGCCCTGGCCCTGCGCCTGGCCGCGGGAATGTGGGTCGGTTGGGGCGTGCTGCGCGATGCCTCCGCTCTGCGGCGCGCCTGGCTGATGCCCGGCCGCGACCTGTGGGGCTTCGCCATCTGGGTGTGCGGACTGTCCGGCGGCGCCGTGGAATGGCGCGGGGCGCGCTTGCGCATCGATTCCGATGGTAAAATATTATCGGATCTGTAACTCTTCTGTTGATCCGGAGGTGAGCGTGATCGTCCTCTTATTCGGCCCGCCCGGTTGCGGCAAGGGCACGCAGGCAACCTCGATTGCCCAACGCTTCCACATTCCAGCCATCTCCACCGGCGAAATGTTCCGCGCCGAGTGCAGGGCCGGCACCGACCTGGGCCGGCTGGCGTGCTCCATTTTGAAATCGGGAGGGCTGGTCGGCGACGGCATTGTGAACCAGATCGTGGCCGCCAGAATCCAGCAGCCCGACTGCGCCTCGGGCTTCCTGCTGGACGGCTACCCGCGCACCCTGGATCAGGCCCGCTTCCTGGAGGGCCTGGTGGCCAAACTGGGGCTGCCCAAGCCCGTGGCCATCCACCTGGACGTGCCCGCCGAGGTGCTGGTCTCGCGCATCACCGCGCGCCGGCAGTGCGGCCATTGCGGCCACATCTACAACATGCTGTCGCAGCCGCCCAAGAACGGCGAGGTCTGCGATTTCGATCAGACACCGCTGCTGCGGCGGGAGGACGACACCGCGGAAGTGATCCTGGCGCGGCTGAAGGCATACCACGAAGCCACGGGCCCGGTGATCGCGCACTACGCCAACGGCGAATGCCGGCACGTGGACGCCAGCGGAACGCCCGGCCAGATCGCGCGGGAAATCGCGCGGCTGCTGGAAGAGTGCCAGGCGCCGGCGGCGGTGTGCTGAGCCTGCCGCGCCGTTAGCCGTCCGCCCCCCTGCCGTTGCCGCCCGCGGGCGCCGGGTGCTACCGTGCCACGCATGGCCGGAATATTCCGCGATGGTCTGTTGGCAGGCAAAGTAGCGTTCCTTACGGGCGGCGGCAGCGGCATCAATCTGAGCATCGCCGAATGCTTCGCGGCGCAGGGCGCCCGCGTTGCCCTCATGGGGCGCAAGCAGGACAAGCTGGACCGCGCCGTGGAAGGCATCCGCGCGGCGGGAGGCGCGGCCCTGGGCATCGCCGGCGATGTGCGCCAGTACGAAGCCTGCGAGCGTGCCCTGCAGGGCGCGCGCGAGGCCTTCGGCGAGATCGACATGCTGGTGTGCGGCGCGGCCGGCAACTTTCCCGCCGCCGTCCTGGGCATGTCCGCCAACGGCTTCAAGAGCGTGGTCGATATCGACCTGCTGGGCGCCTTCAACACCTGCCGCGCGGCCTACCAGCACCTGCGCAAACCGGGCGCCGCGGTCATCGCCATCTCCGCCACCCACGCTTTCGTGCCCATCGCCGGCCAGGCCCACGTGTGCGCGGCCAAGGCGGGCATCGACATGCTCTGCAAGACGCTGGCCATCGAATGGGGACCTGCCGGCGTGCGCGTGAACGTGATCGCGCCCGGACCCGTCGACGATACCGAAGGCATGCGCCGCCTGGCGCCCACCGCCGAGGCCCGCCGCCAGGCCATGGCCGGCGTGCCCCTGGGCCGCTTCGCCACCAAGGACGAGATCGCCGCGCTGGCGCTGTTCCTGTGCTCTGAGGCCGCCGCCTATATCACCGGCGCGGTGTGCGTGTGCGATGGCGGCCAGTCGCTGCTGGGATCGCGCAGCTTTACCGCCGCACCGTCCTGATACGCGTCCCTTGGCGCTTGTCAAAGAAACGCTCCGGAGGTTAGAATCGCATCGTGCACTTCCGTAGACTGGCCTGCCTGCTGCTGGGCGCATGGATGGCCGGAACCCTCTTCGTGGACCTGGTGGCCACCCAGAATTTCCGGTCCGTCGACCGCCTGCTGGCCAAGCCCGCGGCGCCCGCCGCCCAACAACTCGCCAAACTGGGACCGGCTCCCGCGCGCATGCTGTTGCGTCACCTGGTTTCCGAGCAGAACCGCTGGTATTTCGAGACCTGGGGCGTGGCGGCGGTGGCTCTCGGCGCGGCTCTATTTCTGGTGCTGTTGTTCGGCAGCACCGAAACCAAGGCCACCCTGCTGGTGGCCCTGCTGATGCTCCTGGCGGCGGTGCTCGAGCGCTTCGCCCTGACGCCCCATATGGTGGCGCTGGGGCGCGTGATCGACTGGGTTCCGCCGGGCCAGCCTTCCGCCGAGCGCGCCAGCTTCTGGTTGATGCACGGCGCCTACGCCGGCCTGGACCTGGCGAATCTGGCGCTGGGATGCCTGCTGGGCGCCCGCCTGCTCTTCCGCCGGAAACGGCCCGGCGTAGACGAGGACGCCGTCCTGATGGAGCAACGCTCGGCGGCCCGCTAGCGCGGCGCCAGGCTGCCGTAAAATTTCCATCCGGACACAAAATCCACGCTCGGCGGCTGCCTGGTCAGGCTGGCCCGGACCATCTCCACCGGTATCGCGTTCATCTTCAAAATCGCGTCGTGGAAGTCGCGGGCGGACATTTTCCCCGAGTCCACCAGATCCTGGTACAGGGCGCGGAACTGCAGCGCGCCCAGCATGTAGGCGACCTGGTACAGCGGCCCGTAGTAGCCCGATTCGAACGAGCGGCGCACCTCGCCGGCGGCGTTCTCGCGCTCGAACCCCACCCGGTCCACCAGGAAATCCACGCACTGCGGCGCGCTCATCCGGCCCAGGTGAAAGCTCAGTGAGAAAATGATGCGCGCGCAGCGGTGCATGCGCCAGAACAGCATGCCGATGCGATCCTCCGGGGTCTTGGGGAAGCCCTGGTCCCACATCACCATCTCCCAGTGCAGCGCCCAGCCCTCCACCGAAAACGGCGTGTTGAAGATCTGGCGATAGGGGCGGTAGCGCCGGTCCATATATTGCTGCAGAAAGTGGCCGGGGATCACCTCGTGGAAAACGGTGGCGCGCGAGAAGTGGACATTGTTGCCGCGCATGGTCATGAGCTTCTGCTCCTCGGTCATGCTCTCGACCGGATAGGAGACGCTGATGACCTCGCCGCCGGTGAAAAAGGGATTGATGCGCTGGCGCTCCGGCGTCATCATCTCCATGCGCCAGGTCTCGGCGGCCAGCGGCGGCACGGTCACCAGGTTGTGGCTCTCGACGAAGTCGACGGCCTCCAGCACCTGCCGCAGGATCAGCGCGGGCTGCTGGCCGGGCGGCACGTAGTCGGACTTGACGTGCTCCAGCGCTTTCTTCCAGTCGTCGCCGTAGCCCAGCTCCCGCGAGGCGCGCAGCATTTCGGCGTCGCACCAGGCGAACTCGCGGTTGGCGATCTCCAGCAGCTCCTCGGGCGTGTACGGGATCATCTCGTAGGCCAGCTCGCTCACCAGCATGTCGCGGCCCACGGCGTCGCCCACAATAGTGTCATGGTCGCCCGGCTTGATCCCGGCCAGCTTCTCGCGAATCAGGGCGTCGTATTTTTCGAGAGCGGCGGCGGTTTCCTGGTACGGCTGCTTCACCCACCAGGTGAATTGGGGATCGTAGCTATCGTAGAATTCGAACCAGCCTTTCAGCACCTGGCGCAGGCGGCCGGTCTCGCCGGCGGCCCGGAACGCGACGGTCTTGTTCACCTGCAAGGCGGCGGCTTTGGCCGGATCGCCGATGCGCCTGGTGAGATCGCCGATCTGCCGGGTGATGGTCTGCAGGGTGGCGGCCGCCACCGGGGGGTCCAGCGGATCCACGCGCTGGCGGGCTTCCTTCAGCTCCATGATGGCGGGCGCGAAGGGCAGCAATGCCGCGATCTCATCGGCGCGCTTGCGGTTCAGATCGAGCTGGCGCAGTTCGTGCTCGAGCTTGTTGCGAAACAGGATGTAGTCGATGCGCCCTTCCGGCGGCAGGGCGTTGAAGTCAATGCGCGGGAGCGCGCCGCGCCAGGCCTCGTAGAAGGTGCGCATGACCCTCTCCGTAGTGGGCGAGCCGGGCAGATCGTAGAACCTCCTGAGGCTCTGCAGATCGCTGGTGTAGCGCTCCAGCAGGCGGCCCAGGTCCGCGGGCGCGGGCCCTAGCAGTTCGCGCGGATCGGGGGCCTGGTAAGGCGCCGGCGGCGGACGCCGGACGGGTTGGGCGCTCAGCAGAGCGGCGGCCGCGAGCAGGGCGGCGATCGAGCGGGTTGTGGGACGGTTCAAATGCTTCAGTTATACCGCATCGAACCGGCGCGCGCCACCCTAGCAGGAGCGGCCCATCCAGGCTATCGGCCGCACGCCGCGGCTGGCGGAGTCCAGGGTCACGCTGAGGGTCACTTCCTTGTGATCCCGCACCACCACCACCGGGAAGGTCCGCTTGGCGCGCGCCGCCCGCACCACGCTGACCACTTCGTGCGTGCTGGTTACGGTCTCGCCATCCACCTTCACGATCACGTCGCCCGCGCGCATGCCGGCCTTCCCGGCCGCCGACCCCGAGGCCACCTCGCGCACCAGCACGCCCTCCTTCACGCCGAAGAATGCGGCGAGCTGCGATCCCACGGACTCGCACTCGATGCCCAGCATGCCGCTGCGCGCGCCCATCGCCTCCGCCTGGGACCGCAACCGCTCCGTTAGCGCGGGCATCTCGGGCATGGGAGGCATTTCCGGCATCGGCGGCATGGGCGGGATCTCCACCGTGAAATCGTCGCCTCCGTCCGGCGTGCGCATGGCGAAGTGCTCCAGGCGGCGCCCGATGGTGGCGGTCAGGGTCTGCTCGCCGCCGCTGCGCCACACCACCAGCTTCACCTGCCGGTCGACGGGCGTCTCGTGTACCATGCGGATGAACTGCTCCGCGCCTTCGATGCGCTGGCCGTTATACTCCAGCACCACGTCGGACTCCTTCAGGCCGGCCTTGGCGGCGGGACTGTCCGCATCCACGCTCTTCACCTCCACGCCGCGCACTTCCTTCAGGTTGAGCGCCTTGGCGCGGGCCGCATCCACCTCGGCCACCCCGATGCCCAGATAGCTGCTGCCCGGTTTACGAATGTAGATGGCCCGGTTGGACGCCGTGCGCGGATGCGGCGCGGGTTCCTGGGCGAATAAGCCCGAAGCCGCCGCCACCCCGTAAACCGTCCCGCACAACAATATGTACGTCGCCTGTCTCATAACCCCCCTTAACGCTGCCGCTTGATGAAGATGGTGCCGCCCGTGCCCGAAATGCGCAGGATGGGACCGCCGCCGTTCACCGGCCCCTCGGCGATCACCTGTCCGCCTTCCATGCGCACGGCGATGCCGGGGAATTCCGAAATGATGCGGCGGAGATTGCCCGCCACTTCGTTCCTGGCCCGGACCGTCACACCCAGGTTAGACGGGATGAACACGGTAATGTCACCGCTGCCGGTGGACAGGAACGAATCGGTCATGGGCTTACCCGCCAGCAGCCCGGCGATGATGCTGCCCACCGCGGTGGAGACCCGCACGCTGCCCGATACGCTGTCCAGCTTGACGGCGCCGGCCGCGTTCTCGCAGCGCACGCCCTCGGCCGAGCCGACCATCACCGGCCCGCCCGAGTTGCGCGCGGTGACCAGGCCGTGCGCCTGGCCCACGTCGATGGGACCGCCGCCCGTGGATGCCATCACCGCGCCGCCGGCCTGCCGGATGCGGATGCTGCCGGCCATGGTGGCGGCGCGCACCAGCCCACCCACCTGCTGCGCGCGGATGCCGCCGCCGCCGGTTTCGAAGGTGGCGTCGCCGCGCACCAGGGTGGCCGTAATCCTGCCCCCCGCGGTGGTGCAATGGGCGAAGCCGTTGACCGTGCCGAGCGTGATATCGCCGCCCGCCGTGCGCACGGTCAGGTTGCCGCCGATGCGGTCCGCGGTCACCGCGCCGCCGCCCGTCTCGGCCCGCACCGGACCATCCAGATCGTACAGTGCCAGCGCGCCCTCGGTGGTCACGATGGCCGTCTCGGCCAACGCGCGCGGCGCGCGCACTTCCAGGTCCGCCGTGCCTTCGCCGCGAGTGACCACCAGCAGCGCGGCATTGCCCGGCTGCCGGGTCAGCTTCACGCCAAACGCCCCCACCAGCCGGCGCGCCTCGGCGTCGCTACGCGCCTTCACCCGGATCTTGAGCGCGTAGGAGACTTCCTGCCGCGGCTGGCCGTTCAGCGTGACCGCGCCGCGCGAGCTGATGCGCAGCCGGCCTCCCGCCGCCAGCGGCTCCGACCCCGCACGCACCTCCACCCAGTAGGCGCCCTCGCGCGTCAGGCCCGGACCGGCGGCCTGCGCCGCGCCCAGCAACACCGGGATCAGTATGGGGAAGCGCAGCATGGTCACCAGTTAGAATGTCCCCACCGAGGCATTCATGTCCTTCAGGGCTTTCTCGCAGCGGCGCCGCACGTAACCGTTCTCTTCCCGTTCGACGACGCTCTGCAGGACGCCCACCATGTTATCGTCCGCGTGCGCCGTAAGCGCATCCACGGCCCCGATGCGCACGCCGGGATTGGCGTCGCGCAACAGCACCTGGGCCAGCGCCTTGCGCACTTCCGGATCGCCCGCATAAGCCTTCAAGCCGTCCAGCGCCTTCAGCCGCACGCCCGGATTCGGATCTTCCACCAGGCGGTTCAGCAACAACTCGCGCACCGGCGAGGAGTCGGAATGGCGCTGCAGCAGATCCACCGATTCCCAGCGGACGCCGGGGTTGTTCTCATCGTGCGCGGCGGCCAGCATCAGGCGCTGGATGTTGCTGTCGTTCAATTGTCCGGAGACCACCCGGCGGCGGGTTTCGTCCAGCACGATGCGCACTTCGCCCGCGGCGGCGCCCTCGGGAGCCGGCTGCACCGACCGCACCGACGAGATCACACCCTCCGGCGCGAACGAGGCCATGCCCGGCAGTGTGCCGGCGCCCGGCGTGGTCAGCCGCGCGGCCACAAAGCCGAGGCTCAGCAGGGCCGTCGCCCCCAACGGCGCGCGCCAGCCGCCCCACGCCGGGAACCAGGCGGCCATGCCCTCCCGCCAGCGCCCGGACACCCGTTCCAGGCGTGATTCCAGCGGCCGCGGCACGCGCCCCTCGCGCTCCACCGCCCGCATCAGGCCATGCCGGCATTCCACCAGCAGGGTGGCCGGGGGCGGCAACTCGCGCCGGTCCAGCGCCGCGCATAGCGTCCGCTGCGATTCGGCCAGGCGCGCGCAGGCGGCGCAGCCGTCCAGGTGCTGCTCCAGACCGTCCTCTTCCTCCGGCCCCAACTCCCCGTAAAAATATAGCGGTATCAGCTTGGCAACGGATTCGCAGTTCATTGAAAATCCCCCAACTCCGCGCGCATCTTCTGCGTGGCGCGGAACAGACAATTCTTGGCGGCTTCCTCGCTGGTGCCCAGGATCTCCCCGATGTTGCGCAGGCGCAGACCCTGGTAATGCCGCAGTTCGAACACCATGCGCTCGCGGGGCGACAACCCCTCCAGCGCGCCCTCAATGCGCCGGCCCAACTGCCGGTTCCACAGGGTGCGCTCCGGATCCGCGTGCGCGGCTTCCTCTTCCACGCCGTTCATGCGGTCCAGCACGCCCTCGGGCGTCTCCACCACCGCCGGCTCTTCCTTGCGCACCTTGCGTTTCCGCAAATAATCCAGGCAGATGTTGGTCACGATCCGGTATAACCAGGTGTGGAAGCTGCAATCGAACCGGAACGCTCCGATATTGCGGAACACCCGCAAAAAAGCCTCCTGGAACACGTCGCGCGCGTCCTCCGGGGAGCGCAGCAGGTTCATGGCAAGGCGCAACACACTCTGATCGTAGGCCCGGACGAGTTGCTCGAAGGCGTCCTGGTCGCCGCGCTGCACCGCCCGGATCAGGCCGGCTTCATCTGTTGTCTGGCTCAACCTGGCGCCCGCCGCACCAGGGGCGTCCTGGGCCATAGGCTCCGGTTCCGCTGTGGCTTCCACTCATCCCTTCATGCAGTTTGACGCACCAGTGGCGCTTTTGTCACGCTGTGCCGTCCCGGTACCGGACAGTGTCCGGCGGCGGAAGGCGGCGGGAGAGTCGAAGCAGCTCGATGCCGGGCGGCCGTCGCGCGACGAGAGGCGCATCGAGAGCTTCGGCCAGCGCTGCATAATTCGTCCGGTATTGCTGGATCAGGCCGTCAATCGGTTGCGCCGAATGATCGGGGTAAACGTCCGCGAACAGATCGATCAGGTGCAGGCCGATAAAGCCTCTCTGGTACTCGAAGGGAAGGTGCTTCGGCGCGGGCCCGGTAGCCGGCACGTGCGATGTCGAACAGATATACCGGGAAGCGCGGGATCACGCCGGCTGGGGCCGGGCATCACTTCGTTGCCATCCAGGATTTCGCGCATCAGCAGCGCCTCGGAATGCTCTTCGATGATCCTCACCGCCGTGTCGTGGCCGCCCTGCACCAGCTTCTTCACCTGCGCGTCGATGCGGATGGCGGTCTCTTCGTTGTAGTCGCGGTGTTGCGCGATCTCGCGGCCCACGAAGTTCTGCTCGATGCGGCCCGCCATGAGAATGGCGGCCCGCGCACCTGCATCCCGGTTCCAAGGCCACTTCGCAGGGCGTTGCCACATCGAATCGAGTATTCGCCGGCGGCGGTTGAGCATCTTAGGGCGCTCGCGGCAGGCCAGCAACGAACTGTGCTCGATTCTGTGGATGAGCAGCTTCGACATCAGCCTGTGTTGGAAACGAGGAACCGGAAGCCGATGAGGCCGAATCCAGTTGCGCCCTGCGAACTGCGCATCGGCCTTTTGCGCGTATACTACGAATTACGAAATAGAGGCGGCAGAAGCCGTGGTGCGCATTTTGGCGGTCGGCGCGAAAGAGCGGGATGTAGTGCGAATCGGCGGGGAGGTTATCAGGCTATGAAAAGCGTCGAGATGGATGACGCAAACCAGACACTGGCGGAGTGCGCGCGCGGCATCGGCGGTGAGGCCCTAGTCGTCACGGAACGTGGGGAGCCTGTGGCTGTCCTCCTGCCACTGGTGAACACCGACTTGGAGACCGTATCGCTATGCTCCAATCCCCGGTTCCTTGAACTGATCGAGCGGTCCAGATTACGCCTGGCTGAAGAAGGGGCGGTATCGGCCGAGGACGTTCGCCGTCAACTCGGTATTTGATCTCGGCTCCATGACAGAGGCATTGGCCTTGTTTGGCGCCAGGCGCGAAAGTGGCCTACGAGGGGGAGCGTCGTGCCGGTAGCAATGAAGCGGTTGACGGCGCGGTCAACGCCATTTGGCCAAAAGGTCCGCTCTCCAGAGAATTGGTCACACTAACTCCCGCAAATCCCCCACCCAGTAATCCGGCGCCCACTTGGCCAGTTCCTCCGCCTTCCCATACCCATACCGCACCGCGCAGGTGCGCACTCCCGCGCGCCGTCCCGCCTCCATGTCCGCCGGCGAGTCGCCCACGAAGAGGCACTCCTCCGCGCGCGCGCCCAAGGCCGCCAGCGCCGCCAGCACCACGTCCGGCGCGGGCTTCGAGGGAAAGCCGTCGGTGCCCTGCACGTGGTCGAAGTATTGGATCAGCCCGAACTGCTCCAGCACCGCGCGCGTGGTGGGCGAGCCCTTGGTGGTGGCCGTGCCCTTGCGCCCGCCCAGCGCCGCCAGCCCTTCGGCCACGCCCGGAAACACCGTGGTCTGCGTATGGCCGCGCGACAGATAGTTAGTCCGGTACTGTAAGATCAGGCCGTCGATCTGTTCCGCCGAATAGTCGGGGTAAACGTCCGCGAACAGATCGATCAGGTGCAGGCCGATAAAGCCTCTCAGGTACTCGAACGGAAGGTGCTTCGGCGTGGGCCCGGAGGCCAGCACGTGCGCGACGGCCCCGCAGATGTCGGCCGCGCTGTCGAGCAGCGTGCCGTCGATATCGAACAGATAGACCGGGAAGCGCGGGATCACGCCGGCTGGGGCCGTTCGCCTTCGGAAAGACCCGGCAGGCGGCGGCTGGGCTCCGGCCGCAGCACCTGCTGCGTTCCATCGCCGGAATCCTTGGGCGGCACGGGGGCCACCTGCGGCAAGGTCTCGCCGCGGATGATCTGCATCACTTCGTTGCCATCCAGGATTTCGCGCGTCAGCAGCGCCTCGGCGATGCGCACCAGCGCGTCGGAATGCTCTTCGATGATCTTCACCGCGGTGTCGTAGCCGCCCTGCACCAGCTTCTTCACCTGCGCGTCGATGCGGATGGCGGTCTCTTCGCTGTAGTCGCGGTGCTGCGCGATCTCGCGCCCGAGGAAGATCTGCTCTTCCTTCTTGCCGAAGCTCAGCGGCCCCAGCTCGCTCATGCCCCACTCGCACACCATCTTGCGCGCCATGTCGGTGGCGCGCTCGATGTCGTTGCCCGCGCCCGTGGTCATGTGATGCATATAACGCTCTTCGGCGATGCGGCCCGCCATCAGGATGGCCAGGCGCGCCTCCAGGTATTCCTTGTTATAGGAATGCTTGTCGTCGATGGGCAACTGCATGGTCACACCCAGCGCCATGCCGCGCGGAATGATGGTGACCTTGTGCAGCGGATCGGCATCCGGAATGATGGCCGCCACCAGCGCGTGTCCGGCTTCGTGATACGCCGTGTTGCGCTTCTCGGCATCGCTCAGGATCATGGATTTGCGCTCGGCGCCCATCAGGATCTTGTCCTTGGCCAGCTCGAAATCCACCATCATGACCACCTTGCGGTTCTGGCGCGCGGCGTTCAGCGCGGCCTCGTTCACCAGGTTGGCCAGGTCCGCGCCCGCCAGGCCCGGCGTCCCGCGTCCCAGCACCGAAAGATCCACGTTGTCGCCCAGCGGGATCTTCTTGGTGTGCACCCGCAGGATGGCCTCGCGGCCCTGCACGTCGGGCAGACCCACCACCACCCGGCGGTCGAAACGGCCCGGGCGCAGCAGCGCCGGATCCAGCACGTCCGGGCGGTTGGTGGCCGCCACCAGGATCACGCCCTCGTTCGATTCAAACCCGTCCATCTCCACCAGCAACTGGTTGAGGGTCTGCTCGCGCTCGTCGTGCCCGCCGCCCAGGCCCGCGCCGCGATGCCGGCCTACGGCGTCGATCTCGTCGATGAAGATAATGCACGGCGCGTTCTTCTTGCCTTGCTCGAACAGGTCGCGCACGCGGCTGGCGCCCACGCCCACGAACATCTCCACGAAGTCCGATCCGGAAATGGAGAAGAACGGCACGCTGGCCTCGCCCGCGATGGCGCGCGCCAGCAGCGTCTTGCCCGTGCCCGGAGGCCCGATCAGCAGCACGCCCTTGGGAATCCGGCCGCCCAGCTTCTGGAATTTCCCCGGCTCGCGCAGAAATTCGATGATCTCCTGCAGCTCTTCCTTGGCCTCTTCCACGCCCGCCACGTCCTTGAACGTGACTTTCTTCTGTTGCGT
>VFSW01003482.1_pt1 | contig 23613 bp, 23 predicted proteins | sample 5358111 | NCBI WGS metagenome assembly VFSW01 (sample SAMN11554181, study PRJNA540505) | mine drainage metagenome | isolation source: sediment from site ElyBrook_90M | place: USA: Ely Copper Mine, Vershire, VT | collected 2017
CGAGGAGCGCCCGGGCGGCCGCGGCCGCCTCATCCGGCGAAGCGGCGGGCTTCACGCCGCCGCCCTTCCCCCGGCCGCCGGCGTGGATCTGCGCCTTGACGACGGTCGGTCCTGCCAGATCAGCCGCGATCCCGCGCGCCCGCTCCGGGGTAGCGGCGACTTCGCCGCAAGGGACCGGAATCCCGTAGTCCCGTAGCAGTTTCTTCGCCTGGTATTCGTGGATCTTCATGCCATACCTCCGCCCTTATGATAAGAGGTTCTCGTCATAGGGGGTGGTTGTCAGCACTTCGTTGCCTTCTTCCGTAACCAGGATCGTATCCTCCAGACGGACCCCGCCGCCCCCGGGGACGCCGGGGATGAAGATGCCGGGCTCCAGACTGAAGATCATCCCCGGCTTCAGCACGACTTCCCGCTCGCTCATGGCGGCGATCTCCCCCACGATGGGGTAGGTCAGGCCCGTCACGCCGATGCTGTGTCCCAGGAGGCCGAGATAATCGTGCCCTTTGAACCCGTGATCGATCACGACCTTCCGCGCCGCCTTGTTCACGTCTGCGTTGGTGTTGCCCGGGATCAGCGTCCGCTTGATCTCGCTCATCATCTCATAGACCGCCCGGTAGATCTTCTTATGCTGCGCGTTGGGCTTTCCGAAGATGACCGTCCGCGTGAAGTCGGAAAAATATCCGTTGAAACAGCCGCCCAGGTCCATGAACACCAGCTCGTCCTGGTTGATCTGCTTGTCCGAGGCGAACCTTCTGAGCGGCGCCGTGCCGTCTCCGGAGGTTACGATCAGGTTGCACTGCGGGACCTCCATGCCGTTGCAGTAGAGGGCGTGCATGGCCTCCGCGAGGATCTCGCATTCCCGCACGCCGAGGCCGATTGCGCGGATCGCCCGGTCCATGGCGATCATGGCCATCTGGCTCGATGTCCGCATGCACTTGATCTCCTCGCTGTTCTTGATCACCTGGGCGTCGAGGACGCAATGATCCCCGTTCACGAAGTCGGCCTTCGGAAAGGCCTCTTTCAGTTTCATCAAGGTCAGCATGGAGACGTGATCGATCCCGATCTTTCCCTTGGTGATCCCCAGTTCCTTGAACGCGGGGACGAATTTCTTCTTGATCTCCTCCTCGACGATTCCCGGGTCCTCCATCGTCGCCAAGGGACGGATGTTCTTTTTCTTCATCCAGTACATGGTGTCCCGACAGCGTTCGTAACAGCCGCTCGTGGGAAAGAGTATCGGCTCCTTGTCGGCCACCATGATGCCGGCGTTCCGGGTGAGGAAGGATATCGGCCACCACAGGGGGCGATAACCGGTCATGTAGCGCAGGTTTTCCGCCTTGAAGCACAAGATCGCGTCCAATTTGTGTTTCTTGATCTGTGCGCTCAGGCTTTTGGTTCGCTCCCGGCGGAGCAGGTCAAAATCGATCCTTTTCGTCCAGTCGATTGCAAAGTCCATTGGCGAAACTCCCTTCTCTAATATTGTGGTTCATTTAAAATCAAGACCCGAATGTAATCCTTAAAGGCGTTGGCGATATGCTCCTGCATCCTCCGTTCCGCCATCGCTTCATCCTTCGCCTGCAATAGCCGCATGATCTCGATGTGCTCGTTGAACGCCTTGTTGATCCGTTCGGGGCTCAGAAGAATGCCCTGCTTCCAGATCCTCCTCACCTGTATCTGCAGCGGTTCCAGGATACTGATGATTTTTTTGTTGCCGGCGCTGCGCAGGATAAACTCGTGCAGGGTCCCCCCGAGCCGGACTTTCCGTTCGAGATTATCGCCGGTGTGATCGTCTTTCAGGACTTCAAATTCCTGAATGATTTTTTCGATATCCTCGTCCCGCCGTTTCCTTGCGGCCAGGCGTGCGGCAATCCCCTCCAGGGCCTCGCGGATTTCAAAGATTTCCTGGAATTCGATCATGCTGATCGGTTTTACAAATGCCCCCCGGGCCGGGATTATTTCGACTAAGGTGTCCCGCTCCAATTTTTGAAAGATCTGCCGGATCCGCGTCCTTTTTACGCCGTACTTCTGCGCCAAAGGAATCTCCGGCAGCGCCTGTCCCGGTTCATAGGTCTCGTCCAGGATACCGTTTTTGATCTCTTCGTAAACCCGCTGAACCTCTTCAGAAAACATGATATCCGGCTCCCGATTGTTTCATGCGCTCCGCAGCTTGCTCAGGCGCCGGTCCCCATGACCGTCCCATAGATCTTCCGGAACTCCTCTTCCGACACCAATCGCTTGTTGTCTTCGCTGATCCTTTTGATCTGGTTGAGCATCTCGCCTGCCTGGGCCTCCGATGGCTGGGCCAGTCCGAGCTCCCAGGATTTGAGCATGATCGAGTAGCGGCCGCTCTTTTTCCCCAGCACCACCTCGATCGCCTTGCCTCCGACGATCTCGTAGTTCAACAGTTCGGCCCGGCCGTAGCCGTGTTCGGTGCGGCGGTCCCACATCTGCCGGGTGGCGATCCCGACCTCGACCTGGGAGGTCAGGGGACCCACGAAGGGCTTGTACCATTCGTCCCGGGCGAACTCCCGCGTCATGGCGGACAGCGCTCGGAACCCTTCGGTCTTCACCCCCGTCGGCGCCTTGAAGAAGGCCTCGATGCCCATGACGATTTCATCCAGCGACGGGTTTCCGCCCATCCCGTTGATGCAGGTGTGGGCGATCTCCGCCCCGGCCGTGATCGCGGCGAGCGTATTGGCCGTGGAAAGTCCCCAGTTGTTGTGGCAGTGGACCTCGACGGGGACATTCACCATCTTCTTCACCTGGGCGATCTGCCAAGCGAAGCCCTCGGGATAGGAGGACCCTCGCGTATCAACGATCGCCACGGAGTCGGCACCCCCCTCCTCCACGACGGGGACGATCAATTCCCGGATCAGGTCCAGGGGGGCGCGAGCGCTCTCCATCAGGAAGAAGCACACCTTCAGCCCGTTGGCCTTGCCGAACTTTGCCAGGCCGACGATGTCCTCGACGGCCTTCCCCCGGCTCCCCCAGATGTTCTTGATGATCGGGTCGAGGGCCGTGATCTCCATGATCGCCCCGCCCAGCTTGGCCTTGACCGCCCGCTCCATGTCATCCCGCCGGGCCCGGCAGAAGCCGTACACCTCGGCGCGCTTGAGCTCCCGCGCCATCGTCTCCAGGGCGTCGAAATCCTCGTCGGAGACGGCAACCATCCCTCCCTCAATGCGCTGAACCCCCATGTCTTCGAGGGCGTGGGCGATCTTCAGTTTTTCCGCCTTGCGAAAGACGACTCCCGGGGTCTGTTCTCCATCGCGCAATGTGACGTCATGGATCGTGACCTTCTTGGGGACCTTCCAATCCTTTCGGACCTCGGGCTCGAAGCCGTAGGGACTCAATGACCATTTTCCCGGCACCTTCCAGGGGGTCTCTTATGCACTCATGTTCTTATCCTCCTTATGTTTATGTTATGAGATCTTTGAAAATCGGGATCCGATTTCCAAGTTACGCAAAGGTCTCTCTCCCCCACCCCTCATCCCTCTTCCAAATCGGGGATCAATCGTTCCAGCCCCAATTCCCTGAGCGTGTGCGGGAGCGGCTTCCCCGTCGCCGGGTCCCACCCCGCCACCTGGAAATAGAAGCTCTTCATCCATGCGAAATGGGCCATGATGGAGATCCCTTTGGCGGGGCCATCGACCGGGGTGGAGCCGTACCGGGGGGACGGAACTTCGAGCGCCGTTTCCAATCCGTGCCGCAGGTTGAACAGCCTGAGCTGGGCGATCATCCTCTTTCCGATGACCATGGCGTCGTTCAGCGTCATGCCCCTGCCGGTAACCGCGTTGAGACAATCCATCGTCAGCGGGGGGCTCATGGTGATAAACCGGCACATGACCAGGCTGTCGACGAAGGTGTACCAGCCGTCCATCTTCGCATTGGATGCGGCGACCTCCCAGGGAGAGAAGATGTTGGGGAAGGGGGGGAGGCCGAAAAACTCGTCCGCCGAACAGACCGGCGCGAGGGACTGGGTCGACCCCGTGGCCGACACGCAGGTTTCCAAAAACTCGCTCCAGCTGGCGCGGTGGTCGTGCCCGCGGGGGGGCGATCCTTTGAGGACGTAAACCCCCAGGTTGGGCGCTTCTCCACCGATCTTTTGGGAGGCCCGCATGACCCCCTCGGCCAGGAGATCGCCGATCCCCTCCCGCCTGCTGATTTTCATCAGCAGCTCCCTGACCGCCTCGACATTTCCCCACTGCATATCCAGGCCGTCCAAATCGCCGCGGGTCAGGATCCCCTTCTCGTAGCACTCCATCACCCAGGCGACCACCCACCCGGCCTCGTTGGCATCGATCCCCAGTCGGTCCGTCAGGTCAGAGAGCATCACCACCGCCCCGGGTTCCGTGTTCCCGATCACCGGCCCCCAGGCGGCCATCAGTTCGTACTCGGGTTCTTCGCCTTCCTGCCCCTTGTAAGGGCCCTCGGTGACCTTCATGAATTTCGTATGGAGGATCTTGCAGGCCCAGCAGGCCTTGCTTCGATGTTCGAAATGCGTCCGGAAATAGGGGCCGTTCATGCCTTCGTGCTCGGGGTAGATGTTGGTGGTGAAGTTGCGCACCGGGAGGCTCCCCGCCTTGTAATGGGTGGAGAAGTTCCCCCCCGTCCCAAAGTTGTACAGCGCCGGCCGGTACACCTTCGCATGCTCGACGAGAGCGTTGGCCTTCTCCCGGAAAAGCGCTTTGTCGTAAACGGGAACGGGCTGACGGCCGCGGATGACCGCCACCGCCTTGAGCCTTTTCGCCCCCATGACCGCGCCGCACCCGTTCTTCGAACAGACGTGGCCTTTGTCTCCACTGACGACCGCATAGCGAACGCCGGCTTCACCCGCCGGCCCGATGCCGAAGACGCTCATCTGCCGCGTCTCGCCGAGATCCCGTCGGATCGCATCTTCCATCTCCCAGGTATCCTTACCCAGGATGGGCGACGCATCGCGCAACGACACCGTGCCGTCGTCGATGTGGAGGTAGACCCAGCGGGGGGACCGCCCCTGGATAATCACGGCATCGTAGCCGCAGAATTTGATGAAGGCGCCCCAGAAACCATTGGCCTGGCTGGTGATGGCCAGGTTCGTCATCGGTCCCTTCGTCACCAAAGCGAAGGCGCCCGCACCCGAAACCGTCGTGCCGCCCAGTGGTCCCGAGGCCATGATGATCCGGTTTTCGGGATCATCCCACGCCACTCCGGGAGGCACCTCGCGGTAGAGGTACTCCGTGCCGAAACCGGTGCCCCCTACGTATTGATCGATCATCGCCGGCTCCAGGGGTTCGTCGTGAATCGTCCCGCCGGCCAGATCGACCCGGAGGATCTTCCCCATGTAACCGTAAAAAGTCTCAGCCATGTTTGCTTCTTCTTTCCGCCGGATCGGAGCGCGATTTGCACCAATCTTTCAATTGCCGACAGTGGGTTAACAGATGATCAATGTGCTGTCAACAAATATCCCTGTTTTCCCTTACCCGCTCTTTTATACCCCACACGTGTGTAATTTGCCAATTGACTGATGTCGAAAAGTATGTAATTTCATCGTTACAGTCATATCACACCAGGGGGATGCCTATGAAAGCGATGGTGCTCAAGCGGAAGAACGAACCGTTCGTTTTGGAAGAGCGGCCGGATCCCAAGGCGGGTCCGGGCGAGGCGGTGGCGCGGGTGATCGCCTGCGGCTCCGGGCTCACCATTCACCACGCCCGGGCCGGCCGGGCGGCGGTGAACTACCCGATCATCATCGGGCACGAGGTGCTCGGGGAGATCGTCGAGGTCGGCCACGGCGCCCACGGCTTCAAGGTCGGGGACATCGTCACCCCGCACTTCTACCTGAGCTGCGGGCACTGCCACTGGTGCCGGGTCGGTCGGGAGCCGCTGTGCGATAACCTGGCCGGCTTCATCGGCCGTCAGATCGACGGAGGGTACGCCGAATACATCAATCTCCCCGCCCGCAACTGGATCCCCGTCCCGGCGGAGCTCGACTACAAAAATCACCCGGCCGAGGCCGCGGTCATCTGCGATGCCATCGTGACCCCCTACAAGGTGATCCGCTGGGCGCGTATCGCCCCGTTGGAAACCGTTGCCGTCTTCGGGGCGGGGGGCGGACTGGGGATCCACATGGTCATGATGGCGCGGTGGGCCCACGCCCGCGTGATCGCCGTGGACATCTCGGCGGAGAAGCTCAAGGCTTGCCGCGAGGCGGGGGCGGAGGCCGTCGTCGACGCCTCGAAAGAGAACGTCGTGGAGGCCCTCAGGGAACTGACCGGCGGCCGGGGCATAGACGTGGCAGTCGATTTCGTCTCTCAGGTCGCGACCCTCGAGGCGGCCGTCGGCTCCCTGGGCAAGGGGGGAAGGGTCGTAACCCTCGGGGGCTACTCGCCGGTCCCCTTCAGTGTTTCGGCCTCCTGGCTGCTCGATGGCGAGCGGGAGATCATGGGGAGTCGCGCCTTTTCCAAGCAGGACATCATCGACTCGCTCGAGCTGTGCGCCCGCGGACAGGTTCGGCCCTTAGTGACCGAAACCTACCGCCTGGAGGAGGCGGAGAAGGTCCACGCCCGCCTCGATGCGGGACTCATCACCGGCCGGGCGGCCATCTTGATGGGCTGGTAAAGGAAGGGGGAAAATGCCTCTGGAGGACATCCCCATGGACCCCAAAAAACCCAGGATGCTAACCTGGGCGGATTTCGCGCCGGATTTCCCAGTCTGGAAACTCAACCCCGCCGGCTGCATTCTCTCGACGAGGGAGATGGCCCCCGGGGTTTACGCCCTGATCAGCTCCATCCCCGGGGTGGACAATGCCGGGTTCGTCGTGGGCGCAAAGGGGGTCCTCGTCATCGACGCCCATATCTCGATCCCCATGGCCCGCCAGATCCTGGAGCGGGTGCGCGAGGTGACCGACAAGCCGATCCTCTATCTGGTCAACTCGAACTACCACGGCGACCACACCTTCGGGAACTGCGCCTTCCCGGAAGAAACCCTTCTCATCCAGCAGCGCGAAACCGCCAGCCGGACCCCTTACCTTGCGGAGGAGATCGCCTTCCTGCTCCCCGCGGTGCAGGACGACGCTGCGGTTTTCGAGGGCGTGGCCTATCGCCCGCCCGACATCGTCTTCGACGATCATCTCCGGATCGACCTGGGAGGGCGAATCGTCGATGTCCACTGGTTCGGTCCGGCGAACACCCCCGGGGACACGATTACCACCGTTCCCTCCGCCAAGGTCGCCTGGACGGGCAACATGACGGGGGGCTCCTTCGGCCTCGCCCTGGAGAGCGATGCGCCCACCTTTCTCGGGACGCTCACCCGCTTCATCCAGACGGTGGAGGTCGAGACGCTGATCCCCGGCCACTCCGCCCCCCTGGGGCCGCCGGATCTGTGGGTGTACATGGTCTACTTCAGCAGGCTCACCAACGACATGAAGCGGGCCCTGAACGCCGGCTGGACGCTGGACGAGACCCTGGAACGGACCCCCATGGACGAGGCATTCCGGCTTCCCCCCGCGGACCCGCGGGCCTCCTTCATGGAGGGGCGGCACCGGTACAACGTCCGCAGGACCTATCTTTCGTTGACGGGGAAGATCGACGGCACCGCGCCGATGTGAGAGGAACGGCGGCAGGGGAATACAATAAAAATCGCTGAGGCCATTCGGGGCGGGATCGTATCAACGGGAGACGGCTGTGATCTTTTAAAAAATCTTTTTCCTGCGCCACTTTTTCGGCCGGTCGCCGGGGAGCATGAGCCCGCTCACGTCGACCCCCAGGCTCACCATCATCTTTGCCAGTTCGATGGCGCAACTGTACCCCTCCAGGACCGGTATCTCCCATCCCATTTCGTGCAATCGTTTTTCTACAAAGGGCCGGAGCCAGAAGGAGGCGGAGCAGCCGAAGGTGATCACCTCGGCGCCGTCCTCTTCGATGGAGGCGACCGCCTCGCGCACCGCGACCTCCACGGCATCGGACTCCTCCCCGCGCAGGGCCTTCGCCTTCTCGATGTGGAGCGACGATGGATCGATGCAGTTGGGGCGGGGGAGGGGATAGTTGATGTTCCGGATCGAGGCGCACCGGTCGGTGAAGCGGTGCTGGACGACGAGGTTGTAGTAGTACATGTTGTGGTTTTCGGCGATGTCGATGACGCTGAACTTGTTTCCCAGGAGCGAGGCGATATGCATCTGGGAGAAGGCGCAGGCGGTCACGGGGATCTTGTAGGGGCGCGCGATCTCCCGCGACTCCATGAAGGCAGGCTCCCCCCCGCCCAACAGCACGATCGCGTTGTACTTGCCGCTCTCGCAGGCCTCCCGGATGATCGGCAGGCGGGCGGCGGCGACGTAGGCGAACTCCTCCCGGTTCTCCACCGGCCAATCCCCATAGGGGGCCAAGGGCCCCGGATGGAGCTCCCAGTCAACGTCCTCGAGCAGGTGCCTGACGTTGTCGTAATTCATCAGGCGCTTTTCCTTGGGCCCTTCCGTCGTCCGGTGCACGTACTTGCTGGTCTGCGGCAGGTGGAAGGCCTGGACCAGGAAAAAGCGGAACTTCTTTTCTTGCGGCGGCATAAATTTTCCTCCTGTTACGGATATGAGCTTGCCTGACTACAATTCGATCAGTTTCCTTGGCAGTTTCGCGGAAAGCACCCGTGTTCCCGTCTCGGTGACGAGGATGTCATCTTCAAACCGCATGGTGCCGAAATTTGGGTCGGAGACGGCGGGCTCAAGGGCGAACACCATACCCGGCTTGATTTCCACCTGGTTTCCCGGCTTCAGGATGGGGTTTTCGTGGAAATCGAGGCCGAATCCGTGGCCGATGAGGTGCGCCTGGCATTCCGGACCGTACCCGTGCTTCCGGAATTCTGCGCGGACGAACGTATCGACTTCCCAGGCGAAAATGCCCGGCTTGATGGTGGCAAGCGCCTTGTCGAAGACCTCCAGCATCATCTTGGCGAACTCCTTCTGCTGCTCAGTCGCCTTGCCCACGACGACGGTCCTGCTGATGTCGGAGCCGTAGGAGTTGACCACGGCGGCCATGTCCATCAGGATCAGATCGCCCTGCTTGATGACGTTGTCCGAGGAGCGCGCCCGGACCAGTTTCGACCGCTCCCCCGCGAGGATCTGCGACTCCTCGATGAACCACTCGGCACCCGCCTTCCGCATCTCGTATTCGCACATCGCCGCGACCTGCCGCTCGGTCCGGCCGGGCTTGAGTTCTCTGAAGGCCGTTTCATAACCGATGATCGTCACATCGATGGCGCCTTGGATGAGCTCTATTTCGTCTTCGTCCTTGATGTCCCGCGCCTGAAGCAGCATGTTCGAGGCGTGGGCGAGGGTGATATTGGGCATGAGTCGTTTGAGGTTCTCCATCGTAAAGAGGACCAGCACGTCCTCCTCGATCCCGATCTTTCCCGAGGCGAGCCCTTCCTTCCGGAAAACTTCAGCAATAAACTCCTCGGCGTTTTTGATCATGAACTCATCGTAGACGAGCTGCTGCGGTATCCACGACTCTTCCTTGATCATCCGTTCGACGTTCCTCGCCATGATGTGAAAGGGCTCCCCGGTCTTCGGTATGATCACCGGGAAGAGCCGGAAAACGTCGGTCGGATAGATGGGGCGATGGGGGTAGTATCCGGAGTAGTAGAACATATTGATGGGACTGAAGAGCATCAATGCATCCATACCCTCCTGAGCCATCTTTTCCCTGATTTTTTCGATTCGCTTGGAGCACCTCTCCTTTTTGGTCGTCATTCCCGTTCTCCTTCGTTTAGAAAAATGCTCCGTCAGCGGATGAATTCCAACACCTGTTCCACGGGTTTCCTGTCCCTTTGGGGAGACTCATCGGGATACCCCACCGCAACCAAGCCTGTCAGGTCCATATTCGCCGGGGCTTTCAGTATCGCATTGATCTCCTTCTTGGCCATCAGGGGCGCCCCGAGCCAGACCGCTCCCAGGCCCATCTGCTGAAAAACCAGAAGCATGGTGGCAACCGCGGCGGCGATACTCTGGATCGATGTCGGCGCCGTCCTTCGAAAGGTCCGGATCTCCCCGGCCGCCGGATCGGAGGGGCCCCGCACCTCGAGCGCCTTATCGGTCGCGCTTTGATAGCGGCCGACGAAGGTGGCTATGCAGACAGGGGCGTTCCTGAAGTAGGAGGCGTTCTTCCGAGCCCGCTCCATATCCTCCTTCCATGCCGCCGACTCCGGCCAGGCGGCGATCCTGTCCGCAACGGCTTGAACCGCATTCGCCATATTTTCGATGACCTGCCGATTCTTCACAACGACGAAACGCCATCCCTGAAAATTGCCCCCATTGGGAGCCCACGTCGCCAATTCAATGGCCTTCCTCAGCAGATCATCCGGCACCTCCTGGTTTTTCCACCGCCGAACCGATCGCCTTCCCTTGATGATCTTTTCCAATTCCTGAATATCCATCGCTTCTCCCTCCCCTATGCTTTCTTCTCCTCTTCCTCGATCCTCATCAACGCCTTTAGCCCGACGCCATACGTGGGGGCTCCTCCCGGAATGATCGCGGTCTCAACCGCCTCCAGCAGTTCCTGCTTGGTGGCTCCATGCCTGAGCGCCCTCTTCATATGCTCATACACGGAATCTCCACTCCCCCGGAAGGCCAGTATGCCGATGGCGATGAGTTCGCGCGTCTTTATCGGGAGGGCCTTCCCCGCCGTGAGCCCCAGTTCGTAAAGGTTGTTATAGGCTTCCTGAAAATCGACATCTTTCTCCGCGGCGTACTCCCAATATGCCGATGAACGTCCCCGTTCCCGTCTCATCTTTTCTTTGAGGTCTTGTATCCTCTTTTCCCTCTCCTTGTCCACCATAGCGACCTCCTTTTTCCAGAGTTGTTTAATCCGGCACAGCGCCGAACGTCTATTAAATGGAATGCGAGCGAATAGGGAGTGGTCTGTTCTTTCAGGATCGAAGATGCCCCGCAGGTTGCTGCGGAGAGGATACGCCGGATATCGATGCGGGACAAGCTGTTTTACCCGTCGATGCCTTCGCTCAGCTTGAGTCCGAGGTCGAGGGCCTGCCGGTTCATCTCGAGAAAACTGAGATTGATTTGCGTTTCGAGCACCTTCATGATCGAGTCGGGCCGGACCAGTTTCGTCAACCCGATCACCACCCCGAGCATGCAGATGTTGAAAACGATCGGCCGGCCGATCTTCTCCATCACCGTCTCGTACATCGGCAGCTCCACCTGGCGCGCATCCACCTTCTTGCCCAATTTGACGAAGTGGCTGTCGGTGATGAACAGCCCGCCCGGACGGAGGATGGAATAATAGTTCGTGTAGGCCTGCTGTGTCAGACAGACCAGCACGTTGGGCTGGAGCACCTTGGGAAAATAGATCGGGGATTCGGCGATGATGACGTCGGAGCGGGTGGCACCGCCTCGCGCCTCCGGCCCATAGGACTGGGACTGAACGGCAACGAGATTTTCATGCAGTACGGGGGCCTCAGCCAGGATGATCGCCGCCGTGATCACCCCCTGCCCGCCCGAACCGGAAAATACCATCCTGCATCGTTCCATGGTCAGTTCCCCTTCGTTGCCCGCTCGATGATCTTCTGATACTCGGTACAGTACTCCGGCATCTCCTTCTTCACGAACACCCCCCGCTCGATCAGCGACGGGTTCTCCTGCTTCGCCTTGGAACCGACCGGCGTGGTTATGGTCTTCAACTTCTCCATCATATCCACCGCACTCCCCTCCTTGTTCTTTCTGCCGAAGTAGGTCGGGCACGGCGTCATCACCTCCACAACCGAAAATCCCTTATGGCGGATCGCCTCCTCCAGGACATCGGCCATCTGCTGCACATGATACGCCGTGGTGCGCGCGACGAACGTCGCCCCCGCCGCCGTCGCCATGCTGACCACATCGAACTGCTGATCGATGTTCGAATAGGGGGCCGTCGTCGCCATGGTGCCGTACCCCGAGAGCGGCGAATACTGCCCGCCGGTCATCCCGTACACCTTGTTGTTCATCACGATCGCGGTCATATCGATGTTCCGCCGGCAGGCATGGATGAAGTGGTTTCCCCCGATCGACAGCGCATCGCCGTCTCCCATCGGCACCAGGAGCGTGAGCTCCGGGCGGCTCATCTTCACCCCGATGGCGAAGGCCAACGCCCGCCCGTGGATCGTGTGCAGCGTATGAAAATCGAGATACCCCGCAATCCGGGACGAACAGCCGATCCCCGATACCATCACGACATCGTTCTTCTTCAAGCCCATATTCTCAACCGCGTGCAGGAGACCATTGAGCGCAATCCCGTGCCCGCAGCCCGGACACCAGATGTGCGGGAAGAACTTCTCCCGGATATACTCGCGTATGGCCATGTCAGACTCCTTTGCCCTGGATCAGCCTGAGGATGTTGCGGATATCGGCCGGGTTGATCAATACCCCGTCAACGCGGTTCGCCAGAAAGATCCGCTCCGGCCGGTCAACGGCCGTCTTCACCGACTGCAGCACCTGGCCCATGTTCATCTCCACCACCACCACGTAGCGGGCGCTCTTCGCCTTCTCCCGCACCAGGGCCGAGGGGAAGGGCCACAGGGTCTGGAGCTCCAAAAGCCCGATTTTCTCCCCGTGCTGGCGGCGGTCCATCACCACGTGCAGCGCCGAGCGCGCCGACGATCCGTAGGAGATCAGGAGCATCTCCGCATCGGCGACGAAGTATTCCTTGTAGCGGGTCACCTCGTCGACGTGGCTCTCGATCTTGTCCACCAGGTGCCTGAGGAGGTCGTGAACCACCTGCGGATTTTCCGAGGGGAATCCCCACATGTCGTGGAACAGGCCCGTCACGTTGTACCGGTGAACACCCCCGAAATCGGACATCGGCAGGCGGCCGTCCTCCCGGGGCAGATAGGGATGGTAGTCGACCCCTTCGCGGACCGAGGTTTCGAGCCGTCCCACGAGGGGGATCTCGCCGGGATCGGGTATCTCCAACCGCTCCCGCATGTGGCCGACAACCTCGTCGAAGAGCAGGACGACCGGCGTGCGGTACGTCTCCGAGAAATTGAAGGCCTCCACCGTCATCGCGAATACGTCCTGGTGGTTCGAAGCCGTGAGCGCGATGATCGAATGGTCCCCGTGCACCCCCCACCGGGCCTGGTTTATATCCCCCTGGCTTACCTTCGTCGGCAGTCCGGTCGACGGACCGCCCCGTTGCACATCCACGATGACGCAGGGGATCTCCGCCATGATCGCGTACCCCAGCCCCTCCTGCATCAGCGAAAAACCCGGCCCGCTCGTCGCAGTCATCACCTTGCTTCCCGTGAGCGACGCCCCGATGATCGCGCAGATCGAGGCAATCTCGTCCTCCATCTGCATGAACTTCGCGCCCTTCATGGGAAGGCGCACCGACATCAGCTCCGCGATCTCCGTCGAGGGGGTGATGGGATACCCCGCGAAGAAATCGAGCCCGGCGTACAGGGCCCCATCCACGCAAGCCTCATTCCCCTGGACAAACGTCAATCTGCCGCCCATATCACTCCTGCTCCGTCGCTACCTCGATCGCCAAATCCGGGCACCTCAGCTCGCAGAGTTTGCAGCAGATGCAATCCTGCGGCCTGGCCGCCACCACCTTGTCATTTCCATCCAATTCGAGAACCTTCTTGGGGCAAAAATGGACGCAGATCCCGCACCCCTTGCACCAGTCCCGATTGATCACGTGCTCTTTCAGCTTCGCCTTCGCCATATATGTTCCCGCCCCGTCAAGATTCGAAAAGGGATTTACACGGCGGCCACGTTACTGCAAACTTCGAGAAAACACAAGAGGGCAAGTTCGGATGTGCAGAGTGACGTCCTCATCCTTCGTTGTGATGGATCCCGAGCATGGGGTCGGGTGGAAAAAACGAGGACCTAAGCCGGATTGGCGGTAATAATATAGTGAAAACTCCCGGAATTTCGGGTCGTCATTCCTTTGAAACCGGCCGATTCGATCAGACGAGCAGCGGTCGCTTCGTCGAACCTTTTTGCAACCGGCGGACCGAAGGCCATGCTCATCTTCTTCCAATCCAGGTTGACCAAATTTCCCGCGGGTTTCAGCATTTGGTGCGCGTTTTGGAGAACGCGGAAGGGATCTTGAAAATCGTGCAATACGATACCCAAGAAGACGATATCAGCGCAGGATTGACAGAGCAAGGCCTCTTCAGCCGGACTGACTTTCAATTCCAGATTGGACAAACCTTCCCGATCAGCTTTCCGGCGTAGTTCGATAATCAATTGTTCATCGAAATCCACCCCGAATACCTTACCGAAAGCCCCTACCATCCGGGCTGCAGGGAGCGTAAAGAATCCCTGTCCGCAGGCGATATCCATGAAAGTAATTCCCGGCCTCACGCCAATATCCCTCAGAATTGCTTCCGGGTCCTGCCATTTCCGGCGTTCGGCTTCGTCGATAAAATGCCACTTTCGCATGTTCAATTAGCACCTCCTCTTCTTTCTATTTTATCATGATACTTTGGCAAGGGTCGATAGCAATTCTTCAGGATCGGCTCGATTGTCCTCATGGATGGTCTATGCTCCGAGAATGTTCCAAGAATCCATCAGAGTCAAAAGCCGTGTAGTTGAATCTGTGATATTTCTTTTGACAGGTGCAGCACTCTTGGTTACAGTCCTAAAACATGCGGGAAAAGAGAAGAAAAAGACAGCCGTTATTTGTTTTCCTGGCGCTATTGACCCTGTCTTGCGCGCTCTTGGCGGCCTGCAGTGTGGTGAAGACCACCTACCGTCTGACCAAGGGAACCGTCGTAGTGGCCTATAAGGTGACAAAGTTCGCAGGCAAAACCGTTTATACGATCGGCGAATTCACCTTTAACGTAGTCACCGCACCGCTCTTCTGGCCGTTGACCCATAATGAAATCGAATCCATCGACGGTCTCTCCCCCAAGGAAGCCATCGCCCAGGGCCGCGTCAAGGCTTCGCCCTACGTGGTTTACGGCAAACGCTACGAGCCCATGTCGGTCAAGCAGGCGGAAAGCTACCGGCAACAAGGGATCGCCTCCTGGTACGGGGATGAAACCTACCGGCAGCCGGGCGGGCGCATGACGGCCAACGGCGAGGCCTTCAAACCCGACGGTTTGAGCGCCGCCCATAAATACCTGCCCCTGCCCATTTTCGTGCGGGTGACCAATCTCTCCAACCGGCGCAGCATCATCGTCCGGGTGAACGATCGCGGTCCTTTCGTGGATGGCCGCATCATCGATCTGAGCGCCGGAGCGGCCAAGAAACTGGGCTTCTATGAACAGGGAACGGCCCGGGTGCTCGTGGAGACGGTGAACCTGGAAGGCTGACCGCCCACAGGGCGGGACTTGCGGGATGCGCTCCCGCAGGAGAACCGGCAATGCCGACAGTCAAGCCTAAAGAGCGCCCCCGACCCTCTGAGGCACACAAGAGCCCAATCTCACGATGAGGAACAACGCGCAAAGTATCAGTGCCACGTCAACATAGGCCCCCAACCTGAAAATACCGAAAAAGCCGAAATAGAGCGCATTTATTCGTCGAACCTATACCGATCACACGCCGATTGTGCGAAACCTTTTTGCCGGGGCACTCTCACCCCACCCCGGAAACAGGCCGGATCATGTCTGTTGTGCCCGGTTGTCTTCACTTGCTCTCGCGGGACGACACTTCAGGAAGCGCTTCTTCGCACAGGAAGCCTCATGCAGACACGGGTAATTTAGGCCTTTCTTTTACCGGGCGAAGGCAGTATATATCCTTCCGGAGGTACGACCATGAAAACAAGACTCCCTCTCGTAGTGACAATCATCCTGCTGGCCCTGATGGCGGGCGGTTGCAGCGCGCCCGTTCTGAGGCAGGATATCCCCGTCTCGACAAACCCCATGGGCGCGAAGATCTACGCGAATGGGCAGTTGCTTGGCACGACGCCCGGAACTGTCTCCCTGGAACGGAACCGCAGCCATATCCTGACCTTGGTCAAAGACAACTACCGCCAGGAAGATGTGACCATCGTCAACCAGTATCAGAAGGAAAAAGTCTATCTGAAAGCCGTTCAGTCCGGCATCAACTCGGGGCTTTTCTTCAAGAACGGCGCCATGGGCATCCAGAGCAGCATGCATTCACTCTCCTCCCAGGAAGAAACGGGAGAAGCCTTCGTCCTGTCGCCGCCGGCCGTCAAGGTGACCCTGACACCCCTCGCGGGAGCGGCGGTATCCGGTCCCGCTGCAGCCCCGTCGGGGGCAGGTGCAGACAGCGTGTCAGCGAGCCAACCCTCTGGTACTATGGAAGCGTCCCCCATGGATCGCCGCGAGCTTTCCAGGGAGTTGCTGAAGATAGGCGCCGGCGCCGCGGCCTCGCAGATAGCCCCCATCGAGAAGAGGGTCAAAACCTCCTCTTCATCCAAAAGCTATGTCACCCCCGATGGGACGAGGGTTCAGGAGAAATCGAGCACGTCCGTCGGGGTCGGCATCAACCCGGCGGGCCTCATCGATGTCATCGACTCGTTGTTCAAGTGATTTCAACTGCCCCATGCCGGCCTGGTCCGGCGTCCGGTCATTTCAACTGAGAGGGATTTCATGAAAACAGCCAGCAAGATTCTTTTTACCGTCCTCTTTGTTTTCGCCGCGGCATCCGCCTCGTTCGCGGCGGATCTCAAGTCCATCGACCGGACGAGCGTCCTGATGACCAAAACACAGGTAACCGCCATTCTGGGAGCACCCGATACGGTCACGGATATGGGCGGCCTCAAGGTTGAGCTCTACATGGTCCCCGGCGGGGAACCCCTTGTAGGCGTCGGCTATATTTATGAAGATGACCGCTCTCTTGCCGGGCATGCCTTCATCTTCACGGGAAACGTAGCGGCCCAGACGGCGGCGCGGATGGAGACCATCGGTTTCACGAGCATCGAGGAAAAGGGCGACTTCTTCCGTCTTGCCGGAAAAGATGATGACACGGGGCGTCCGATCGTCATCACCATCGGTCGGATCAACGATCTTACGACGGTCACAACCTTTGAAAAAGGGTTCTATGACCGCCGGGCCAACCGATAATCCGCCTTTATTCCATTTTAAATCACGGATGATGCGTTAAGAAGCGGCCGACTTATTCAGTGGCCCATGAAAAGCCTGGGGAGGAACGTGCTCAGCCAGGGGATATAGGTTACGAGAGCCAACACGACCAAGGACACCAGAAACGGCTGCAAAATGGCCTTGCCCAGGCGTGCGAGCGTCAGGTTCGCGATGCCGCAGACCGCAAAGAGCACGGCGCCCACCGGCGGCGTGATCAAGCCCAGAACGAGGTTCAGGCAGACGACGATGCCCAGGTGCACCGGATCGATTCCCAACGTGGCGGCCATCGGCGCCAGCACGGGTGTGACAATGACCAGGGCAGGGGCGGTCTCCAGGGGAATCCCGAGGAGCAGCAAAAAGATGTTGATGACGAGCAGAATCAGCCAGGGTGATGTGGTCAAGGCGGAAATCCAGTCGAGCAGGAGCTGGGGGATCTGGTCCACGGCGACGATCCAGGCAAAGGGCTCCGACATCGCAATGAGCAGCATCACCATCCCCGATTCCCGCCCGGCCGTCAGCAGAACCTTGGGGAGGTTCCGGAAATTCAATTTCCGGTAGACAAAGACTCCCACGAGGGCTGCATACACCACCGCAACTCCGGCAGCTTCGGTGGGCGTGAACATGCCGCTCAGGATACCTCCGATGATCAGCACCGGCATGAACAGGGCCGGCAGCGCGGCCCGGGCGGCAAGGCCGATCTCCCTGATCGGGGGTTTGGGGTCGCGGGGATAGTGCCGAGTGGTCGCGACGTAGGTCATGTATGCCATCAGAGCCGCACCCAGCAGAACGCCGGGAAACACGCCGCCCAGAAACAGTGCACCGATCGATACATTGGCGGTGACCCCGTAAATAATGAATGGGATGCTTGGCGGGATGATGGGCCCCATGCAGGCGGCGGTGCAGGTCAGCGCGGCGCCCACATCCTCATCGTAGCCCGCCTTCTTCATGGCCGGAATCATGACCACGCCGACAGCCACCGCGGTGGCCACCGCCGCCCCGGATATCGCCGCGAAGATGGCACAGGAAAGAATCGTGGCATGCCCCAGACCGCCGCGGATGTGACCCAACAGCAGGCGGGCGAGGCGCACGAGGTCCGGGGTGATCCCCCCCGCGTTCATGAGGTTTCCGGCAAGCAGGAACAGGGGAACGGCGAGCAGGGGAAAGGTCGCGAGCCCCCCGAAGATCGTCTGAATCAGCGTTGTGACGGGCATGTTGCCGCTGAACAGGGCGTAGGCAAGCGAGCAGCCGCCCAGGGCCACGATGATGGGGGCCGAGACGGCCAGCAGTCCGATGAACGCGGCCAAAAAGACGATCATCGGCCCGCCCCCTTCGGTCCCGGGCCGATAAAGCCCATGAATTCCTCCAGCGTGAGAAAGAACATGATGAAGAAACCCGCCGGCAGCGCGGCGTAGGGAATGCTCATCACCATGCCGATGGCGGGCGAGGTCTGATTCGCATTATAGATGGTCTGAAAGAGACCGTAGCCGAACATCATGCCGAAAAAAAACAACGCATAGAGATAGGCCGCAAATCTCAGCGTCTTGGCCACAACCGGAGGGACCGCTTCCACCACCGCGGCGATGTTGATCGAATAGCCTTTTTTCAATCCCACCGCGCCGCCCAGCATCGAGGCCCAGACGAGGGCATAGGTTGAAACCTCGCCGGACCAGATGGTCATGTTCTGGAACACGTAGCGCCCGATCACCTCGTAGGGAACGATTACGGCAATAACGAGGATAAACAGCATCGTCCCCCAGCTTCCGATTGTCACGAGAAACTCGTTGAACCGTTGCAGCATGCGCATGAGGCAGCTCCCGAGCGAAAAAGGCGGTTGCCTGTTCGATTACTTCGCGTTCATGATGGCGTCGATCTCGGCCTTGCTGAACTGGCCGCCGAATTCGCCGTACACCGGCGCCATTGCCTTCCTGAAGCTTTCACGATCCACGTCGCGCGTCACGGTAACCCCGTGCTTCGCCACTTCCGTCAGTTTCGCCTCTTCTTCATCGCGGTTGATCTTGCGCTGGAACTTGGCCACTTCCACGCCGGTCTTCAGGAACAGTTGCCGGTCCTCCCTGGGCAGGTTGTCGAAGGTTTCTTTGCTCATGAGCAAGAGGGCCGGAGAATAGACGTGCGCAGTGAGCGAGAGATAATGCTGGCCGGCATCCCACAGCTTATTGCTGTAGAAGACGGCAATCGGGTTTTCCTGGCCGTCGATGACCCTCTGCTGCAGTGCCGTGAACACCTCGCCCCACGCCATGGGTGTGGGATTGAACCCTGCCGCCTTCCAGGCGGCCAGGTGCACCTTGTTCTCCATGGTCCGGATTTTCAGCCCCTTACCGTCCCCGACCTTCTTGACCTGCCTTCTGGAATTGGTCAGGTGGCGGAATCCGTTTTCCCAAAAGGCGAGGGCCTTGATGTTGACCTTTTCGAAGTTGCCGAGCAGTTTCTGACCGATGGCCCCGTCCAGAACCCGGTCCACATGTTTGAAATTTCTGAAGAGAAAGGGAAAGTCGAGGATGTTGATCGACGGGCTGAACCCGCCCAGGGGACCGGTGGACGTCACCAAGAGGTCGATCGCGCCCTGCTGAATCCCCTCGGTCATTTCGCGCTCCCCCTTGCCCAGTTGGTTGCTCGGATAGAGTTTAATGGTGATGCGCCCCTTTGTTCTTTCCTTGATCAAGTCGGCGAATTTCTGCGCCCCCACCATATAAGGATGGTCCATGCTCTGGGTGCAAGCCAGCTTCATGGCAGCCTTGTATTCAGCCGCCGACATTCCCGTCCAGAGAAGCGCCATCGGAACTGCGAGACACAACACAAGAACTCTTTTCATTTTGACTCCTCCGTACGTTGAATCGCGGGTCGTTCCGGCCCTCGCCATCTACCTAAGCCATGCAACGGCGGCACTCTACCTTTTTTCAAGGCAAGAATCAATTATCGCCAGAATTATTTCCTCTTTCGCCGAGGTTAAATCGCTTTTTCCAGGCGGTCGATGCGGAAGTACTGGAGGAGGTCGATGAAGGCCTGGCGTTCGAGGGGGTTCCCAGAAAAGAAAAAGAGATGGCTCGGGCAGTCGCAGTCGGAGGAACCCAATGAGGCAACGCATCCATCGGCGATCCTCCCCACCGCCTCCGCCAGCTCGTGCTCCAGCGGCGTGCTGGAGCGGATGGGTATGGCCGTGGACTTATCGGCATATCCTTTCAGGTAGTCGATATGCCAGTGCAGGACCGTCCCTTTCCGGAGGTGCCGCTCGATCCGCTTCGCCAGGGCGCGCCGGGCCGTCCCAACATAGAGGTAATACCCCGCAGAAAAATCAACTTCGCCCAGGCTTCCCACCGTTGCCGTTACGCCGCGGGGGATGTGCAGCAGGATGATGTAGCTGCCCGAGTCCCTTGCTTCACGCCCGATGGCGTCCCAGGAAATGGCCACGTTCCTGATCTCCGGGGCGAGGCTCAGGTCGGGCCGCCAGGTAAGGGAAACCGCCTTGATGAGAAGATCCTTTCGCACCGCCGCGAAGGTTCGGGCGAAATCCAGGTCGGTATGATAGTCGGGGAGAAAAAAGCGGGCATGGGGCCAGTGGACCAGAAAAAGGACGCCGCAGGGGGTTCCCCGGCGGCTCATGGCGGCCGGTTCTTCCAAGTGCCGCTTCCCCCGCGCCGTGACGGCGTCGGGAAACATGGCGATCCGGTTGCCGACGAGGGTGCAGGACTTGATCTCCAGGTAGAAGGGCCTGCCGCCCCGTTCCAGGAGGAAATCGAACCGGCTGTGCCCCACCTTCGCCTCTGCCCGGGTGACCGTCGCATCCTCCAGGCCGGGGATCCGCCTTTCCCCGATCAGGGCGGCGGCGACGGCGTTATTCAGATGGGTATGGAGGAGGAGCGGAATCCCCTCCCGCTCGACGGCCACCGCCACGTGGGTCAGCCTGCCGGAGCTCACCGGCGCCCTGCGGACCAGGTAAACGGTGCGCCCGGGAAGGAGCAGCTCCCACAACCGGCCCGGGTTCGGCAGATAAGCGTCGAGGGCGCCCCCCTCCACGGCACAGTGGATCACGAACCGGTTGGGCCGGCGGATGAAGGTCCCTTTGAGGATATCGCTAAAAAGGGGTCCTTCAAGAAGGCCGGGCGAGGGAACGGGTGATTTCGGTATTGCGTTCATCGCCCGGCAACATAACCGAGGAGCGGGAGAAAGCAACCATTATTCAAATGCCCGGTGGCAACCCGGTTAGAATGCTGACACCTCATGCCTGCCCTAGGCATAAGCTACCCTCAGGTTCGTGTCGTGCATGACTATTTATTGGAGTCAGTAAGGGAGGTCGATGCATTGGCGTACGACCTTTCGATGCGTACAGTGCAATCGTGCTGGAAGAAAAAATGAGATATGCTTGACCTTGTCTCCACAAGTCGTTGAAAACGTAAATCTTAAAAAACATTGAATGCCATTCGAACTGTTCCGTCTAACCGTGCGCCGGAAGCAGCACTACAGCACCATCTGCTCACCCTTGTTTGGGGCGTGTGAACATATGGCTGTTTCGTCAATGGACGATTGTTCCCATTGAATTGACCTCTTTAGCAATCGTTCAGATGGAACTGATGGTTGCCTGCACCGTTTCCTGTACTTCGGTAAGGATAGTGTCTATCTCCGTTTCATCTAGCGCCAGGAGTTGCATGACATCGCTGACTTCAGGGGGTTGCTCCTCGAACAGGCTGAATCCTATTCGGCGTGTCAACATGTTCGCGAGATAGAGGATGAGGATCATCTTCGGCGCATTGGCGGAAAGGTCGGGGGCTTCATGGGTGCTGACGGCATTGATTAAGCTCTCTTCAACAAATCCCCAGCGCTGAAAGAGGGCGCCGCCGAAACCGGCGTGAACAGCCTGAATCACGGCTAAGATATCATCCATCTTGAACTCCTGGGTTTTGCCTTTCTTTAAGAGGGTCAAGGTCGTGGCATGCAGCAACAGCACCTTGCCGATATCGTGGGTCAACCCCAAAAGAAATATCATATCCCCATCTTTTTCATTGAGCCTTTTGACAAGGGCTCGTGTCGTGTGAGCCGTTGCTATGGCGTGATGAAAAAGCTTATCCATGACGGTATGAACCAGGGCGCTATCTGCCTTATAGAGCGATTTCATTGCAATGGTTGATACGATGCCTTGTGTCTCCTTCATGCCGATGCGGGTCAATGCCTGAACAACTGATTTGATCTTGCCTTGCCCCCCGTAATGAACAGAGTTGGCAACGCTTAAGAGCCGTAGAGTCACAATCTGATCCTGTTCGATGTACGCGGCCACATCATCGAGAGTGGTATCGGGTACTTTGAGAACATCCTGGATCTTTTGGATCAAGGCAGGAAATACAGGCAGCTCAGTTTTCCCCTTTTTGAACGCTTCGATGACATCCTTCATGGCTTGCAGTATGGTGTTTTCCTCCACGCGAACGGGATTTGCCGCTGAACTGCCCTCTGCTTTTGTATCTTCTCTAACTGAGGGCTTCTCCTCTTTTTGAGAACTTGCCTCTGATGGACTGATCAATCCCACCTTGATCAGCTTTCTTGATATGGTGTCACGATCGAAGGGTTTGGTAATATAATCGTTACATCCGGCCTGAATGGCCGTAATAATCGTATCCTTGTCTGCCGAGCCCGTCACCATGATGATGACAGCCCTCTTGTTTGCCGGTACTTTTTTGCTTTGCTCCATTTCCCGGATCTGGGAAAGGGCGTCCAACCCGCTAATATCGGGCATGGAGATATCAAGAGTAATCAGGTCAAAGAACTTCCCATTCTCCCATGCGGTCTTGAATGCCTCGATGGCCGCTTTTCCACTTTCAACGGTTTCGCATTCGCCATAACTGGTCACGATCAGTTCCAGGAGTTTCCGACTTAAGGGTTCGTCGTCCGTTATCAATATCTTCATTTTCCACTCTGATCAAACTGTTTTGTCAATCCGGTGTTTACAGTACATTCTCGGGTAGAGTGTCAGCCTGCATCAGTGAAATAAATGAAAAGATTTGGATGGAAAGCAATATAAAAGGGTATTACCTGAAAAGCAATAGTAATTCTTAAGAATCCTGAGATTGTTCCGGTTGACTCCGCCACCGGAGTAGGATTCAATACCATAAAAGCGGCGACTCCTGCGTATTTCATTCTTAACGAGTTGATTCTCTGATTGGTCATATCAGGATTATAACGGATTATGATCATTAAGGGATTTAGGTCGATTTTCGCCGTTCTGAGTTCATACCATGAGATGAGAACGGTTTTGTTAAGGAGATACCCCAGTCAAGTTCTTAAAGCTATATGCCGATTATACAGTTAAGGGAAAACCGAGAAGGAGGTAAAATAAATGAATATCGGTGCTGTCGAAACAAATAGCATAGTAACAGGTTCTACGGCAGCATTAACCACGCCAAGACCGCAGAGGGATTCTTTCCAGATGCAACAGTCTTCAGGAGGGGATGCTGCAGCCAATAGTGACGAGATTAAACAGATGATCAGGAAAATGCAGGATCAGATCGTCAACATGAATGTCAGCCTTCAGTTTTCCACATATGGAGCACATTGTCAACGGTCTTTTCAAAGTGAGCCATTTTCGGTCGTGAAAAGTGAGCCACC